>Ga0310696_10006950_pt1 | contig 13360 bp, 12 predicted proteins | sample AusTroGonzalo_MG_4_FD_203885 | JGI IMG/M metagenome (GOLD analysis project Ga0310696, IMG submission 203885) | Bovine rumen microbial communities from tropical cattle in Woodstock, Queensland, Australia - Gonzalo_02 (v2) (version 2) | ecosystem: Host-associated > Mammals > Digestive system >... | reverse complement strand
TGATAGGTTCCCCTATTTCGTTATGAGCCAAAAGCCAGTCCTGAATAGCTGAAAGGTTAGAAACAATATCAGCCACACCAGCATAAAGCAAAATCTCAGGGGATTTGTTGACTATATCAATATCTACAACTATTCCTATTGGAGGTTGTACACCAAAACTGAACTTCTTGCCGTTCTTTGTCAGTCGAGCTACGCATGAATAGACTGCATCATTTGACAATGCAGATGGGACGTTAATATATGGCATATCCAGCTGGCTTGCACTATACTTTACCAAATCAAGTACACTACCACCGCCAAAAGCCACAATAAGTGCATCCGTCTCCTTACACTCTTCCTTAACATTGATTACTTCGTCTACACTACCACCTCTTACAATCACCACCTTATCGAAGCTTACCAACTTCAAATCTTGCTCATATTCCTGATACAAGTTTTCCTGAGTCACAAGAATTTTCTTCCTGTAAATCAAATGAGCATCTTCTAGAATCTTGTCTATGCTCTTCAAGATTCCTTTTCCTGTCTTCATGAAGGCAGGTGTCTTTATAAGGTTGTAATACATGACTTATAACAATGCTTGATATAATTCTTTTATCGTGTCAAATACATAATCCGGCTTGAACTGGGATTCTGCAATCTCTTCCTTAGTTGCCTCGCCTGTGAGCACGCAAATAGATGTTGCACCTGCATTGATTCCTACGGCTATGTCAGTATAAAGACGGTCACCCACACAGGCAATCTTATCAACAGGCATATTCCATTCTTTGCTGACAGCATCTACCATCGTGCGCTCAGGCTTACCCAAGAACTGCGGCAAGCGATCTGTTGCCAATTCTATCATCTTAGCAATGGCTCCACAATCGGGTATAAACTTATTGTCAAGAACCGGACACTTCAAGTCGCAATTAGTACCAATGTATGGATAGCCACGACTCACATAATAACTCGCCCCACGAACCTTCTCATAGTTCAGTTCGGTATCAAAGCCCAGTAGAACAAAATCAATATCCTCTCCCCTATAATCAACAGGAACAATCTCGAAGCCTTCTTCCAAGAGTTCGTGCTTCAACGATTCCGTTCCTATCAAATATAACTTTGCTCCTGGTTTATGTTCATTGAGATACATCACAGTAGCATTGACCGAGGAACAGATGTTACGTTCCGTAGCTTTGATACCAAGGCGGTTAAGCTTTTCTACATAAGAGGTTTTACCCTTAGAGGAGTTATTGGTCATAAAGACATAGTCCTTGCCCTGCTCGTTCAACAGGTCAAAGAACTCTGACGCTCCTGGAATAAGGGTATCCTCGTTGTAGATAGTGCCATCCATGTCCAGCATATACAGCTGGATGGACTTTAGATCTTGCATAACTTATCGCCTTTGAAGATTTCTTCTGCCTTGTGAAGGTCATCATGGTTGTCTATTTCAAACCAGCGGCCTTTAATCACATAAGGCTTAAAGTTGGCTTCCTTAAAGATATTGTCCAGAGCCACCTCTGTCCAAGAATTCTCATCCTTGCGGCCAAGAATGGTATCTTCTACCTCCTTGAACAGTGTTGCAGAGTCTTCTTTAGATATTCTATACACATCAATAGAAACTGCATAATGTTCTTCAGGAGTTATCTTCTTGCTGATGTGATTAATCTTGTCACCATCAAGCGTTATCTTCATGGATTCCTCCATGTAACCAGAACGGTCACAAGCAATCTTGCTCTGGTTCTCACCCTGAAGCATACCCTCAATGATATTGGTGTCATAATAAACATCCGAATTCATCAGAAGGAACTCTTCGCCCTTCACATATTGAGCGGTCAGGAAGAGCGAGTACATATTGTTCGTCTCAGCATATCGAGGGTTTGACACAATATGTACCTGAGGATAAATCTCCTTGAAATGGGAGGCTAAGATTTCTGCCTTATAGCCATCCACTACATAAATTTCCGTCACTCCATTTTGAAGCAGGTTATCAATCTGCTTGTCAATGATTCTAATTCCATTCACTGGTACCATACATTTAGGTACCTCGTTGGTTATCGGGCGTAATCTGCTACCCAAACCTGCTGCTAATATTACTGCTTTCATTTTTCTGTATTTTCTAATCGTTTAACTTCTTCAATGACATTAATTAGATACTGCCCATATTGGTTTTTTAACATTGGCTGGGCTATTTGTCGCATTTTTGCTTCATTGATCCAACCATTGCGGTAAGCAATGCCTTCAAGGCAAGCGACCTTCAAGCCCTGACGCTTTTCGATAACCTCCACAAAGGTTGACGCTTCAGCCAGTGAATCATGAGTTCCAGTATCAAGCCAAGCGAAACCACGTCCAAGTGTCTGAACTTTCAGTTCTTCATCCTTTAAGAATTCTTGGTTCACCGTAGTAATTTCCAATTCTCCACGAGCAGACGGTTTTATATGCTTAGCGACATCTACCACCTTGTTGGGATAGAAGTACAAGCCCACTACAGCATAGTTGCTCTTGGGTTCTTTTGGCTTTTCCTCTATAGAAAGGCAATTGCCGTCCTTATCGAATTCCGCCACACCATAACGCTCTGGATCTGAGACCCAATAGCCAAAGACCGTAGCCTTAGCGTTTCTCTCTGCATCCTCAACAGCATTTTTGAGAAGCTTTGTAAAACCACTACCATAGAAGATATTATCCCCTAATACAAGACATGCAGAATCATTACCAATGAACTTCTCGCCAATGATAAAAGCTTGTGCGAGCCCATCTGGTGAGGGCTGTTCTGCATATTCAAAATGTACTCCATAATCAGAACCATCACCTAAAAGGCGTTGGAATCCAGGCAAGTCGTAGGGTGTGGAAATAATCAAAATTTCTCTGATGCCGGCAAGCATTAAAGCACTGATGGGATAGTACACCATCGGTTTATCATAAATTGGGAGCAACTGCTTGCTCACACCCTTAGTAATAGGGTAAAGTCTGGTACCGGAACCACCGGCTAAAACAATACCTTTCATAATTATGAGTCTTTTTTTAATGAAATTCGAATTTGTATTACCAGAAAGTCAACATAGTCAAAGCCTTCTTTAACTTTTGTACTTACATTTTGGGTTGTGCAATACGAAACTTCTAATTGTTTATAAATACCATTCAAATAGCGACAAACATCATTGATAATATCATGCTCTGTTCCACGATATGGTGTCAAACAATCAACACGCAACGATGGTGATTGTCCTATATTCGTTCTTATGAATGATTCCAGCGTATCTGGCTTATTGAATTGTCCGTTTAAATATATTAGCGTATACATCTTGCACTTGATAAAAAGGGGACAGGATCATCAGGGTTTATTGAACCTTTATTTTTATGAGAGACCCTGATGAGAGCCTGCCCCATACATAACGATTTTTTATATTTGCTGCTTCTCAGCAGTAAGCTATTGCAAACTTTCCTTATACCATTCAAAGAGTTTAGCTACACCATCCTCTATCTCAACTTTGTGAGTCCAACCCAGAGAGTGCAGTTTGCTCACATCAATGAGCTTGCGCATAGTGCCATCAGGCTTGCTGGCATCAAAGGTCACTTCGCCCTCAAAGCCTACGGCCTTGACAACGAGCTGGGAGAGTTCACGGATGGTGAGTTCCTTGCCGGTACCCACATTGATGTGGCAGTTGCGGATCTCGCCCAGGCTGGGGATATAGCCGCCACGACCGGTACTGTGGTTGCGGTCCACCACTCCATCGGCAGCCACACCATAGTGCACGCTGGAGTATTTTTCTATACCTATGATGTCACTGAAGTCCACATTCAGCAGCACATGCACACTGGCATCTGCCATATCCTCGCTCCACAGGAACTCGCGGAGGGGTGCGCCGGTACCCCAGAGGGTCACCTTATTATCTTCTATGCCGTACCAAGCTAGTATCTTGCGAATGAGTGCCTCTTCGCTATTGCCATCTATCAGATAGCGCACCTGCTCTCCATTCTCCTTAATGTTGGCACCAACGGGACGGATGGTCAGGTCGCGACGGATCTTCTGCCAGTCACCCTCGTGGAGCAGTTTGGCCAAGTATATCTTACGCATCATAGCGGGCATCACGTGACTGTTCTCCAAATGGAAGTTGTCGTTGGGACCATACAGGTTGGTGGGCATCACGGCAATGTAGTTGGTGCCATACTGCAGGTTGTAGCTCTCGCACATCTTCAGGCCAGCAATCTTGGCTATGGCATACTCCTCGTTGGTGTATTCCAGCGGACTGGTCAAGAGGCAGTCCTCCTTCATAGGCTGCGGTGCGTTCTTGGGATAGATGCAGGTGCTACCCAGGAAGAGGAGTTTTTTTACGCCATGGGCGTAGGCCTCGCTGATGACATTGCACTGAATCTTCATGTTCATCATGATGAAGTCCGCCCTATAGAGCATATTGGCCATGATGCCGCCCACAAAGGCAGCAGCCAGCACCACTGCATCCGGCTGCTCTTCATCAAAGAACTTCTTGACAGCATACTGGTCGGTCAAGTCCAGTTCTTTGTGGCTCCGGCCAACAAGGTTGGTATAGCCACGCTGCAACAGGTTGTTCCAAATGGCAGAACCCACAAGGCCGTTGTGGCCTGCTACATAGATTTTTGAATTCTTATCAAGTGCCATTACTTTACAATACCTTTCTCCAAGTATTCTGCTAAGTTGGTTCTCACTTTTGCGGCGGCACCTTCTGCGGCTACCTTGGCGATGTCGTGCTCCACCATAATCTTCACCAACTCCTCAAAGCTTGTTTTGTTAGGATTCCACTTCAGTTTGGCCTTGGCCTTGGTAGGGTCACCCCAGAGGTTAACGACATCGGTAGGACGATAGAAGTCCTCGCTAACAGCGACAACAGTCTTACCAATCAAGTTTTCAGGACCATTAACTACAATACCCTTCTCGTTGATACCTTCACCCTCGAACTTCAGTTCAATGCCAGCATGCTTAAATGCCAGATCCGTAAACTCACGAACAGAGTGCTGTACACCCGTTGCAATCACGAAGTCCTCAGGTTTGTCCTGCTGCAGGATGAGCCACATACACTCTACATAATCCTTGGCATAGCCCCAGTCGCGGAGTGAATCCATATTTCCGAGGTACAGACAATCCTGTACACCCTGAGAGATACGTGCTGCGGCAAGTGTAATCTTACGGGTTACAAAGGTCTCACCACGACGCTCCGACTCATGGTTGAACAGGATACCAGAACAGCAATACATATTGTATGCCTCACGGTACTCCTTAACAATCCAGAAACCATATTGTTTAGCCACAGCATAAGGGCTATAGGGATGGAAAGGAGTATTCTCATTCTGAGGAACTTCCTCTACCTTTCCATAAAGTTCAGATGTTGATGCCTGATAAATACGACAGGTCTTCTCCAAGTGGCAGGCACGAACTGCTTCAAGAATACGCAGAACACCAGTGGCATCCACATCGGCCGTGAACTCGGGAGAGTCGAAGCTAACCTGCACGTGGCTCTGTGCTGCCAGATTGTATATCTCATCAGGCTGAACCTTATCTACCACCTGTACCAGGCCCATGGAGTCACCCATGTCACCATAGTGCAAATGGAAGTGTGGTTGACCTTCGAGATGAGCTATACGCTCACGAAAATCTACCGACGAACGACGGATGATTCCGTGTACATCATATCCTTTTTCTAACAAGAACTCGGCCAGATAACTACCATCCTGACCAGTAACACCAGTAATTAATGCTGTTTTCATTATTCTAATTTCTATTTTATTTCTTCATTCGTATATGCATCCTCCTTGTAAGAAATGCTCTTTTAAAGGGGAAATTACAAAATTCTTATTTTTGATTTGTATCACACAATGGAACAATTGGGTTGACTACGCTTTTAGTTAAATAGTCTTTCAATATGTTTATTTTTATTTTCTAGTTAAACGAAGGCCTTTTCAACTTCTCTCGGATTTTCTCAGAACAGGCCGAGCCCTGATTTTTCTAGATTTTCTCTCATCTTCCTCTCAAACACCCCTTTTGTCACCTCAACCAGCTTCCTTAAAATTAACATTTCTTCACTCTCAATGGATAAGAAATCTTAACGCTCTTGCGTATTTGCTAGAAAAGTAGTACTTTTGACTTTAAGGTCGAAAGCACTCACACTCGAAAGAACTGATGCAAGCATCGTTCTTTACTCGCTTAACCGTGCTTTTGTATAGAAATGAGCGGAAAAGGCTCAATTTCCCGGATGTCTGATGAATGTCTGATGAAACAGGAAACGGTGTTTTCGTTTTACACTCAGTATCAGGCTGTTATGCGGAAGTTCACATTAGCTAGATAAACTACCTCAACATCATCTAAGACCTCTGTGAGGTCGGTAGTGAACTTGAGTCGCTTAAATCCCACGTTACGCTTAACCAGTTCTTCGAGACCTGGCTCATAGATTGGCATAATGCCATTCTTAAGCTTCTCGATTTTCTGAGCATCGACATCAACACATGTGACATGCGCTCCCATCTCGGCAAAGCACGTACCACTTACCAGACCTACGTAGCCTGTACCAACTATTGCTATATTCATAATTAATATATATTTCTAAAAAAGGGGCAAGATTATCAGGTTATTGAACCTTTTTTCCTTTATGAGAGACCAACTTACGATGTAAGAAGTAAGAGGTCTGATGTAAGATGTATTTTTTTCTTCTAAAAGGACAGGCATCGAGACTTATTGAACCTTTTTTCTTATGAGACATTAGATGTATGATGTTTGATGGATGATGTATGATGTGGGCTGCGCAACGAAGACCGCTACTACTCATCTAACTTTTTACATCTATGTGTTAATACTTTTACTAATTCCTCTGCATCGTAACTATGTTTGATGGATGAAGGATGATGTTTGATGTTATTCTACTCCGTCCAGCTTTTTGCAACGATGAGTTAATAATTTGACTAGTTCCTCTGCATCTGTATAGAGACTATTGAATTGAACATCTGTCAAATAGTTGTTTCTATGTAACAGTTCCAACCAATACAGGCTCTCACGTGCCTCCTTTAATGCTATATAACTTTTACTTTTAAAATCCGCCTTACTAATTGCGCTTGTAGCTTCAGCGTTATTGGCGCCGATACTCGTCCCCGACCTCAATAGCTGGTTGGCTAACGCCGCCACCGATTGAAGGTGAACGGGTACTCGCGATGTACGATGTCTGAAGGATGATGGCTGATGTTTATTTGCAGCCTGCTCCAGGAGGTAATCATTGAGTTTGATTACTCTGTCGCCAAAGGCAAGGCATTTGTCTTGAATGGCATCTGCTATCTCGCTCATACGCTATGATGTAAGATGAATGATGACGTTTTATAAAAGGGTACGGGATTGCCAATTATTGAACCTTTTGTCTTATGAGAGACTTGGCAAGAGCCCGACCCATACATAACGATTTTTTATTATTCCTGCCTCTCGGCAGTATGGTTGTCTAAACTTTAACATTTTCACAATATGCCAACCTTCCCATCTTCACCATTGTGTGAAGCATCAATGCAATTGCAGGTGTGAGTATATATGGTGGTATTGCCACCATTTCAGTCATTATTGATGATATTTGGTAGGCTGTTGCGAGATTTATTACCTGACCTGTTACGAAAAACTTCTTTCGTTCCTCTTCATAGTCCTTATGACCACATACCAACTTATCGAATTCACGTTTCACTCGTTCCCAATATGGTTTTACTTGGAGAGTGAATTCATAAGTACCTTCAGGCAAAGACTGTCGTTGGCTCTGCTCATAACCATTTATTATCATCTCTGCAGTCTTCATTTCGCCATACTTCTCTACATACTGGCGTAATGAATCCTCATATTTGTTGTATTCACTACTAGCATATAATTCCTCTAATGTAAATACTTGTTGCTCTTCCATATATTGTCTTTAAACCTTCATAACCCGCTGATGAGTATCCCTAGATAGCCTACCTATCGAGTTACTTTAATGCAATACTTTTTCTTTAGATTTTCAAAATCCAATTTACATGTAATCAGAATCTTATTCAGCGTATCATCACTTATAGTACTTAATTCATGTCGGGCAAGTTCCTTTACAAATGACGACAAATGCTGCTTGAAATCATTTAACTTTTCTGGTGTCATCACGTTGATGGAATGTGAGAAATCGGCACTGGGGGAAACTTTGTTGGTAGGATGAATCATAATGTACGTGACATCACTATCTCCATATATAGTTTCAAACCAGCCACAATGATTTTCCATTTGACCAACTTCTTCCTTGTTTATTGTTTCTCTGTCCAGTTTTACTTCATCCTTACACTCTATCGCTATAAAAGTGTCTTTCTTTACACCCCAAAGGTTATCAGGGCCTTTACCAATGGCCTTGTCGGGTCGTTCACTTACAAAACCCAATAGTAAACCGATATTTTTCACCGCTTCCTCAAATTTCTCTGCACTTACACCAAAAGAGAAATCAGATAATACGGCATCAGTATATAATTTTAAGTCTTGATGGTTTGCAAACTTATTTATGAAAATATTAATATTCTTAAGTCTACTATCATCAAGTATATGAATCTTCTTATATGAGATATTATCAGGTCTCAAGATATAGTTATTATTCCTGTAAGCTTCTTGCTGTAAATATGCCGAATTAGTTTTATCAACAAAATAACTGTATTTTGCCGCCTCTTGCAAATACCATCCATAATCCAGACTATCTTTCCCGATTTCATTCGCAATAGATTTGTATATGTCACAAGCTTTAAGAACTTCATTTTTAAACACAAAAAGATCAGCCTGTCTTTCTTTCTCTATAACATCTATCATTGAGTGGCCCTGGGTTGAAGAAGTTATTTTATTCATTTCAGCCGAATAATAATTCTTCCAACCAGTATCTCTACCAAGGCATTGATCAATAAGATTCTTAACAGGAAGGAAAGGTTTGTCTTCATCACGATCCTGTTTGAGTTGATCTGAGACAAACGCACCTATCTCTATTTGCTTGACTGTTTGTGCTGAAAAGAATGCCTGAGTGTCAGTACTCTTCATAAACTTTACAATGTCGGTGCCAACAATCAGAATAACCGTATAGTCTTTTAAACTCCTCACGCTACGGCCTAAACCTTGCTCTATTTTCTGGGCGGTCTTGATATTAACTATATCACTCCCTTCTCTGCAGGAGACTTCGTATCTATCACATAAGCTACTTGAATCTGGCAAAGAATCAATGATAAGAATCCTACACATATCATCGGCCAAGTCGATACCATCATATCTATTAACAAATACTATAGGCGTTTGCTGAGGACCGGTCTTAAGTAATGCCAATATGGTGTCTATATTCTCACCCTTTACTTGAGTGACACCTCTGTCGGTATATTCCTTGCAAATATAATTATTGGGAACTAGAATAGATACGTTAGACGGGCCTAACTTGGGCAAATGCACTGAAGCGCCTCGCATATAATCCCTACCCAATCTTTCGTCAATGAGAGAGGGGAAAATAATCATTTTCTCTCCAGACCACTTTGAACTCTCATCTGTCAAGGGATTCAATACTGCCTGCTTTGAGAAGCCTAAGCCCTTGATAAAGAAACTGTCATCCTGTGTCGTTGCAGACATCAAAACTCGCTGCTTGGCTTTATGAAAGAACGTAAAACGTTCTATCATCGAACAATATGGAGCTATCTCTATTCCGCGCCCAGAAACGTATGCTGTACAATATTGGAGATTGTCACGCAAAATGGGGAGGACAAATTTGATATTATCATCCTCAGAACAATCCATCAACAGCTTTAAAACGTCTTCTTTCTTTTCTATCCAGTCCCAATATGGTACAGCCATAACAGAACTGGCATAAGGATTTTGGTCAATATCTAAATAAGTTCCTTCAGCTTGTTTTTTCAGTTCTGTCTCAAATAGTCTCATGAACTTAGAAAACAACTCATTCGTTCGTCCAATCTTTATAGACAAATTAGATTTAATCGAATCAATACAGGCGTGAGAATCGTCCAACACAAATGTTCCAATCTGTATAGCATTGTTGTCAAGTCCAAAAACCGTACGGCCATTAAATACTTTTTGCACATGGGTTACTAAAATCTTCTTCTTATCAGTAAAATCTGTTGGTATTTCGCCATCTTGGAACAAAACATGTGGGATACCAAACTTCGTCGCATCCAATGATGCTTGGACAGCCAATTGCTTATTGGGGCATACATAAATGCATGGTCCTTTGCCTGAATACAACCTAGACAAAAGGATCAACATGCCTACAAGTGTTTTTCCCTCACCCGTATGCAATTTTACAATAATGTCCTTATCATCTGAGTGATTATTATACCAATCGTTCAGAATATTCTTCTGCGCATCCCGTAAGTCACCGCTAACAGTTCCTCTTCTGTCCAAAGAGTTATATATTGCCTGTGGTTCAGTTGGTTGCACAGGTTGCTCTGTATTTAATAATTTATTAAAGTCCAACATAGTCTTTCATTTTTCTGAAACGTATATACATATCGTCTTACCCCTATTTCTCCTTTAGTCTTGTAACTCCTTCCATGGGGAAATTAGCATACTAATTCTTTTGCCTTCTTCACCTCATCCCTTGACATAAATTTAAAGGTTGTCTTAGGATAAAAGAAGCAATGCTTTCGATCAAGTAATACTTGTGGTTTTATATTCTCTAAGAAATGTGTTTCGTCAAGCATCTCGCGGAAATGCTGATGGCCTTCCTTGTTCTCGCCATACTTGGAGATTGCATCATAGAACAATAAAGCCAGTTCCTCATCAGCGAGTTGAGCTTGCAAAAGGTTCAAGTACTTTTCCTTGTCGTGCTCATCCCTAAAAGCGGTCTGACCATACACGAAGTTGACTATATTATAGATGTACCGATAAAAATACCCCACGTTACAGCCCACATTTGTGACATATTTCTCAAAATATTCACCATAGTACTGCTTGGCCTTCAGCACCTCTGCAGACTGTAATGGCTCTTGTGACAAAGCTTCATCAATATACTTGATTGAATCTTCTCGCAGAGCATCTATAGTGTGATTTGCTTTCAAGCCATTGTAATAGTCAACAAGATTGTGTTGATTGGGGTTTATTTTACATTCACTGATATTTTTATTTATTGACGTTTGTACTTTCTCCAACATGCCAAGCATATTGAAATAAGTTGTTTCGAAGCGGGTGTAGAACTCTGAGCTTTGGGTGCTTTCAAATTGCTTCCGTTGTTCCTTAAAGGTAATAAAAAGGAAGAATGTTGCAGTCAGTGTGAATAATGTACCTACTGTCCCACCGATAAACTCACCAGGATTCTCATTTAAACTTGTGAATAAAAATTTGTTTGCATGACAAAAAGACAAGTCGGATGTCTTAATTAGGCACAAAACAACGAGATATGTCAATATGACCAAGCCTACACCTAGGGATAAATAGGCGAAAATAGTCAAGCATCTGAATTTACTTGTTTGATTGGTCATGACATTCATTGTGTTATTCCAAACTGCTTGTTCAAATCGGATATAACATCCATGGCCTCTTTCTTGATGGCAGCAAAGGATGGATAGCCTTTTACAATGTTTTTACTGACAGCTTCCGTAATGTCAAATACAGTGCCCAGTTTATCGATACCTTTGGCTGACAATTTCTTGGGTTTTCCATTGATCTCTACTACGAAATCCACATCGTCATATTTGCCTGTTTTTTCAACGCCAAAGAGACCTTTATCGTCTTTCTTCAGCATATTAATCCAACGTCCAACGCTAATCTTCTTACCTACAGGAGCATGGTAGGCTATATCAATATAACTGATTTCATGGTCCTCAATGTTGTTATCGGTCATCTTGGATATATTGACATCTTGCTTTCTCACTTTATGGAGTATTACCTGACTGGCCTCATAATCAATCATCTGACGATACCTCTTATTGGCCTCATCGCTCATTAGCGGCATTATTTTCAGCGAAAGATCCAACAACTCACCATCTTTATAGTAATTGAGCAAAGCATCATTCAGTATTGTGTAAATACCCGCTGTACCAATGCGCTCTAGGATTAAAAAGCCTCTGACACTGTTTTTGGGTATATAAAACAGGAAATAGAATGGTTTTAGCAGCGATTCGTTGGTGGTCTTGGTATGTGTCGGCTTGCCCGTATTGACATTTACCACAGGCTCCTCAGAACCATAATCACCGCTTTCTATCATACCGCTCAGGAATCTTCCTTCACGATAGTACATGTCATTACCATTCTTATCTTTCTTGATACGGAACACCCGCTTGTTTTTTGCATCATTCTCGATATTGACGCGAGTTGACTTGTATTTCCAGTTAGAGACAACCGTATCAACCACATCAAGATAGTCCTGGCCGTCCTTAAAGTCAGAAAGAACCGCCAAATTTCTTGTGTTTCTCACATTAAGAGTAATTAAGTAATAAGCTAATGAAAATGACTGTGCCATATTACATTTCTAAAGTTATCATTTTTTCACGATTAAACTAGTATCATAATGCTGCCTTTGTAGTCTCAAGTCCAGCATCGTCTATTGGTTTTATACCAAGTAGATCTTTTATTTCCATGCGAGATTTTTAAGAAACCTATTTCGATATTGGTCATATTCATGGCCGGGCGTACTCCTCTCTCACTGCAGCCAATGTCATGGCACGAGCTTCTTCAAGTGTCATCGTTTCTTCGTCATCTGCTTCACAATTGACATTTGATGTCGTGCTGTGAGCATAAGATTTTCGGGCCAATTTATCTGTCATTGTGGTCAAAGATTTCGGTTAATCCGCGGCGGATTTACTAACGAGGTCTGAGGGGACAGGGTTCAGAAACTATGATTCAGGGTTCAAGGTGCAGGGTGAAAGATTCACGGTTCACGGTTCAGGGTGAAGGGTTACCTTTGGTGCACGGTGAAGGGTGCAGGGTGCACGGTTCAAGATTTTTCCAATCCCAACTTGGTTCGCATAGTCTTAACAATGGACGTAAGTATTTTTAATATCCTTGTAATATCTTTCTCAAGTGAATCGAACTGGTCATCATTCAAATAACCGTTGTCATGGAGCAAATGCAGCCAGAAGTCTGTTTCGTCTGCTTCCTTATAGGCTATTGACATTTTGGAGAGGAAATCAGCATCACTTTGAGCGTGTTTGCTCTCCCTCACATTGGCACCTATTGAGGTGCCACTTCTATATATTTGTTTTGACTGTACGTATTCTTTGTATTCTGCATCCTCGGTCAAATACTGGAAAAGTCGCGTAATACGGCAACCGAAATCATATGAAAGCTCATGAATAGAGGCGGTCGCCTTGGCGTCCTCTGACATCAGAGGAGCGAGAGGACCACGCTTCTTTGGTTCACGGTTCAGGGTTAAAGGTGACTTTTGGTTCAGGGTTAAGGGTG
>Ga0310696_10006949_pt1 | contig 13362 bp, 10 predicted proteins | sample AusTroGonzalo_MG_4_FD_203885 | JGI IMG/M metagenome (GOLD analysis project Ga0310696, IMG submission 203885) | Bovine rumen microbial communities from tropical cattle in Woodstock, Queensland, Australia - Gonzalo_02 (v2) (version 2) | ecosystem: Host-associated > Mammals > Digestive system >... | reverse complement strand
GGATTGGCCTGTCGGACACCTGGGCACAAACAGGCGGCAGAAGTGTATATAACTTCCTTAATTTCAACTATTCAACGCGCCAGATGGCCTTGGGTGGCGGTTTGATTTCCGTTTACGACAACGACCCCACTCTCCTGATAATGAACCCTTCATACATCGGAGAACGGCATCATAACAACCTTGCCCTGAATTTTACGGATTACTTTTCCAATGCCAACTATCTGTCGGCTCTATACACGTACACTTTTCCAAAGGCGGGCAGTTTTGCCTTCTCCGTGAAGGGCGTGCCTTACGGCAAGTTCATGGGAACCGACGCTTCCGGTTTGGAAACCGGCTATTTCACTGCCGGTGATTATTCGGTGAGCCTCGGTTGGGGCCGCGAGCTGTCGCCCAATTTCACCATCGGAGCCAACCTCAACTTGCTGCTGTGCACGTATGAGTCTTATACCTCCTTCGGTTTTGCCGTGGATGTGGCCGGCAGCTACCATAACCCCGACAAACGGCTTTCGTTGACCTTGCTGGCCAAAAACATCGGCTCCGAGATAAAGCCTTTCGTGGCAGACCAGGTGGAACTGCCGCCCTTCGACCTGCAATTTGCGCTCTCCCAGCGTCTCCAGCACGTGCCCATCCGCTATCATATCTCCCTGCACTCCCTTTACCGCTGGAACATGAACTACTACGGCGATGGTAACCCGTTTCTGCAAACAGATGCCTTCACCAACACGATAAAATACCCTTCCAAAGCCGCACAGTTCTTCGACAACTTCTTCCGGCATTTCATCTTCGGAGTGGAGATAGAACCTATCGAGTATTTCTCCATCCACGCTGCTTATAATCATAATGTACATCAGGAAATGAAGATTGTGGCCCGCAATTCCATGGCTGGCTTCTCATACGGCCTGAATATCAATATCAAGGGTATCCGATTCGGATTCGCCCGTATGCATTATGCGCCGGGGGCCACTCCTAACTGCTTCAATTTCGCCCTGGATTTCGGCGAGTTGTCAAAGATGCACCAGAACAATAAAGCGAAAAAACTGCAACGAATGACTGATTAAATTTTGTCAAGATGATTCCATTTTCCCCTCCCCATATTGATGATGAGATTGTGAACGAAGTGGCTGCCGCCCTGCGTTCGGGATGGATAACCACCGGCCCACGCACCAAGCTTTTCGAGCAGAAAATTGCCGAATACTGCGGCGTTCCGCGCGTGTTGTGCGTCAACTCCGCCTCCGCCGGACTGGAGCTCATGTTGCGGTGGTTCGGCATCGGGCCCGGCGACGAGGTCATCGTGCCCGCCTACACCTATACGGCCACCGCAGAAGTAGTGGTGCACTGCGGTGCCAAGCCTGTGATGGTGGACGTGAATCCCGACTTCCTCATCTCCGTGGAAAACATCCGCAAGGCCCTGTCATCCAAAACCAAAGCCATCATGCCAGTCGATATTGCCGGTATGCCTTGCGATTATGAGGAGATAATGGCCGCGGTGAACGACGAAGAAGTTAAACGCAATTTTCACCCCGCCACCGAGGTTCAGAAACAATTAGGCCGTCCGCTGGTGCTTTCCGATGCTGCGCATTCACTGGGTGCGTGGTACAAGGGCAAGCGCACGGGCGCGGTCGCCGACATTACGGTTTTCTCTTTCCACGCGGTCAAGAACCTGACCACCGCCGAGGGCGGCGCGATATGCCTGGCGTTGCCGGACACATTTGACGCCGAAGCCATCTACAAGCAGCTTTGCACCTTCTCGCTGCACGGACAATCGAAGGACGCACTGGCCAAAACCCAAGTGGGTAACTGGCGCTACGACGTGTATGAGTGTGGCTACAAGTGCAACATGACCGACGTGGCCGCGGCCATGGGATTGGTTGAGCTGGCCCGCTACGACTCTATGGTTCTGAAAAGGCGTAAAGAGATTTTTGATGCTTACTCCCAAGCATTTAAGTCAGATGACCGCTTCCAGATTCCCGAATATGAAACAGCGGACAAAATATCATCCTATCATGTCTATGCCCTACGCATCCGCAATATCACTGAGGCGCAGCGCGACGCGATTATGCAGCGCATCTTCGAGCAGGAGGTGAGTGTCAATGTGCATTTCATCCCGCTACCCATGCTCACGGCATACAAAAATATGGGATATAAGATTTCCGACTACCCCGTCACCTACGACAACTACTCCCGCGAAATCAGCCTCCCCGTCTATTACAACCTCACCGACGAGCAGGTACAGCAGGTGATACAAGCAGTGAAAAAGAGTTACAATGGGTGAATGGGGTAAATAGGGTGAATGAGGTAAACGGGGAGAAATGTGCCCCATGTACCCCATGTACCTCATGTACCTCATGCACCACATGCACCACATGCACCACATGTACCCCATGCACCAATTTCACCTCCTGTACCTCCTGTACCTAATTCAAACTCACTCTCGGGTCAAGCCACCCGTAGATGATATCACATAAGATGTTGATGATAATGAGGATGATGGAGACATAGAGCAGCGAGCCCATCACCACAGGGAAGTCGTATTTGTCGAGGGCGTCCACGATGACCACGCCCATACCTTTCCAGTCGAAGATATATTCCACGAAAACGGCTCCGGCCAGAAGTCCTGCCAGCCAACCGGAGACAGCCGTAACAACGGGATTCAGGGCATTCTTCAGCGCATGTCTGGTGATGATGACGCTCTTTTTCAGTCCCTTGGCTTTTGCAGTGCGGATATAATCCTGCGAAAGCACATCTAACAGCGAGTTTTTGGTCAGTTCCACCACCACAGCCAGCGGGCGGATGCCCAAGGTAATGGCCGGCAGAATCAAATTCTTGAGGTCCAGATACTGGCCCGCGCCATAATCGTCCACAGTATAGAGGCTGCCGAACATGCTCAAGCCGGTGACATCGGCGAGCAGGAAGGCGAACACCCACGCAAAGAGGATGGCCGCGAAGAAAGAAGGCACCGACATGCCGAGGGTGGAGAACACCAAAGCCACGTGGTCAAACCAAGTGCCTTTGTACAGGGCGCAGAAGATTCCAATGATGATGCCCACGATAAGGGCGAACACAATAGAGACTATGGCGAGCAGCACGGTCTTCGGGAATGCTTCTGCGATGATCTCACCCACGGGCCTTTTGCTCTGATACGACCGCCGGAGGTACGGTGCCTTCAGCACCACCGCCGACTTGCCTAAAGGAAGAATCTTCACATAGTGATAATCATTGTCATCCAAATAGAAGAAGGATTCCGTATCCTTGGTTCTATGCCACGATATGGGTGATACATCGTTGAGATAGGCCAGATACTGCACGCCAAGGGGCAAATCAAGCCCCATCTCCTTGCGGATGGCCTCCTCTGTCTGCAAGTCGCTGCGCTGGCCCATCATCATGCGCGCAGGGTCGGAAGGCAACACGGTGAACAGGAAGAACACCAGCGTCACCACACCCAGCATCATGAGCAAACCGTATAATATTTTCTTGACGATGTATCGGAGCACGTGTTCAGGATATTCTGTTGGCTACAAAAGTACGAATTTTACTGTGTAAATGTGAAAACAAAAACAGCACCCGAACAGGTGCTGTTTTTCTCGATAATTATTACTTTTAGTCAGCAAGATCTATAAAGAGTTCCTTGATGTCATTATTACCCTCATACATGGGTTGGAAGTTCATAGTCATCGTCTCCGTAGGGGCAGCGGATTCCATAATCTTGTAACGATTGATAGCGGGTGTTTGCGTCACCATATCAAAATCGGAGAATATGTCACCGTCATCCATAATCTTCTGTGGACCGGCGGGACGGTTCTGGTCAAAAGCGAAAGGGTTCTCCTGTGCCTGAGGTTGCGGATTAACCGTCATCGTGGGGATGAGGTTGTCCATGTCGCTATTGGGGGCCTCTTGTGAGAAGATACTGTCCTGCTTTTGTTCCACAGCTTCGGGAATAATGGTAACCTCCTGCTTTTTCTGCGGATTGGAATTGAAATTCGTGACGATGACGGATAATTTGATGGATTCGCCAAGACTCTCGTCCATGCCACGACCCCAGATGACGCGGGCGTTGCGGCTCTGGATTTTCTCGAATTTCTCGGTAAGGCTGTCCAGCTCGGACATTTTGAGTTTCTTGTCCGGACCATAGCTGATGAAGAACAGGAAATTCTGGGCTTCGGAGATGGCGCTTTCGTCCAACAACGGACAGTCCAAAGCGTCTTGCACCACCTTTTCCACACGATTCTCGCCTTGAGCGACAGCCAGACCCAACATGGCTTTGCCGCTGTCTTTCATGATGGTCTGCACATCATTGAAGTCCACATTCTGCGCATAGTTCACCGTAATCAGCTCAGCGATGCACTTGACGGCATTTTTGAGCACGTCGTCGGCATAACCGAATGCGGTATCGCAATCCTCATCGTTATAGTATTTGATGACGTTCTGGTTCTTGATGGTGATGAGGGAGTCCACATGCTTTGCGAGCTCGGCAATACCCTCATTGGCGAGACGGGAACGCTCGGCACCTTCGAATTTGAAGGGGGTGGTCACCACACCGATGGTGAGGATTCCCATGTCATGCGCAATCTCCGCGATGACGGGCGAAGCACCCGTACCCGTACCTTTACCCATACCGGCGGTAATGAAGAGCATACGTGTCTCTTTGCCGATAAACTCCTGTATTCTCTCCTTGCTTTCCATAGCATACTGACGGGCAACTTCGGGTTGCGCACCAGCGCCCAGACCGTTGCCTAACAACAGTTTGTCTGGCACGGGCGTGCTCTCCAAATGACCGCGGTCCGTATTGCAAATCAGGAAATCAACACCGACAATGCCTTCACTGTACATGTGCTTCACGGCATTGCTACCGCCACCACCGACTCCAATGACTTTAATGATGGACGATGGATTGGCTTTTTCTCCGTAATCAGGTGTAAAGGTAATTTTATCTGTCATAATACTGAATGTTTTTTCTTATCTTAAATAGGTTTTGGTTTCTTATGAAATTCTTTCCAGCAGATCCTTCAGATAGGACGGGATTTTCCCGAAAATATCGACGCCTGCGGTTTTCTCCTTTTTAGGCTCTTTGGGTGCCTTAGGTTCTTTCTTGCGTTTGAAAATGCTGGTTTTGGGTTTTTCCTCTTCAACCGGTTCCTCCTGCGGAGCAGCCTTGTACTCGGCTGCGATACCGAATTTGAGCAGGCCCAGTGCCGTGGCATACATCGGGTGCTTGAGCTCCGTAGGGATGTTGTGTGCAAAACTGTTATCAGGCACGCCGATGCGCGTGGGCAGCGAGAGGGAATATTGACAAAGCTCCTTCATGTTCCGAAGGTTTGCACCGCCGCCCGTGAGCACGAGACCCGCAAACAACCGGTCTTTGTATCCTGAATTCTCCACTTCACTCTTCACCACGTTGACAATCTCCTCCTGCACGCGACAGTTGATGATTTGTGCCAAATTGTACTCGCTGATCTGGATCGGATCCTGACCGTACGGTCTGGGAATAGTGATCATGTTGTTGGCGTTGCTCTTCTCCACCACGCACGTGCCGTAGCGCACCTTGAGCTGCTCGGCCACGTCCTCGGAAATACGGCACACCTGTGCGATGTCCTTGGTGATGATGTTACCGCCAATAGGAATAACCTTTGTGAATACCGGGCTGCCATCCACGAAGATGACCATATCGGTGGTACCGCCACCAATATCCACCAGTACCACACCCTCCTGTTTCTCGCGGTCGCTCAGACATGCGAGACCGGAAGCGATGGGTTCCAGAACAATGTCACGGATATTGAGGCTGGCGTCATTGACGCATTTTACGATTTTCTTGATCTCACGCTCATTGCCTGTGATGATCTGATATACACCGATAACTTCATTGCCGAGCTCGCCCACCGGATCCACGGTGTAACGGGAGCGGTCAATCTGATAGCGTTGCGGGATGACATCGATAATCTCCTCGCCAGGGGGCAGGGTCACATCCGACACGTCTTTCTTAAGCTGGTCGATCTCCTCCTGGCTGATGGGGTTCTCGTTGCCATGACGGTAAAGGATATGGTTGTATTTGCTGGTCTTGATATGATGGCCTGCAATGCCGGCATACACCCAGTCAATCTCCTGATTGGAGCGTTGAGCGGCGATATCTTTCGAGAGCACGATGCCCTCTGTCGTCTTGATGATATTCTTGATTTCCCCGAACTCCACACCGCTGGACTCGCTCTTGCCGTAGCCCACGACCTCTATCTGGCCGTTGTCGTTACGGAAACCAATTACAGTGGCTATTTTTGTTGTCCCGATGTCCAGGCCTACCACCATGCCGTTGTTCGAAGAAACATTTTCCATAATATCCTTGTTTTATTGCATTCTTTTTGCGACAATTCTGTTTTTATAGCGGGCGTCCAGCATGGCGTATGTGCCAAAGCCCTTGCGGGAAAGACCCTCTTTGTACACCACTTTCAGGTTGTCGAGCTTCTCATCGGCGTTCTCATCTGTACCGAACAGGATGATTTGGCTGCCGAGCGAAGCCACAAGCTCCATCTGGTGTTTGTCGTTGAGGTATATCTGGCGAAACTGTGCGAGATAAAACTCATCGGCCATAATCTTGCGGGTCACGTTGAGCACCTTCTGCAGGTCGCCCTTCACAGTAGCCCCTTTCTTGTAAGTTTGCGCGATGTTGCCGTTGGCGACAATCAGATAGTCCTTCATCTTGCCGGTGTATGGCACAAGCACGCCGTCCTCGTCCACAAAATACTGCCCTCCATCCTGGTCAAAAACGTGAAGCACCAGATGACGAAGGTCGTAATCGATAAGCAGACGGGTTCCTGAAAAATGGATGAAGTTGATGTCCTTAATGTAAGGGCTTTGCTCCAAGACCGCCGTCACTGACGTCAGGTCCACGTCCTTGATCCGTTTGCCGATGATTTCTATGTCCTTGTCGGCAAGCATACGCTCCACATCCGCCTGCGTCAACAAAATGCTTTCGTTTTGGGTATGAGCGTTAACCAGTATAGTGTCGCAGCGACGCTGAGGTATCTTGACCATGGCCAGAATCACCACAGCCAAAACACTGACAACCAAAACAATACGGGTTATTGCTTTAAAATACCTCATTCAGGCTAAAATCTCTAATAATTAGCCACAAAAATACCAATAAAAAAACAAGGGAAATTTAATGTTATTTCTAAAAAATAAACAAAAATATGTTCATAACGAACAACATTCTGTTATACTGTATCATCTTGTTTATCAGCCGTTTCTCTTATCCAGCCCCCACAACAGTTTTTCCCGTATAATGTCATAGAAATCGGTGTTCTCAAACAAAACGGTCTTGATGTAAAACTGCTCCTTCCGGATGTGGAGCCGCACGTGGTCAGGCACCACGAGCCGCTCGGTGTCAAGCGCAAGGGAATAATTGCCGGTGCGGCTGTTGACCTCAACAGTCAGCTCGATGTCGGCAGGAATGACAATGGGCCTCACGCTGAGAGAATGGGAGGCTATGGGCGTGAGCACCTGGACATCGCTTCGCGGGTGGAGGATTGGGCCTCCGCAGCTCATGGAATAGGCCGTGGAGCCCGTCGGCGTGGCGATGATCAGCCCGTCGGCCCAGTAAGTATTCACCTTCTGTCCGCCCGCCCTGACAGTGATGGCGTTGATAGCATCCGCGTCCGTGGCCCGCACCGTGATGTCATTGATGACAAAGCAGTGCGCCAGCGACAAAGGCTCGCTGCTCTCAATGTGCAGCAGGGAACGCTCCTCCAACGTGAAACTGCCCTGCCCCAACATCTGCAAACACTCTTCGAAATTCTCCTTTTTGATACCGGAAAGGAAACCGATGCGCCCTGTGTTGATGCCCACCAGCGGAATGTTCAGGTCACCGACAATGTTGGCGGCATCAATAAAAGAGCCGTCGCCGCCGATGGAAACCATGAAATCAATGGGACCCTGCTTTGCAAGATCCTCATGGGTATTATAACATTCAAGGCAACCATCCACAGAGGGATAGTTGCCATGAACTGTAACGTCACACCCTTGCTGTTGGAGACAGTTGACAACCGTACGGGTAAAATCCTCTTCCCCGCGTTGCCGGCAATAGAGCGCGAATTTCATTATTTATACTCTTGAACTTCAATCTCCCCGTTAATGATCATGTTGGCGTTGAGAGCCATAGCGGCCATCTCATCCTCGCCGGGATACACGGCAACGGGTCCAATCCATTCGATATAGTTCTTGATACGTCTGATGACAGGTTTGCCGTAGGCGATGCCACCGGTAAGGATAATGGCGTCAATCTTACCCTTGAGCACCACAGCGTTCTCACCAATCTGTTTGGCCACCTGGTAGGCGAATGCCTCTTCCAGCAATTCTGCTTTGGGATCTCCGGCGATAGCGGCCTTCTCCACAGCCAAAGCGTCGTTGCTACCGAAATAGCCCACATAACCACCCTTGCCGACGAGAATCTTCTGCATATCCTCCTGGGTGTATTTGCCGCTGAAGCAAGCTTTCAGGAACTGGTTCATGGGCAGGGAACCGGAACGTTCGGGAGAGAACGGACCTTCACCGTCCAGAGCCTGGTTCACGTCAATCACGCGGCCCTGACGGTGTGCACCTACGCTCACGCCGCCACCCATGTGGCAGACGATGAGGTTCAGTTCTTCATATTTCTTGCCATTGTCCTTCGCATACATGCGGGCGATAGCTTTCTGGTTCAATGCATGGAAAATGGACTTGCGTTCAAAATCGGGATGTCCCGTAATGCGGGCCACCTCTTCCATCTCATCCACAATCACAGGGTCTGCAATATAGGCGCATTCCAAGCCAATAACCTTGGCAAGGCTGTCGGCAATCAAACCGCCCAAGTTGCAGGCATGTTGGCCGTTGTATCCCATCTTCAGATGCTCTTTCATCAGTTCATTGATTTTATATACACCCGATTTCAAGGGTTTGATCAAACCGCCGCGGCCCATCACGAGATCTATGGAATGCAGGTCGATGTTCTCATTTTTCAACTCATCGATAATGACATCCCGACGGAACTCAAACTGATCGGCAATGGTAGCGTAGACAGAAAGCTGTTCGGTGGAATGCTTTATGTTTTTTATGAAAATCTGATTGTTCCCTTCAAAAATAGCGATTTTGGTTGAGGTAGAACCGGGATTGATGGCAAGTATTCTTTTCATAATATGCAATGGATTAAAAGATTAGTCTTAATAGGAACTGTGAACTATGACGGTGTCCACTTTGTCGCTATAGGAGGTACCGGCGTTGGTGATGATATAAGAGCGGAAATAATAGAGCGTGGAATCATAAGCCACACCGCCTGTGGTATCCACATTTCCAACATTTTCAATATAGGGTAGCTGACAAGTCCAAATAAAGGACAAATACTCACCTGTGCTATCAACAAGGGCTGCGTCTCTAACAACAGGCACAACCGTTGTGTAATAGCATGTATGTGAAGGCTCCTTATCAAAATAGCTGTAGCAATAGCCCGCCTCTATGCATCGGGCGCAACCTCCATCACCTGTCACGTGTGCGATGTAATTGATAATTTTGGTGGTATCATTAAAAGGCCCAAGTTTTTCAATATCAATGGAAACCCTTTCATAGCGTTCGCAGCTGGCAACCAGAACGGTAATAGCCGCAAGCAACAATATGGGAAAATAGAATGCTTTTTTCATTGTCGTGAAATTAGGTCGCAAATGTACAAAATATTTTCTTACGTAACAAAAACGGTTATCTGTTCCGATTTCTGAGAATATCCAATGCAAGATAGATGGCATTGCGCATGGACTGGCCATTGGCGATGTTCTTGCCAGCGATGTCGTAGGCGGTACCGTGAGCCGGAGAAGTGCGAACAATAGGCAGACCGGCGGTGAAATTCACACCTTCTGTGCCCAGAATCTTGAACGGAATCATGCCCTGGTCGTGGTACATGGCCAGCACCGCGTCAAATTGACGGTATTGGCCGCTGGCAAAGAAACCGTCTGCCGGGAAGGGTCCGAACGCGTTGATCTTGTCCTGGAACGCGCGCTCGATGGCCGGATGGATAATCTCCTTTTCCTCTGAGCCCAACAATCCGTCATCACCAGCGTGCGGATTCAATGCCAGCACCGCAATCTTCGGATTGTCAATGGCGAAATCCTGACGCAGTGAATGGTTCAAAATCCCCAACTTGTGAAGAATCAGATCCTGCGTGATGACAGAAGCCACATTGCTGATCGGCTCGTGATTGGTCACAAAACCCACACGCAAATTTTCGGCCACCATCATCATCATCGCCTTCTTATCCCCGCCAAAATAGTACTCGAAAAACTCTGTCTGCCCGTGGAACTTGAACTTGTCGGATTGGATGTTGTTCTTGTTGACCGGTGCCGTCACGACAGCATCTATCAAATTGTTCTTCAAATCTTTGCCAGCCATGACAAGAGCTCTTTCTGCCAACTGTCCGGCTACTTTCGAAGAAGTACCCAACTCAATTTTCACCTCCTCTTCGTAGATGTTCAGAAGGTTGGGACGCTTCTGGGATGTCTGCTCAAGATTCTTGATAAACTGAAAAGAAAAATCCGGCATCTCCATGTATTTGCGGTGGTAGGATGCGGCTTTTGCAAGGCCATATACCACCGGCGTGCAAATATCCATAATCGCATGGTCAGCCAAGGCCTTGATGATGACCTCGTAGCCAATGCCGTTCAAATCTCCGTGAGTTATGCCTATTTTATACAGTTGATTATCTGCCATATTGTGTTTCAATCTTATTTGTTAGCGTTAAAGGCGACCTCATACTCCTCATAGCCCTCGATGATGTCGCCGACTTTGATGTCGTTGCAACCGTCAATGTTCAAACCGCAATCCTGACCGGCGGACACTTCCTTGACATCGTCTTTGAAACGGCGCAAGGAACCGAGTTTGCCGGTGTAGATCACAATACCGTCGCGAATCAGGCGGATGCGCGTAGAGCGTTGCAGTTTGCCATCCAGCACCATACAGCCAGCCACGTTGCCGACCTTGGAGATGTGGAAGACTTCGCGGATCTCGATGTTGCAAACCACCTTCTCGCGGATTTCGGGTGTGTGCATACCGGCGATAGCCTCTTTGATTTCGTTGATGGCGGTATAGATGATGGAATAGGTGCGGATGTCGATCTGCTCGGCCTCGGCCATCTTGCGTGCTCCGGCGGTCGGTCTGACCTGGAAGGCCACGATGAGTGCGTTGGATGCCGTTGCCAGCATGACGTCGGTCTCCGTAACTGCACCCACGGACTTGTGGATGACGTTGACCTGCACCTGCTCGGTAGAGAGCTTGAGCAATGAATCGGCCAGGGCCTCCACAGAGCCGTCCACGTCACCCTTGACGATGATATTGAGCTCCTTGAAGTCGCCGATGGCGATACGGCGGCCAATCTCTTCGAGGGTGATGTGCTTCTGCGTGCGCAGGCCCATCTCGCGTGCAAGACGTGCGCGCTTGGTGGCTGCGGCGCGAGCTTCCTGCTCCGTATCGCACACCTTGAAGGCGTCGCCAGCCTGCGGTGCGCCGTTCAAACCCAATAACAGCACCGGCGTGGCCGGGCCCACGGACTTGACGGGCTGGTTACGCTCGTTAAACATAGCCTTGACCTTGCCGAAGCAACTGCCTGCCAATATCGGGTCGCCGACAGACAACGTGCCGTTCTGCACCAGAACCTTGGCCACGTAGCCACGGCCCTTGTCCAAGGAGGACTCGATGACCGCACCGACACCGTTACGGTTCGGGTTGGCCTTCAAGTTCAGCATTTCAGCCTCCAACAACACCTTCTCCAGCAATTCGTTCACGTGGTCACCATGCTTGGCATCGATGGCTTGGCATTGGTACTTGCCGCCCCAGTCTTCCACCAGGATATTCATGTTGGCCAACTCCTCCTTGATCTTGTCTGGATTTGCGTTGGGTTTGTCAATTTTCGTGATAGCGAACACCATAGGTACACCAGCGGCCTGGGCGTGGTTGATGGCCTCAATGGTCTGCGGCATCACTGCGTCGTCTGCGGCGATGACGATGATACATAAGTCGGTGATCTTCGCACCGCGCGCACGCATAGCTGTGAAAGCCTCGTGACCAGGCGTGTCCAGGAACGTGATCTTACGACCATCGGACAACTGCACCAGATAAGCACCAATGTGCTGCGTGATACCACCGGCCTCACCTGCGATGACGTTGGTCTTGCGGATGTAGTCCAGCAAGGAGGTCTTACCGTGATCCACGTGACCCATAACCGTGATGATGGGGTGACGAGGCTCCAGATCTTCAGGATTGTCCTCGGCCTGCTCACCACCGGTGTCTTCCGCATCAGCACCGATGAACTCCACTTGGAAGCCGAATTCCTCGGCCAGCAATGTGATAGTCTCCGCATCCAATCTCTGGTTGATGGACACGAACAATCCAATGCTCAAACAGGTGGAGATAATCTCGTTGACCGGTTTGTTCATCAATGTGGCCAGCTCGTTGGCGGTCAGGAATTCCGTCACTTTCAGGATCTTCTGGTTCTCGAGTTCCTGAAGCTCCTGTTCCTCCATACGCTCATGGATCAGCTGACGTTTCTCCTTTCTACGCTTGGAAGCCTTGGTCTTGCCGGCAGGCTCCAGTCTCTGTTTGGTTTCCTTGATACGACGCTGGATGTCTTCGGGCGATATCTCCGTCTTTTCAGGTTCGGCTTTGCCGTGTTTCTCATCCTTGAAGCTGGCTTTCACTCCCGTCTGCTTGAGGATTCTCTTTCTCTTTTTCTTCTTCTTGTCCTCATTAGCGGCACTATCCTGTTTCTTGGACTCTTTGACCTTTTCCTTCTCCACAGGCAGTTCTATCTTGCCCATGATCTTGGGACCTTGGATTTTCTCAACGCGGGTCTCGATAAACTCCACTTTGCGTTCAGGTTCCTTCGACGTCACAACAACAGGCTCTTCCTCTTTTGGGGCTTCTTCCTCTGCGGGAGTCTCTTTCACCGCGGAAGTTTTCTTCTTTTTGTGCAAAAGCTCATCCAAGTCCGCTTTGTCGATGACCTTGGGTTGCTCCAACTTCTCCACTACAGTGGGAATGTGTTCCGGAACCTTCTTTTTCTCTGCCTTTTTCGGTTCTTCGGCGGGTGCTTCCGTTTCTGCCGGTTTGGTTTCCTCGGCCGGTTTTTTCTCTACGGGTTGTTCCTTGCCCTTTTTCTTGGTTGAGACCTCTTCCAAGTTGATTTTCCCCAAAACCTTAGGAGTCGGGACTTCGGTCTCGATATGCTCGGGCGTGGCAATGATATTCTTCTTGATGATGAGAGAATTGTCTTCCACCACATCCTCCACTTCCTCAACCTTGGTCTCTTTGGGCTTGCTTTCTGCCTTGACTTTGGAATTGAACGTGCCGATGTCGATCTTG
>Ga0310696_10006948_pt1 | contig 13363 bp, 9 predicted proteins | sample AusTroGonzalo_MG_4_FD_203885 | JGI IMG/M metagenome (GOLD analysis project Ga0310696, IMG submission 203885) | Bovine rumen microbial communities from tropical cattle in Woodstock, Queensland, Australia - Gonzalo_02 (v2) (version 2) | ecosystem: Host-associated > Mammals > Digestive system >... | reverse complement strand
CTACGGAGTGGAAGCCTGCCCAACGGTTATCCGGGCCGAAGTTGGAAGAACCATCGTAACGGAAGGTGTAGGTGAGCAGGTAGCGGTTGTCGTAGTTGTAGGTCTCACGGGTAAAGAAGGAGGCCATTGCGGAAGAACCGAAACCACCGTTGAGCTTGGGAGTGCCGGTGGCCAGGCCGATGTTGTGGATCTCATCGGAAGGGAGGTCCGTATTGGCGCCTCTCATGTATTTCCAACGGGATTCCCAGGCTTCCTGACCCACCATGGCGGTGATGCTGTGCTTGCCAAAGGTGTTGGCATAGGTGAGGTAGTTCTTCACAGACCAGTAAGTACTGGTATTGTCCTGCTGGCTGATGGAGTTACTACCCTGCTGGAAGGTACCCAGGGAGATCTTGGGTTTGTAAGTATTGGCCTCGGAAGCGCTGATGTCGAAACCAAATTCACTGCGCCATACAAAATGCTTGATGGGAGTGAGCTCGGCGTAGATGTTACCGGTGAGTTTCTGACGCTTGAGGGTATTCTCGTTGTACATGGCCATGGCTACCGGGTTCTTGGTGGTGTAGCCTTCGCGTACAACAGTAGAATAGTTGCCGTCGATATCGTAAACGGGGATATCGGGCAGGGAAGACAGGGAGTAGAAGATAACACCTTCCTGACCGTCGGCCAGTTTCAGGTTATCGTGGGTGAGAGCGTAAGTGGCGTTGACACCCAGTTTGAACCATTCCTTGAGCTGGGCGTCCAGGTTGGTACGGAAGCTCAGACGGTCGAAGTTGGAACCGATGATGGTACCTTCCTGGTTCATGTAGGAACCGGAAACATAGTACTGAACTTTCTCGGAACCACCCGTGGCGCTTACCTGATGCTGGTGCTGGATGGCGGTGCGGAACACCTCGTCCTGCCAGTTGGTACCCTTACCAAGGATAGAAGGATCTGCGTAGAGAGGGTTGGCAGTGGTCTCACCCAGGTCTACCATATCATTATAGTACTCTGCGAACTCACGCAGGTTGAGCATGCGGATGCGGCTGTTCTGACGGGAAACGGCAAACATACCGTCGTAGGAGAACTTGGCATCGCCGGCCTTACCGTGCTTGGTGGTGATGAGAACAACACCGTTAGCACCCTGGGCACCGTAGATAGCCGTTGCGGAAGCATCCTTGAGGATTTCCATGCTCACGATATCGGCAGGGTTGATAGTGGACAGCGGGGAGATGGTAGATACCTTACCGTTACCCAGAGCGTCACCAAGACCGAAGTCTGCACCGGAATTACCGCCACCCTGAACAATTACGCCGTCGATGACGTACAGAGGTTCAGCGTTGGCGTTCACCGTGGCTTGACCACGAACGCGGATAGAGGAGCTGGAACCCGGAGCACCGGAAGTCTGAACAGCGCTGACACCAGCGGCGCGGCCCTGCAGAGACTGGTCCAGGTTGGTGATGATGGAGCCCTTCAGGTCTTCCTCCTTCATGGAAACGGAAGAACCGGAGAGGTCACTCCTCTTCATGACACCGTAACCCACGACGACTACCTCGTCCAGGAACTCGGCATCCTCTTTCAGGAGCACGTTGATGACAGTCTGACTGCCAACAGCGATTTCCTGCGTTGCATAACCGATGGAAGAGAACACGAGCGTAGCGCCGGGCTTCACCGTGATCTCGTAGTTTCCATCCAGGTCTGTGATGACACCATTGTTGGTGCCCTTCTCCATTACTGATACACCAATCGCCGGTCCCATGTCATCGGAAACGGTACCGCGAACCTTGGTCTGTGCGAACAAGGCCGTGGTGGCGAGAAGTGCCAGCATGAAGGTCACAAGTTTTTGTTTCATGCTACTAGATTTGATGGTTAATAAATAAGTTATTGGTTTAGATTTGTAATAGCTTCTTTGATAACGTCTACGGTGTAGTCCGTTATGTAAACGCCGTTAAGGCCCTGGGCCTCCTGGGCCGGGTCTCCGGCGTAAGGGTCTCCGTGTTCCCACTGCTCGTGAACGGGACGGGCAAAGCCGCTCCAACTCCAGAAGTTAAGACCCTGGAGCATCCCTCCTACCTGGGAAAACACATAAGCATAATAGGTATCGCGTGCGCGCGTAGTAGCCTCCATGGAAGAAGAGAAGCCGTCACGCGGGAATCCGAATTCTTCCAGAACCAGAGGCAGACCCAACTTTCGGGCCAGTTCGTGGTGCTGTCCAATGTACTCGGCCGTCTTTACCATGGCCGAAGGAAGATCTTCCTGCAGGCTCTGGGCCTTGGCCCAATTCCAGTTGTAAGGCCAGATGTGAATGGTCATATAGTCAACGCCCGGGATGGAGTTGACCCGTTCAGTGAGTTCCCAGCTATTTTCGCAGCCCATAAAGCCCTCGTTACCGGTGGAGAGCATGTGGTTGGGATCCAGTTCCTTGATAATACGGGCGCTTTCCGTAAGCCAGGCAATGAAGCCGTCCTGGATTTCTTTCTCAGAGGAGAAGCAGCGGGGCTCGTTGCCAATCTGCCAGGAGAAGATGGCAGGGTCTTCCTTATAGGGCTTACCCGTAATGGAATTGGTACGCCCCACAATGGCGCGGACATGATTGTAGAAGAGTTCCTGGGCCGGTTTGCTGGTCTGGAACTTTCTCATTTGCTGCATGAAGGGCCAATAGCCGTCAATCAGCGGAATCAGGGCCTTTTCTCCGGTAGCCCACTCGAGGTACTGGCCGTAACCGCCGCTCCATTCCCAGGAGTTGTTCAGGTAAAGAACAGCCTGCATGTCGCGCTTGCCCAGTTCTACCAGGAAGCGGTCCAGGCCCACAAGAAGGGTCTCGTTGTAAACTCCAGGTTCGGTTTCGAGTGTAGGTTCCACGCGGGAGAAAACCCCATTGGCTCCCTGTGCACCCACCAGAACACGGAGGTTGGTGAGACCCAGAGCCTTAAGGGTATCCAACTCGCTGGTAAGACGTTCATAATCGCCGCCTTCTCCGTCCGAAGCGAGGATGGGACCATACCAGAAATTGGTACCTATATAATTATAAGGCTTTCCGTCGCGGAGGAACTGACCGTCCTGCACGGAGACAAAAGAGGGTGCTTGAGAACAAGCGAGCGCGAGAAGGGCAGAAGAAGCCCAAACCGCCAGTTTTGGTGTTAATTTCATTATGTTGGCCGACATAAATATTGTACAGTGCAAAATTACTGCATCTGCACGGGCCAAAAAAATGAAAATTTGACTAAATATGATAGTTTTTTAACAAGGCCTATACATAGACCCTGTTCTTGGTAAAGAGGGCCCGGAAGTCGCGGGGCGTATAACCCCGGCGGGCCTTGAAAGTGCGGTTGAAGTTGGAAAGGTTGTTAAAACCGCAGGCGTAGCAAATCTCAGAAATACTGGTAGTTGTATCCACCAACATGCGTGCGGCATTGCCCAGCCGGATGTCAATAATATAGTCTACCAGGGTCTTGGTGGTATGCTGCTTAAAGAAGCGGCTGAGGGCCGAAGGGGCCATACCCACCAGTGCGGCCAGGTCTTCCAGACGAAGATCTTCTGCGTAATGGATGGAAATATAATCCTTTAACTTGGAGATGCGGCGGCTTTCGTGGCCGTCTTCTCCCTTGGCAAAGGAAGAGGAAGCCAAAGAACGGGCACCCTCGTCCTGAGACAGCTCATACAGCAGTTTGAGCATAGTCAGGAACTGCTCAAAGCGCTCATTCATGGAAGGGATGGTATCCACCAGGTTGTACACTTTCATGATTCCCTGCATGGAGAAGGTAAGACCCAGGCGGGCCTTATCAAACATTTTTCGGATGGAGGCAAATTGGTTTCGGCCCAACAGGCGGGAGTCTAACAGGCTGTCAGAGAATTGAATGGTAATTTCCCTCACATCCGGCGCGGTGCAGTTTCCCTGTTTCCAGGCATGCTCCAGACCGTCTCCGGTAACCAGCGTAAGCTCATAGTTTCCTATCTCTTCTATGCTGTCTCCCACTACGCGCTGCACACCCTTTCCGTTCTCAATAAAATTGAGTTCGTATTCTTTGTGCGAATGGATGGGATACAGGAATTCACTTTTATGCCGCTCCACTATATAGAAGCAGTCCTTATCCGTGATAGGGGGGACTTCCCGTAATACTTTTGACATAAATTGATACTATTTCAACCTAATAAGCCGCAATCTGGCGGGAAATATTGAGCTGCTGAATCTTGTAAGTATCTGAACCATTGGACGTAGCGTAGATGGTAACCTGAAAAAGCTCTCCTCCGGCATTGAGAATACCAATCAGATACTTTTTATTGGACTCCGAAGCCCGGTGCGTCACCTGGAAAGAACGGGGGGTATTGGACGCGAAGAAGCTGCGGAGAATTTCACGGGCCTGTTTCTTGGAGCAGTTGCGGGAGGTGGAGAGAACGGTTACGTCCAGATTGTCTGCAAACCAGCTGGAGAGGGATGCCTCGTCTCCTGCGGCCATATACTTGGTAATGGAGGAGAATACGGAAAACTCTCCCTGGGGCTGCTGACGGGGCACCGACGTCTTGGTAAAACTGTTGCTCTGGGCATGAACTGCCAGGCACACGGAAAGAGCCGCCGCCGTTAACAGGATATGCAGAAGTTTGTTCATCAGCCCGTTTACTTGCAAATTCCGCGCCGAATCGCTACATTTGTACTGGTATGGAAATCAAACTCCTCACAGTAGGAAAAACCGACGTAAAGTGGGTCAAGGAAGGCCTGGATCTCTATGGAGCCCGGCTCTCGCACTATGCCCCCTTCACAGTATCGGAAATTCCCGAACTGAAAAAGGTGGGAGCCCTGAGCCAGGCCCAGATCAAGGAGAAGGAAGGAGAGCTCATCCTCAAGCAGGTGGGCCCCCAGGATATCCTGGTCCTTCTGGACGAGCATGGCCACGAGTACCGCTCCATGGAGTTTGCCGACCACCTGCAGAAACTGATGGCCAGGGGTGCCAAGACCCTGGTCTTTGTCATTGGCGGAGCCTACGGCTTCTCGGATGCCGTCTACAACCGCTCCCACGAAAGAATTTCCCTCTCCAGGATGACTTTCTCCCACCAGATGGTTCGCACGATTTTTGCGGAACAGCTCTACCGCGCCTTTACCATCCTCAAGGGAGAACCCTATCACCATGAATAAGAGAAGGCTCATAAGACAGACCGTGGCGGTTGCCCTTCTGGTAGCTGCCGTGATTACTTATGTCATATCGGCCCTGGTGGGCACCGGCCGCTCGGACGTTAACTCCGCCGCGGAAGAAATGAGCCGCAAAGTGGAATTCCGCATGGCCCAGCTGGACAACTATATCCAGCAGGCTGCGGAAGGTGACCTCACCGCCTGGCTGGACCTGCAGGGTCTGCCGGAAGACATGGTGGTATACCGTTACGTTGACGATTCCCTCCAAAGCTGGATCAACCAGTTCCCCCTGAGAAACGACGACATCCATCTCCGCACTTTGGTGCAGCGGCTCGGAGACGCCCGCAACTCGCTGACCTCACCGCTGGAGGATGCTTCGACCCAGGTGGCATTCATGAATTACGGTCCCAAGTGGTATCTGGTCAAGGCCGTGGAAGGAAACAGCTGCAAAGTGATTGGCGGCCTGGAGATTGTGAACGAGTTCAACGCCGGCTCCCAGAGCGGTGTAAACCGCCATTTCCGCGTCAATGAGAGATACAGCGTCCGACCCCTCTCGGCCGGTGTAGGCGCTCCGGTCTGTGTGGGAGGCATTCCGCTCTTCCTCCTCACCGATGAAACCCTGGCAGAGCCCTCCGGCAACCATTCGGCCCTTCTGTGGATAGCGGTGGGGCTGCTCATGGCGGGGCTGCTACTGCTGCTTAACGTGCATCCCACCATACCCTGGCTGTTGGCCATCATGGCCTGTCAGGGCGGCGTACTCACCTGGCTGTATATCAGCGGGCCGCACCTTTTCCAGAATACCCAGCTCTTCTCTCCCCTCCTCTATGCAGACGGGCCCTTCCTGTATTCCCTGGGTGCCGTGGTTATCATCAACCTGGGGATCAACTTGCTGGTGCTGGACCTCTATCTGGTCCGCTGGACGCTGCTCAAGCGCATCCGCCGGCGGCATTCCCGTCCGCTGGAGCTGGTACTGGCCCTTCTTATCGGCCTGATGTTCCTGGGCGTTGCCGCTTATCTGCACGTCTCTTTCCGGAGCATCCTGGTCAACTCCAGCATCAACCTGGAACTGTATAAGGTCTTTCTGCTTACCGGCTACACGGCCGTAGTGTATATCTCCTTCCTGGCGCTCTCCATGGCGCTGGCGGTGCTGCTGCAGATGCTCTCTCCCCTGCTGAGAACGCTGCTGGGCATCCGCTACGACATGTTCTCCCCGCTGGGACGTCTTGTGTACGCCTTCTGCATTGGCGTTTACTTTGTGGTGGCTTCTTCTACGCTGGGCTTCAGCAAGGAACAGCGCCGCATTGACGTATGGGCCGCCCGGCTGGCCATGGACCGTGACATTGCCCTGGAAATCCAGCTCAGAAGCGCAGAAAGCGCCATTGCCGCCGACCCTATGATTGCTGCCCTCTCGGTGCTGGACGGCAGTGCCGATATTATCCGCAGCCGCCTTACCAGCGCCTTCATGAGCCGCATCTCGCAGGACTATGATATTACTGTAGCGCTCCCTGGGGCCGAAGGAAACCGCATCCTGCAGGACCGCATCCGCAGCGGCGTACGCCTGGGAGAGAATTCCCACTTCTTCTACAGCAGCCTGGGAGGAGGCCGGACTTCTTACACCGGCGTGTTCTCCTATTATGTAGAAGACTACGGTTCCAGCCTGGTGCTCATCAGCGTAGAGTCCAAGCACAACCGCGAGGACCGCGGTTATCTGAGCCTGCTGGGTATCTCGGACCCCGGCCGCGTATCGCTTCCGTCCGTCTACTCCTGGGCCAAGTACAACTCGGAGAAGCTGGTGCAGTACAAGGGCTCCTACGCCTATCCCACGGTCTATTCGGGCCGACTGAAACAACTGGCCCTGCAGCACAGCAGCGGGCATGTGGACCTGGAAGGCTGGTGCCACTTTGTGCGCAACGTATCGGAAGACGAAGTCATTGTCATTTCCCGTCCCCAGACGGAGCCGCTATATTATGTGGTAGAGGCATTCCTCTTTGCCCTGCTGGCCTACGGCCTCATTGTACTGCTGTCCTGGAGACGGCGCCGCTCGGGCGGAAGACGTTACTTCCAGAACCGCATCAGTATGGTGGTTTATATATCCCTGCTGGTAACGCTGGTGGCCATGGCCGTATTCAGCGTCTGGTTTGTGTACAAGCGCAACAACTCGGACATGAACAGCATCATGACCGCACGTATCAATACGCTGCAGGGCATGTTGCAGGAGCACCTGCGCCTGGTAGAAACGCCCGAGCAGCTCACTACCACCCAGACCCTGGCCAATGTAGAAGGCGTGGGTAACAACCTCCGCTGCGACATCACCCTCTTCGATGTGGCCGGCCGTGTTGTCATGAGCACCACCCCGGAAGTCTACGACCGTATGATTCTGGGCCAGCGCCTGGACAACGACGCCTTCTACAATATCAATTACGCCCACAAGCGCTTCTACATGCAGAAGGAGCGCGTAAACCGCCGCAGCTTCTACGCCCTTTACGCCCCGGTGTTCAACAGCAGCGGCAATATGGTGGCCATTGTGTCCTCCCCCTTCACAGACCTTTCCCAGGACTTTGAGTCGGAGGTTATCCTGCACGTAACCACGGTCATCACCATCTTCCTGCTGCTCCTCTTGATTGCCCGCTTTGTCATCTTCACCATGGTTACCCGGATGTTCCGGCCCCTGACCGCCCTCAGCCGCAAGATGACGGTAAGCGATGTGGACCACCTGGAGCCCCTGGTCTACGACGGAGACGATGAAATCACGCCTCTGGTGGAAGCCTACAACCGCATGGTGCAAGACCTGGGTGAGAGCTCCCGCCGCCTGGCGCAGGTGGAGCGAGACAAGGCATGGACCGACATGGCCCGCCGCGTGGCGCACGACCTCAAGAACCCGCTCACGCCCATCAAGCTGCAGCTCCAGATGCTTATTCGCATGAAGGCATCCGGCAACCCCGCCTGGCAGGACCGCTTTGACGAGGTAGCCTCCACCGTCCTCTACCACGTAGACCTCCTGGCCGATTCCGCCGACCAGTTCTCCACCTTTGCCAAGATGTACGACCAAAAGGCCGAAAGGATAGACCTGGACGCCCTGGTCCGTCAGGAAGTGGATCTGTTTGACTCCCGCGACGACCTGCAGATAGAATACTTCGGCCTGGAAGGTGCCTATGTCCAGGCGCCCCGCCCGCAGCTCACCCGCGTGGTGGTGAACCTCATCACCAACGCCATCCAGGCCGTGGATGACGCCCCGGCTCCGCACCGCCTCCTGGTGGCCGTTCGCAACGCAGCCGAAGACGGCTTCTACGACATTGTAGTGGAAGACAACGGCCCCGGCGTTTCCGAGCAGAACCAGGATAAGATCTTTACACCGGACTTCACCACCAAGACCAGCGGTTCCGGTCTCGGCCTTGCCATCTGCAAACGTATTGTAGAGCACTGCGGCGGCACCATCGGCTATTCCCGCTCCTTCGCCTTGGGCGGAGCCTGCTTCACCGTCAAATACCCTAAAGCCTAATGAAAAAACTTCTCCTTTTAGCGACCCTTCTGCTGGCCATGGCCTGTGAGAGCGGTCAGACCCTCCGTATCGGCACGTACAATCTGCGCATGGCGCCGCTGGACAAGAACACCCCCAACGCCTGGGAACTGCGCCAGCCCCGCCTGATAGAATCTTTCCTAAAGGAAAACATGGACCTCTGCGCCGTGGAAGAAATAGATGGGGCCGAACAAATCAGCATCCCCGCACTTCTGGCGCAAAGAGGCCTGGAGTACGACAGCTATTTCTTCTGCCCTTATGCCGAGGATGGAGTGGGCGGCCGTGCGCATGGCCTGCTATGGAAAAAGGACAGGTTTAAGGCCGAAGAGCCCCATTTCTTCTGGCTCTCCAACCCGCCGGAGCTCATGCAGGAGAACGACCACTGCGGCCGTATCAACTACATCCGCGGAGGCTTCTGCATGATATTGACGGACCTTAAGAACAAGGGCGCCCGTTACTTTGTAATGGTAACCCACGCTCACCTCAACAAGGAAGACCATGCCGCTGCCGCGCCCATCTTTGTGGAGATGGAGAAACGATACAATCCGGAAGGACTCCCTTCCTTCTTCCTGGGAGATTTCAACGCCCACGAAAAGGATGACTGCTATCCCACGTACCAGGCCTACTGGACCGACGCCTACCACGCCTTCGATGACAAGCCCGAGCTGCGCGAAGGACCGGAGGGCACTTACAACGGCTGGGATCCGGAATCCGTTGCCAACCTCACCCGCCGCATTGACTTTATCTTCTTCCGGGGCCCAGTGGAGCCGCTGCGCTACCAATGCGACAGTACGCTCTTTGACGGCTACTGCGCCTCAGACCACTTCCCAGTGATTCTGGACTGCAAGATAAAATAAAAGAAGAGCCTCAGTGATGAGGCTCTTCTTTGTTTCTATTGGTGAAGGTCTTACTTAACGCGCTGGCCGTAGGAACGGTCGGTGGTGTTAACGGTGATGATTTCACCGGTCTCGATGAAGAGGGGAACCATGATCTTGGCACCGGTCTCCAGGGTGACTTCCTTCAGGGCCGAGGTGGAAGCGGTGTTACCCTTCACGGCGGGCTCACTGTAGGTAACCTCCAGGGTTACGTAGGTGGGGAGCTCGCAGGTGAGGCAGCGCTCTTCAGGTTCGGTCATGAACATCATCTCCACGTGCTGACCTTCTTTCATGAGGTCTGCGTTGTCAACTACATCGTGGGGAAGGGTAATCTGTTCGTAGGTTTCTTCGTGCATGAAGTTGAAGGCCTCGCCGTCATCGTAAAGGAACTGGTAAGGGCGACGCTCCACGCTGATGGTGTCAAGCTTAACACCGGCGGTAAAGGTATTCTCCAGAATACGGCCGTTTTCCAGGTTGCGGAGTTTGGTCTTGACAAAGGCCGGGCCCTTGCCGGGTTTGACGTGCTGGAAGTACACCACGGCGCAGGGTTTGCCGTTGAACATAATGTACATTCCGTTCTTCAGATCAGCAGTTGTTGCCATAAAATGTATCTTTAGTTAATAATTACTCAAAAAATCGCACAAAATTAGTGATTTGTCACTTTTTCTGCAAATTTTCTTTACGGCTGGTCTTAGCTTTGTCGCCCGACTTGGTTTTGTGCAAGGAGCCGCCGGGGAGAACGGTCCTCAGCATACCCATGGTAACATTCTGGATCAGGTAAGAAGGATAAGGCAGCATGGGATCACGCTCGAAGGTAACCTGCACTTTCTTAGGCTCCTTGCCTTCTCTGATGGGATTGGACTTGGGAACGGCCAGGTTGGCGAGGAAGTTAACCACGCCACTTCCCTTGGCCACAATCTTAAAGGGTGCGTCCTCATCATTCCAGGCATGCAAAGTAAGGCCGCTGTACTCCATGCAGAAGTCCTCGGTGAGCTTGGACTTGTCTCCCTTGAACGTTCCTTCAATCTTATGGATGTCAACCTTGGCGGTGGCACCGAAGAGCGGCCTTATGAAGGAATCCAGCCTGGAACCCTCCAAATCATAAACCTTTAAATAACCGGAAGTGCTTTCCTGTTTATTGTTACGGATAAACACCTTCACATCCATGCGGCTGTGGTTCTTGTTCCCGGCCTTGAGGCCCATTTCCAACAGGTTGTTATGGGCGTTGCTCACGGATTTGAGGGCCAGATGGACATTCTTCATGGGGAAGGATCCGCGGTTCACGGGCGTAGTCTGCCAGATAAAGTCGAAATCCTTGATGCGTCCGTCCACCTGCTTGATCATCATGGGGATCTTCAACGTATTCAGTCCCTCCTGCAAGGTGGGATAAGGAACTGCCGGCGGATAACGGTCGTCCTGCAGGAGAACCATATCGGAACTGACCACATACACGTTGTCCACGTTAATTGTCTCCTCTTTGATCATGCGGGGAATATTGATGGAGCTGGTGCGAACGGTATCCAGTTTTACATCGTACCACATAACCGAGACTTTGCCCATTCTCTCTGCCAGTTGCAGCTGGTCCACGCAGTTGTACAGGTGCATATTCTCCCCTTCAACGGGGCCTGCATCGGCCGTAGCCAAATGACCGATCTGAATGCGGGAAAGACCCTGGGCGTCTATATAATCCAGGCTGTCAAGGGATACCTTGTACAGGCTGTCGTTATACCCGATGCGATTATCTTCCAACGCAACGTCAATGTCCCGCACGGAGAAAGCCAGTCCTTTCACAGAAACCTTTGTACGGTCCTTCAAGCTTTTCAGACCCACACTACCCTTCTCCAATCGGACCTCGGAAACAGCAACCGTCTTGAGGAAGGAAGGTTCGGCCTTGGGTTCTTGGGCCTTCTTCTCATTCTTTGCAGTTTGCTTGGGCAGAACCACCTGTGCCTGGGGACCCTTGATAAGCAAAAGCTTGGCACGGGCATCTCCCTTCATGAGGCCTTTCAGGTCCACTCCTTCCAGTTTGATGACATCAATCTGGCCCTCAACACTCAGACCGCTGCCAGTGGTATCCGGAAGAGCCACTTCCACACCCGTCAGCTCCAGATTACCGCCCAGCAGGGACAGATTCAAGCCTTTGAAATCAATCTTGACACCCGGCACATTGGCCAGTGCCGAATGAAGCTTATTGCTGGCTACGCGGTTCACTATAACGCCGCCAAAAGCCCAAATCACCGCAACAATAACAACACACACACAAACGACCTTCAGGGCCTTGCTACGCTTGAATGTATCCGATACTTTCTTGAAGAACTGCATAATTGGTTACGTTTTATCTCCGTAAAGTTACACTTTTTCTTTCAATTATGAATATCCTGGAGCACAAGACCTTTGATGGCAGCAAGTATTGTATCCTTTTGACACATAATTTGTTCTCTTTTGACAGAAGTTTGACTTTATGTAACTATCTTTGTATCAAATCCTATCAATCACCACGCTTATGAAAACCAAAAAAGCCCTTGTTCTTTTGTTCTCGGCACTGGCAATCATAGCCATCGGCCTGATTGTTTCCTTCCTTATCAATTGGCCCGTAGACCGCAGCAATGCCAGTGGCAACGTCGCCAAGGCATCCCGTTTTTCCCGTCAGACGGCTACAGAGAAGCTCTCCATTATGGAGGAGTTGATCCTTAATGACGAGAATTACAAGAACAGCGTCGTTGTTTCTTACGTAACGATGCAATTGCGGGCTAATCAGTTCGGAAGTCTGGTAGACATCTCCAACGAGGCAGCCGGGGAAATCCCCGAGTTCGCCGTCGTGCTGGGCAAGATGAACGAAGTCCGCCAGATGGCCGAGAATGTGAGCGCCTCGCTCCAGAAGGCAGGTGAAAGCCTTGAGGCCGTCCTCTCGGGCGAGTCTCGTCCGGAGATGGGCCAGCAGACGAACGACGCCGCCCTCGCCTATATGACCCTGCAGAAGCAGAACAAACTGGCGACCGAGTTCATCGATACGGCCGACAAGTATCTGGCGACCCATGAGGGGACAGACCAACTTAAGTTAGTGCGAGACCAGTGGGTGGGCTATCAGATGATGACCGCGTCCCTGGAAGGAGATAGCAACCTGGAGAAGGAGATGGCCGATAAGAAAATCCTCCTGTCTGCAGCGCAGAGCTCAGCGGCCCTGGCGGGGTTCAAAACAAATAATGTCTCCATGATGGAAACCGTCGATGAGGCAACGTCCACGTTCCTTGGTATAATAAGTCTTCGACATTATGATGATCCCCACGCCACCTTGCTTAACATGCCGCTGATCTCGCAGCATTTCAATGGCCTTAGCGAAGTAGGTGGCACCGGTGAGGCCGTCAACATCTCGGACCAGATGTTTGCAAACCAGATTGGCGTAATGATTCAAAGTATCGCCAATGGCGAATTTGAATCCGTGAACGTACTCAGTAATTCACCACAATAGAGACAAGATAAATACGCAGCCCCCTTCATTTTTAAAGGGGGCCGATACAATTAACAGACTCATTTATAGACACTTACCCGCCAACCGTAGATACGGAGGCCGAAGGCCGACAGAAGGGGGTTCGCGAAGCGCAGCGGGGGAATCCTTTCCCCCGTGCCCCTGGGGGCAGCCGCGAAGCGGCGGGGGATAAAACGAAGTGGAGTCCCTTCACCCGCACGAGATGCCCGGTCGGAGCCGGGCATGACGAAAGCGCCCCCGAAAGGGAGCGCTTCTCGTGCGGGCAACGGGACAATTATCGAACCAATTTTGAGGATTTTAGAGCGGTCTATCTTTTTAATATTCAGTTTAATTCTTCAATCACCCATTCTCCGGTTTTTGCCGGGCCGGAGAAATGAATCGGA
>Ga0310696_10006947_pt1 | contig 13368 bp, 12 predicted proteins | sample AusTroGonzalo_MG_4_FD_203885 | JGI IMG/M metagenome (GOLD analysis project Ga0310696, IMG submission 203885) | Bovine rumen microbial communities from tropical cattle in Woodstock, Queensland, Australia - Gonzalo_02 (v2) (version 2) | ecosystem: Host-associated > Mammals > Digestive system >... | reverse complement strand
ACATCAGGCTCACGGCCACTGTGATCGCAATCAGGAGAAGTGTCATCGAAGCGCTATTTTTGATAGCACTCGTGCGTCACGATCGGCTTGCCGTTGGAGTCCAGGAGCGGGGTGAGGCCGCCGCCGTAGCCGCGGCAGATGTACAGGTAATTGACGCCCGTTTCCTTGTCAACGATGACGACGGCATCCGTCATCAGGCTGATGCCTTCCTTTTCCTTGATATCAAATCTGTCTTTTCCCATGGTCGATAGAATTTTATTCAAAGATAATTAATCTTTGTTTATCTTTAAAGCATAAAAACGACACTATGAGAACATACCATAACATCCCCCGACCGGAGTATACTCCTGATTTCATTACGGAACTGAAGGAGGACGAGGTTTTCGTCTTTGGGAGCAACCTGGCCGGGAGCCACGGCGGTGGGGCGGCCTATGTGGCGTGGCGCAAGTTCGGCGCCGTGATGGGGCAGGGTGTCGGGCTGCAGGGCCAGAGCTATGCCATTCCTACGATGCAGGGCGGCGTGGAGACCATCGCCCCTTACGTGGACGACTTTATCGCTTTCGCGGAAGCGCATCCTGAACTGTTTTTCTATGTCACCCGCATCGGCTGCGGCATCGCCGGTTTCCGGGACGATGAAATCGCCCCGCTCTTCATCAAGGCCCAGCCACTGGAAAACGTCTGCCTCCCGCAATCATTTGTAAATCCCTGATTATCGCGCGACTGCAGGGAGACTGGGGTGGCCGTCGGGCGAGAGGGTGCGGACGGCGAAGAAGTAGTTGTCTTTGCTGAGCGGGCACTGGAACGTGTGCGCATCGGCATCGACACGGTCCAGGACGGTCCATTCCGGCTGATCGGTCTCTCGGAAGAGAATCTCGTAGGAGGCGGCGGATTCGACCGGTTCCCATGCCAGCACGGTATGGTTCTCAAGTTCTCCGGCATTGGCGATGCGTGCGTTTGCCGGGCAGGCCGGCGCCTGGGCCAGGCGCATGACCGTGGCCAGGTTGATGCGGATGTTTCGGGTGAGGGCGGGGAGGTCCACACCCGTGATCAGGTCGCCGTAGTCGATGCCGTTTTCGGTGCGGACATCCTGGTGCGTGCGGTCGTAATTCTCACAGTATTCGCTCATTCGCACGGCAGTGAAACCCTCCCGCAGGAACGGTGTGTGGTCGCCGCTGCGGCGGTAGCGGTCGTTGCGGTAGATGAGCTTGACCTCCTGGTCCGGCACGTAGATGCCGGCTGTTTCCTTGATATAGCGCGCCAGCTGGCGTGGAGCACTGTCCTCGCCCGTACGGCTCTCTGAGAAAACGCGTACCTTGTGGTCTTCCTTCAGGCCGGTGCCGCTGGCCACGGCGTTGCCGATCATATCGTTGTTGATCATTGCCAGGATGGGCCATCCCTCTTCCTTGGCGCGGGTCGCCAGGAAACGGGATCCGTCGAGCCCTTGTTCCTCTCCCGACACGAACAGGCACTTGACCGTTTGTTCCAGCGGAATCCCGGAGAGGATGCGGACCACCTCCATCAGGCAGGCCAGGCCGCTGCCGTCGTCGTTGGCGCCGGGGGCAAACGCGGTGGAATCCATCACGTCTGCGACCCGCGTATCAATGTGGGCTGAAAGCAGGATCTCTCGCTCTGCTTTCGTGCCGGGCAGCGTGACCACGATTTCAGGCACCTGCAGCGTGCGGTCGTAGCGGCCTCCCTGTCCGCCGGCCGTGAAATAGATGACTTCTACGCGAGGAACGGGGCGTATGCCTTCGGCCTGCTGCGCCCATTCCTCGCACCGTGCGGCGATGTGGCGGACAGCCGCACCGATGCCCCGCTCGGGGTCGGTCTGCGTACTGAGCGTATGCCGCGTGTGGAATCCGACCAACTCCTCGATCCACGTGCGGATGCTGTCGGTGCTGACCTCGGCGACGGCCCCGGTGATGACGGGGGCGGGATCCGGGGTGGGGGCAGAGGACCGCGCGGACTGACCGCAGGAGATTGCAAGCGCCGCACATGCGGCCAGGGCGATGGGAAAGATTTGTCGGAAAGTCATCTTGGTGTCGATTTAGAATCATTCGTCGTGTAAATGTAGAAATTAATCTGCAATAATTCGTAACTTGCGGGGCAAACAATCTATGCTGACAATGAAAAGGATATTCTACCTTCTGGCGGCCCTCGTGCTGCTCGCCGGATGCTCCGGCAACAATGGCTCCGTGCCCTCGTTCAACGATGTGATCGCTTCCCGGCGGAGCATCCGCAGCTACGACGCTACGCGGACCATCTCCGAGGCGGAGGTTCGTACGCTGGTAAAGGCTGCGCAGGAGGCACCATCCTGGGCCAACATGCAGCCCTCGAAGTATTATGTGGCCATCAGCCCCGAAAAGATAGCGGCTGTGCAGGATATGGTCGGTGGCAACAAGGAGCGGATCATGGGCGCGCCGGTGCTCATCGTCTCGACGTATGAGCGGGGCAAGTCGGGCTTCTTCCGCGGACAGCAGACCAATGAACTCGGCGACTTCTGGGGCGCCTATGACAACGGCCTGAGCAATGCTTATCTGATTCTGATTGCCCGGGCCATGGGTTACGATACGCTTATCATGGGCATGCGCGATGCGACGGCGCTCCGCACTCTGTTCCAGATCCCCGGAGAGGAAACCATCACGGCCGTCATCGCCCTGGGCTACCGCGCCGAAGAGCCGCGTGAGCCCGCGCATCGAGACCTCGAGGAAATCTTGAAGTTCTACTAGTCAACTTCTTGGTATTCAAATCTTCAGAATTTTTAAAAACTTATCGCAGCTATGAAAAAAATCGTTGTCATCGGTACGCTGCTCGCCCTGATGCTGGGCGGAGGTACAGCCAACGCCCAGGTATCGGAGTCTCCCGAATGGGCGATGAAGATCAAGGCCGAAGGGCTGGGCCGTTCGCAGATTGAAGAACTGTCACAGTTCATGACCGATTATCTGGGCTCCCGGCTCACCGCCTCGCAGCAGAAGCGCCGCGCCGACGCGCTCGTCGTGGAAAAACTCAAGGAGCTGGGCCTTTCCAATCCCCGTTCCGAATTCGCGATGGAATTCACCCGCGGTGGCTGGGACGTGGTCAAGACGTACGCTGCGATGACCACGCCGTACTATTGTGCCTTCTCGGTCAACCCGAAGGCCTGGTCGGGCAGCACTGACGGCCTGGTGAAGGGCGAATGCATGCTCTTCAACGTGCAGAAGAAGGAAGATCTCGAACAATACCGGGGCAAGGTGGCCGGCAAGATCCTGCTGATGCCCTCCACGCAGTCTGCCGACATCAATTTCGAGCCGCTGGCAACGCGCTATACCGAGGAGGAGCTCGAGGCCCTGAAGATGGATAACCGTGCCAATGCGCGCAACCGCTTCGGCGGCCCGGGCCGCATGCCTTTCGACTTCCGGGCGATGATGGAGCTCCGCCAGCTCATCGCCGCGTTCTACATGGAGGAGAAGCCGCTCTGCGTGGTGACGGGCAGCGGATCGTTCAACGTTCCCACCGGAACGGGCGTCAACTACAAGGTGGGCGATCCCGAGCCGGTTCCTGAGATTACGATGCCGCTCGAAGACCACGGTCGCATGGTCCGTCTGCTGCAGAAGGGCCAGAAGGTCGAGATGGAGCTCGAGCTCATCAACCAGTTCACCGACGAGAAGGAAGTCCACAATATCTACGCGGAAATTCCCGGCACCGACCCCAAGCTCAAGGATGAGATCGTACTCATCGGTGCGCACTTTGATTCCTGGCACGGCGGCACGGGCGCAGCCGACAATGCGTCGGGCTGCATCGTGATGGTCGAGGCGATGCGCATCCTCAAGGAACTGGGCTTCAAGCCCCGGCGTACCATCCGCCTCGCGCTGTGGGGCGGGGAGGAGCAGGGCCTTTTCGGCTCCCGCGGCTATATGGAGCAGTACCTGATGAAGGGCGAGAAGAAACTTCCCGGCTTCGACAAGTTCGCCCTCTACCTCAATATGGACAACGGATCGGGCCGTTTCCGCGGCATCTACCTGGAGCGGAATGACGCCGCATTCCCGTTCTTCGAGGCGTGGATGAAGTGCATCGAGCCGCTCGGCTTCGAGTACCTGTCGCCCCGCACTACGGGCGGAACCGACCACCAGACGTTCACCCGCGCCGGCCTGCCGGCTTACCAGTTCATCCAGGATGAACTCGAGTACAACCGCACCTACCACACCATCATGGACACCTACGAGCGCCTGTCGATGAGTGACTTGAAGACCGACGCGACCATCGTCGCGTGGCTCGTGGCCTGCGCGGCCAACGATCCCGGCCGGATTCCGCTCTATCCCGTCGTGCAGTCGAACCGTCCGCCGTTCATGTAATGGAAAGCGGAATCCGTACGATGCCCGTCTGGAAATGGGCGTTGCTGTTTCTGGCGAGCCTGGTCCTTTCTTTCCTCGTGATGGGGGTGGGCCGGGGCGCGCCGTCGGCCGTTCCGGCCGGCTGGCTGCGCAGCCTGGCTGCCGTGGCCTCTTCCGCGGCCATGCTGGGCGTTTACGCGCTCTTTGTGCGCTGGTTTGAGGGTCATACTGCCCTGGACCTGCCGATGCGCCGTATGGCCGGCGAAACGGCCAAAGGACTGGGCGTCGGTTTTATGTACTTTGTGGTGGTGGTGGGTGTGATGTATGCCTGCGGCTGCTACCGCATCGCCTCGTTCAACAACCAGCCCGCCGTCCTCGTCAACGCGTTTTTTTGCGGCATCACTACGGCCGTGGGGGAGGAACTGGTGTTCCGCGGCGTGCTGTTCCGCTGGATCGACGAGAAGTGGAACTTCGTCGTCGCCCTGATTGTGTCTTCCGCCTTGTTCGGCCTGCTGCACCTGGGCAATCCCGGGGCCACATGGTGGTCGTCGCTGGCCATCGCCATTGAGGCGGGGCTGCTGCTGGGCACCGCCTACAAGTATTCCGGCACGTTGTGGCTGCCTATCGGCATCCACTGGGCCTGGAACTTCACGCAAGGCCGTATTTTCGGTATCAGCGTGTCGGGCTCAGACTCCGGCCCCTCGCTCATCAATCCCGAGATCTCCGGACCGGAGATCCTGACCGGCGGCGACTTCGGCGCGGAAGCCTCCGTCATCGCGGTCGTCCTGGGCGCAGCCCTGTCGGCCTGGTATATCGTCAAAATTGTTCGCAAGAAATGAATCGGATAGTTGTTTTCGTAGCCTTTCTGCTGCTGGCGCTGCCGGCGCAGGCACAGTTGAAGGCGGGCCCCTGGGTGTGCGACGCCGGCGAGCATTCGCTGACCATCGCCTGGACCAGCGAGCTGCCCGGGATGGCGTATGTGGAGCTGGAAGATGGCTCCCTCCACTATGAAATGTTCGCCGGACGCCGTATCTTCGAGCGCCTGCACCAGGTGACGATCAAGGGCCTGGCGCGCGGCGCCGTGGTCCGCTACCGCGTATGCGGAGAGAACCTCAAGGACGACGCCAATCCCCGCAAGCCGGCGTTCCAAGGCGGCTATACGAGCGATTGGATGGCCGTCCGCACCCTGGACCACACGGCCTCCTCGTGCCATTTCACGGTGTTCAACGACATTCACATGCGCGTGGATGACTATGCGGCGATGGCGGCACAGGTCGATTCCGCGAACACGGATTTCCTCTTCCTGAACGGCGACATCGTGTCGGCCGGCAACTATGACCTCGACGCGCTGGTGGAGCATGCCATCGTGCCGCTGGGCGCGCTCCCGCAGGGCCTGCCGCTCCTCTTTGCGCGCGGCAACCATGAGGGGCGCGGCAACAACCCGAAACTCATCGCCGAGGTGTTCCGGGGCAGCGAGGCGGCGCCGTTCTACTATACGTTCCGGCAGGGCCCCGTGGCTTTCATCGTGCTCGATGCCGGCGAGACCGGCAAGAACCGCTCCATCCTTTTCAGCGGCGGCGACGTGTATGAAGAATACCTGGCCGAGCAGATCGCCTGGGCCCGCGAAGCGATGCAGGAATCCTGGTTCCGCAAGGCTCCGCTCAAGGTCTGCCTGCTCCACGTGCCGATGATCGACCACGAGGACAAGAACGACTATCTGCTTCAGCGCTGGCTGAACCAGCACTTTATGAAGCTGCTCAACAGTGCCGGCATCGACCTGATGATCGGCGCCGACCTCCACGAGTATATGCTCTGCGAGCCCGGCACGATGGGCAACCGCTTCCCGATCATCGTCAACGACGATGCCCACCGCCTTCAATTCGATTACACGCGGGGCGGCAACTATCTGGTCCGCAGTTACGGACCGGATGGGACGATGGAATTTGAATACGGGAGTTCTTCCCGGTAGGCTAGCGCCGTTTCAAGACCCGGTTTCCCGAGCTGACGGCCCCGGAGGGGCACACCAGGCGGCATAGGTGACAGCCGACGCACTTTGTTCCGTCGAGGCGGGGCTGACGGTCTTCTCCGAAGGAGAGGGCCAGGTGGCCGCCGTCCCGGCAGGCGATATAGCAGCGGCCGCAGCCGATGCATTTTTCCCGGTCAACCTTGGGATACACGATGGTGTCGCGGTCCATATCGGAAGCGGCCATGAATGTGGGCAGCTGTCTGCCGACGAGGTCGTCCAGCTTTTCAATGCCGTTATCGGCCATATAGTTCTGCAGGCCCAGGGTGAGGTCGTCGATGATCCGTTGGCCATATTGCATCACGGCGGTGCATACCTGCACGTTGCGGCAGCCCAGCTCGATGTATTCCAGGGCGTCGCGCCACGACTCGATGCCGCCGATGCCGCTGAGTTCCACGGTGCGGCCAAACTGGGCGGGGTTGTTCAGGATGAGGTGGTTCGCCAGCTCCAGGATGAATCGCTGCGCGATGGGCTTTACGGCACGGCCGGAGAGGCCGGAGACGCACTTGTACCCATTCACTTCGGAACGCGCGTCCATCGTCACGCTCTTAATGGTGTTGATGGCCGAAATAGCGTCGGCACCGGCGAAGAACGAGGCCATCGAGGGCTGGCTGATGTGGGTGATGTTGGGCGTCATCTTCGGGATGACGGGGATGTCGACGGCGTGCTTCACGCAGGCGGTGTAGAACAGCACCAGCTCCGGGTTCTGGCCCACGTCGCTGCCCATGCCGGCGTGGCGCATCTGCGGGCACGAGAAATTCAGCTCCACGGCATCGACGCCCGCTTCCTCCGCCCTTCTGGCGAGATGGATCCATTCCTCCTCGTTCTTGCCCATGATGGAGGCGATCACCACTTTATGGGGATAGTCCTTTTTCAGGCGGCGCAGGATTTCAAAATCTTCCTGCGGCGTGTTTTCGCTCAGCTGCTCCATGTTGCGGAAGCTGTAGAAGTCGCTCGAGCCCTCCAGGTGCATCGCGTCGAAGCGCGGCGACACCTCCTTGATTTCCTGCAGGCAGATGGTCTTGTAGAACACGCCGCCCCAGCCGGCTTCGAACGCCCGCGCCACCATTTCGTAGTGGGTGCTGACGGCCGAGGAGGCGAGGAAGAACGGGTTCTCGCAGGGGATGCCGCAGAAAGTGATTTCCAGGCTGGGAAGCGTGCGCTGTACCGGCGGCACCGGCAGCTCCTTCACGATATCCCGGATCCGGATGGGCTTGTCGTAGTGGATGCAGGCCTTCTCGGCTGCTTTCAACTCCTCTTCGGAGCACTGCTCCACCCACTGGCGGGCAAGGGCTTGATTATCGAATCGGATGGCCCGGATCGCGCGCGCCGGGTCCCCCTTCTTGCAGGCTTTGCTACAAGGCGCATCGGCACAAAACAGACACCGCGCCGCCTCTTCTTGCAGGTGCATCATAACAACTGTGTTTCAATTCATCAAATAAAATTAACACTTTTTTTCGACATAATGGCAAAACACACGAAAAGCCGGCTCGTGAGCCAGCTTTTCGTGTGGAGATGGGCGGAGTCGAACCGCCGTCCGAATAAAGCGCCAGGGGGCTTTCTACGTGTGTATCCTGCCTTTGGTTGTCGGGGACCGGCTGCCGGCCGGCGGGCCATCGGTCCCTTAGCTTCTAAGTCTTAGGGCGCTGTAGAAGCGTCGGCGCCCGCATCCCTCTTGGATGATACCCCGGTTGCCGGAAAGAGAGGGCGGAAATCCCGGCGGGATACTCGTCGCTACGGACCTGGTCCGCGCGATTAAGCTAGTCTGCTTGGCAGATTAGGCAGCGAGTGCATAGTTGTTGTTGCCAGTTATGGCTTGTAGTCTGAGATTTACGAGCGGGGCTACGACGCTCGGCACGCTTACCGCCCGACATCATTTACCGTCAAAACCAGTACATCCCCAGTTCCGTCGATGGTCGAACGACGCTGCAAAGATACAGAAAAATCGTATATTTGTATTATGCTTTCAATAGGTATTAAAGGAATAGATGAGGTAGTCGTTACTAATGAACTGACTGCCAAAAATGTAGGAAGTGGGACGGTTTCGGTTTTTGCGACGCCGATGATGGTGGCGCTGATGGAAAAGACGTGCCTGCAGAGTGTGCGGCCGTATCTGGAAGAGGGGCAGGATACCGTGGGTACGCGGGTGGATGTGTCGCACAGCGCCGCGACGCCGGTCGGGATGACCGTGCGCTGCGAGTCCGAGCTCATCGAGATCGACCGGCGGCGGCTGGTCTTCCGTGTGACGGCGCGTGACGATGCCGGCGTGGTGGGCGAGGGGACGCACGAGCGCTTTATCATCGATATCGAGAAATTCCAGGCCAAGGCCCGGACACGAATGCAACAATATGGAATCCATGAAACGTCGAAGTTTTCTTAAAGGCACGGCCGCGGCGGGCGCAGCGGCGCTGATGCCGGCTGGTGTACTGAATCTGGCAACCGGCTGCGACAAGGCGCCGGAAGCGCAGCAGGGCAGGGATTTCGATGCGGTCATCGACCGCTCCGGGACCTGGAGCATCAAGCAGCAGCGCGCTGTCGACGGCAAGCTCGCCATGTGGATCGCGGATATGGACTTCAAGACCGACCCGGTCATCAGCACGGCCCTTCGCGAGCGGCTGGACCGCGACGTGATGGGCTATACCTACGTGCCGGACGAATTCTATGACGCCCTCGTGGGATGGGAGAAGACGCAGCATGGCTTCGACGTTCCGCGCGAGTGGGTCAACTACTGCCCCGGTGTCATCGCGTCAATCTGCCAGGGCTACCTCACCTTCTCGCAGCCCGGTGACAAGGTCGTCGTGATGACGCCTGTCTATGATCCCTTCTTCAAATACGCGAAGCGCCTTGGCCGCCAGGTGGTGGAGAATCCGCTCATCCGCCGGGAGGACGGCCGCTACGAGATGGATTTCGAGGGACTGGAGCGCCTTTATGACAAGAAAGTCAAAGTGCTGATCCTCTGCAATCCGCACAACCCGATCGGCATCATCTGGCCGAAAGAGACGCTGGCGCGGCTGGCCGAATGGTGTGCGGCCCACGACGTGATGGTCTTCTCCGACGAGATCCACGCCGACCTCGCCCTGTGGGGGAAGAAGCATACGCCTTTCTGCAGCGTGAGTCCCACGGCGGCCCGCATCGGCATGGAGTTCTGCAGCCCCACCAAGACCTTCAACATCCCCGGTATAGCCGGGACCGCATACTGCATCATTCCCGACGAAAACAACCGCAAACGCTACATCGATACCCTGGAAAACGCCAAGATGGATGAACCCTCCATCCCGACGCTGGTGGCGACCATCGCCGCCTATACCCACAAGCCGGTCTGGCTGGAAGCGGTGAAGCGTTATATTGAAGGCAATATCACGTACCTGGAAGACCGCTTCCACAACGATCCGGATGCCCATGTCATCCGTGTCATCCGGCCGGAAGCTTCCTTCCTGGTCTGGCTGGACTGCCGGGCGCTGGGCCTGCCCCAGAAAGAGCTCGTCTCGCAGTTCAACGACAAGGCCGGCGTCGTCATCAACGACGGAACCATCTACGGCACCGGCGGCGAAGGCTTCGTCCGCATGAACGTCGGCTGCCCCCGCAGCATCGTCGAGGAAGCCGTAAAACGTATTTTTGACACAATTCGAAAAAAGATATGATAGATAAGAATACCCGCGAACGCATTCTGGCGCTGGTGCATAAGGAAGTAGTGCCGGCGATCGGCTGTACGGAGCCGATGGCCGTTGCGCTGTGCACGGCCAAGGCCGTTGAGAAACTGGGCTGCCGGCCTGAAAAGATTGAGGCGCTGCTGAGCGCGAACATCCTGAAGAACGCCATGGGCGTGGGCATTCCCGGCACGGGGATGACCGGCCTGCCGATCGCCATCGCGCTGGGCGCCCTGATCGGCAAGAGCGAGTACCAGCTCGAAGTGCTGCGCGACATGACGCCCGAGGCCCTGGAGGAGGGGCGGTGCTTCATTGATGAGGACCGCATCTCCATCGGCCTGAAGAAAGGCATCTCCGAGAAGCTCTATATCGAGATTATCGCCAAGGCGGGAAAGCGGGAGGAGACGGCGGTCATCGCCGGCGGCCACACGCGTTTCGTGTACGTGGAGCCGCAACCGTTGAGCGACGCCAAACTTGCGGCGTTGCTGCCGAAAGAGGGCAAGCCGGCCGAAAGCGACGATATTGCCCTGAATCTCAAGCTGGTCTACGACTACGCTACCACCGCTCCGCTCGACGAGATCCGCTTCATCCTCGAGACGAAGGAATACAACATGAAGGCCGCGCAGGAGGCCATCAAGGGCAACTACGGCCACAACCTGGGCAAGAGCATCGACCGCCCGCTGGCCAAGGGCATCCTGGGCGACAGCATCTACTCCCACATGATCGCCCGCACGGCAGCCGCGTGCGACGCCCGGATGGGCGGCGCCATGATTCCCGTGATGAGCAATTCGGGCAGCGGCAACCAGGGCATTTGCGCCACCAATCCGGTATGCGTATTTGCCGAAGAGAATGAAAATACAGAGGAAGAATTGATCAGGGCCCTGACCCTGAGCCACTTGACGGCCATTTATATCAAACAGTCCCTGGGAAGGCTTTCGGCACTCTGTGGTTGTGTGGTGGCCAGTACGGGCAGCAGTGTGGGGGTGACCTACTTGATGGGTGGCGACTTTGCGCGCTGTTGTGCTGCCGTGAAGAATATGGTGGCCAATCTGACAGGAATGATCTGTGACGGTGCGAAACCTTCCTGCGCGCTCAAGCTCACTTCGGGTGTTTCAACGGCTGTCCTTTCTGCCTTGCTGGCCATGGAAGGAAAGTGTGTGTCTTCACAGGAAGGCATCGTGGATGACTGCGTGGACCGCACCATCCACAACCTGACGGCCATTGGTGCCGATGCCATGTGCATCACCGACGAGATGGTTCTGGGCATCATGACTTCCAAAGGCTGCTGAATCCCTTGCAAATGAAACATTCCTACATCCTGTTGTTCTTTGCCGTGTCGTTGCTTTTGTGCGGCTGCAGACAGGCGCGTCTGGACCAGCAGACGAGGCAACTGCTGGGTGAACTGGATGGCTATGTCGCGGCCCGTGAGGTATATGTAGCCCGCAAGCTCGACCAAATGGACGCCTTGCGAAAACTGGCCGAAGCGACGCTTGATCCGCAGTTGCGCTACGAGACGGAGATCAACATCGCGGCCGAGTATTTTTCCTTCCAGTTTGATTCCACGCAGCATTATCTCAAGCATTGCCAGGAACTGGCCCTGTGGCCGTTGCGGGATAGGGAACGCTTCGTGCTGGCTTCTATCCGTCTGGGCCATCTGTACGCCAAGGCAGGCAGCCATATGGAGGCATATCGTCTCCTCTATGAACAGATTGATACGACAGGGCTGTCGGAAACGCTAAAGACCGAATATCTGCTGGCCCTGTATGATTTCAGCCTGGATCTGGCAGGAAATTCCGGACTGGTCGACCAGTTGAATATTGCAGATGCCGATTCTTTCCGTCCGGCGCTCTATGAGCGGATTCCTCGTGACAGCGAGAGCTGGCGAAGCATCCTGCGGGATGACCTGTCCGAGCAGGGACGCTATGCCGAAGCCGACAGTGTAGCCCGGCTGTTGCTGGCCGGAACAAATCCGGGAGAACACAAGTATGCCATCTATGCGTTCTACCTGTCTGAGATTGCCGGCCTCAGCGGCCGCCCGGCTGAGCAGATGGCCTGGCTGGTGCGTTCGGCCGAAAGCGATATGATCAACGCTGTGAAAGACTATGCTTCGCTGACGATGATCGCCCAGAACATCCTGCCGTCCGATGTCGACCGCTCTTTCCATTATCTCCGTATCGCGCAGGAAGATGCATTGTTTTACAATGCCAAGCTCCGTCCCTGGCAGATTTCCCGTTTCCTGATTCAGGTACAGGATGCTTATGCCCAAAGGCAATCACGGATGAAGAAATGGACAGATGCCGCTTCCATCCTGATGGCGATCCTGATTCTGGCACTGTCGATCGTCAGCTGGTTCTTTGTGTCGCGTTCGCGTAGGCTGGCGGCCATGCAGCGGGAACTCGAAGTGAGCAATGCCCGCCTGACAGCGGCCAATGCGGCCCTGAATGCGTTGAATGCGCAGATTTCCGATGCGGACCGGGTGAAGGAGCAGTTCATCATCTCGTTCCTGGAAAGCTTCTCCAACCAGATCCATCTGTTCCGGAGCGAGGACAACCGCCTGCGCAACCTGGTAAAGCGGGGCCGGGCAGACCTGCTCCTGAAGGATGCGGCTTTCTCCAAGCGCTCGGAGAAGGCCCGTGAGGAATTCTATCATACTTTCGATACGACATTCCTGGCCATGTATCCTTCGTTTGTGGACCAGTTCAATGCGCTGCTGCAGGAAGATGCGCGCGTGGATCCTCCGCGCGGCCAGTTGAACACCGAACTCCGGGTATTCGCCTTGATCCGGCTGGGCGTGGACGACTCGAAACGCATCGCTTCCATGCTTGACTATTCCCTGAGTACCATCTATAATTACAAGGTCGCCGTCAAAAACAAGGCGCTAGGAGACAGGGATTCCTTCGAAGAGCAGGTCAGACACATCGGAAAGTAGCGGTTTCGCCTTCCTTGATCGCTACTTTTTACACTGTACTTCTAAAAACGAATCGGCTGATAATCAACCGATTCGTTTTCTTAATCCACTACTGTTTCATTCTATCGGGCATCGGGGCTTACATTTCTGTTTAATTTTGTAATGGCGAAAAGCCAAAAAGACGAAAAAACAGATTATTACTTAACAATTTTAATCAAAACGCCCATTTTAAACCCATAAGCGTATGAAAAAATTAGCTGCAATGATCCTTGCATTAGGATTGAGCCTGGCTGCTTTCGCGCAGAATATCACCGTCTCCGGTGTCGTTCTGGACGCTTCGAATCAGCCGATTGTCGGCGCTTTCGTGGTCGAGAAGGGAACCAGCAACGGCACGTCTACCGGTCTGGATGGAGATTTTACGCTCCGGACCAAATCGGGTGCCGTACTGGAGGTCTCCTGCATCGGCTATGTGACACGTAC
>Ga0310696_10006945_pt1 | contig 13371 bp, 6 predicted proteins | sample AusTroGonzalo_MG_4_FD_203885 | JGI IMG/M metagenome (GOLD analysis project Ga0310696, IMG submission 203885) | Bovine rumen microbial communities from tropical cattle in Woodstock, Queensland, Australia - Gonzalo_02 (v2) (version 2) | ecosystem: Host-associated > Mammals > Digestive system >... | reverse complement strand
CTAATTGTCTGCTGCTCGTGGCCGACTCACAAAACCAGTACAAGGGTGTCTTACGCGACTGGTTCTTGCTGCTCAATCTCTGAGGTGACCTTGCGTTTCTTTGTGTAGCGTTTAATCACAAAGAACCCGATAACTAGCACCACAATGGCTACAATGCCGATGACGATATAAGAATTGTATTTCTCAATGGTTTCATTGAGCTCATCCTTAGGCACCACCGAAGCCAAATACCATCCCAATGCGGCGAGAATACTGTGCCATACACCAGCACCCAGCGTAGTGTAGAGCAGGAACTTACCATAGTTCATGCGCGCCAGGCCAGCAGGGATACTAATAAGGTGGCGGATACCCGGGATGAGGCGACCCGTCAAGGTAGCGGCCACGCCATGCTTGTCGAAATACTTCTCGCTCTTCTCCACCTTCTCCTGATTCAGAAGGCACATCCTGCCCCACTTGCTGTTAGCAAATTTGTAGATGACAGGGCGACCCACATAGAGCGCCACCACATAGTTGATGGTCGCTCCGATGGCAGCGCCGATGGTGGCGAAGAGCACCACGAGAAATACATTCAAATCGCCTGAGGCGGCATTATAGGCAGCAGGTGCCACCACCAACTCTGAGGGTACAGGAATCACCGTACTCTCCAAGAGCATCAAAAGCAGGATGGTGCCGTAGTTCAAATTATCAAGCAACGAGGATATCATCTTTCAATCTTTATTTTTCATTTTAATTCGTCTGCAAAATTACTCATTTTTCATCTAATAGCCAAAACAAAACAACTAAAACGGAAAAAACAAATCACTAGGCTACCTAAATTAGCGTTTTTTATGGATTCTTGTGTTTTTTACACCTCTATATTACGTCCACTTTTTTGAGAAGATATAGAGCAGTCAATTAACTGATATACAATTACTTAATATTTTTATAGGACTATTTTCGTCCACTTTATCCACCCATCGCAACGAGGTGGATTGTTTTTTTTCCTAAATTTGCACCAGAAATCTGAAAAACGGCACATTCTACATCTTTATACTAACAACTAATAAAAAACGTATGAAAAAAAGCAGGTATTTATTGTTGCTATTGACATTCATCGTGTCTATGGCTACGAAAGCCCAGAGTATCTCGGGTACTGTGACAGACGACCTTGGGGAGCCCGTCATCGGAGCTTCCGTCGTCGAGAAAGGGAATCCCCAAAACGGTGCTATCACTGACATTGATGGCAAGTTCACTATCAGAGTGAACGCGGGGACACCTATTGTAATCAGTTATATCGGCATGGTCACCCAGGAGGCGAATGCCGCTAACGGCATGGTTGTCAGGCTGAAAGAAGACACCCACACGCTGCAGGATGTAGTGGTAATCGGCTACGGTGTGCAGAAGAAGAGCGTGGTGACAGCCTCCATCGCAAAGGTGAGTGCCGACGACCTTGACGGCAAGACACGTCTGCGTGCTGAGGATGCCCTGAAGGGTATGGCTGCAGGTGTGCAGGTGACTTCGGCCTCGGGTCAGCCCGGTGCCAAGTCGATGATCCGTATTCGCGGTATCGGCACCATCAACAGCTCGGAGCCCCTCTACATCATCGACGGTATGCCTACCGACCAGAACGGTATGGAGAGTGTGAACCCCTACGACATCGAGTCGATTGAGGTGCTGAAGGACGCTGCCTCGGGAGCCATCTATGGCGCACGTGCCGCCAACGGCGTCATCCTCATCACCACGAAGAAGGGTAAGATGGGCAAGGCTCAGATCAACTACAACTTCTCGCAGGGCTGGCAGAGCGCATGGAAGAAGCGTGACGTGACCGACGCCACCAACTACGCTATCCTGCAGAACGAGCGCCGTGTGCAGAACGGACTCGCTCCCCTCTACAACGACCCATACAACCTGGTGGATGCCAACGGTGAGAAGATCAACGGCTTTGGCACCAACTGGCAGGACTTGCTGTTCAACGACAACGCTCCCATCACCCAGCACGACGTGAGCATCAGCGGTGCTTCGGAGAAAGTGAACTACTACCTCTCCATAGGCTACTTCGACCAGGAGGGTATCGTGGGCGGCAACTACGGACAGTCGAACTACGACCGTCTGACCTTGCGTTCGAACAACCAGTTCAACCTCTTTGACGACTCGAAGGAGCGTAATTTCCTGAACAAGCTCGACTTGGGCGCGAACATCTCTTATATGCGTGTGCACAGCACGGGCGTAAGCGACAACTCTACCTGGGGATCGCCTCTCGGCTCTGCCCTCTACCTCGCCCCCACCCTGCCTGTCACATTGACACAGCTGGGCTATGATGCTGCAGGTAACGCCAACTACGGTCAGGGTATGATTGACCGCTATAATGCATACGACCTCTACTACGATGCCAACGGCAACCCCTATACCATTCCCGGCTATGTGGGCAGCTATCAGGAGCAGAACAACCCCATCGCCATGATGCAGGGTAATCCCAACAAGAACTGGAGCCATAAGTTCATGCCGAAGTTCTCGCTCGACCTGCAGCTGTGGGATGAGCTGAAGTATCACTTCACCTACAGCGCCGAGCTCTCTTTCTGGGGCTACGAAGGCGCTACGCTGCAGAAATACTACCTCTCAGGCAACAACAACAGCGACCACACGCAGGCCGTCGCCTACAAAGGCAACAACTCAACCTGGCAGGTGGAGAACACGCTGACCTACGACAAGACCTTCGGCAAGCACACCATCGGCGTGGTGCTGGGACAGAGCGCCCTGAAGACGAAGGGTGACGAGCTGGGCGGCTCGCACTGGAACCTGGTGAACACAGAAAAACCCAGCATCAACTATACTACTGGCGGCGACCTCGAGCTCTCGACGGATGCCGACGGCAAGGTGAACGGCGCCAAGAGCCTCATTGGCGTATGGGGAGGCCCCTATACTGAGCACCGTCTGGCCTCGCTTTTTGCACGTCTGAGCTACAATTTCGACGAGAAATACATGGTGCAGGCCACTATCCGCCGCGACGGCAGCAGCCGCTTCGGCTCGAACAACAAATACGGTACGTTCCCCTCGTTCTCAGTGGGTTGGAACATCATGAACGAAAACTTCATGGAAAGCAACCGCGACTGGCTGACGAACCTGAAGCTGCGCGCCAGCTGGGGTAAGAACGGTAACGACAATATTGGCGACTTTGCCTACACCACCCTGACGGCTACCGGTGGCAGCAGCAACTACTACTACGGACAGACCGCCTCGATGACCTACGGCTCGAAGGCCAACCGCCTGGCCAACGAAGACCTGAAATGGGAGGAGAGCGAGCAGACCAACATCGGTCTCGACCTCGGTCTGTGGAGCAACCAGCTGACCTTCAGCGTGGACTATTACATGAAGAAAACCAACGGCATGATTATCGATATGCCCATCCCTTCGTATGTGGGTGAGCAGCGTCCCCTGGCCAATGTCGGTGATATGGAGAACAGCGGCTGGGAGTTTGAGCTGGGTTACAAATGGCACATCGGCGATGCACGCTTCGGCGTGAAGGCCAATGCCGCCTATCTGAAGAACGAATTGAAGAACCTGGGCAACGACACCGGCTTCCTGAACTATGGCATCAGTCAGTTTGCCGACGGTGGCACACGTGCTGAGAACGGTCAGCCCTTCCCCTTCTTCTATGGCTATAAGACCAACGGCATCCTGCAGAATCAGGCAGAGGCCGATGCCTACAACGCACAGTACGGCACCAGCTCGAAGCCCGGCGACTTCCGCTTCGTGGATACCAATGGCGACAATCAAATTACATCTGACGATCGCACCAATATCGGCGACGGTATTCCTGACTGGACCTTTGGTCTGAACTTCGATGCTGAGTGGAAAGGTTTCGACTTTGGTGTCTTCTTCCAGGGTGTCAGCGGCGTAGATGTGTTCGATGCTACCTATCGTCAGGACATCGCCTCGGGCAACTATCCCACTTGGGTGCTGCAGCGCTGGACAGGCGAAGGCACAAGCAACACCGTGCCTACGCTGGGTGACTCGAAGAACTGGGTTTGCAGCGACATGTATATCCAGGATGGCAGCTATCTGCGCCTGAAGAACATTACATTAGGCTACACGCTGCCTCGCAACCTGACCAATAAGATTGGTATCAGCCGACTGCGCGTCTATGCACGTGCCGAGAACCTCTTCACCTGGACCAAGTACTGGGGCTTCGATCCTGAAATCGGTGCAGGATGGGACAACGACTCACAGAAGCACAACACACAGTATACAGGTGTGGACTATGGCGTATATCCGCAGGCTCGCACCTACACCTTCGGAGTTAACGTATCATTGTAAATTGAAGACTGTAATTTGAAAAATGAAGATTATGAATACCAAGATAAATAAAACAAGAAGCACAATAACGTTTATTGGTTATTGTTTATTGGCCATTGGCTTCACTTCCTGCAGCGATGACTTCCTGGAGGTGACCAAGCCTGACGGCGAGCCTCTGGAGGAATACTATACTACCGAGGAGACCCTGAACGAGGCACTCACGTCGGCCTATGCTCCCCTGCACTGGCCCGACTGGGACAACCAGGCTTACAACGACCTCACCGTAGACGGCGAGATCATGGGCGATGATTTCTGGGTGGGAGGCTCCGACAATACCGACAACCAGCACTGGCATCGTCTGTTCAACTTCGCTGCCGACGGCAACAACACCCTCGGCACTCTCTGGGGCGATTTCTACAGCGGCATCAAGCGCTGCAACGACGCTATCAAGTATAGCAGCTGGGAAGGCAAGGCCAGCGCCGATTTCCGTAAGTCGATGGAGATGCAGGCCCGTCTGCTTCGCGTGTACTACTATAATATATTGTGGCACTACTATGGCAATGTGCCCTTCTATCTGGAGAACCTCTCGCTGCCCTATACGGCACCGCAGCTCACCGCCGACGAAATCTACAACAACCTGCTGCCTGAGCTCGAGGAAATCATCGCCTCCAATGTACTGCCCATGCGTTGGGAGTCTGCCCAGGCAGGCCGTGTGAGTCAGGCCTTCGCAATGATGCTCTATGCCGAGATGGTTATGTATCAGAACGACAGCGCACGCTATCCGCAGGCCCTCGCCTATATGAAGCAGATTATAGCTGACGGCAACTACGCCCTCAATCCCAGCTTCGAAGACCTGTGGCAGGAGAGCGGCGAGTGGTGCAAGGAGAGCATCTTCGAGATCAACTACAACGACGACCAGGCCCAGCGCGACTGGGGCACAGCTGCCCTCAATGCCGGCGGCACCGTGTTCCCCACGCTCTGCTCACCCAACGGTTGGGGCGGCGGTGAAGGCTGGGACGGCGGCAACGACGGCTGGGGATTCCTGCCCATGAAGGTCGAGACCTACAACATGTATGCCGAGTACGACCTGCGCCGTGACGTCACATGCTGGGACCTCCGCGCCTACAGCTACACCGAGCGCTATCAGGACACCCATATCTGGCACGGCAAGTATCGTCCGCAGTCAGAGAACAACAAGGACTGTCCCACCTCGAAGAACCTGAACTACAACAACAACAAGCGCATCTATCGCTATGCCGAGACCCTGCTCAACGCTGCCGAGCTGCTGCTGCAGACGGGTGGCAGTGCCGCCGAGGCTGCCGGTTATGTGAATGAGGTTCGCGCTCGTGCCGGTCTGCCCGCATTGGCTAGCGTCACCATCGACGACATCTTCACCGAGCGTCATCTGGAGTTCTGTGGCGAGGGCAAGCGCTATTTCGACCTTGTACGTGCTGAGGGCATCAGCGGTGCCACTCAGAAGGCATCTACCGTTCTCGTGCCCGATACCTACGGCTATCGCACCAACAGCTGGAGTGCCAGCAAGAAGTACATCCCTCTGGCTCAGTCTGAGCTCGATGCTGATCCCACATTGAAGCAGAACAACTATTGAGTTTTTTCAACCACGAATCAAACGAATGAAACGAATTATGAAAACGAAGATATATAATAGACTCTTGATAAGTTTATCATTTATCATTTGTCATTTGTCATTTAGCGTAGCGCTATCCTCCTGCTCACCCGACGAATTTGAGGGTGCTGACATCAACGGACTGCCGACGATGGAGGGTGTAGACTTCCAGATAAATGTTGACCAGGAGACTAATCAGATGGTAGCCTCCTATACAGCACCTGCAGGCACCTACCCCATCTGGATTCTCGACGGTACTTCCTACTCCACCCTTCCTGAGGTGGGCTATAAGAACAGCGAGGCTGGCACTCACACCGTCGAGCTGAAACTGGGCAACCGCAATGGCATCAGCCAGGCTGGCGTAAGGAAGGAATACACCTTCAACGAGACGAAGATTGACTATAGCGCAGACTTCCGCCGCATCACCGGCAAGGAGTGGCGCATCGACAACAAAGAGAAGGCCCACATGGGTTGTGGCGAAGCTGGTACTGACGGCTCCAACTGGTGGGCTGCCGGTCCTGACGACAAGAAAGCCTTCGGTGTTTACGACGACCGTATCACCTTTACTGCCGACACCCGCAAGGGTGGCAGCTACACCTACAATGCCGGTGCTGACGGTATGACCTATGTGAACAAGGAGACGAAGTGGGCCAACGGTGCTGCTGAGGATGTCGACGTAGCCATCGGTAACCAGACCGCAAGCTGGACTTTCGAGGAACTCGACTGGACTGACAAGGAAGGCAACGTTAGCAAGCAGCGCTACATCCGTCTGGCAGCCAATACGCTCTTCCCTTATATGAGCTCCGACGCACAGTATGAGGATCCTCTGTTCCGTGTGGAGCAGCTGACAGCCAGTAAGATGGTGCTCGTCTATGACAAGCCCGACCGCTCGATTGCATGGCGCTTTATTCTCACCAGCAAGGAAGGTGAGAAGGAATGGGAGGGCTTCGATGCCAACAGCCAGTTCAACATGTGGAAGGGTATCACGCCTGAGATGACGTTCTACTACAATCCTGATCCAGGTTGGGGCAACGACCAGACCGAGACCTTCGCATCGCTCTTCCAGATGGGCGACAACGACTATACTGTCAACATCCCGCAGGAGTGCTTCGCTGAGTGGCAGGCACAGGTACATTTCCACACAAATCTCGTCACCTCTGCTGCTGTGAACTACGACTTCAGCTGTGTCTTCAATAGCGACCGCGACATCGACGGCGTAGTAGTAAAGCTGACCAATGAGAATGACTCTGAGGCCATCATCGATGCCCACGACGTAAACCTGAAGGCCGGCCAGGACTACATTTTCTGGATGAGCGACGTTCCCGGCAAGGACCTCAATCCTGTGAAGCTCGTACTCGACTTTGGTCACGCTACCGGTGAGACGCACGTCAACATCTCGAACATCGTGCTAAAAGACCATGCCAATGACGACGGCACCGTTCCTCCCAACAACAATGGCGACAATCCTGACAATCCAAATGGCCCCTCAATGGACTGGGATGTCAACTCTTCTGCCAACCTCTGGGCTCCCGTTGAGAGCGGCGATGCCTTCATCAGTGTCACACCTTGGTTTGCTAATGACGGCTGGAGCCAGATTGGCGACCCCGAGTGGAAGCACGAGAACGGCGCCTGGATGCTGACCATCCCCGAGGGCATGGGCGGCAACCAGTGGCAGGGCCAGTTCCCCATCAACACCACACTAACGGCTAGCTTGAGCAAGAAGTACAACTTCTACCTCGTTCTCGAAGCCGACCAGGATTGCAATGGAGTGACCATCAAACTCACGGAGACCGACGATGCCGACGGCACCAAGCACGACGGAAACTTCTTCTTTGCCGACCGCCACGATGTCAAGGCCGACGTGCCCTTCATCTACAAGGCCGAGGGCGTATCGTTGATACAGAACGATGCCCATGCACTGTCGCTGTTCTTCGACTTCGGAGGCTCACCCATAGGCACAAACATCAAGATCAGCAATATCTACTTCGAGGAGAATGTCTCCATGAGCTACGACGATGCCAACAACCTGTGGAAAGCCGTCGACGATGGCAGCGCCTTCATCAGCGTCACTCCTTGGTTTGCCAACGACGGCTGGAGCCAGATAGGCGACCCCGTGTGGAATCATGAGGGCAACAAGTGGAGCCTCACCATCCCCGAAGGCATGGGCGGCAACCAGTGGCAGGGACAGTTCCCCATCAACACCACGCTCTCTGCTGCACAGGCTGATGCCTACAACTTCTCGTGCACCATCCTGGCCGACAACGACTGTCCGGGCGTGACCATCAAGCTGACCGAGACCGACGATGCCGACGGCACCAAGCATGACGGCAACTTCTACTTTGCCGACCGCCACGACGTCAAGGCCGACGAGCCCTTCGTCTACAAAATGTCCGGCGTCACCCTGAGCCAGAACGATGCACATGCCCTGTCGCTCTTCTTCGACTTCGGCGGCACACCCATCGGCACGAACATCGTCATCAGTGATATTATCTTTGAAAAGGCCCAATAAATGAAACGATTCATGTTATATACATTCATGCTCTCTCTCGCCGTAGCCCTCACGGGCTGCGGTGGGAGCGACGACAACGACGATCCGCAGCCTGCTGCAGTGACCATCACCGTATCGCAGGAGAGCATCGCTGCACCTGCCGACGGCGGCACTTATACCGTCAATGTCACCACGACGGGCAAGGAATGGGGCGCTTACGCCGACCAGGACTTCATCACCGTTGATACGAAGAACACAGTGGCACAGTCGGGCACGCTAACTGTCACGGTTCCAGCTAATCCTACGACCAGTGCCCGTACTGGCACCGTCACCATCATGTCAGGGGCTGCCCGCAAGAGCATCAGTATCTCGCAGGAAGCCGCTGCACAGTCGGCCTACAATGCTCCTGAGGGCTACACGCTCGTCTGGCAGGACGAATTTGATAAAGGCTCAGAGCTGAACGGAGATGACTGGACACATGAGGTGAAGGGCAGCGGCTGGGTGAACCATGAGTTGCAGAACTATGTGAATCACAAGACGCCCGAGGGCAATCTCGTCACTGAGATACGTGGCGGCAAGCTCCGTATCACTGCCCTGAAGGAAAACGGAAAGGTCTACTCAGGTCGTGTCTATGCAAAGGTAAAGGAAGGTTGGACCTACGGCTATATCGAGGCCAGCATCAAGCTGCCGAAGGGTAAGGGCACATGGCCTGCCTTCTGGATGATGCCAGTAAACTTCCGCTCATGGCCTGCCGACGGTGAAATTGACATTATGGAAGAGGTGGGCTACCATCCCAACTATGTCTCTTCCAGTCTCCACGCCAATGCCCACGTCCATTCCAACGGCACACAGATAACCCATGAGATGCTCTGCCAAGGTGCTGAGGACGAGTTCCACACCTACGCTATCAAGTGGACCCACGAGAACATCACCACTTACGTTGATGGCAAGGTGCAGCTCTCCTACGACAATAAGGGGAAAGGCCGCGACGACTGGCCTTATGACGATCCCTTCTACGTCATCTTCAACCTCGCCTGGGGTGGTGATTGGGGAGGTGCCCAGGGCGTCGACGAGAGTGCCCTTCCTGCCACAATGGAAATTGACTATGTACGAGTTTTCCAGAAAAAATAAGGAATGAATAAGATATTGTTTACAACCTTGTCGCTTATGATGACAACCAGCACTCAGGCCCAGACGCTGCCTAAGTATCTCGATGAGACCGTACCTGTGGAGCAGCGTATTGACGATGCGCTGAGCCGCATGACGCTCGACGAGAAGATTGCTGTCATCCATGCGCAATCGAAGTTCTCGAGTCCTGGCGTGAAACGCCTGGGATTCCCAGACTTCTGGACTGACGACGGCCCTCATGGTGTGCGCCCTGATGTGCTGTGGGACGAATGGGAGCAGGCCGGGCAGAGCAACGACTCATGCGTAGCCTTCCCTGCCCTCACCTGCTTGGCAGCTACGTGGAATCCCGAGATGGCCCGTCTCTATGGCGAGAGCCTTGGCGAAGAGGCACTCTATCGTGGCAAAGGCATGATACTGGGTCCTGGCGTGAATATCAACCGCACGCCATTGGGAGGCCGCAACTTCGAGTATATGGGTGAAGACCCCTGGCTGGCTTCGCGTATGGTGGTGCCCTATATCCAGGGACTCCAGTCGAAAGGTGTAGCAGCCTGCGTCAAGCACTATGCCCTAAACAACGACGAAGAGTATCGCCATCAGGTAAACGTGGTAGTCAGCGACCGTGCCCTCCACGAGATCTATCTGCCCGCTTTCAAGGCTGCCGTCACTGAAGCTAAGACCTGGGGCATCATGGGTGCCTACAATCTCTACAAAAACCAACACAATTGTCATAATAACATCATGCTGAACCAGATTCTGAAAGGCGACTGGCAATACGACGGAGTCGTCGTTTCAGACTGGGGAGGCTGTCACGACACCGACGAGGCCATCACCAACGGACTTGATATGGAGTTCGGCACATGGACTGACGGACTCACAATGGGTGCCACCAATGCCTACGACGCCTATCATCTGGCGCTACCCTACAAGCGGATGATTCTGGAGGGCAAGTACACCACGAAGGAACTCGACGAGAAGGTACGTCGCGTCCTGCGCCTGTTCTATCGCACCACGATGAAGCGCCAGAAACCCTACGGATTCCTTTGCTCTGAGAGCCACTACGATGCAGCCCTGAAGATAGCTCAGGAGGGCATAGTGCTTTTAAAGAATGGACAATTGAAAATGGATAATGGACAATTGGCTGCGCCGTTGTTGCCGTTGGATTTGAAGAACGCCAAGAGGATATTGGTAGTAGGTGAGAACGCCATCAAGATGATGACGGTAGGCGGTGGTTCTTCCTCGCTGAAGGTACAGAAGGAAATCCTTCCCCTCGACGGACTTGTCTCTAAACTCTCAACACTTAACCCTCAACTCTGTGTTGACTACGCACGTGGCTACGTGGGCGATACTGTTCAGAGCTACAACGGCGTGACGGTGGGTCGCAGCATTGCTGAGAGCCGTAGTGCCGAAGAGCTGCTGCAGGAGGCCGTAGAGAAAGCCAAGGACGCCGACTACGTCATCGTGTTCGGAGGCTTGAACAAAAGCGACTTCCAGGACTGTGAGGGCCACGACCGCAAGGAGTACGGACTGCCCTATGGTCAGGACCAGCTGATAGAAGCCCTCGTCAAGGTGAATGGCAACATTGTCTATGTCAACATCTCCGGCAATGCCGTAGCGATGCCTTGGGCCGACAAGGTGCCTGCCATCGTGCAGGGATGGTTTATCGGCTCTGAAGCTGGTGAAGCCCTTGCCTCTGTACTTTGTGGCGATGTAAGCCCCTCTGGCAAGCTGCCCTTTACCTGGTATCAGCGTCTCGACGACTGTGGAGCACATGCCTTGAAAGCCTTCCCTGGCAATTGGCGCGACGACTACAAGATCATCGACGAGGAGTACAAAGAAGGCATCTACGTGGGCTATCGCTGGACGGACAGGCAACTGCAGAATGCCAAAAGCCAAAAGCAGAAAGCACAAGCCAAGCCCCTCTTCGCCTTTGGACACGGCCTGAGCTACACTACGTTCAAGCTGGGCAAACCCTCCTGTTCAGTAAATGGCAATGTCACAGCTGCTTCTAGACCTGCGATGACTGCCAGCGACCAGCTCACCATCACCGTGCCTGTCACCAACACGGGTAGTCGTGCTGGCGCAGAAACGGTACAGCTCTATATCTCTGACAAGAAATGCTCCGTAGATCGTCCGGTCAAGGAACTCAAGGCCTTTCAGAAGGTGTTCCTGCAGCCAGGCGAGAGTCGCGATGTGACGCTGACCATCGAACGCGATGCCCTGAGCTTCTACGACGAGTCAAAGAGCCAATGGACGGCTGAACCAGGTGATTTCGAAGCCCTGATAGGTACATCCTCCGACCAGATTTCCAATAAAGTGGTTTTCACATATTATTAGTTTTGTAGTTTTAAAAAGGGAAAGGATGTGTGCGTGATGCATGCATCCTTTTTTTATAAGAAAAACACATTTTTCTTTTGCATTTTGCTCACTTATTCGTACCTTTGCCCACAGAATTACAAAACTGATGAAAAAACTACTATTACTATTCACCACTTGCCTTTCACTATTCCCCATTACGGGTGTTGCTCAAAGCGACCTGAAGGAATACTGCCAGACGATTGACGAAGCCATCGCCCATTCGCAGGACTATGTGGCTGCCCATGAGCTGAAGATTGGCGAGGCCCGTCGCGCATTGGCTATGGAAACCACGCCAAAGGGCAAATACCAACAGAATTTTCGGCTCTACACCCTCTACAAGCCTTTCGTCAGCGACTCCGCCATCTACTTTCTCCGTCAATGTGTCTCGCTGGCTGAAGACATGGGCGATTTGTCATCGGCTGTCAAGTGCAAGTCCCTGCTGGCCATCCGCTGCTCCAACATCGGCATGTATGATGAAGCCCTGATGATTCTCGACTCCATCAACATTCCTCCACTCGACACCCTTGCCCTTGGCACCTACTACGAGGCCTACAATAATGTATATAGCGAGTTGGCGTATTACACCCGCCTTGATGACATGCGCCAGTATTACGATGCCAAGTCAGCCTACTATGAGCGACTGATGCTGGCTACCCTGCCACCCACCAGCGAGTCGTGCTTCCTGCGCCGTGAGCAGCATGCACAAGCTGAGGGACACCTCGAAGATGCCATGAAAATCAACGATGAGTGGATGAAGACCGTTGAGACAGGCTCGCATCCCTACGCCCTCGTGGCACTCTATCGCTACATCGAGTATAAGCTGCGTGGCGACAGCACCCAGATGATGCACTGGCTGGTGGAATCGGTCTTGGCCGACATCCGCAATGCCGCGATGGACCAGGGCTCGATGTGGGAGCTGGCCAACGAGCTCATGCTAAAGGGTGAGATTGACAAGGCATCGAGTTATATCAGCTTCACCAGCGACTGTGCCAACCGCTATGGCTCACGTCAGCGCAACTGGCAGATAGCGCCCCTGCTGGCCACCATCGCCAAAAACTACAAGGCACAAAGCGAGCGCAACACCTCCCAGCTGCGAATGGCGCTGATAGCCATCAGCGTGCTCGCCCTGCTACTGTTGGGAGTTCTCTTCTTCCTCCATCGTCGCAACCGTCAGCTCAATGCCGCCCGACGGGCCTTGAAGGAATCCAACGACGAACTGGCCACAGCCAACAAGCAATTGGCCGATCAAACCAAGGAACTCTCGACCCTCAATGCTGAACTCTCCACGCTCAACTCCCAACTCTCCGAGACCAATCGCGTAAAAGAGGAGTATATCGGTCGTTTCATGAGCCTTTGCTCGCAGTATATCGACAAGCTCGACGACTATCGCAAGATGGTGAACAAGAAGATGAAGAACAAGGAATTGGAGGAGTTGTTCCGTCTCTCGAAGTCAACGGAGTTGAAGGAGAAGGAGCTTGAGGAACTCTACCAGAACTTCGAC
>Ga0310696_10006944_pt1 | contig 13371 bp, 7 predicted proteins | sample AusTroGonzalo_MG_4_FD_203885 | JGI IMG/M metagenome (GOLD analysis project Ga0310696, IMG submission 203885) | Bovine rumen microbial communities from tropical cattle in Woodstock, Queensland, Australia - Gonzalo_02 (v2) (version 2) | ecosystem: Host-associated > Mammals > Digestive system >... | reverse complement strand
GAACGAAGAAGAACAGCCCGGCGGCGACCGCCGAATAGATCAGCGCGACAAGATAAAACGGTCGGTTGACCGCCATAAACGGGACGAACAGCGAACAGACAAACAGAACGGCAAACGACGCGGTCATCAGGCAATGAAGGATGCGCCAGACGTTGAAGTTCGAGGCGTACGCGTCCTTTTTCAGCGTCCGGTACTCGTCCCCGTCGATCCCGCAGTAGCACACGTAATTCCGTACGGTTTTTAAGAATCTCATTGGAACCCCATCTCCTCGGTTTTTTGAGAAATGCTGTGAGATAAAGTCGAAAGAACGTTCTTTTAACCTATTATACACGATTTCCCCGCGTTTTGCAAGAGGGAAGGGAAAACCCTGCCGCCGCGGGCGCGCGCGGCGATACGATCAAAGCGCACCGGGCAGGGACAGAACCGGCGAACAATCAAAAAAGTTCCCCAAACCCGCTTGCATTATGGGGAACTTTATGCTATTTTAACCGCGTCGTTTGTTCCCCAAAAAGAGGAAACGAGCAGACAGTGAGTTGGCTTTGTATAATAAAAACAGACCGGAAACCGAAAATAATTCTTTCAAAATGCCGAAAATTTGTTCAAGAATTCATAAAAGACTATTGACACCGTGTCAGCGACGTGCTATAATACACTTACTGACACGGTGTCAGTATTATCGAGACATACGGAGGACAACTATGCCGACAAGAGAAACGCCGGAAGTTCGTGAGGAAGAGATTCTGAACGCCTGCGAAAAACTGTATGAGAAAATGAATTTCAGAGACGTGACGATTAAAGAGATCAGCGCTGAAACGTCATGCTCCCGCCCGTCGATCTACAACTATTTTCAAACGAAAGAGGAGATATTCCTGAAGCTATTTGAACGGGAATATCTGCTCTGGTGCGATGAACTTGAGAGGATCGGCGCGGACGGTGTGAAAGCCGGGGAACTGCCCGAAAAGCTTGCCCGGTCGCTTGAGAAACGCAAACTGATGCTCAAACTGCTCGCCGTTAATCTGTACGATATGGAAGAAAACAGTCGCATCGAACGGCTCGTTTCTTTCAAAAAAGCGTACGGAAAGAGCGTAGAACTCTTTGACGCTATTCTTAAAAAGGCTTTTCCGTATAAATCGGATTCAGAGCGAAGACAAACTCTCGTTGCGGCACTTCAATTTCTGCACGGTGTTTACCCCTACGCGCACGCAACGCCAAAGCAGATCGAGGCGATGGATCAGGTCGGCATAAAGCACGATAACGGTAATATATACGAGCTTTCGCTCGCAGGGCTTAAAATGATTCTTAAATAACGGAGGGAAAAACAATGCTCGGAAATTTCAGCTACAAAAACGCAACGAAACTCTACTTCGGAGAGGATTCTCTGAACTATCTGAACGAAGAATTGCCCAAATACGGCAAAAACGTCGTTCTGATCTACGGCGGCGGTTCGATCAAGAAAAACGGCATTTACGACAGCGTGATCGCCATACTCAAAGCCAACGGCAAGAACGTCGTCGAGGACGCGGGCGTTATGCCCAACCCCACGGCGGATAAGTTGCGCGAGGGCGTGAAGATCGCGAAGGCTCATAATGCCGATCTGCTTCTCGCCGTCGGCGGCGGCTCCTGCTGCGACTACGCGAAGGCGGTCTCCGTTTCGGTGCACTGCGAGGAAGATCCGTGGGATAAGTATTTTGCGCGCTTTGAGGAACCGAATTGCGAGATCGTCCCGGTCGGATGCATTCTGACGATGGCGGGCACCGGATCAGAGATGAACGGCGGCGCGGTCATAACGAATCACGATACGAAGCAGAAGATCGGTCACGTTTTCGGTGAGGAAGTCATGCCGAAATTCTCTATCCTCAATCCGCGCTTCACGATGAGTCTGCCGAAGCGTCAGATGGTCGCCGGTATTTACGATATCTTCAATCACATCTGCGAGCAGTACTTCTCCGGCGAGGACGACAACGTAAGCGATTATCTCGCCGAAGCGCTGATGAAATCTGTCATACGCAATTCGCTGATTGCCATTGAGAACCCGGAAGATTATGAAGCACGATCCAACATCATGTGGGCGGCAACCTGGGCACTCAACACGCTTATTTCGCGCGGCAAGACAACCGACTGGATGGTGCATATGCTCGGACAGGCGGCGGGCGCTTACACCGACGCGACGCACGGCATGACGCTTGCCGCCGTTTCGCTTCCGTATTACAAACATATCATGCCTTACGGTTTGCAGAAGTTCAAGAGATTTGCCGTTGAGGTGTGGGGCGTGAACGCCGAAGGCAGAACAGACGAGGAGATCGCAAACGCGGGACTTATCGAAATGGAACTCTGGATGAGGAAGATCGGAGTCGCCATGTGCCTTTCCGAACTCGGGGCGACAGAAGATATGATCGAAGGTATCGCCGACGCGACCTTCATCCTCGACGGCGGCTACAAAATCCTCGACCGCGCAGAGGTCGTGCAGATACTGAAGGAAAGCCTGTAAGGAGAATGAGAAAATGAAAAAGATACTCGTAGCATATTTCAGCGCAAGCGGCGTGACCGCAAAGGTTGCAGAAAAAATGGCAAAGGTGGCGGGCGCGGATCTCTTTGAGATAAAGCCGGAACAGCCTTACACGAGAGCCGATCTCAACTGGATGGATAAACAGAGCCGCAGTACGGTCGAGATGAAAGACAGAAACTGCCGTCCCGCGATGGCGGAAAAGCCGGATGTTTCGAGCTACGACGTGATCCTCGTCGGCTTTCCGGTATGGTGGTACCGCGAGCCGTCCATCATCGACACGTTTATGGAAAGCGCCGACTTCACCGGCAAGACAGTCGTACCGTTCTGCACCTCGGGCGGAAGCGGACTCGGTGAATCTGCAAAGAATCTGCATTCTCTCGCTCCCGGAGCGAAGGTGCTTGAAGGCAAAAGGTTTTCATCGTCCGCTTCTTCGGAGGAACTAAAAAAGTGGGCAGAGCAGTTTTGAAAGGAACAAACATGAAAAGAATTATTACGGTCATCACACTGGTTTTGGCACTCGTTATGCTTCTATCCGCTTGCGGACAGGCAGTGCAGGCAGACAAAAACGAAGGCAGCAAGGCGCAAAATCAGACTGATAATGACACTACAGCGGATCGGTCGGATGAATCCACAATCGTCGACACTTCATCGGAAGAACGTGTTCAGCCGACCGAAAACAAAAAAGGCGTGATTGTCGTGTATTTCTCACGCACCGGGCATACCAAACCGCTCGCGGGATACATCAAGGACGAACTGAACGCCGACGTTTACGAGATCGAGGCGAAAGTGCCGTACACCGACGACGATATCAAATACTACACCGACTGTCGCGCCGACAGAGAGCAGAAAGATCCCTCCGCGCGCCCCGAGATCGCGGGAGAACTGTCCGACCTGTCAAAATACGACACCGTGTTCCTCGGCTATCCGATTTGGCACGGACAGGCACCGAAGATCATTTATACATTTCTCGAGAGCGTCGACGTGAGCGGAAAGACGGTGATCCCGTTCTGCACCTCCGCATCAAGCCCGGTCGGATCGAGTGCTGACAATCTGCACCCGCTCGCTCCCGATGCCGTTTGGAAAGACGGAACGCGTTTTGCGATAGGAACGGCTAGAGAAGAAATCAAAGAATGGCTTAATAATATGAACGTTGAAAAGACTTTGAAATTGTTTGTTGCAGGAAATGAAACGCCGGTTACGTGGCAGGACAACGCCTCTGTTGACGCACTGAAAGAACTTGCCGCAAGCGGGCTGACCGTACAAATGTCGATGTACGGCGGATTTGAACAAGTCGGTTCTCTTGGCGCAAATCTGCCGAGAGACGACAAACAAACGACGACCGACTACGGCGACGTCGTTTTATACTCGGGCAACCAGATCGTTATCTTTTACGGTTCCAATTCCTGGAGCTATACGCGACTCGGTCATATTGATCTCTCAAAAGAAGAAATGACCGATCTGCTTTCAAACGGAAACGTAACCATTACTTTAAAATACGAGTAGCGAACCAAAAAACGGCGATCGGCAAAAGTATAAAATGATCCCGACAAACTGGGATCGGGCGCTAAACGTATTGGAAAAGTTATCGCTATAAAGCGCAAAAAAGAAAGCGGCAGGGAGCAATCCTTGCCGTTTTTGGCGTCCCCGATTGGATTCGAACCAACGGCCTGTCGCTTAGGAGGCGACCGCTCTATCCTGCTGAGCTACGGGGACGTATTGAATTGTATTTCACGCTCACCGCTTTATGTGTTTCAAAAGTGGGTGCCAAATCGGGTGCCAATTTCGCAAAGGCGGTGACGCGCCGAAGAAAATGCTCGCGTTTTCTCGCTTTTTCGCGGCTTTTCTCGCGTTTCCTCGTGTCCCGACAAGATAGAGCCGCACCTTAGGAGAGACTTGTAATATCCACTTTACTACGGGGGCAGGCGTACAGCCATTATAGCACACCCGCCACGCGATTGCAACACTTCGCCCGCGCTTTTCGGCTTTGTATTTATGAACAAATTGTAAACATTGTTATAAAAAGGGTTATTTGTCAAAACAGTATGGAAAATCTTTTTTTGATGTGCTATAATACTATGAACGATTCTGTGCCCGGAGTCCCCGGGCAGGGATCCACAACCACACAAATCAAAAAAAGGAGATAAAAAAGAAGATGGCAAAGAAATACGTATACCTCTTCTCGGAAGGCAACAAGGACATGCGCAACCTCCTCGGCGGAAAGGGCGCGAACCTCGCGGAGATGACCAACATCGGTCTTCCCGTGCCGCAGGGCTTCACGATCACGACCGAGGCTTGCACGCAGTACTACGAGGACGGCAGAAAGATCAACGACGAGATCATGGCGGAGATCATGAAGAACGTCGAGATCATGGAGAAGATCAACGGCAAGAAGTTCGGCGATCTGAAGAACCCGCTGCTCGTCTCGGTGCGTTCGGGCGCGCGCGCCTCGATGCCCGGTATGATGGACACCATTCTGAACCTGGGGCTTAACGACGAGGTCGTCGCCTCGATGATTGCGGGCAACCCCGATCCCAAGTTCGAGCGTTTCGTTTACGACTCCTACCGTCGGTTTATCCAGATGTTCTCGGACGTCGTTATGGAGGTCGGCAAGAAGTATTTCGAGCAGCTGATCGACAAGATGAAGGAAGAGAAGGGCGTCAAGTTCGACGTTGAACTGACCGCCGCCGACCTGAAGAAACTTGCCGAACAGTTCAAGGCGGAATACAAAAAGCAGCTCGGCGAGGACTTCCCGTCCGACCCGAAGGAACAGCTCAACGCCGCGATCCGCGCCGTCTTCCGTTCCTGGGACAACCCGCGCGCCAACGTTTATCGCCGCGACAACGACATCCCCTACTCCTGGGGCACCGCCGTCAACGTGATGCCGATGGTCTTCGGTAACCTGAACGACAACTCCGGTACCGGCGTCGCCTTCACCCGCGACCCCGCGACCGGCGAAAAGAAACTGATGGGCGAGTTCCTGACCAACGCGCAGGGCGAGGACGTCGTCGCCGGCGTCCGTACCCCGATGCCCATCTCCGAGATGGAGAAGAAGTTCCCCGAGGCGTACAAGCAGTTCATCGACGTCTGCGGGAAACTCGAGAACCACTACCGCGATATGCAGGATATGGAGTTCACCGTTGAGAACGGCAAACTCTATATGCTCCAGTGCCGCAACGGCAAACGGACCGCTCCCGCCGCTCTCAAGATCGCCTGCGATCTCGTGGACGAGGGGATGATCGACGAGAAGAAAGCGGTCCTGATGATCGATCCCCGTAACCTCGACACCCTGCTTCACCCGCAGTTCGATCCCAAGGCGATCAAGACCGCGCAGGTCATCGCCAAGGCGCTCGCCGCGTCTCCCGGCGCCGCGTGCGGCAAGATCGTCTTCACCGCCGAGGACGCCAAGGCGTGGAAGGCGAAGGGCGAGAAGGTCGTTCTCGTCCGGCTTGAGACCTCTCCCGAGGACATCGAGGGTATGAAGGCGGCGCAGGGTATCCTGACGGTTCGCGGCGGTATGACCTCCCACGCGGCGGTCGTCGCCCGCGGAATGGGCACCTGCTGCGTTTCGGGCTGCTCCGCGATCACCAACTTCGACGAGGACAAGAAGACCTTCGTTCTTGCCGGCAAGACCTACCGTGAGGGCGACCTGATCTCGATCGACGGCTCGACCGGTAACATCTACGACGGCGCGATCCCGACGGTGGACGCCACCGTTTCGGGCGACTTCGGCCGGATCATGGCGTGGGCGGACAAGTACCGCAAACTCGCCGTCCGCACCAACGCCGACACCCCGCGCGACGCCAAGAAGGCGCGCGAACTCGGCGCCGAGGGCATCGGTCTGTGCCGCACCGAGCATATGTTCTTCGAGGGCGACCGTATCGACGCGTTCCGTGAAATGATCTGCGCCGACACCGCCGAGGCACGCGAGGCGGCGCTCGATAAGATCCTGCCGATGCAGCAGGGCGACTTTGAGCAGCTCTACGAGGCGATGGAAGGCAACCCCGTGACCATCCGCTTCCTCGATCCGCCGCTCCACGAGTTCGTTCCGACGAGCGACGAGGACATCGAACTGCTCGCCAAGGCGCAGGGCAAGACCGTTTCCGACATCAAGTCGATCATTTCGGCTCTCCACGAGGCGAACCCGATGATGGGTCACCGCGGATGCCGTCTGACCGTCACCTATCCCGAGATCGCCCGGATGCAGACGAAGGCAGTCATCCGCGCCGCGATCAACGTCACGAAGAAGCACCCCGACTGGAAACTCGTCCCCGAGATCATGATCCCGCTGGTCGGTGAGGTCAAGGAGCTCGCCTTCGTGAAGAAGACGGTCGTCGAGACCGCCGACGCCGAGATCGCCGCCGCGAAGTCCAACCTGAAATACGAGGTCGGCACGATGATCGAGATCCCGCGCGCCGCGCTGACCGCCGACGATATCGCCAAAGAGGCTGAGTTCTTCTGCTTCGGTACCAACGACCTGACCCAGATGACCTACGGCTTCAGCCGCGACGACGCCGGCAAGTTCCTCGGCGCGTACTACGACGCCAAGATCTTCGAGTTCGATCCGTTCGCGAAACTCGACCAGGTCGGCGTAGGCAAACTGATGAAGATGGCTGTCGAACTCGGCAGAAGCGTCCGCCCCGAGATGCACTGCGGTATCTGCGGTGAGCACGGCGGCGACCCGACGTCGGTCGAGTTCTGCCACCGGATCGGTCTCTCCTACGTCTCCTGCTCGCCCTTCCGTGTGCCGATCGCCCGGCTTGCCGCCGCGCAGGCAGCCCTGAAGGACTGATCCAAACCCATAAAAAACGCCGCCCGTGCAGAATCTGTACGGGCGGCAATTTTGTATGCCGCTTGCGGCAATTCACGAACGGCGGAGCCGTTCAATTCACGCGGGCGCCGCCCGCCATTCACGCGACCTTTGGTCGCAATTCATTCGTTCCTGACCGAATCGACGATTGCTCCGCGCATATCGCGCCGCGCTTGCGCGGCATTTCCTTGACTTTCCCCCGTTTTCGTGCTATACTGAAAGTACCACTCCGAAAGGAAACGAGACCTATGAAAATGCAAGAGGCGTTCGGAGAAGCAAAGTTCGTCGGGCGGGAGGATCGCTCGGGATTTGCCGTTCTGCGCGGGCATTTCAAACTGAAGAAAAAAGGGAAAGCGACGCTCCGCGTCGCGGGACTCGGCTTCTTCACTTGTTTTGTCAACGGCAGGCGGGTCTCGGACGACCGCTTTCTGCCGCTCTTTACCGACTACGAAGCGCGGGATAACTATCCGTCGGGCGAGGTCCTGACCGGGCACCGTCTCTACGTGCCCGAATACGATATCTCCGACCTGGTTCAGGCGGGCGACAACCTCATCGCGATCAGCTTCGGCGGCGGCTGGTACACCATCACCAGTTACCGTTTTGAGCCGCAATGCCGCTTCGGCGACCCGAAGGCGATCTGGCGCGTCTCGACCGAGGAGGGCGATTTCGTCTCGTCCGAAAACGACCGGATCGCGCCCGGTTACGTCACCGACTACGAGTTCTCGACCCACGAGTTTCAGGATCGGACGGATTTCGACCCCGCGGTCTTCACCCCCGACTTTGACGAGAGCGGGCTCCCGCACGCCCGGCTTGCCCGACCGATCGACGCCGACTACCTTACGACCGACTGCCCCGCCGACCGCGTGATCGAGACGATCACCCCCGCGTTTTTGACCGAGCGCGACGGCGTCCGGGTCTACGACGCCGGCAAAAACCTGTCGGGGGTGCCGGTTTTCAAACTCGGAGAGCAGGGGTTTGCCGAGGTTTTCTTCTCGGAGGAATGTACGAAAGACTGGATGCCCGACCCCGACCACAACTTCAAACAGGAGTATCGGGTCAAGGGCAAACCCGGCGAGACCGTCTCGCCCGACTTTACCTGGTTCGGTTTCCGCTACTTCTCGGTCAAGGGCGACGCCGAGCCGCTCGGGGTCGAGTTCATCCATACCGACCTTTCCGTCACGAGCAGCTTTGAGTCGGATAACGACCTCTTGAACTGGATCTACAAGACCTCGCTTCACACCGAGTTCTGCAACCTGCACACCGGCGTTCCCTCCGATTGCCCGCATATCGAGCGGCTCGGCTACACCGGCGACGGGCAGCTGACCGCGCTTTCCTTAATGACGATGACCGACGCGAAGCCGCTCTACCGCAAGTGGATCGGCGATATCCTCGACTGTCAGGATACCCTGACCGGACACGTCCAGTACACCGCCCCCTATTTCCGCTGCGGCGGCGGTCCCGGCGCGTGGGGATGCGCGATCGTCGAGATGCCCTACCTCTATTTCAAGCAGTACGGCGACGATTCGCTCGCCCGTCTGGCGTACCCGCAGATGAAGCGCTACTTCGACTACCTCGAAGAACACTCGGTCGACGATCTGGTCGCAAGCGACAAGCCGGGCGAATGGTGCCTCGGCGACTGGTGTACGCAGACCCGCGTCGTGCTTCCGGCGGCGTTCGTCAACAACTACTACTACGTCCGGAGCCTCACGCGCGCCGCGGAACTTGCCAAACGCTTCGGTTTCGAGTCCGATCTCCCGATCTTTGAAGAACGCGTCGCCCGTCGAAAAGCCGCCCTCACCGCGGCGTATTTCAACACCTGGGACGGCAACTTCATCGGGTGTTTGCAGGGCGCGAACGCCTTTATGGTCGATCTCGGGCTCGGCGACGAGCGCACCTACCGAAACCTCGTGAAGATCTATTCCGAGACCGGCGCGCTCGATACCGGCATCTGCGGCACCGAGGTCCTGCTCCGCGTCCTCTGCGAGCGGGGCGACGTCGACCTCGCCGTCAAACTTCTCTCGCCCGACAAACCGGTCGCTTTCCGCGGCTGGCGCGACGCCGGCGCGACCACGCTCTGGGAGTATTTCTGCGGCTCGACCCGCGTCCGCTCGCACAACCACCCGATGTTCGGCTCCGCCGTCACCAACCTGTTCCGCTATCTGCTCGGCATCAAAGACGCCGGCGACGCGGGCTTTGATAAGGTTACGATCTCCCCGTATCTCCCCGACGGTATGAACCGGCTCGGGGGCTATCAGACCGTCCCGAAAGGGAAGATCGCCGTTTCGATGCTCCGTGCGGGCGACAAGATCCATTTTTCGGTCACCGTCCCCGAATCCCTCCCCGCGACCTTCCGCTACGGCGACGTCACTCTCCCCCTCACCCCCGGCACGACCGAACTCTCCATCTGAAAAGCGCCGCGCTCTGTTTCGGAGCGCGGCGTTTTTCAATGCGGGCGTCGCCCGCAATTCACGGAGCCGCCGAAGGCGGCGAGAATTCACGACGGCGAAGGGCAGGTGCCCTTCGCCGTCAATTCACGCGATCCCGGATCGCAATTCATTGCGCCCGCGTTTTCGCGCGGGCGCACGTTTTACTTCGCCACGTCTCCGTCCGTACAATGCACCGTATACTTGCCGGTGCCGTAGTTCCAGGAATCGTCGGAGTAGTAGGAAGTGTACTTGCTGATCGCGTTCCATTGCGCTTTCGTGCCGGTAAAGTTGATCGAGGTCAGGTTGGAGCATTTGTAGAACGCATTCTTTCCGATGCTCGTGACGCTGTCGGGGATGGTGACCGAGGTCAGCCCGGAGCAATACCAGAACGCATAGTTCCCGATGCTCGTGACGCCGTTGCCGATCGTGACCGAGGTCAGAGCGGAGCAATCATCGAACGCCCAATCTCCGATGCTCGTGACGCCGTTGCCGATGGTGACCGAGGTCAGCCCGGAGCAGCGGCAGAACGCATAGTTCCCGATGCTCGTGACGCTGTCGGGGATGGTGATCGAGGTCAGCCCGGAGCAGCCCCAGAACGCAGACCCTCCGATGCTCGTGACGCCGTTGCCGATCATGACCGAGGTCAGCCCGGAGCAATCATCGAACGCCTCGTATCCGATGCTCGTGACGCTGTCGGGGATGGTGACCGAGGTCAGCCCGGAGCAATTGCGGAACGCATAGTTCCCGATGCTCGTGACGCCGTTGCCGATGGTGACCGAGGTCAGACTGGAGCAGTTGTAGAACGCATACGTCGGAATAGTCTCTACGTTGTCTCCGATCGTCACGGTCGTCAGGTTGGAACAACCGGAAAAGATCGGATAAGAATACGATCCCGCCGAAGTGCAGTTTGTAGCGTTCCATACAACCGAGGTCAGACCGGAGCAACCGTAGAACGCCCCGTCTCCGATGCTCGTGACGTTGTCGGGGATGGTGATCGAGGTCAGCCCGGAGCAATTGCGGAACGCATCTTCTCCGATGCTCGTGACGCCGTTGCCGATGGTGACCGAGGTTAGACTGGAGTAGTTCTTGAACGCAGAACTTCCAATGCTCTTGACGCCGTTGCCGATGGTGACCGATTTCAGCCCGGAGCATTTGGAGAACGCATCGTTCCCAATGCTCGTGACGCTGTCGGGGATCGTGATCGAGGTCAGCCCGGTGCAGCCGGAGAACGCATAGTTTCCAATACTCGTGACGCCGTTGCCGATGGTGACCGATTTCAGCCCGGTGCAGCCGGAGAACGCATAGTTTCCAATACTCGTGACGCTGTCGGGGATCGTGATCGAGGTCAGCCCAGTGCAGCCGGAGAACGCATAGTTCCCGATGCTCGTGACGCTATCGGGGATGGTGATCGAGGTCAGAGAGGTGCAACCGGAGAACGCACGGTTCCCGATGTGTGTGACGCTATCTGGAATTGTGACTGAAGAAAGTTTGTCACAGTCCTCGAACGCAGAATCATAGATGCCGGTAATCTTCTTGCCGTTGTGTTCTTCGGGAATGGTGACCGTTTCTACAAACTTTTTGTTGCAAGCAACCTCCGTACCGCCCTCCACGTATCTGAGCGTCCAGACCGGCGTCGCAAACCACAGGATAAGAAAGACGACCGTCAAAGCGACGATACCCGAGACGACGGCGATCGCGATCTTGGTCGTCTTTTTCTTTTTGCGCTCCCGTTCCAACCGATCGGCTTCCGCCTTTGCCTTGAGTTCCTCAATCTTTTTCTCGCACGCGGGAATCTGCTCGTCGGCGTCCTTCCAGCCGGGAATGGAACGGAAGAGTCCGACCGCCTCTCTGACGCTCTCGACGGCGGAATCCGCTTGTTTCCGCTTTGCGTTGTCGTATATCTCGTCCTTGCGGCTGATCTCCGCTTTTTCAAGGCATTGCACGGCGAGCGCGTCCGCGTCTTTGAAACCGGGGATCGTCTGGAAGATTCCAGCCGCCGCTTTTAATTGCGTTTCGCTTTTTGCCTTGTTCATCGACTTGACGGCTTCGTTATAGATGCCGGTCAGGCGGGCGTTTTCGTTGCGCTCGTTGATATGGGCTATATAGCCGCGCATTTCGGTTCCGAGTTTCTCGTCGCCGAAACGAATGACTTTCCCGTAGTTCTCGCTGTCGTCAAAGGGTTTGGCGCAATCCGCCAACCGCTTGCGGGTTTTTACCTGCAGTTCCGCCATCAACTTGCCGAGATACGCCTCTGCGTTTTTGGGATCAATATCGAGGACTTTTTCACAATAAACGTCTGCGTCCTGCCATTTGCTGTCCTCCAAGAACAGAAACGCTCTTTCCAGAAGCGGAGCGACGTTCGCGCCGCCGTCGACAACGACGGTCTCTTTGACGGTCGCCTTCGGTTCGTCGGCTTTGGCGATCTTCTTGATCCCGCGGATCAGGTCCTGCATAAAACCGAGTTTGCCCATATCCTGCGCCTGCAGGTGCGAAAACTCTTCCGGCAGGTCGTAGGGGTCCATATCCTTGTAAGCGGGGATCAGAACTTTTTTGCCCCCGCTCTGTTTGACGAGCGCCAGATACCGGCTCCACTCGTTCTTGACCCAGACCGCGTTGAAATGCTCCTGCTTCGTGCCGAGCACGACCATCACCTTCGACGAGTTCAGCGCCGCGAAAATGTACGGTTCGTACGCCGTTCCGAGCTTGTCCTCCAGCGTGATGCGCGCGAAAAAGACCTTGAACCCCTCTTGCGTCAGTTGGTGGTAAAGGTCGTTTGCCAGCACGCTGTCGGGCGTCCGTCTGCCGTTTGCGTCGGTCTCCTTATAGCAGATAAAGACGTCGAACGGATCTTCTTTTTCGGAAATGGCGAGGATACCCCTCTGGATCTCGTTGATCGCTTTGGCTTCGTCTTCGTACAGTTCGCGCTGATAGCCGTCGGCGTATTGCAGGGCGGACTGATAGTTCCCGTCGTCAAAGATCGAGGTGAATTGCGCGCGGTTGACGGTGGGGATCCGCTTATGCGTCGCGGGGTCCTCTACGTATTCGATCCCGTATCGGCACAGAACCAGCGACCAATACGCCTCGGCGTCGGTCGTATCTTCGTTCAGGATCTGTTCGTAGATCGCCGCGGCTTTGTCGAACTCGTTGCTGCGGCGGAAATGGTTCGCGCGGTCGTAGAGGTTCGCCCGCCGGTCGTCGTCCAGGCGAGGTAAGGTCTGCTTCGTTCCGCAACTGTCGCAGACGCCGACGCTCGCCCCCGGCTCGAACTCGATCGTGCCCCCGCACATTTTACATTTGAAAACAGCCATGGTTACGCCCCCAATTAATTTAATATTGCCGCTGTAACTCCTGCGGAAACTCCTTGCGAAATTGCTTTTAAGGCTTTGAGAATGAACCTGGTGTTAATATCTTTTGATTCGATTGTAGCATCATAGTATAAAACACCATCGCTAACGCGTTTCTCAATAAAACCAGCCTTAACAAGCCTTTCTATATATCCGTTGAACTCATCTTCGCAGATTTTATAGAATGTGGGAAGAATATGTTTTCTTTTAAATGACGCCTTTACCATGCTCACGTAAATAGCATTAGCATTCTTTGCACGTGCCTTTGTAAACGGTTGTCTTGCAGAA
>Ga0310696_10006943_pt1 | contig 13372 bp, 12 predicted proteins | sample AusTroGonzalo_MG_4_FD_203885 | JGI IMG/M metagenome (GOLD analysis project Ga0310696, IMG submission 203885) | Bovine rumen microbial communities from tropical cattle in Woodstock, Queensland, Australia - Gonzalo_02 (v2) (version 2) | ecosystem: Host-associated > Mammals > Digestive system >... | reverse complement strand
CTCCACTTCTACCTCGTTGGTTTTTGGGATATGTTTGCAGCCCACGGCGAGCATGAGAAGCAACGCGATGGGGATGAATAGCTTTTTCATGGAATGAGTTTTAAGGGTTTATTTCGCAAAGATACTTCTTTTTGATAGAACGACAATGTTTAGCTATTATTTCATCCAACGGTAGAGGATTTCGATGGGATGCACGGCATGGACGCCCGTGCCGTCGAGGATCTGCTGTCGACAGGAGGTGCCGGGTGCTGAGACGATGCAAGGCGTGACGTTGTCGACATTGGCGATGGCCTTACGAATGGTCGGGAACAACACCATCTCACCGATGGCCAAAGAGGTCTGGTAATGTTCTTTTTCGTAGCCGAATGAGCCTGCCATGCCGCAGCAGCCGCTGGGGATGACATGAACCTTGGCTCCTGTCAGCAGTTTGAAGGCTTGCACAGTCTTTTCCGTACCCACCAAGGCTTTTTGGTGACAATGGCCATGAAGCCAAATCTCCACCGCATCGGCCTTGAAGTCATTGGTGGTGATGCGTCCCGCTGCTACTTCACGCAAGATGAACTCATCAAAAAGTAAGGCGTTATGCCCCAGTTGTTGGGCTTGTGGACGCAGTTCGGCAGGCACTAAATCGGGATATTCGTCACGGAAGCTGAGGATGCACGAAGGCTCGATGCCGACCAAAGGCGTCTGTTCGGAAACGATGTCTTTCAACAGGTTGACATTCTTCAAAGCAAACTTCTTGGCCAGTTTCAGGTTGCCTTTCGAGATGGCGGCACGACCGCTTTCCACGTGTTTCGGAATCACTACTTCGTAGCCCAAATGCAGTAGTAATTTGGCGAAAGTGAGGCCGAGTTCCGCTTCCTGGAAGTTGGTGAACTCATCAGCGAAGAGGTATACCTTGCCTTTGGGATGGTCATGATGTTTGCGGCACTCGTGTTGCACGGCTTTGCGCATGGTCACTCGGCTCAGTGTCGGGATGTCGCGCTCTGTGGTGAACTTGATGACACGCTTGATGATGTTGGACGAAAACTGCCACGAGGCGAAAAGGTTATAGATGGGCCAAACGAGGTGCCCCAACTGTTCCACCTGTGCCATCCTTGACACGGCGAACGAACGCAAAGGCATGCCGTCGACGTCGTACTTCTGCTGTAAGATCTCGGAGCGCAGGCGGGTCATGTCGACGTTAGAGGGACACTCACTGCGGCAGCCTTTGCAGGCCAGACAGCTGTCTAGCACCTCAGCCAGTTCCTTGGATTTCAGCAGGTTTTTGTCTTTGTTGAGGGCTTGCGTAAAGGCTTCACTCCCCCACCCTCTCGTCAGAATTTCACGAAGCACGTTGGCACGTGCACGGGTAGCTTTGGTCTCGTCGCCGCTGACCTTGAAGGCCGGACAGAGCGTGCCACCGATGAGGTTTGACTTACGGCAGTCGCCGGCGCCGTTGCATAGCTCAATGCTGCACATCAAGGCATGCAATTGGTTTTTGGCCCCTGTGGCGCCTTCCACCTTACATTCGTCGAAGGCGGCTTTCCAGTTGTAATAAGTATGGCAGGTCCCTGAGCCTGTCGAAGGACCGTCTTTTCCACGCAAATCTTTTTCAATGGCATATTTCTGTCCCACCTCAAAGCGTAACATACTGTCCATGGGCAGTGTGTCGACGATTTTATGCAGGTTGAAGATTTGTTGTGGATCCCAGCATTTCTTGAGGTCTTGCATCAAGGCATAGACTTCGTCGCCGTATAGCAGCTGAATGAACTCGCCACGCAGCCTGCCATCGCCATGCTCACCGCTGAGCGAGCCTTTGTATTTCTTGACCAACAAGGCGGTTTGGTAGGCCACCTCGCGGAACTTGCGCTTGCCTTCTGCTTCCTTGATGTTGATGATAGGACGTAGATGCAATTCTCCCGTGCTGATATGCGCATGATAGACACAGCTCAAGCCGAGGTTTTCAAGCATCTGGGCGAAGTCGGCCATGTAAGCCGGCAGCTTCTCAGGAGCCACAGCCGTGTCTTCGATGACACCGATGGGTTTGGCATCGCCTTTCATGCCCGTAAGCAAGCCCAGACCCGCCTTGCGCAGACTCCAAACCTTGCTGATCTCGGAGCCATAAACCCTTGAACAGGCATAAACCAAATGTTCCTCGTTTTCCATTAATGCCATTTCTAGTTGGTCGGCGATGGCGTCGATTTCTTCACGGGTCTCCCCTCTCAGTTCGATGATGAGGATAGCGGCCGGGTCGCCTTGCACGAAGAAACGGTTTTTCTGCTGTTCAACATTCTGTTTGCTGAGTTCCAAGATATTGCGATCCATCAACTCAACGGCGGTAGGATGGTATTTGAGAGCAACGAGATTGCCCAAGAAGCTCTTCTGCAAGGTGTCGCAATGGGCGCAGACCACCATCTTCTCCTTGGGCGGCAAGGGGTCGAGGTCGACTTTGATTTCAGTGATGAAAGCCAAAGTGCCTTCGCTGCCGGCCAAGACTTTACATAAGTTGATTGTGCGTTCTTCAAGCGGTTTTGAGGCGTTGTGCAGGTTCTCAATCACTTCGTCGATGGCATAGCCACAGGAACGACGGCGCAGGCTCTTGTCGGGGTAGTTTTCCTCGATGAGGTTTACGGTTTTCTCGTCCAAGGTCCAGCGGATGAGTTGGGCGTAGATGGATTGGATTAGCGTGTGGGTTTCGTTTTCCCAAAAATGTGAACCAAATCGTGCTTCCAGTTCACGGATGCTGTATTCCTTGAATACCTCGATGCTGCCATCACAAAGCACACCTCTTGCTTCCAACACATGATGTCGGGTGCTGCCGTAAACCAAAGAATGAGAGCCGCAGGAGTTGTTGCCGAACATGCCGCCGATGCAACAGCGGTTGCTGGTAGAGGTCTCAGGACTGAAAAAAAGACCGTGGGACTCCAAGGCAAGGTTCAGTTCGTCGAGTACGACGCCTGGTTGCACTCTCGCCCAGCGTTCTTCCTTGTTGATTTCCAGTATCTTCTTGAAGTGCTTGCTGATGTCGACCACGATACCGCTGCCGACCACCTGTCCAGCGATAGACGTGCCGCCTGCCCTTGGTATAAGGTGGGTCTTATGCTCGCGTGCCGTTTCAATCAGGTAGACGATATCCTGCTCGTTTTCGGGGAAAGCCACGCCTTGCGGCACCTCACGATAGGCCGAAGCATCGGTGGCATAAGCGATGCGGTGAAGCGGGTCAGTGTGGATGGTGAACATCTCAGTTTATTTGTCCAACTGGCTGAAAATGCTGTTGTTGCTCTTGAACTCGGGCACGATGACCTTCATCTGGGCCACAATCTTCATCGGGTCACAGGTTTCGAGTTCGACGTGGAGTTTCTCAATCATGCTGTCCACTTCGGAGGTCTCATATTTCCTCACGATGGCGTGCATAATCTTCTCATTTTCAGTCTTGATAGTGTTCTCTTCGTTGGCCAAGACCTCTTCATAGAGTTTCTCGCCCGGGCGGAGTCCAGTCTCAACGATTTCGATTTCGGGTCTGTGTGCCAGCTGACGCATCTTCTCGGCCAGGTCCCAAATCTTTACCTTTTCGCCCATGTCAAAGACGAAGATGTCGCCACCTTCGCCGATAGAACCGGCTTCGAGGACGAGGCTACAAGCCTCGGGGATGGTCATGAAGAAGCGGGTGATGCGACGGTCGGTGACGGTGATGGGACCGCCTTGTTCGATTTGTTTGCGGAACAACGGCACCACGGAACCGTTCGAGCCCAACACATTGCCGAAACGCGTGGTGATAAACTTGGTATCACCCTGACGACTTTGCGTGTAGATCTCAGCGATGCGCTTGGTAGCACCCATCACATTGGTCGGGTTGACGGCCTTGTCGGTGGAAATCATCACGAACTTCTCCACGCCGTATTCTATGGCAAGGTCGGCCACGAGTTTGGTGCCGAACACGTTGACAAACACGGCCTCGTAGGCGTTTTCCTCCATGAAAGGCACATGCTTGTAGGCGGCGGCATGGAACACCACCTGCGGATGGTGCTCCTCAAACACCTCCCTCATGCGGACGGGGTCTTTCACGTTGGTGATGACGAAGGCCATCTTGTCGTGCACCTCCTTGAACTCGGGTGTGTTGTTCATCTCAAACTGGAAGTCGTACATAGGCGACTCAGCCTGGTCGAGCATGACGAGTTTGGTGGGGTTGTATTGCATCGCCTGACGGCAAATTTCGCTACCAATGGAGCCAGCGGCACCCGTTACGAGCACCACTTTGTCTTTAATCTCACGGGTCACGTTTTCTTTGCCCAGTGTGATAGGCTGACGGCCTAACAGGTCTTCAATCTTGACGTCTTGGATTTGATTCGACTTGATTTCGCCATCAACCCATTTGGTAAACGGAGGTATAGTCTTAACGGTGAGGTTGAGAGCAAGACCTTGTTCCAGGATTTCCTTCGAACGCTTCTCATCAAGACTCGGAATGGCTAGCACCATGACTTCCACTTTGTTTTTCTTGATAAACTCTTCCGTCATGGCTGTGTCAGGCGAAAGAATCTTGATGGTATTAATCTGGCTTCCAACGCGTTTCGGGTTGTCATCAACAAAAGCAATTACACGTAACTTGGAGGTCATGTCTTGTGAGAGCGTTCTCAAAAGCATGGTGCCACCATCGCCCGCACCATAGATGATGGTGTTTTGCTTGACACTGGGCGTCTTGTAGTTTTCATTATACATTCGCCTGATGACCAAGCGCAAGATGATCATCAGCACCATCGTGATGAGATAGTGGTAGAAAATGATGACGAATGGCGGATAAATCTCTACGGCAACCCAAGGGCAGAACTTGATAAACAAGAATTTACTAACAACGTAAAACACAAAAGTCCACGTGCACGACGACAGAATCTTACGGATGTCGTTAAAGCCAGAGTAGCGCAACATTCCGTCGTAAGTCTTGCTAATCAAGAAGGCGATGAGATAAGGCAGAGGATAAATCCAAATGTACTTCCACGTGATTTCCAAGTCGGCCAGGTCGGTGGAAAAGTACATCAAGACGGCCAGAATATAGGCGAAGACGACAATACCCATGTCCACCGCCAAGATCCAGATGCGGGGCAAGGTGTTGTTTTTGTGTTTTCCGAAGACGAAGTCACAAAAATGTCGAATCAATTTGCGCATATTAATGCAATTTATGCCGCAAAACTACTACTTTTTTCTTTTGTTTCAAAAAATCTTTTCCATCAGATGCCATTTGCCTGTGGAAGGCAGGCTCGGGTCGGCACCCTGACACTGAGCGACATAGGCCTCCCACTCGGCTTGACGAGGCAAGGTAGCCAGTCGGGCCATGTCGCGTTTCCAGTCGAAGTCGTCAACCGTGTCGCAAATCATAAATACATGGTTTTCAAAGCGATATATTTGCATATCTAAAATACCGACTTGGCGTTGGCCTTCAATCACCTCGGGCCACACATGGGCATGGAGTTCACAGTATCTTGCGATGAGTTCAGGGTCTTTGACGAGTTGTAAGGTTTGGCAATAGCGTTTCATTTTTTCTCGGTTTTGGTGATGAAAAAGCCATAAAGAACGATGACGAGGAAGCAAATTAATGGCAAAACGAAGCTCAAATTGACCGATGCAATGCTGCCCCATCCACTTCCGTCTATGATGCGGGCCTGCAAGGGAGGTAACACAGAGCCGCCTAAGATGGCCATGATTAATCCCGCGGCGCCCAATTTGGCGTCTTCGCCTGTGTCGGTCAGGGCGATGCCATAGATGGTCGGGAACATGAGGCTCATGCAAGCGGAAACGGCCACGAGACAATACATTCCGGCACGACCGTCAAGGAAGATGACACCCAACACCAACATTGCTCCGGCTATACCTAGATAAGTCAATAGTTTGGACGGGTGGATGTATTTCAGCAAGAAGGTGCAGATGAAACGGCTTACGCAGAAAATGGCCATAGCCACGATGTTATAGCGTTGCGAGAGCACCTCGGCGGCTTGCTCGGTCATACCTTCGTTCATGAAGACGCGCGTGCCGTATTGGATGATGAAGGTCCAGCACATGATCTGTACGCCGACATAGAAAAACTGCGCCACCACGCCAAAGCGATACGGCTTGTTCTGCCATAAGCGTTTCAAGGTAGGACCAAAGTTTTGGTCGGTGCTTTCCTCAACTTTGTCTTGCTTTTTCACCAGCAGCAGGATGACGAAAAAGAAGATCACTAACACCGCTCCGATGATAACATATGGTCGACTCAACACGGTGAGGTCGGCATTCTTGACGGCTTCAAACTGGTCTTCGGACAGCAGGGCGCGCTCTTCGGTGCTCAGCGGGTTGAGCTTGGCTTGGATGAACTGCATCGCCACAAACATACCTGCCAACGAGCCGATAGGATTGAAGGCTTGGGCGAGGTTGAGGCGCCGTGTGGCGGTGTCTTTGCTGCCCATGGAGAGGATGTAGGGATTGGCGGTGGTTTCAAGGAAAGAGAGGCCGCAGGTGAGCACGAAATAGGCGATGAGGAAGGGATAATAGTTGCCCGTCGCCTTGGCGGGAAGGAACATCAGGGCACCGAGGGCATAGAGGCCGAGGCCCATCAGCAGACCTGCCTTGTAAGAGAACTTACGCACAAACAAGGCGGCGGGCAGGGCCATGCAGAAGTAGCCTCCATAGAAGGCCAGCTGTACCAAGGCGCCGTCGGTGACGCTCATGCGGAAGATCTTGGAGAAGGCCTTCACCATGGGGTTGGTGATGTCGTTGGCAAAGCCCCACAAGGCAAAGCAACAGGTCACCAAGATGAAAGGCAAAAGGTATTTCTTTTCTACTACTTTGTTCATTTTCTTCTGATTTTAAGGGCGATAGCTTCGGGATGGTTTTGGCGGAAAGCTGGTGTGTCATCGACCACACAAGCGAGATAGCCGCCTCCGCCAGCGCCAGGCATCTTCCAAGCCAAGACCTCATCCAATGCGGAATACTTGTCGATATAGTCCTCAATCGAAGGAGATTGCGGCTCAGAGGCCGCAATGACTCCAGAAGGGTGAATCATACCGGGAAACATGGCGGTCTGGGCGGCGAAGGAGGCTTTGTAAGCCGCTGCAAAAGCCGTTAAGTCCTTATTCATGATGGCGTTCCAGCAGTCGTCGGCAGCCTGGGCCAAAGCCTTGACTTTGACTTCCGTGATGTCCTTGCCTTCCACCACCGAACAACCCGGACGACGTGGCTCCATGGGAATCATGACGAGATGGCTTTCGAGCCAATCAAGAATATCATCGTCTTGGCACGTCTCAATTTTGACGGGCCAGTAAAGTTTGTCGTAGTAATGTCTTACCAAGCCCGGCATACAGATGCCGATGCTGTCCTGCGCCCCGCTGATGATGCCGTCGCTGCGTTCAGGGTCGTTCTCAAAGCAAAAGACGAGTTTGGCAAGGGTCTCAGGGTCCATATCGGGCAGGTGCATGGGCCAGATTTTCTTGATCATGTTGCGCGTCGAAGTGGAGAGGCCGCAGCGTTCACGGATTTCGAAGGTGGGTTCCAAAGAGATGGTGATGGCCCAGCCTGGGGCGAAACATGAGACATAAGGTTGGTCAATCCAAGTGCCGGCAAGGTCCAAACGTGTGGGAATCTCACAGAGGTCTTGTTTCAAGGCTGTTGAAGAGCGGGCTTCCAAGCCCTCGGAGGGGATGCGTTGCAGCACCACATATTCGATGCCGCGCTCCTCGCAGAAACGGCGTTTTTCCTCTGATGCTCCGTCCTCATTGACCACAAAGATGTCGGGTTGCAGCCTGTCGACGGTCCCGACAAAGTCCATCACGCCATCGCCGTCGTTGATGAAAGCGTCTTTGACATAGCGGATGGCTTTCACCATGAAGAGACGTTCCTTTTCGGGGTAGAGCGTCTTGTGGTTTTTATAATGCAGGATGGTCTCGTCAGAACCGATGCCGACATAGAGGTCGCCATATTGCGCCGCCTGTCGGAAAAACTCGATATGTCCGCTGTGCAGGAGGTCGTAACAGCCCGAGACAAATACTTTCTTGGTCATGGGGTATTAATTTGCCGCAAAGATAGTGTTTTTTTGTTGGGTAGAATCTCGGAAAGCATGTCATTCCTGCGCGGGTTGGTTGGGTTGGATGGAAATCGAAGATTCGACGAAGTCAATCTATGCTTTCCGAATGTGTCATGGATTCCCCGCCCTCCAATAGATTCCCACCTGCCCACTACCTTTGTTGAAATGACATTGGAGGTCAGGGAATCTAAACCACTTCAACTTCCGCCAAAGCCGACACGAAATACCAACGGCCGTTAGTTTCGCAGTAGCATTTGTAGCGGGTGCGTTGCTTCTCCCCTTTTTGGAAGACGAGGCCGTTTTTCAATGTGAAACGGGCACCATTAGGCAGACTTTCCACGGTGGTTGCATTAGTCGGGTTCTTGTCGTATTTATGCAACACACGTTGCAGGTTTTGGTCGGCACCGCTGCTGGCTTTGATATGGTGAAGGTGCTTTTTTAGGGCTTGAAGGACATCATTTGGAAAAATGGTCTCTGTCAAAAAGGGCTGTAACAATGTCGAAAAACTGGTCTGCCATTCTTGTCCGTGCGGCTGCAGTCTTCGCAGGCCGTGCTGCTGATATACATCATAATGCGCCACCTCATGCACGTAGGTGATGAGCATCTGATAAGGATTCAAATCAAGGTTGAGGGTGATAGAGCAGATGCCGTTGGGGGTGCGTGGCGGTCGGAAGTCGCCCAATTTGGAGCTGCGTGGCCGCTTGAAGTGCAGCTTGAACCTGCGTTGCTCGTAGAGGGCACCTACCATAGGCACAGCAGCTTCGGGGAAATAGCGCTGCAGCAATGCAAGTTCCTCAGGTTTCATTGGTTTTAATTCTGGTAGTATGTCATACCGAACCTTTCAGTGCATAGATTTCCTCCCTCCTCTGTCGGTCGAAATGACATGCACTGAAAGGTGAGTGTATCTATAGCTTCCTGTGGGGCATAGCTCCACTTGGTGCAGGTGTTGCAGTGGCGTGGTGCGCGACGGCGCCCTGGCACCTCCTTGCTCTTGCAGGAGGACATGATGATTACGAAAAGAACTAAAACAAGGATTAGGATTTTTTTTACTCCCCCTTGCCCCCTCACGGAGGGGGACTGTCCCCCTTCTAAGGGGGGCAGGGGGGATTTAAAAATCTCTCTTTTATTCATGATACTTTTCATTGCGATAACCAGTTGGCTGGGTTTTGTCGGTTTTGTTCTTTCAAGAGTTCGAAGTGCAGCTCTGTTTTGTTTTCGTTCTTGCTGGTATGGACGGTGCCCAGGTTTTGCTTGGTCTTCACCTTGTCGCCACGCTTCACCGTGACGTTTTCTAGGTTGGAATACACCGTGAAGTATTCCCCGTGACGCAGGATGACCACCGTGTTGGAACCTGTCAGCTTGGTGACACTTGCCACTTCGCCGTCGAAGACGGCACGAGCCTTAGCACCTTCTGTTGTGGCGATGTCGATGCCGTTGTTGGTGACTGTGACCTTGTCGGACACCACGGAGGCGTGTTTGCCATAGGACGAAGAGATCACACCGCGTTCCACGGGCCAGGGTAGCTTGCCTTTGTTGTTGACGAAGTTGGCCGAAAGCGTCTTCTCGGCGGGCGTCAAGGCCATGCCTTTTTCCTTGGGTGCCGGCGTGGTGGTCTTGCCTTTGGCCTTTTCTTCTTCCCTACGTTTGCGTGCGGCTTCTTCATTGGCTTTTCGGATTTCCTCGGCGATGATGTCGTCGATGGCCTTTTGCAGCTTCTTGGCCTGCTGTTGCTTGTCCTTGATGTCTTGTTGTATCTTGCCTTCCTGCTTTTTGAGTTTTGCCACCTGAGCGTTCAGCTCTTCTTTCTCCTTTTTCAAGGCTTCCTGCTGTTCTTTTTCGTCTTTCAGCAGTGCAGCCTGTTCCTCGCGCGCCTGTTGGCTGGCCTCCACCTCTCCCGCAATGCGTTTCTCGGTGTTCGAGATTTGGTTCATCTTGTTTTTTCTGGCATCGGTGAACTCACGGATGTAACGTAGTCGGCTGAAGGCCTGGTTGAAGTCCTTGGAGGCGAAGACGAAGCCCAAACGGTCGTAATGGCTGCGGTTTTTGTTGGCGAAGACGATCATCTTGGCGTATTCTTTTTGCAGCTTGCTGAGGTCAGCGTTGAGGGTCTTGATGTTACTTTGGCCTTGGTTGATTTCCTCATCGAGGACGGCAATCTGCTCGTTGTAGGCCCTAATGAGCTTCTCACGTTGCTTGATTTTCTTGTCCAGGATGGCGACTTCATTGACGGTCATCTCCCTGTCTTTTTTGGTCTTTTTCAGCAATTGGTTGGCGGTCGAGATTTCTTTCTGCAACGAGGTGATTTCGCTTTGCAGCTGCTGTTTCGACTTACCTTTCGTCTTTTGGCAATAGGCGGTGGATGAAGACAAAACCAAGAATAATAGAACCATAAACGACAAACACCACCATTTAGCGTCATGGCGGAGGAACATCCGCCATCTCCTGCGCTTAGGAGATTGCGGGTCAAGCCCGCAATGACGGCTTGTGTGGGTTTGTTCTATGTTTGTTCTATTATTCATTTCAATCTAACACGTTCCATTTTGTCGGTAATCTTCAGCGGGAAAGTCGTCTCTTTGTCGAGTTTGATGTTGCTGTATTTCACCCTCGCTGCAAAACTCCCAAAACTGAGGTTTTTCAGCAACACGCTTTGGTTTTCAGTCGGCGGAATGCCTTCATTGTTGTCAAAGAGCATATTTTGCACTATGGGTAGGGTGACGGGCGTTTTCAGGCGTGTGGAGACGTCGTCCAGCGACTCGGCCAAATAGGTCTTTTCTACTTTGTTCAGCACCCAAACGGAGTCGTTGCTGACTTTGATTCGCGCCACCTCTATCCCTAACGGTGCCGTCACGCTGAGCCAGACGATGCTGTCCTTGGCCATCCGCAGTTGGCCCGACAGGTCGTTGAACGCCATGCCGTTGCCTTCAGCATCGATGTCTACCTTTGCGGTGAGCCATTCATAAGTCGTAGCGGGCGTGGGTGCGACAGTTTTCTTGCGCGAGGCGCAGGAGGTTGCCGCCAGCAGCAGCACTAGGGTTACTATGGTTATTCGGGTTTTCACGTAGGGTTTACTCTCAATTATTGTTCCAAAAAATTGTGGGCATTAATCATTGGATAAAAATATTAGTGCTGTCGGGTTTTGGAGAAAACTGATGGAAATGATAAGTTTCGTTTATCTCAGTCTCTCCTATCTTTTCTCCTTTCTTCATCCTATAATAACTCTGAATAACAAAGGTGGTATCATTTAGGATGGTTCCCTCTTGAAAATAGCATTGAAACGCCCCAGGGGGAACCCAATAATTAATCAAAATCCTTTCATCTACAATGTTATACAATTTCCATGAGAATTGTACATCATGATAACGATTCTCACCGACGAGTTCATTTATTATATACTCATCAGTTTCTTGCAAGGAGTGAAAGCCACCTAGTGGTTGAAACGCAACACCATCAGCATAGAAAAAAGTAATTGTTCTATAATAATTACCATCTGATGTATGATAATAGTACCCGTCGGTTCTAAGTTCATCACCAGTATAGGGTGTCTTTGGTAAGGTGAGTTCTTCATCTTCGAACCATTTCTTGCAGCCGCCCGCAAAAAGGACTATCAATGGCAAAATCAAAGTAAGTCTTGATTGTCTGTACATGTTTTTCTTGTTTTTAGTGTGTTTTGCACGAAGCGCTTCTACCATCAATTAAATTCCCGTTTTCATCATATGTGCCGTAAGGCGGCCACATGTGAATATGTTTCATAGCATCGTTGGGCGGGAATGATAGTCTGAAATTAACGCTTTGAAGATCTCCCAAACTTAAATCATAACGTTGTAGCACCATATAATGTTCTCGGACATAATCCCATCCAAATGTGTCCAATGTGTCGGCGTTAAACACAAATATTAATAGAGTGTCATACGAATAGCCAAAATCTGCCTCATAACAAGTCATGTCAAAAAAAGCCTCCTCAAATTCTTCTTTTGGTCTTATTTTAGTGTTGATTGTATCATGACTTGGATCAACATACCAAGGATGTAAGATGGTGTCCTGAAAGTGAGGCGACATCATATATTGCTCCTTGGATTCCCTACGAATATAGATGGAATAGTCTGTGGCGTTTTTGAATGGGATACGATAGTGGTGATTAGTATCATCTTTGTAACATGAGTGTGCGGATATTACAATAATTGTCAATATGATTACCTGTTTGATTGTTTTAAATACTTTCATTATTTCAATCTCCTATATTGTCAAACAACAAATAGTTAATATTCTTCGTAGTCTTTGAACATCCACCAATTGAACACTCCATCTATAATGATTTTGGACACTCCGCCAGTCATGGGGTTAACTAATCCATCTACTCTTGGGTTGATTAACCCATCAGATAAAGGGATAATCAGTCCACCTGCTGTTGGGGACAAAGTGAGTACATAATCATACCATGCGGGTTGTAATCGTCCATTCTTTAACGCCGCTTGATTGACATCGTCGGTGATAGGTAGCGTGCTCTCATATCCCAAAATTGGATGATTTGTAAAGTCCCAATCGGAATATTCATCCATTCTCTTATTAAAGTATTTAAACGCCCTAATATTGGCATCTTGTTCAACTGGGTGATATCTATGTTTTTTATTTCCTAAACAATCCAAGCCGCTTGGGATGGCATAACGGGACAGGTACATCGGCCCCGTAGCTTTGCTTTGTAAATAATGACCGTATTCATGTTGAAATAGTGAATTATTTGGATTCATCCGTTGTTTTTGTCATTCGATCTTCGGCAAATCGCTGGCTGCAACGCCTTTCTTCAGGTCTTCGAGGTATTGCTCGCTGAAGTCGACCTTCAGTTCCACCCACAGCGGCATGTGGTCCGACATCTGGAAGGTGCGCCACTTGGATTGATAGTATTGGGCAATTTGCTTGGCGGTCTTTTTTTCGACATATTTCTTGTCGAAGAAAGACTGGTAGATGGCCAGGTCATCGTCGGTAAACACCGATTTGGTGAAGTTGAAAGCCCCCGACTTCTGCTGCTTTTCCTTAAAGACCGTCATCGAATCCGTGAGCTTCAGGTTGAAGGCAATCTGGTCGTAGTGGTTGACTTGACCTAGGTCTGTGGGATGCTCTTTGATGGCTTTTGGGATGTAGAAGCCGTTGTCTTCCAAGGCTTTCATATAGTCGCAATCCACCTTCGGGATGTTGAAGTCGCCCAGCAGGACATAGTTGAAGTCTTCCTTCTTGGCGCGTTTGGTCAAGAACTTGGCGATGGTGTCGATTTCCTTCAGGCGGCGTTGGTTGATTTTCTTGGTGTCGCCATAATAGATATGTACCGTCGAGAGGTTGAACTTGAACCAT
>Ga0310696_10006942_pt1 | contig 13372 bp, 9 predicted proteins | sample AusTroGonzalo_MG_4_FD_203885 | JGI IMG/M metagenome (GOLD analysis project Ga0310696, IMG submission 203885) | Bovine rumen microbial communities from tropical cattle in Woodstock, Queensland, Australia - Gonzalo_02 (v2) (version 2) | ecosystem: Host-associated > Mammals > Digestive system >... | reverse complement strand
AGGAGTCCGTCCGCGCCATCGAGAACACGGCGACGGCGTTCCTGAACCTCATCGTCCGCAACAAGGACGCGAAGGACAAGGTCGAGTCCTGGCGGATCGACGCGGACGCGGTCGAGGGCTACATCGCCGAGCGCTTCGCCGGGCACAATGACCGTTCGGTGATGACCGAGGCCGGCGACGCGGTGCTCCGCCTCGCGGCGCTCGAGAAGCAGCGCGGCGAGATCGCCCGTGCCGACAGGCTCTACAAGGAGTTCCTACTCAACTACCGCCGCCACGTCAACGCGTCCCTTACGGCCGCCTCGATGGCGGGCGAGGCTCAGCGCGAGGGCAGGTTCGCCGACGCGGTCGCGCTCTACAACATCATCCGCACCACCTACTCCAACTCGGTCCACTACGCGACGGCGCTCGTGAACCTCTCCGCCTGCTACGAGAAGCTCGGCGAGCGCAAGGCGGCGATCGAGAGCCTCGGCAAGTACGTCGCGGTCGAGACGAGCCGCCTCAAGAGGACGCAGGCCCAGATGCAGCTCGCGATGCTCTACCAGAAGGACGGCCTGGACATCTTCAAGTCGGCCGAGACGAACGAGACGCCCGAGGCCGTTTCCAAGCAGCTCTCCGTCGGCTCGGCGCAGATCATCCGCGGCATCAAGCAGTTCGTCGACTTCGCGGCGACGTGCGAGAAGTCGCTTGCCGACCCCTCCGTTCCGGCGGGCGAGAAGAAGCAGTACAGCGACCTCCGCGAGGCGGCCATGTACCTTGCCGGCGACTGCTGGGGCCGCCTCACCAAGCCCGAGGGCAGGCTCGAGAACTTCCGCAAGAAGGCCGTCGAGGCGCTCGAGTCGTATGTGAAGCAGTACCCGAAGGGCAAGTACGCGAAGGCGGCGTACGTGAAGCTCGGCACTCTCTACACGGCGCTTGGCGACGTGGCGGGGTCAAAGGACGCGCTTGACCGGCTTTCGAGGGAGTTCCCCGACTCCGACGAGGCGAAGAACGCGATGCCGCGCCTTGCGAAGAACCTCATCGAGATGGGGCTTGCGAAGGAGGGCACCGAGATCTACGCCAACATGCTCAAGACGGACGGCGCGTACACCGCGCAGCAGTTCGTGAACGCGGGCGAGGCCCTCATCACCGCGAAGAGCTGGGACCTCGCGGACCAGGCTTTCGAGAAGGCCATCTCCAAGGCGGGCACGAACCAGGTCGGGACCGTCGCGAAGGCGAGGATCGGCCAGGCGAACGCGCTCTTCCGCCAGAAGTCCTACGCTGAGGCGCGCAACCAGCTCGACCTCTTCCTCTCCGACGAAAAGATGTCCAAGCTATCCAACGCCGCCGACGCGTACCTGCTGCTCGTGGAAGTCGCCTCCGAGCAGGGCCGCATGGAGAAGAACGACCAGATCAGGCGCAAGAACTTCAACGCAGCCGTCGGAGCCGTCAAGAAGCTGCGCGCATACTGGAAGTCCAAGCCGCAGCACGAGCAGGACGCCGTCGACCTCATGAGCGCGGACATCCTGGTCAGGCGCATGCAGGCCGAGGACGCGATGGGGCTAGAGGAGCAGGCGGCCGAGTCGTGCAGGACCGCAGCCCAGATGTTCCAGACCTTCCTGCAGGCCCACGGCGTCGACGAGGCGCACCCGATCGACAAGATGTCCGCCGGCGAGCTGGCCAACCTCGAGCGCTGCTACTCGACGATGGTGCCGCTCTTCTCGCGTCTCGGCAACGAACAGGCCGACCGCGTGCTGACGTTCGGCCAGCAGTACCTCGACTTCTTCCCGAACGGCAAGGCCCGCACGGAGATCATCAACTGCATCAACCGCGCCAAGACGGCCGGAGTGCAGGTCAAGGTCGAAGAGGCGAAGCCCGCTGGAGAAGCGGCAACGGCCGGGGAGTCCGGCGCCGCCGAGCCTACATCCGAGAAGCCCGAAAACAAGCAATCTGAAGGAGACAACGCAAATGAATAAAATCGCAGCGGCCGCCGTCGTGGTCCTGGCGGCATCGTCCGTCTGGGCCGTTCCCGGCACGATCAGGACAAGCACGGACCAGAAGAGCGGTGACATCAAGTGGCAGCGCAGCTCAAAGAGCTACGTGCTGACCTACAAGAAGAACAAGACCGACGTGAGCGCGGAATATCCGCTTGCAGATGTCGTCAAGCTCGACATCGACAAGCCCGCCACCTACGACAAGCTCGTCGAGATGGTTTCCAAGGGCCAGGGCGCCGGCGCGATCGCGGGCCTTTCGGCGATTGTCACGGAGTATAGGATGCTTCAGTGGGACAAGGCCGCGGGCCGCTACCTCGTCGAGGCGTACCTCAGTGCCAACAACGCCCAGAAGGCCTACGAAACTGCGTCCGGCATCATCGGCGACGACAAGTCGGCCGCGTGGAGCGGCGACCTCGCGCCGGCCTACTGGCAGTCGCTCCTCAAGCTTGGCAAGAATACTCAGCTCGAGAACTGCCTCCGCAAGGCGGCCTCGTCCGGCGACCGCGGCTCCAGCGCAGAGGCGCTAGTGATGCGCGGCGACATGATCCTCGCCGCGGGCGGCGACTCGCCCGACGCGTACCGCCAGGCGCTCATCGACGCATACCTGCGCGTCGCGCTGATGTACACCGACGAGCCCTGCAAGGCCGCGCGCGCCTCGGCGATGCAGAAAGCCGCCGCGTGCTTCGACAAGCTCGGCATGGCCGCCAGGGCCGAGGGCATGCGCGCGCAGGCGCGCACCCTCTAGTCCGTCGAGAAACCGATTTCCCAACCAAACTTAAACCAAACCTAAGGAAACAACCAAATGAGCAAGTTCAAGAAGTCCCTGATCGCGTCCATGATCGTCGTAGGCACGTGCGTGGCGCCGGTAGCAGCTCTCAACAGCTTCGGCCAGGACCTGGTCGACAACGAGGGCAACGCCGTTTCGCAGGACACGTCCAAGTCCAAGAAGTCCGGCGGCGGCTTCTACGACATCGTCTTCGGTTCCGGCGTCGTCGGCATGCTCCTCTGGTTCGCGCTTTTCGGCGACGGCGCGCTCGCAATCTACTTCTGCATCGACTGCTCCATCCTCATCAAGCCCGAGAAGCTCATGCCCAACAAGCTCATCGACCAGGTCCAGAAGGCCATGGGCGAGGGCGACATCGTGGCCGCTATGGAGGCATGCCAGAACACCCCGTCCTGCATGTCCAACATCCTCGCCGCGGCGTTCCAGCACGTGGAAGAGGGCTTTGACGTCATCCAGGAGGCCGTCAACGCGGCGTCGGACCTCGAGCAGGAGAAGCTGATGCAGCGCCTGCAGTGGATCTCCGTCTGCGGCAACCTCGGCCCGTCCCTCGGCCTTCTCGGTACGGTGCAAGGCATGATCCTTACGTTCCAGGCCCTCGCCCAGGGCGGCGCCGGCGACGCCGCGGCCCTCGCGAGCTCCATCGGCCAGGCCCTCTGGACGACGGCCGGCGGCCTTATCGTGTCCATCCCGTCCATCACCGCGTTCTACTCGCTGCGCAACAACGCCAACAGGCTCATCCTCCGCATGACGGCCGTGACGATGGAGTTCCTGAACGGGCTCCGCAACGTCGAGGTCGCCCCCGAGGAAGGCGCCGAGATGCCCGCCTGACGCTTGACCGGTCAGGAGACCTACAATGGCAAGAAAGGCCCAGGACAACCCACAGCTGGACATGACGCCGATGATCGACGTCGTGTTCGAGCTGATCATCTTCTTCGTGGTGACCCTCACCGAGGCCCAGAAGAAGGATGAGACAATCGAGCTCGAGGACGGGAAGCACGGCGTGGTCCTCACCCCGGACGAGCTGCCGGCCCGCCACATGCAGATCGACATCGCAAGGAACGGCCGTATCTCCATGGGCAACGTTACGCTGCTCCCGGACGAAATCCACCGCCGCGTGAAGGAGAAGAAGGCCAAGTGGGGCGAGTTCCCCATCCTCATCCGCGCCGACTTCCAGACCGAGCACCTGGCCGTGCACAAGGTCATGGACGCCTGCACCTCCGCGGGCATCTGGAAGCTCTCGTTCATGGCAGTCCACGAGGACAAGACACACGAGCGCAAGAGGCTCCACAAAAGATAGGAGTACGTCACCATGGCAAGGAAGGCCCAGGACAACCCCCAGCTGGACATGACGCCGATGATCGACGTCGTGTTCGAGCTGATCATCTTCTTCGTCGTCACCATCAAGCAGGAGGACATATTCTCCAAGCTCAACTGCAACAGGCCGGCCCCTTCGCCGCCTTCCTCCGCTACGAAGGACGAAGAGGACATAAACGTCAACATCGAGATCGGCCGGCGCTATGACGGAAACCCGCAGGGCGTCATCCTCTACAACAAGCGTGAGGTGAAACGGAGCGAGCTGGACCAGCACCTTCGCGAGATCGCCAGGACGAAGAAGTCCACCCCGATTATCGTGAAGTGCGAAGACCGCAGCCCACACAAGGCCCTCGTTGACGTGCTCGACATCTGCTACAAGAACCAGCTGTACAGCGTCAGCGTGTTCTCAATGTAAACCAGGGCCCAACGGCCCGCAACGGGATTTCACCCAACTATGAGCGAAGACGAAGTTGTCGTAGATCTCAAGGAGATCGAGGCGAAGTACGAAGAGAAGGGCTTCTTCCGGCGCATCAGCGAGATGGCGTCGGGGCTCGGCATGCCGCACGACACGCGCGAGTACAAGCTTGCAAGGGTCGAGCTGCAGCGCCTCGCCGCGCCGCTGATCGCGATCGTGGCCGTCTCCCTGTTCGTGGTCGTCCTCATCGTCGTCACTGCCGTCTCCGGGCAGAAGAAGGAGACGATCGAGGTCAACATCGCGGAAGTGGAGGAGGAGGAGTCGCCGCTCGATGAGCAGGTCGAAGAGCCGCCGGACGACATCGAACCCCCGCCCTTGGAGGATGTCGAGATCCTGGTGGACACCCCTACGCCCGGCCCGGTCTCCGAAATCACGCCGATGCCGTCTCCGCCTTCCCAGCAGGTGTCGGTCAAGCCCGCCCCGCAGGATACGGTCGCGTTCGTCGATTCGCCCGTCAAGATGAAGTCCATGGTCGGCTCCCGCACGCCCGGCTCGATCGGCGCGGCGACGCGCGGCGGCGCCGGCTACGGTGACGCAAACACCGAGGCCTGCGTGATGAAGGTGCTCTGGTGGCTCAAGGGCAAGCAGAGCACGGACGGAAGCTGGAAGGGCGGCTCTTCCACCCTGGCGAACACTTCGCTCGCCGTCCTTACCTACCTTGCCCACGGCGAGTATCCCGGCAGCCCCTCTCCCTACCAGAAGGACTTCGGCCCCGTCGTGCAGAGCGCGCTGGACTGGATCGTCGCCCAGCTCTACAATGACAGCGGAAAGGTCAAGATGAAGGGGTCCGACGGAAACGAGTACGCCTTCCTCATCGCCACGTACGCGCTCAACGAGGCGTACGGCATGACCAAGAACCCGAACTGCAAGGAAGTCGCCCTGCAGACGATGGAAAGGATCATCAAGGGCCAGTCCCCGACAGGTGGCTGGGATTACAAGATCAACCCGCAGTCTACCCGCGACGACCTTTCCTTCGCAGGCTGGGCGCTCCAGGCCCTCAAGGCAGGAAAGATGGCTGGGCTCCATCCGGACGGACTCGAAGAGTGCATCAAGAAGGCCATAAAGTGCCTCCAGACGAGGAGCTTCAGCGGCGACCACTTCGGCTACTGCGCCGGTGCGACAAATGGGCATACGGGCCTGACCGGAACCGGGTGCCTCGCCATGCAGCTCCTCGGCTACGGAAACCAGCCTCAGGTCAAGTCCGCACTGGACTACATGCGCGAGTGGAAGCCCTCCTTCGACCCGGCGGAGGTCGGCAAGATGACCCAGCCTTCGGCACCGCAGTACTACTGCTACTACGTTACCCAGTGCAAGTACCAGGCCGGCATGAAGCAGGGCGCGACAAAGAGCGACGAGATGGCGTGGCAGAAGTGGAACCTCGCCATGAAGAAGTACTACCCGTCCGTGATCATCGACGATCCGACTCCCATCAAGGACTGGACTGGCAAGGACCACAAGCAGGGCCACTTCGAGAACAAAGACCAGTTCTCCTCGCGTCCTGTCATGGATTCCTGCCTCGTGGCGCTCCAGCTCATGGTGTACTACCGCTACCTCCCGACGACCCAGACCAAGGCCGGCGCAGTCATTGAAGACCAGCAGGGCGGCGCGGCGGCGGCCGTTGACAAGGGCAGCGACGTTGGAGTCGAGGTCGACATCTGAGGTCGTGGTCGGCGATTAGCGGTCAGCTGTGAGTTTTCCCGTTTTTCTTGCAACCAAGTACCTAAGACCGAAGCGCTCCGTCGCTTCGGTCATTACTTGCGTCTCGATCGTCGGCGTTATGCTTGGCGTTGCCGCGGTCATAATCGTCCGCAGCGTCATGACCGGCTTCGGCGACATTTGGGAGCGCAAGATACTCGACTTCAAGCCCCATATCTCCCTGGTTCCCTCCGCCGGCAACGTCGTGACCGGCGAAGACGGGCTTGCGGACGCCCTCAGGTCCGTCCCCGGCGTTACGAGCGTCACCCCCGAAATAGACACCCGAGTCCTCCTCTCCTACAGGGGGCGCGTACTTGCGCCCGTCATGCTCGGCGTCGACGGCGAGGAGTTCTCGAAGGCTTACAAGGTCGGAAAGCCCCTCGCGGGCACGTTCGACCTGGACGGGGACTCGATCGTCATCGGACGCCACGTCGCGCGGCAGCTAGGCGTCTGGATCGGGGACGAAGTCACCGTCTATTCCCCGAAGACCCTCGTCTCGAAGGGCGAGGTGTTCCTCCCGATCAAGTGGCGCGTCGCCGGCATATTCTCCTGCGGACAGTACGACTACGACTCGGGATACGTCGTCGCCTCGCTTCCGAACGTCCGCGACCTCATGGGAATGGAGCACGGCGTCTTCGCCGTCCACGTGAAGACGGACCGGCCGACGGACCCGGCGGGCTTTCCGGCGATCCTTGCCGCCGTCAATCGCATTGCGCCGCAAATGAGGGCCATAACGTGGCAGGAGGCGGACAGCGAGCTCTTCGGCGCGCTCGCGGTCGAGAAGAACATGACCGCGATACTCCTGCTCCTGATTTCCCTCGTAGCGCTCTTCTGCGTGATGAACACGCTCCTCGTGCTAACGGTCCAGAAGACGCCCGAGATTGGGCTTCTCAAGGCGCTTGGCTTCGGCAAGGCACAGATCGCCGGCGTCTTCATGACCCACGGGATGATCCAGTGCACCGCCGGCGTCGCGCTTGGGCTCCTTGCGAGCTGGGCGGTCCTCTCGAACCTCCAGAACATAGTGGCGTGGCTCGGGAAGATGGGGCTCCAGGTCTTCCCCGAGTCGATCTACGGACTCGCCGAGATCCCCCACCGCATAATTCCATCCGACATAGCGTGGACGGTCGTGATCGTCTACGTTTTCGGACTCATGGCGTCCCTTGTCCCGGCCATGCTGGCCGCGCTGAAGGACCCCGTAAAGGCTCTCGACGAATGACGGTTCTCGAAACTCATGGACTCAGGAAGACTTTCAAGACCCCGGGAATCCCGCCCGTGGAGGTGCTGAAGGGCGTGGACCTGTCCGTCTCCGCCGGCGAGAAGGTCGCCATCGTCGGACGGTCCGGGTCGGGCAAGTCGACGCTCCTGCACATCCTCGGCGGACTCCTCAAGCCGACCTCCGGCAGCGTCAGCCGTCCGGACAACTTCGGCTTCGTATTCCAGGCCTACCACCTCATGCCGGAGTTGACCGTCTCCGAGAATGTGCTCCTCCCTGCAATGGCGTCGAGGTATCGCGGCGCCGTTTCGGTGGCCGGACTCAAGGCCCGCGCCGCCGAGCTCCTGGAGCGCGTCGGCCTCAAGAACCGCGCCGACCACCTCCCGGCCGAGCTTTCCGGCGGCGAGAGGCAGCGCGTCGCCCTCGCGCGTGCGCTCGTGACTTCGCCGTCGCTCGTTCTCGCGGACGAGCCGACTGGAAACCTGGACGCGATGACCGGCGCGGACATCCTGAAGATGCTTTCAGGGCTTTCCCAAGGCGACACCGCCCTGGTGATGGTAACGCATTCCCCGGCCGCGGCCGCCATCTGCGACCGCACGCTCGCCCTCGAGGGCGGCGTTCTCAGGACGACGTGACCTGGGGCCCGTCCGTCTGGCAGAACATGTCCTTCCCCGTAGAAGAGAAGTTGCCGCAGATCCGCCGCGCGCTTGCGGCGAACAGGAGCGTTGTCCTGACCGCCCCTCCGGGCAGCGGCAAGACGACGTGCGTCCCGCCGGCTCTCCTCGACGAGCCGTGGCTCCGCGGCAAGAAGATCGTCATGCTCGAGCCTCGCCGCCTCGCGGCGCGCAGCTGCGCGTCCTTCATCGCCCAGCGGAGGGGCGAGTCAGTCGGCGGCACGGTGGGCTACCAGGTGCGCCTCGAGCGCAAAGTGTCGTCCGCCACGCGGCTGGAGATCGTGACCGAGGGCCTTCTCGCGCAGCGACTCCTGGGCGACCCGGAGCTAGCGGACGCGGGGCTCGTCATCTTCGACGAATTCCACGAGCGTTCGCTTCCGTGCGACCTTTCCTTCGCGCTTGCGCTGGACGTGAGAAGGGCCCTCAGGCCCGACATGCGGCTCCTCGTCATGTCCGCCACGCTCGACGCGGACGAGGTAGCTGCGCATCTTGGCGACGCCGAAATCGTCCGCGCCGAAGGGCGCATGTTCCCCGTGGAGACCAAGTACCTCGGCGACATTCCCGTCTCCGCGGCGGTTTCGCGCGCCGTCAGGGAGACGGACGGCGACATACTGTGCTTTCTCCCGGGCGAAGGCGAGATCAGGCGCGCCGCGGACGCGGTGGCCGCGCTGGGACTCGCCGGCGTGGAGGTGCTGCCGCTCTACGGGAGCCTCCCGAAGGATGAACAGGACAGGGTCTTCGAGCAGTCGCCGCGTCGCAAGGTCGTGCTTGCGACGTCCATAGCCGAAACCTCCCTCACGATCCCCGGCATATCGTGCGTCATAGACTCCGGTCTCATGCGCGTGCCTCGCTTCTCCCCAGGGACCGGGATGAGCGGTCTCGTCACGCTGCCGCTGTCGCAGGACCGCGCCGAGCAGCGCCGCGGACGCGCCGGACGCGTCCGCGAGGGGACGTGCTACAGACTCTGGGACGAAGGCGCGAATGCGCAGCGCCCTCCGAAGGCGACGCCTGAGATACTCGACGCGGACCTCGCCTCGCTTGTCCTCTCCAGCGCCTCCTGGGGCGCGACGAAGCGGGACGGACTCCCCTGGATGACGCCGCCCCCCGCGAGCGCGTGGGACCAGGCGTCGTCGCTGCTTCGGCTCCTCGGCGCGCTGGATGCGGACGGAAGGCTCACTTCGAAGGGCGAGAAGATGGCGCACATGCCCATGCACCCCAGGCTCGCGAACATGGTTATCGGCGAACGGGGAAACACAGCCGCGCTCTTGGCCGCCATCATCGAGGAAGGCGCAAAGTCGCGCGAGACAGACATCCGCAAAGTCCTTGACGAGGTGCTGGAGACGCCCAACAGGCCCTATTCCCGCCGCATACTGCAGCTTGCAAGGAGATTTGGCGTCCATTCCCATTCCAGCGCCCACCAGGTCTCCGAAGGCGCGCTACTCGCCATGGCGTATCCGGACCGCGTCGCGAAGAACAGGGGCAACGGGACGTTTCGCATGGTGTCCGGACGCGGCGCGGCGCTTGACAGGTCCGACCCGCTGTCGAAGTCGCCCTACCTCGTCTGCTGCGACCTTGACGACCGCGCAGGCGACGCCAAGCTCTTCCTCGGGTGCCCGATAGGCGAGGACGAGATAGAGGAGCTTTTCGGGGACGGGATCGTCGAGGAGCCGCTTTGCGAATGGGACCGCCAGAACGACCGCGTGAAGTGCGTCGTCCGGCGAATGCTCGGCAAGATGTCCCTCCGCGAGGTCGCCGCGTCCGGCGTCGCCGGCGCGGAGGCCGGCGTGGCGGCGGCGATGCTGGACGGAATCCGCCAGAAGGGCGTGGAGAACATGCCGTGCTGGACGAAGGAGTCACTGCAGCTCAGGGCGCGCGTGGACTTCCTCGCACGGCACTGCGGGTGGCGCGCGGCGACGGACGAGGCGATCCTCGCGTCTCTCGAGGGATTCGTCGGCGGGATGTCGAAGTGGAAGGACCTCGAGAGGCTGGACCTCTTTGCTGTCTTCGACTTCATGCTGTCGGAATCGGGCCACGACAGGCGCGAGCTTGACCGGCTTGCGCCGACTAGGATGGAGGTGCCGAGCGGAAGCCACATGCTCATACACTACGAGGGGGACGAGCCGACGGTGGAGGTGAGGCTGCAGGAATGCTTCGGCCTCATGGAGACGCCGAAGGTCGCCGGGGGGAAGGTGCCGATCGTCATGACGCTCCTTTCGCCGGCGCACCGTCCCGTCCAGATCACCAAGGACCTCGCCGGATTCTGGCGCGGCGCCTACCAGCTCGTCCGCAAGGACATGCGAGGGCGCTATCCAAAGCACTACTGGCCGGAGGATCCGTTTACCGCTGTCGCGACGCGCCGCACGCGCGCATGATTGCGCTACCGCACCGGGTAGTGCATCGCCTGTGCGGAAATGCTATAATTGCACCATGAAACGTATCTCAGCCATGAAACTGCCTGCTGGTGCAATCCTTCTTGCATTTGCCCTTGCGGCCAATGCGGACGGCGTAAGGTACCGCGGCATCTTCGTAAACGACGAGGACTGGAGCCTGCGTCCGTGGGCGGTGAAGCACTTCGGGAAGAAAGAGCAGATCGGCGTCCGCGCGTATGAAAGGATCTTCTCGCTGATGGAGAGGGACGGACTCAACTTGATCTGGCCCGCGATGCACGAGGGCGGGTACGAGTTCTCGTCGCGTCCGGAAAACCTAGAACTTGCGAGGAAGCGCGGAATCACCATCGGCACATCCCATTGCGAGCCGATGCTGCGCAACAACTGCTATCTGTCCAAGGAGGACAAGAAGAAGTGGAGCTGGACGTCCAACCGCGGTTTCCTCGAGGAGTACTGGCGCGAGGGCGCAAGGAGGGGGGCCTCCTTCGCTGAAGCTACGGAGGACAGGCCGGGCGCGGGGATTTTGTGGACGATCGGGATGCGCGGAATCCACGACGGAAAGATGCAGGACGGCAAGACGACGGAGGAGAAGATAAAGATCCTGGAGGAAGTCTTTGCCGCGCAGTGCGCGATGCTGCCCGAAGACGCGCCAAAGCTCTTCGTCCCCTACAAGGAGGTACTTCCCATCTTCAACGCAGGGCTCAAGGTCCCCAAGGGGACGACGATCATGTGGACGAACGACAACTTCGGCTACGTGCGCCGCGTAGGCGGCCCGCAGTGCGAAGGCTACGGCGGCGGGATCTACTGGCATGCGTCCTACCACGGCTCCCCGCACGGCTACATCCACCTCTGCACGACTCCGCCCGCGTTCATGTGGTACGAGCTGGTCGCCAAGTGCTGGGAAAACGGAGTGCGCGACGTGTGGATGGTCAATGCCGGCGACGTTTTCCAGGCTGAGGCCCTCCTCGACGCCTACGGACGCTTCGCGGCAGATCCAGAGGCGTGGAAGACCAAAGACAATCCTCAGAGAGACGTGCTTAAAGAGTGGGTGAACGACACGTTTTGTGTCGCGCGGAGGCGCGGAGGCGCGGAGCGTGCGGAGAACTCGGAAAATAAGCTTGGCTACCTCTGCGTCTCTGCGTCCCTGCGCGAGAAAATAGTATCCCATCTTGCCGAATACTACAATCTCGGTTTCAGCCGCCGCCCGGAGCACATGTGCGTCCAGTGGACAACGAACCTTCCCGCAACGGTGAAGTCGTCGCTCTTGAAGCGCTACCACGCGCTGTTGAAGGAGGATATTGCAATCGAAGATTCCCTGACGAATCTCTGCGACTCGGCGTCTCTGCGCGATAACTACTTCCGTCTCGTCGGCTTCCAGGCACGCTTTCTCGCGTACGCAGGGATCATCCATCTTGAAGGACGCGACAAGGAATATGCGCGTTCTGTAATTGATCCGCTTTACGAGCGCTGGGACAAACTCGACAACGGCAAGTGGTCCGGCTTCTGGTGCGACACGATCGACGAGCGCGGCGGGAAGCGCCAGCCTACGGCGCACAACCGCTGGAGCTCGCAGATGCAGTGGCCGTGGAACGAACCTGCCGACCCGTACAATGCGAAGGACCGCGGCGTCGCGCGAGTGGACTATCCCGCGACGGCCTACCGCGCCGACGTGCCGGAGCCCGAATGGATTGAGCCGGTCGCCAACACTCCGGCGAACGGCGGCGCGTGGACACGCGTAGAAGGGCTCGGCACCTCTGGCCGCGCGCTTGCGCTTCTGCCCGTGAAGCCGGGCGTCGGGAAGGGGGCGTCGGTGGAGTATGATCTGGACGCGAGACGTGGGACGCAAGACGAGTCCGTTCCCCGTTCCCTCGTTCTCCAATTCCTGCCCGACTTCGCGCTATGGCCGGGGCTGAAGCTCGGAGTCGAAGTGTCGTTCGACGTATCCCCCGAGCGAGGCGAAGTCGCCGAAGGCGAGCTCAATGCGGGGTGCGGCGAGGCGAAATATGTCGCCGTTCCGAAGAGCGACGCCAACATCGGCGAGCACGATCCAGTGCGCAACCGCGCGGTGCAGGACAACTTCATCCGCGTCGAGGTGCCGGTTCCGGAGGGCGCGCGGCGCGTCAGGATCGCCGCGGTCGACCCCGGCGTCGTCGTCGACCGCGTCGGGACAAGGGCGAAGGTGCCCTAGGGCTTGTTATTTAAGAAAGGAGATTCTGCATGAAGATCGAAGACACATGGATGCTGCTCCCGGGCCGGAAGGTCGGCTATGGGACGATAGAGTGCGAGAACGGAACCATATCCGCAGTCCGGCTGCGTCCCGCCCCCTCCGGGGACCGTCCGGCGACGCTCGTCCTCCCGGGCCTGGTCAACTGCCACTGCCACGTCCCGATGACGCTTCTTAGGGGGATCGGCGGCGGGCTTCCGCTCCAGCGATGGCTCGAGGAGGCGATTTTCCCGATAGAGGCGAAGCTGACGGACGAGGATGTCGCGGCGGGAATGACCTGGGGCGCGATCGAGATGCTTGCAGGCGGCACGACGTGCGTGGCCGAGATGTACGACCACACGCGCGCCGAAGCCGACGCACTTGCCGCGACAGGCATGAGGGGCAACTTGTGCATCCCAGGCGTGGCGTTTCCGGACGGAACTCCCAGGGGACGCCTCGAGGAGTGCGTCGCCTTCGCGAGGACGTCGCCGGGCGGACGCCTTGCCGCCGACATCTGCATCCATTCCGAGTACCTGACCGACGAGGGCTTCTGCCGCGCGCTCGCCGAGGCGAACAGGGAGCTGGGGCGTCCGCTGCACCTCCACGTCTCCGAGACGAAGAAGGAGCACGAGGAGTGCATCGCCCGCCACGGCAGGA
>Ga0310696_10006938_pt1 | contig 13373 bp, 9 predicted proteins | sample AusTroGonzalo_MG_4_FD_203885 | JGI IMG/M metagenome (GOLD analysis project Ga0310696, IMG submission 203885) | Bovine rumen microbial communities from tropical cattle in Woodstock, Queensland, Australia - Gonzalo_02 (v2) (version 2) | ecosystem: Host-associated > Mammals > Digestive system >... | reverse complement strand
ACTTGGCGCGATTCCATTCGGCAACTTGGTAACGGGACGATCATGTCAAAAATGACTTCGCCTGGTCCCTTGTCGGAGCCAGGCGAAACATAATCTCATTCCGTTCTTTTGATCTTGGAGTCTTTCTCTTCTCTTTTGTCGCAAAAAGCTCAGTTCAGCGATTGATGAACGGATTCGGAATCTCCTGCTGAAAGAAGGGATCATTTGGATCGATGCGTCTTACCCCGCCGATTCCGTTCCTCTGCCCCGGCGTCATTGGCGGTAGAACTGCTCCGCCCCATAGATCATCGGGCGGGATCGGCTCGGGACCGCTCACCCCGTCATCCGGCGAACCGGCATACTGTACCATGATGCCGGAATCTCCGGGCACTTCGTCCGGACGGTAAGGCGTGGCTTGTTTACCCCTTCCATTGGGATTGATTGCGCCCACGATGCCGTTGCGACGGTCTGCGATTTCACCCGCCGTCAGGCCCGGATTGGGAGCCACGTCGTATTCGACGGTTGCTGTGATCTCATCTTGGCTTTCATGACGGACTGTACGGGCTTCCACGCGTCTGGCGTGGCGCTCTTGGGCCGTTGTTTTGTCGGCGGAGGATTCGGTCGCGGTGGATTCACCGGATGTCGCGGGTTCCTGCAGTGGTGCGAACTGAACAATGATGAACAGTGCCAAGGGCAGAATAGTGAGAAGCAGAACGACGAGAAAGATGATTTTCAATGTAGATTTATTCATAAGACGGACTCCTAACGTCAGTCGAGCTTGACTGAGGGACGCAGAGGAGCGGGACCGCCGTTCGGAAGGACGTCCGGCCCCTTGATCGGACCGTTCTTGTCGAGCTCCTGCTCCAGTTTATTCATTTCAGAGGCATCGTCCTGTTGGGGATGCTGGGCGCGATAGATGCGACCGGCTCCGAGCGGACGAAGCCTGGCATTTCTGCGAGCGGCCTCCTCCTCTTTCTGCTGTTTCTCGAACTCTTCCATTTCGGCTTTTTCGCGGGCAGCTCTTTCCTCGGCTTTCGCCTTGGCTTCGGCATCCAGCTCGTCTTTCACAGCCTTGGCGGTTTCGGGATAGTCCTTGTCAAGCTCCTTCACTGCATTCTGAATCTTTTCCAGCATAAGCGCATCGTATCCGACCTGCTTCCAAAGTTCCTTCTGTCCATCGGCAGAGAGGATGAGAAGCGTGGGATAGGCTTCGACTGAGAATTTCTTCGCGAGTTCATCGTTCTGCTTCTTGACCTTTTCGTCAAGCTTGGCAGATTCCGGGAAATCCAGAAAAACAGTCACGAGGTGTTTCTTCGCAAAATCCTTAAACGAAGGCTGAAGAAAAACGTTCTTCTCAAGCCTTTGGCACGGGGGACACCAGTCGGAACCGGTGAACAGAGCAAGGATCGGTTTCTTGTCCTTCTTCGATTTCTCAATGGCGGCGGCAAAGTCATCGAGCCAGTCGGCGGGAGTCTTGCCTGGTGTGAATTCTTCGGGATGATCCTTGATGTATTGTTCTGCTTCAAGTTCAATCTGCCCGGTGCGGATGCGTTCCTGCATCCATTGTGCGCGGGCACGGTCACGTTCCGTAATCCGACGAATCTGCTCTGCCGTAAAGACGGGAAGTTTGTGCTCGTTTTGCCCTTCTTCGGCTTTCGGTTCGTCTTTCTCTGCCATTTCGGGTTTTGTTGCCGGTTTCAACTGCACGTCTTTTGTGCGTTCCTGAATTCTCTTGGCACGTTCCACGTCGCGATCAAGAATCTGCTTCATGGTTTCACTGTCCATTTGGGGCTCGGCCGCTTTGAGGTCGAGGGTAACATGATTGCCCTGTGCAAACGCAGGAACGGTGCAGAAAAGCGTAACTACGGACGCTGCTGCGAAAAGTTTGACGGATTTCATATCGGGAGTCCTTTCGGCCGAACTTCGACGTGGGTGTGAGGATTACGGACGGTCGAGAACTTCGACCGTCACGCTGAATTTTTCAATGTCATCGGCATCCGGTTCCCAAGCCTGCATGTAGGAAAGATCAATTTTTGCCTTGCCCTGCTTCAATGCGCGGTAAACGATGACGGTTTTGCCGCCGACGCCGACCATTCCTTCCGGGTGTGGATCGGACACATAGTCGTTCTTATCGAGTTTGAGGATGTCCTTGTCAACCTTGTCGGCATTTTCCCAGTCGTATCCGGTTGTAATGTTGGATTCAAGCGTGATGCGGATGATATCTCCGGCATGCACTTTGATGGTTCTGCCGTTGTCTTTCTCGGTGAGTTTGAACTCTTCCGCAGCGTCGTTGATGGCTAATTGGGTGGATGCGGCATCAACGACAACTTTCAGTTTGAAAGTCATTGCCGGAGGTTCATCTTTTTCCCACGGACGGACATAGACAAGTGAGATTTCGGTTTCCCCTGAGGTAATGGCCTTAAAACTCCATACTTCATTGCCTCCGACGCCAACCATTCCTTCCGGGTGCGGATCAGACTGGTATTCCCCTTCATCGCTGGATTCAAGAACATTCTTGTCAACGGATTTCAGCGACCAGGAATACCCGGTTGTATGATTGGCCTCAAGCTTAACGCGAATGGTCTGGCCTGGAAGGACGTGGATAGTCTTTCCGTTGCTTTCCGCATCTATGTTGATTGCTTTCTCGACTGCGGAATTGATTTTTACAGGGGCATCGGTCTTTTTCTGTGCATCACCATTTGAGCAGGCGGCAAAAAGAGCAGTGACAACAACGGTGACTGCGACAAAAAGAATTGTGTGTTTCATGGAAGAACCTTTCTGGTTTTTTTGGGTGCTTTCAATAATTAGACGCTTGACAAGCACGAAATCTTAGCAAGAAATCTCATTTTTCTGCATTCAGAATACGAATTTTCGTAATTTCCGGTGAACGTTTGCTGTCCGTTCCGGAGAAAGAGATCGTCAGCGTTCCATCAGCGGCAACAGCATCCGCAGGAATATGGATGGTCTTTTCCGCAGGCTCGTCCATTGTGAGATTCACATCCTCGGAGAAAAGCTCCTTGTCCACGCAATGAACTTTCAAAACGGAGTCCCTGCCGCGAACTGTTGTAACCATAACAAGAGGTTTCCCGACAGGAAGATCGTGCAATGTATAACGGAACGAAGCGCCTGCGGGAGCAAAACGGCATCGGATTTCGTTTTCGCGTGTCCTGGTTTCCGATTTTCCGGCTTCGAGACCATGTTTCTTTTCGGACTCCACGAATCCGGGGTTAATCTCGGCAAGCAGACGTTTGCTGACACCTGCCTCAATACGAACACGACTCACCTCAGGTTGCTCATCCGTTTCCCATTCGTTTTTTGAGAATCGTTTGAAAAAAACGGCATAGTGTTCGTCCATCACGTCCATCAACGGTCGGAATTCCAGGTCCTTTGGATAAACGAGTCCCCTGCTTTTGAATTGAGCAAAGGCCTCTGTGGGAACAAGATTCGCGAGAAGGTCATCTATGCTGTCCGCAACCATAATCGGAGCTGTTTCGTATGTTTGACCGGCTGATTGAAGGATGCGCATGATGTCAGCGCGCCAGACACGGGCTCCAAGGTTTGTCGGATCGGGCGGAACGATACCTGCGAGAACAAACGGACCATACATGATGCAGACAGGATCGCCAGGTTTGTCTGATGTTGGAACAGCACGAAGCCGGAAATCGAAGGATACGGTGAGGATGTCATCGCGATTCCATTTCCGGTTGACGGCAATATAGCCGTCGTCACCCGCATCCGCAGGAACATCTTTGTCGTTGACCTTGAGAGAAACTGTCTGACTCCAATACGGCTTGCGAATCTTCAGCGTGAATTCCGGGGAAAAACGTTCGTCGGCGGCAATCTTGACTTTAATCTCGTTTGAGTAAGGGAATCCGCCGGAGACGGACAAAAAACGGACAGGACGCGAGTTCATATCATCCTCAATGTTCTGCGGCGGAGGCCAGTTCCCGGTAACATTGCGGAACTGGTAGGCATCCAAAGAAATATCAGCATCCCAGAACTGATTCAGGTACAGTTCACCTTTTCTGCCTCCGGCAACAAGTTCACCATAGCGACCGGGGTTCTCCATGCCGGTTCCTACACAGCAAGTCCAGACATGTTCCGAAGAGGAGAAACATTTTTCCGCGACAGATCCGAGCGGTTGGAAATAGCCGTATGCACCTTCCCGGTCATGGCGAATCACGGAGGCCACATGGTTCAGCGTGGCACGTTCGGCAAAGTCCATGATCGAGGCGTCAGGTTTCCATTCGAACATGATTTTTGCCAGTTTCAGCATGTTGTAGCAATTACAGGATTCCGTTGTCGTGCTGAAAAGATGGTTCGCCTCGTCTCCGATTTCAAAGAAGTGCTCGTTGTCTCCCTGGCCCCCGGTCACATAAGTTCGATGATTCACCACGCGATCAAAAAAGAACGTAACTATGTCCCGATACTTCTTTTCGCCGGTCAGTTCATAAATTCTCGCTATGCCAAGGAATTCGGGAAGCATCGTGTTGACGTGCATTCCCGTCAGATGGTCTTCCTTCCGGCTGAGCGGATCCATAAGCTCCTTGTGATAAAACCTGTTGATCGCACAATCAAGATATTTTTTGTCTCCGGTATCCGCAGTCAGGTCCGCCATGACTTCATTCATGCCGCCAAATTCGCAATGAAGCATTTTCTGAGTGTTTTCCTCCGTGAGCGGAGAAACGACAGAGATAACAAAATCGCCGAGATTCCGTTCCACGTCAAGGGCCTTCCGGTTTCCTGTGGCATAATAAATGTCGCGAAGCCCCGCCATGACCTTGTGCAGTGTGTAAAACGGAGCCCAGAGCCCATTCAGATTGAACGGTTTCGATTCAACTTTATTCTCCTTGAGGAGTGTGAACGCTTCCTTGCGAACAGGAAGAACATAACCATCCGGATCGGCAGCCTGCATTTTCGCGAGTTCATCGACGATATAGTCCATCTGCTTCTTTGCCTGCGGATTCCCAGTAATCCTGTAGACATAAGCAAGCGAGGAGAGGTAATGCCCCATTGCATGTCCGGACAGATCACCGTCTTCCCAGCCATCGTAGCGATCCGCTTTCTTCGGTAGATGCGCCTGAATGCGGAATGGTTCAAGCATGCGATCCGGTTTGACCGTGTACGCGATATAATGGTTGTTGACGTCCTGTATCTCGGCGAGATGTCCGCCAGTTAGTTTGACGTAATCCACAGGGACAAAGCCGACAGATTTCGGTGAATTCATGCTGGGATACGGAAATCCCTTTGGCTGGGCATCCGCAAAACACGTGAATCCGGTACAGCATAATACGGCGGTCAGAAGAATAGAAAGTTTGTTCATGGCTCTATCTCGGTAAGGATTAATCTTAGGATTGAATGTTCGACGAGTTATTAACGCTTTTATAATATCATTGTTGAGTCTTTATTTCAAGCCCAAAAAGATATTAACGTAGAAATAACGTAGAATAATATGTCTTTTACATTCAAAAGATGCGTTACTTACCCTAATGAAGTCGGCCACGGATTGTCACTGCTTTGCGACTGAATTCAATCACTCCCCATTCTTCTCCCTGATTGATGCGAGACAGCGGAAATTCCGGTTATTTCTCTATCACAACCTGTCGCTCACTTTTTCCAGCGGAGGATGTTGACGGAGTATGCCGGGAAGGTGTACTGGAAGCTGGCCTTGTCAACTTGAATCGAACGGGCTTTCGGCGCAATGTTTTCCGGCGTTTCATAAGAATTTTCCGCGGATGTATTGCTACCGGTGAGCGTGAGAGTATTCACTGTGCCGACCGAGGCTTTGCCGGAGTTCACCGTGTAGGTCGTCGGGGTTTCGTTGCCGTTAACGAACTTCAGCACGACCTCACCATTCGCTTCGTCGATCCCGGCGTCTACGGCCAGATTGTTGACCTGAAGCTTCTCCTGCGTTTTCATCAGCTTACCGTCCAAATACAGCTTGATCGTTGTGCCCTTCAGCTCGATCTTGATGTCGTACCAGCGGCCGGTCTCGATCTCGCCGTTGAGGTGCTCCTCGCCGAAATCGTCTGCCTCGACCGCGTGGGACGAGTTGGTCCAGCCGCCGAGGTTCCAGCGGCGCTGTTCGCGGTCCTTCACGCCGAAGGAGATCAGGAACCCCTCGGAGCCGCCGGTCTTGCGGGCCTTGAGCGTGAGCGTGTAATCGCTCCAGTCCGGGTCGCCGTAGGTGATGAGCGTGTTGGCCGTGCCGGAAGTCTGCTTCAGCACGCCGTCTTCCGCGACCCACGTGCCGTTGATCCGGTTCCAGCCGTCAAGGTTCTTGAGGTCGGGCTCGCACAGCGTCACACCGTCCTTCACGACCTTGATGTCCTTGTATTCCACCTGGGTGCGGTAGGTGCCGAATCCGATCTTCCCGCGAACGGGGGCGAGCTCGGAGGGGCCGTTGTCCACCTCAATGGCGAGAAGCTTGTCGGGACGGTTGTTTGCGAACATGACCTGCGCCCAGTAGGACGGCGTGCCGTAGCTGCGGCTCTGGTCGAACACAATGGCGTTCGGGTTCCACGCCTGCCAGCCCGTGCGGATGAAGAGCGGCGCGTAGGAGCTCATGAGGACGATGTCGCTGTTGCGTTCCAGCCCGGTCATGAACGCGGATTCGGCCACGGCGGCGATCAGATTGCCGCGCCCGGAGCCCTCTGTGACCGCGTATTCGCCGAAATAGATCTTCGGCTCCGTGCGGTCGTATCCGTCGTAGGTGAAATACCCGCTGAAGAAACGGCCGGGCGAGGCGTACATGTGCGGGTCGATGATCTCGTTGCGGAATCCGTGCGTGACCTGATTCGCGATCAAGTTCATTTCGGGATATTTCGCCTTGATCGCCTTGTGGATCAGGGCGTAGCGTTCGACGTACTCCGCGCCGCCGTTCTCGTTGCCGATCTCCATGTATTTCAGATTGAACGGTGTGGGATGTCCGTTCTTCGCGCGTTCCGCACCCCATTTGGTCGTGACGTCGCCGTTGGCGTACTCGATGGCGTCCAGCGCGTCCTGCACGAACGGCCCCATCTGGTCCATCGGGACGTTGTACATGCCGTTGCGCAGGTCGTGGCCAATGCCGCAGTTGATGACGAACAGCGGCTCTGCGCCGAGGTCCTCGCACATCTGGAGGTATTCGTGGTAGCCAAGCCCGTTCGAGCAGTTGTATCCCCAGTTATTGTTGTACTGGTTGATGCGTTCCTCCACGGGGCCAATCGAATTCTTCCAGATCGCACGGTTCTCAATGCCGCGGCCTTCTACAAAACATCCGCCGGGGAACCGCACGAACGCTGGCTTCATCGCCGCAAGGCGTTCCATCAGGTCCGGACGCAGACCGTTCTTGCGGCCCTTCCACGTCTTCTGCGGGAAGAGCGACACCATGTCGAGGCTGAATTCGGCAGGAGCATCCGTGGCGATTTTTAAGACAGATTCGCGGGAAGTCTTGGTCGGTTTGAGCGTGACGGAATACTGTTTCCAAGCATCGCCGTCGATGGAGACGGATGCCGATGCGAGCGTTCCAGAGGCGTCTTCAAGCGTGATCTTCAGATCAGTTTTCGTGCCCGTTTTCGCGTAGAATGTCAGATCGTAGGAATCTCCGCCCGTAACAGCGAGATTCCCGGTCTTGTCGGCGGTAAAGTCACGCACGAATCCGCCGTTGCTGACAAATCCGCCCGCCTGCGTCTTCACCTTGAGCGAGGTCGGATTGTTCTTGTTCAGCGGCTGCGAACGGTCGAGCTTTGCCTCGGCATTTCCCGAACCCCATGCAAGCGGCGTGTCGCGGACCTCGTCCACACGGCTTTTGTCCTCAAACGAACGGTTCTGGATCATTTCGGCATAGATGCCGCCTTCGCCCGCGCGGTTAATCTCCTCGAAAAAGATGCCATACAGCAGAGGGCTGGTCTTGATCGTGGTCTTGCTTGTGTCGATGGTAATGGACCGTTCCTGTGCACCTGCGAAAGAAGCGATTGCGAGGATTACTGCGGCAGGCAGAGCCTTTGAAAAGAGGTGTTTCATTTTAACTCCGATTCTTTTTGTTTGATGAGGTTACTGGAAGATTTTTTGCGCGAAGTCGGCGAGGTGGATGCGCCAGGCTTTCCATTCGTGGGCTCCGTCAGATTCCATGTAGAAGAACGGATACTTTTCCTCTTCAAGGAGCTGTTTCAGCCCGCGGATGTCTTCCCGGTGTCCGTCGTATATGCCGATGCCGACCCAATAGAGCGACGGTTTGGCGTCGAACACTTTTTTCAGACCGTTCATGATCTCCTCGCTTTTCCGGTACTGCTCCACGGCGGGCGTCGGATCGCCCCAGTCCGGTAATGCGCCGGGCGAGAAGAGTCCGATCCAGCCGAACGTCTCCGGATGCTCCATCGTGTAATAGAACGTCTGGTAGCCGCCCATGGAGAGGCCGCACATGGCGCGTCCGTTTTTATCCGGGATGGTGCGGTAGGCGGAGTCGATGAAGGCGATGAGGTCGGGGAAGATAAGCGGGTTTGCATCCTTGGTCTGACGCATGCGGGGCTGCTGCGGACGTTTGCCGTCGACGGGTCCTTCGTTCGGAGCCGCGAACTGACCTGCGTTGCCGTTCGGCATGACCACGATCATGGGCTTGGCCTTGCCGGACGCGATGAGATTGTCGAGTATCTGGCACGTGCGGCCCTCGGCCTGCCATTTCTCCTCGTTCTGACCTCCGCCGTGGCAGAGATACATGACGGGGTAGCGTTTCGAGGTGTCGGCGGGATCGTATCCCGGCGGCGTGTACACGGTCGCACGGCGGTCGATGCCCTGCGCCGGGCTGTTGTACCAGACCTTGGAGACGCTGCCGTGCGGGACATCGTGGATGCTGTAAAGCCAGCCCGCGTCGCCCTTTTCCTTCGAGACGATGAAGCGGCTGGAGACGATGTTGTTTTCATGGATGCTGAACGCGTTGGACGGGTCGGGGACGTTTACGCCGTCCACGATGAAGATGTACGAATACATCTCAGGCGGGACTGCGCCGGACTGGAACTCCCATGTGCCGTCATCGCTTTTCTTCATCGGCTGATTGAACGGCTCGGGAAACGTGCGGTCGCCGCGCTTCACGTCTTTCTTCTGGAAATCGCCGCGAATCTGCACTTCCTTTGCCTGAGGCGCATACAGCCGGAACGTGACGGTTCCGTCCGGGTTGATTTGCGGAGAGTTGAGGCGGCGCAGACCCGGCATATCGATCTGTGCCGATGCGGTGAGCGATGCCGCAAGACAGAATGCGGAAACAGCAAGGATTTTAAAGGTCGGAAGGTTCATTGTTGTCGCTCCTCAGAAGTTTTCAAGGTTCCAGTGTTTTGCAAAGGCTTCGATCTCGTCCCTGGTCAGCCAGATCACCGCGCCGTGCTTGGCTCCGCTGAAGTTCAGAGCCTTCATTTCGCCCTTGTTGAAGCGGTCAAGATTCCGGAACGTGCGGAAATCGGTGGTTTCGCTGAACGCCATTTCGTTCGGCTGGGAGAAGTTGTCGTACATCAGGACATACTTGTCCGTGCCGAACCGCCGCCAGAGGGTCGGCGCTTCCACTCCGCCGCCGACCTTCGCGCAGTTCTCGTTGCTGACATACTTGTAGCCGTCGAGGAGATGCTTCGATTCGGCGTGCTTGATGCCGTTGTCCGAGGTGAAAAGATGGTAGGTCCCGTTCACGAGGGAGATGTCGCCGTCGATGTAGGTGTGGTCCATCGGCGGATCGAATCCGAGGAGCTTCGGTTCGGTCGCGAGCTTGGTGAAATCGTCGTCGGTGTAGGAATAGTAGAGCTGGTTCGGTTTGCCGACGATGCCGATGGTGAGGTAGACGAAAAGCCTGTTCGCCTCGGGATCGAAATAGGTCTGGGGAGCCCATGCACAGCGGATATCGCCGAGCTGCGGGAATGCGGCGGCGACATCGAACCGGGAGCTGGTCCAGTTGACGAGGTCTTTCGACTTCATGAGGATGATGCTGCGGTTGTTGCCCCAGCCGTACTTCGCGCCGTCGCGCTGCCAGTCGGTGTCGCGGAGACCTTCCTGCTTCGCATAGATATGCAGGTCGGTCAGCGTCATGTAGAAGCCGTCCGGACCGCGGTAGATGTGCGGATCGCGGATACCCTTCTGTTCGGCGAGGTCGATGCCCTTGATGGCGCATTTGCCGTCGTTGACAGCCGTGAAGTTGTAGCCGTCGCGGCTGAGCGCGAAAAAGATGTCGTGATCGTGTTCGCGGAAGTAGACGAGCAGATACCCGCCGAAGTTGTCTTTCGTGATTTCGGGGAGCTTCTTGTTCGGCTTCACCTCACAGCACGTACAGGAAGCGAAGAAAACGGAGAGGATGGCGGCCGCCGAGACCGCCATTCCCGCGAGGAGGAGATTTTTGATTGATCTCATGGAAAAACCTATGAAGTGGAACCGTTGTTTCCGGGTATCACTTGCCTTTCGGCTGGGTAATCTCGATGGTGTCGAGAAGGACTTCCTCATCAATCGGCCTAATGGAAAGAGTGTGTTCTCCGGCGGCGAGTTCGTCCGCCGTATAGAGCGCGGCGGCCTGACTGCGGAGCACGTTCTTCGACCAGTCGCCGCTGAAGTCCTTCGCGTGGATGTTCGGCGTGGTGACGACTTTTCCGTCCAGAATGATCTCGTAGCGGAGCTTGTCGTTGGTCACGGGGTGCGTCGGGATCATGTTCACGCGGAACGCGGTCTTTCCGGCGTCCTTGAGTGTGAATTTGTAGGAAACGGTCTTTTCGCCCGGAATGATCGCGGCTCGGTTGCGGTAGCCCATCCCGAACGCGGGTACAAGCTTGGCGTCCTCGGCGTCGAGGCCGTCGATATACGCGGCAAGGTTCTTCATGCGGTCGGCGGCAAAGACCTGCGAACGCGGCGACGGGCTCCACGGTTCCTTGATGTCGTCGAAGACTTTCTGTCCGCACGGTAGGCCGTACTGCATGCGCTGCCACTTGCCGTCCTCGATGGTGTCGAACTGCGCGGTCAGCGCCTGAACCAGTTGGTGCTGTTCGTGGACGTCCGCCCAGGGACGCAGGCCGGATTTCGCGAACATGCCGTACAGGTGCTTGCGGGCGAGTCCGGCGGAACCGCGTACCTGGTACTCGACGATCTCGAACCAGGCGGATTTGCGGTCGACGGGAATCTTCTTTCCAAGTTCGATCGTGCGTTTTTCGAGCGCGTCGTAGTCCGCGATCATCTCCAGCGCCTCGCGTTCGGAGAAGTCGGGACCGTCCTGATTCTTATAATCCGGCCCCGGATCGTTGGCCTTCGTGCACATGAATTCCGCCTTGCGGATCCAGGAGATGCGGTAAAGCTCGGTCAGGATGGACGCGGCTTCCTTCGCGGCGTCCGCGCCGAACGTGCGTGCGCACCACGCTTCGAGGTAGTCCTGAACGCCCGTCTTCTCGACCTTGCCGATGTCCCACGCCATGTCCAGGAACAGCTCCATGTGCATTTCCTGCGGCTTGATGTCGCCGACGTTCAGAATCCAGATCTTCTTCGCGCCGCAGTCGTACGCGCGCTTCATTTCGCGGTAGAGCAGACCGGGGTGGTTGGTCGCCAGCCACAGGTAATTCTGCGGGACGCCCCAGTAGGACACGTGGTAGTACACGCCAGCGCCGCCGGGACGCTTGATCTCCTCCTCGTCGGAGAGGTGCAGCAGGTAGCCGCGATTGTCGTCGCACCACATCAGCGTCACGTCTTCCGGGACCTTCAGGCCGGTGCGGTAGACGTCCAGCACTTCCTTGTACGGGACGAATATCTGCGGGACCTGGTCGGCTTTCTTGCCTGATTTCTTCTCGATGATGGCGCGCTGGTCGGCGATGACTTTCGTGAGGGCTTCGCGCTGTTCGTCAAGCGTGGTCGCGCCGTTCATGCGGCCGTCGTGCACGCCGCGCATGCCGATGGTGTAGATGTTCTCGAACTGCCCGATCTCGGACAGGCGGTCTTCAAAGAACTTCAGCACGTTGTCCTTGTTCGAGATGTAGTTGTATTCGCCCTTGCCGCGCACGCGCCATTCACCGTTCACGTTGCAGTTCATCGGTTCGCAATGGGACGTGCCGATGATGATGCCGTACTTGTCGGCGACCTCGGCGTTACCTTTCACCATATAGAACGGGATGGTGCAGCCGTGCATGGCGGGCCAGAATGTATTCGCTTTCAGGCGGAGCAGCAGTTCAAAGACTTTGGCATGGGTCCTCGGGCCGACCGCAAGCATCTGCGGCGTTTTCTTCGCGATCTCGGGATCGACCAGTTCCGCCGCCTCCGGCTCGAATGTGCGTGCCGCCCACGGCGTGAATCCCCAGTCCTCGTCGTTGATAAAGATGCCGCGATATTCGACCGAGGGAGCCTCCGAGTCCGTAAAAGTCTCCGGCAGCGTGAAGGAATCGCGTTTCTCCGGAGTCACGTCCGCCCACCATTCGTACGGGGAGACGCCGAGCATCCGGGTCAGCTCCACGATGCCGTAGGCCGCGCCGCGTTTGTCCGAACCGGCGATGAGCAGACGGGCACGTCCGTTTTCGTTCACGACGGCGAGCTGGAACGCCTCTTTGCGGACGTCCTTTTTGAGCTTGCCGCTGTCGAAATACGGTTTGAGCAGAGTAGACCCGGCGGTACCAACAACAATATCCGCATCGCCATTCTGTACGATTTCGAGCTTCGCATCCAGCACGTTCGCCGTGTCGCGTTTCAGCAGATCAAGCGCGATCCGTACGGTCTCGGCTTCTTCATTCGATGCGGCAGCGCGGATCGTCTGGCCTTTTGTGAGTTTGAAATCTGCGGCGGAAAGCGCGACGGCGGTCATAAGCAGGACTCCTATCAGTTGTTTTTTCATGGCTGTATTCCTTTTGGCTTTAGATTGTTTGATTTCTAAAGCAAAATATACACCGAACTCCGGGAAAATCCAACTCGTTTTGAAAGAAATTAACACTTTTTTTGATTGTTTGCCATCACAATGTCAAAAGAGCGTTAGTTGAGTTCGTTTTGAGGTGCGTTTAAGATGAGAACTTTTTTCTTGGTCTTTGCTTCAAGTGCTTTCTGCAGGGGTTCGGGAACTCGGCGTGGTCCGCGGACAGCATTGACTCCATACTTGTTCAGTTCGGCAAAAGTGAACTGCGTTGGCGGATAACAGTGCTTCCGACGAATCTTCATGACGCGATCCTGAAAGCGTGATTTGTATCGGAAACGGAACAATGTTTCGGAACAATATTGAACTTTCTTTCGGAATAATGTCAAAAACAGCTTGACATTGTTCCGCATAGGGTGTATAGTTGTATCAACAACCGGATGATCGGAGGTGGCTATGAAGAAAATGGAAACGACTCGCACGATGGCAGAACGCTGGAATCTGACGGAACGGCGCGTGAGTAACCTTTGCAAAGATGGAATGATTCGAGGTGCGGTGAAGAAAGGACGCT
>Ga0310696_10006936_pt1 | contig 13374 bp, 19 predicted proteins | sample AusTroGonzalo_MG_4_FD_203885 | JGI IMG/M metagenome (GOLD analysis project Ga0310696, IMG submission 203885) | Bovine rumen microbial communities from tropical cattle in Woodstock, Queensland, Australia - Gonzalo_02 (v2) (version 2) | ecosystem: Host-associated > Mammals > Digestive system >... | reverse complement strand
CAAACCAAGTATGATAAACCATTTCGGTATTTAAATTACTTATTTCAAAATGCTCACAAAAAATTGCAAAAAGTTATTTACAATATCGGAAAAATTTATTATATTTTAACTATCAAACCAATTAAACCAAAAACAAAAACCCTCAATTAAGGAGACAAAACTATGTCTAACAACACTGCAATTGAAACTCTCAACGTCAACGCCACCCCGACTCCGGCTCCTGCCTCTGCTGCTCCTGCCGCTCCGGTGGTTAAGAAAACCTATCACCGCCTGACGGTCGAGGAATTCGAAGCCCGTAAGAAGGCTGAAGAAGAACGCAAGGCCAAGATCGAAGCCAACAAGAAGGCTCGTGCCGAAAAGAAAGCTCAGCGTGAAGCTGCCGAAGCTGAACGCAAGGCTCAGATTGCCGAAAAGAAGGCTAAGGCTCAGGCTAACAAGGAAAAGTGGGAAGCCTACAAGGCAGAACGCATGAATGTCACCATTGATCGTACGAAGCTCTTTGCTCTCGTCAACGAACTCAAGGACATCAAGACCACGAACATCGAAGCTATCCGTACCTTGCTCAAGTCCATCAAGGACGAAGCATTCAACCTCGACAAGCAGATGTTCCATCGTTCCGCTGACACCGTGGTGACCCTCGTCTAAGGATTTTCTTTGAGTCAAAATCCTAAAGAGCTCTCTGGTGAGTAACTGGAGAGCTCTTTTCTCATTTTTTTAAAAAAAATTATGAACAATGGTTGGAAAAATTTCTATATTTTAAATACAGAAACTTAAATTCACCTCATCAAGGAACACTCCTATGAAAAACACTTCGATTATTCTTCGCAAATACACAGATGTTGTCGATTTGACGAAAGAAACAAACAAGGCTCTCAACTTGACGAAGCACTATGCTGAAAATCAGCTCGAACTCATGCAGGGCTACAAGTCGAAAAGTCTCTTTGACGTCCTCACTTTCAAACTCATGCAAACAATGGTTCGCAAGATTGACGAAGAACTTGAACGTCGCGGTGCTATCAAAAAGCCGAAGTCTGCTAAATGCAAATGCTGTGATGGTCAGTGCAAAGCTAAGGCTGCAAACATTCCCGAATCCATCACGAAAATCATCGAGATTCCCATCAATTCTGAAACTCTTGGTGTGTTGATTGAAGCTCTTGGCAAAATTACTAAGTAACAAAGTTTCCAATACAAACGCAACGTACAACCATCTAGAGTGAGTCGAATGATTCACTCTTTTTTTCGTAGTCAAAGCTCGATTATCTTTTTAGTTGAATTGTCATGTCAGATTATTAAATTATAATCATACAACAATTAAAGAGGTTAATAATATGTCACGTCACTATTTTAAAATCAACGACTTCGAACTTGTTAAAGCAATGTTCGACTACAATTACACAATTTACGCCAAGGGTCTTGGTCCGTTTGGAGAAACGACTGGTGAAGTAACTTCATTCGACCCAGATGATGCTGAGTTTGACACTGATTTCATTCGTGATCAGTTTGGAGACGAAATTCAAAAACTGTCGAAAGACGACCAAGAATTTATTGAAGACGCCTACTCTCTTAGCTATTCAAATGCTAAGTCAATGTTCCCGACGTTGGATAGTGAGTATGATATTGACAATGGCATTGTAGTTTTCAACACAGAAGTTAGTCAAAGTTGTCAGAACTTCCTCCAGTGGGATCGTTGTATCGACGATATTTACTGTGACGAAGACGATTATAACGAATTTCTCGAAGATCACAAAGAATTTCAGACTCTCGAGCGGCAAGTCGAACATCTCAAGAAATATATGAATGAACACAATATTTCTCTTGAAGTTCTTCAGCAACACATACAAGCTGCTCAACCGAAAACGTACTTTTTCATTGACGAAATTCGTGACAATCTTGGCGATGTCGAACAACTCGGTGAAGTTCGAACAACTCATGACGAAATCATGCAAGATTTTGCAAAGCTCATGAAAGATCGAGGTTTCGCTGATTGGGATGGGTTGAAGGGCTGTTATTTCGATCCAGAGCATGACACTGAGTATGTTGTTCGTGAATTGAAAGTGCCGCTTTCGTAGAATCTTTTTAGTTGAATTGTTTTGTCAGATTATTAAATTATAATCATACAAAACAATCAACAACGAGGTTTAATCATGGAAACTATCACTTTTCAACAACTTGACGAAGCCAGAATGAATGGCGTGCTCGGTAATGTTGCAAATTTTGCGACTTCGAGTGACTTAAAAAGCAAGTCATACAACTGGCATCAATCTAACTTCTCAGTTGTCAACAAAGACCCTTCGACTGGTACAATCATTCTCAAATCTAATGATGAATGTGAACATTTCTGTCAAATTCTTCCTTATACGACAAACAATGATACTGAACACATCAAGTATGCTCTTCTTGTTCGCAAAATCACATACAACGGAGTCGAAATCACTCTAACTTCTCTCAGAAGACATGACTTCGAAGACTTCGACGATGACACTATCGATTGGAGTAAGAGTAAGACTGATGCAAAGGGAAATTGCTGGGACAAGATTAAGTATCTCAGAACTCATGACAAAATTTGTTTCTTCGAAAGTTTTCACCATTATGACAAGATGTTGATTCGTGCATTTGCTTCGATGATTCAATGTGCTTGGTTGTTGACTAACAAGCTTTCGACTGACAAAGCATTCAAAATCAAGAACTACGACAAAATGGTGAGCAATGGATTGAACAAAGAACAGTTGAATACTCAAATCAAAACTATTGCTCAACTTCAACCACTTCCCTCGTATTTCAACGAAGTCTTTGACAAAGTCTTTCAAGGTTCGCTGTCATTGTTCGATGATTTCAAATTGCAAACCATTGTTAGTGAAGCTGAGATTTCTTCTGTGGTCTCGACTGTGAATGTGAGTAGAAAGTTGTGTGATAAAGATGAGCGTTTTTTGTGTCAATTCCGTTTAAAGTATTCTATGGACATGTCGTCAAGACAGTTAACACTTGATGAACAATCGTCGAGTTTCGTGAATTCGTCCACAGGTGTTTTTGAAATTACGCCACAATACAAAATAACTTTCAATGCACCTGCATATTCGAGTATCTACTTGAGCGAACCTGAAAAAGTGCAAGACAGGTTGCAAAAAATATTTGTGATGTTTAAGCAGATTGTGACCATGAGGAATTTGTGTAAAGAATTTCTCAATAATGAATGTGTTGCACAAATCGCTGAAAATTAATCGAACAATTGCTAGAAATTTATTAAATTTGTAATATGAAAGTCGATCCTATATTTGCTACTGCGATTCCTAATTTGAAAACTCTCGACTTGTCTACAGACTGTAGAGGTGTTCGAGAGTATTTTCGCATGATTTGCGATAAATTGTGTGAAAATTTCATGTCTCAGATTCTTGTGAGTGAATTAAAGTCGAACATTGGTGGAGTCTTTGAAAAACCTTATGATATCAACGTCATTAGACTTCCAGCATCTGAAGTAGAATATGACTCTGACAAACACATGCTTGAATTGACTGACGAAGGTTTGCAGTCGTTTATTCACGAATCTAGTCATTTTTTGCATCAGTATAATAAGGGAGTATGCATCGCGCCAGCAATAAAAGATAAAGTGATTTTGCTGAATACTGCGACTCAGGCTGATATGTTTGATGCTGAATTTGAAGCTGGGTTTCGTGCTACTTTCTGCTCTAAAATATATGGAATGAATTGTCAAGAACAGGTTCTGAGCACAAATTTACAAAATCTATATTGTTATAAAAAACATGTAGAAGATTGGTTCAGAATGTGTTCTAGATTATGCATGACTAATGTGCAAGCAGAGGTTAAGCGATTTATGGATAGAGTATTTAGAAGATATTGTCAAGGTAGAGATTTCGAAGAATTTTATAATATAGATGCTGTGAATGTTGAATTGACCGCAGATGAACTAAGTGAATTGCAAGTAATCTGTGACAAAGTCGTATGAAAAAATAGTGGTAGTCGTTGGTAGAAATTATTACATTATACATATCAACATAAAGGAAATACGACTATGACTATCGATGAAAAATTCAAAGTCGCACTCAGCGATATTCAAATCGGCTGTCGTGCATACATGAGATTTTGGGGCTTATTCGAGAAAAAACCTATCGATAATCCCGAAGTCAAAATGCGTGTCAATATGCAAGATAGTATTCATGCAATCATTGAATACAATCCTACATGGGTCGAACAAACAAATCCTGAAATTCTTGCAGTTCGAATCTGCATTGAAATTACAAGAGTCTTGTTACATCACACTTCGACTCGAAAACTCGAAGATTCGAAATACACATATCTTGCATCAAATATCGTTTGTTGCGATCCTGCACTAAATACACTCTTTGCATTCAACGTTGCAACGATCGCTCTTTCGAAAACACTTCCAAATGATTTGAATCCTGCTATTAGAGCTCAATTACCTGACTATTACGATCACTCTAAACACTGTGTCTTGGAAATTCTCTACAAAATGCTCCAAGAAAAGCAACAAGACAATCAGTCGGGTTCAGGCTCAGGCAATCAATCTCAAAACAAAAAAGACGGGACTCAAGACTCTGGTAACGACTCCTCAAATCAGAAAAAACAGAAAAATAACACTGAACTCTCTCCCAAACAACAAAAAGAACAAGAAGAACAAAACAGTCAACTTCAACAGTCGTTGTCTACGGAGAATTCACAGCAGCAAATAGAAAAATGGGGAGAAAACTCAATTGCTGAATCTGAAGTCAAACGTACCGTGAGATCGATGAGGCCAGATGATTGGGGTATGACTCGAGGAGATTTGGTCGATCGAATTATTGCTGCGAATGCTCAGATTATTGATACCGCTCGTCCTTTAAAAGAATTTATTGCGACAGCTCACAGTGCTAAAATGAGATCGACATTGACTCGTCCGAATAGATTTTTCCCTGATCAGATTGGTATCATTCCTGGACGTAAACACTCTCAACGTCATAAGATTTGTCTTTTTGGTGACAAATCTGGAAGTATGGGAGAACATGACTTAATGCTCGTAGCAACATGTATCAATCAATATATCAAAGCTGATTGCGTTGTCGAATTTGCTTGGTGGGATATTAAATGTGAAAAGCCAAAGCCCGGATTAAGAATGCAACCTGAATTCAATGTATCTGAAGGTGGTGGTGGAACGAATCCTGGTTGCATTATCACGATGCTCAAAGAAGAAAAACTTGATTATGATGGCTTGATAATATTGACTGACTGCAAATTTGGGTGGGCTCGTCCGAAAGGTTATGACAATAAAATCTTCATCATCGGCACACCTACTTGCACGAAACCACCTGAATGGTGCGAAAACAGATTCATGACGATGAAAGACGTTGAACTGTCATTAGCTGCGAAAAATTTAGTGTAACCTCCTGTTGTTCTCTACAATAGCTGAGTCTTGATGAGAGACTCAGCTTTTCCGTTTTTTAAGAAGAAAATGCTGCGGAAGTTTTTAAATTATACATATCAACGACAAACAAAACACAAAACTTTTTTATAAGGAATTTGATTATGAGTATCGAACTTCTCACTAAAGCTATCAAAGTTCTTCCGCCGAAAAAAGCAATCTTGCTTTCGGGTCCTGCAGGTGTAGGTAAGACCGTTTGGTCTTCGACAGAACTTCCTCTCATTTTGGGAATCGATCCCAAACGAGTGGTATTCTTCTATCCTGCTCATGCTGATGGTCCGGGCGACATCACTGGCTATCCCATGCGCTATCAAACTGAAAATGGCGACTGGATTACCAAGAACTGTCCACCTGCATGGATGAAACATGATACTCCGGTATTGCTGATCATCGATGAAGCAAACAGAGGTTTTGACAGTGTCATGAATGCAATGATGCAGTTGACGAACGACCAGACATATGACAATATTCATTTGCCTGAGGGTTCACGAATCGTTGCTTGTGTTAACCCTGAAGACGGTGACTACATCGTTGCTCACATGGACTTGGCTCAACGTAGACGTTTTGCTATGTTCACATTTGCACCGACAACTGACGAAACTCTTGCATATTTTGCTCGAAAGAACAAGAATAAGAAAGTTCTTGCATATTTGAAAGACAATCCGATTATGCTCGACTTTAATCACTACGAAGCAAAAGAACTCATGGATTCGGCTTTGAAAACTGGTTTAGGAGTTGTTCCTAACTGTGCTGCTTGGGAAGTTGTTGCAGATACAGTCGACAACGCTGAAGCCATGCATTATCTCGATAACAAAGAAGACAAAGCTGCTCTCATTCTTGCTATCGAAGGTCTCGTAGGTACTGACAATGCAGCTGCAATCAGTGACTATCTCGTACCTGGAAAGACTGTGATGAGTCCGTCTGAGATTATGTTGGCTGAAGTGTTCGAACCTGAATGGCATGATTTCTTCAAGACAATGGATGCTCCTAGTGCTACATTGTTCTTCGAATCGTTGAATGCTTGGGCAAGTGGATTGAGGTTGAGCGACGATAAGATTCGTAACACTTTTGCCACGAATCTGTATCAGGCTCTCAAGAATCTCAAACCCGATATTTTGTCGAACTTGAATATTTCGTTGTTCTTGAAGAACGCTGCTGCTGGTGGTTGGTGTCAGACACTCATTTGTGCAAATGCTCAAATCGCTCAGCTGCTTGCTTCGACTGCAACAGTCAGCACATACAAATAAATTTCTTTGTTGTTGATAAGACTATAGACTGAGCATAGAAATGTGTTCAGTCTGTAGTTCTTTTTTATTTGTATGAAGTCGTGAAAATATTAAATTTACCATAACAACAACAAACAACAAGGAGATAAATCTTATGACAAAAGTAAAACGCTTTCTTGGTAACGAAGTTGACGAAAATCGCCCGTTCTCTAAAGAATGGACGAAATGGATGAACGCACTCAACAGATGGTATGACATTTGGGTCGATCGTGAATCGAATTGGCATCGGTGTGTCACTGCAGTTCAAAACGTCATTCCTAACATAAAATCTTCGGATGACTATTGTGCTCGACATATTCCTCGTCAGAAGTTGTTGTACGATGCAATCACAGCAAAATGTCAAATCGCAATCGATTGGCTCGCTAAACATCCAGAACCTGAAAAGTATGCAGATCCGAATGCTCCCAAACCACTTGACGAACGTGACATGATTATGTTCGGGTTGTTTCACGATGGCGGTAATTGCTATCATTCAGGAGACGACGATTATCAATGGTATTGGTCAACGTCTGAAGGTGAAACTGCTGCTGAATTTCGTAAGAGATTAAAACGCATGGGTGAACGAAAAGCACAATGCAATTACAGAGAATATTGCAAACACCCAACGTATGGTGTGAAAGTGTTTAAGAATCTCGAACAGTTTAAGAAAGCTGCTAACAAAGTGGGATTGCATCCAGATACTTCTGAATATGAAACAACAGTATAAAGAGTATTTCTTCGAATACTCAGTCGACGATGAAATCTTCGAAAACTCGGTCATAGCTTGTAATGTCGCTCAAGCAAAATGTCTAGCAAAAATCTATTGCATCAAAAACAACGTGACAGTCAAACACTTCGAACGACTATTGCTAGAGAAGACATCTCAACCTTTGACTGAGAATGTTGATTATTATTTTGTCATGAAAAAGCTGAAGAATCGTAGCAGACGAATTGCGATCAAGATCTATTAAAAAATAATCGATTGTTGTCGTCGTTTTTATTAAATTTAAATCAAACAACAAGGAGAGTATTATGGCTTCAAAAATAAAATATCGCTTACCCATTTACCTTCGTAATAAGTTGGGTCGTGGTTGTGAACGCACATTCGACAAGATTCGTGACAAATACGACGAATTTGTTGCTGACAAATATAAAGTTTGTCGAGATTTTTTCTATACCTATACATATGACGCAAAAAGTGTAGGCATTGATGCATATAAAGTGTTTAAGCAGTTTATCAAATGGCAACCGTATGTAGACAAGAATCATCCAATATTGTCACAAAACGATTATAAATCAGAATATGACACATTTATGTCAAATGCGTATATAATTGAAAATCATTTGATATTGCGTAAATACGATGACTATAAAGAAGTTTATTTTTTCGAAACACGTGTTAAGAATGTCGCTTTGTTTAATACGTCAGTTGTATTTTCTGAAGATGTTAGTGTTGTTTTGTATAATAAACTTAAACAGATTTTGAAAGATAATAAGTGTGCATATTGGGTATTTTATCCCGAAGATACACAATCTGATATTTCGCAATACGAATTTGTACTTGATTTAAGCAATCTTACGATTACTGAAGACAATGTGATGTGTCCTATATTATTGCAATTCGATGAAGATTATTTGAAATCTATTTGTAAAAAAATCGAAGATGCTGGTGGTGACGTTCAAGATTATAAAGACATTGCGTATCCAGAAGTTTACAAAATTAAACGTCGATTGTTTACATATTTGCGAGCATGTCGAAAGGTTATTAAGCCTATATGTAAGAAGTTTGAAAAATCATATGCAAAAGCATGGAATGTTGAACAACCGAATTGGAATGGTGTGAATGCAAAGAAAAGTTTCAAAGATCTTGTATAGTGTCTTTGTTGTTTGAAAATTATAGACGTATAAAACGTGAAATTTATTACATTTATAATAACGAACAACAAGGAGATTATTATGGCTAAACTCGGAAAATTCGAAGCGTACATGCTCAAAACTGCTGCGAAACAGGCACAAAAAGCTCTTCAACTTCGTAATAAAATGTCTAAGAAGGTTAAATGTGTTCGCAAGTATGGATGTCATTCTGAATTGGCGACTGATACTGATTGGGAAGCCACGATGCAAATGAAGTCAAGATTCGTGACAGATGTGCATGATCGTGGACATAATAATGCAATACAGTATAAGATGGCATTTGGGTAATCGAGTGACGAAAATCAGGTGTGATTCTCATCATTTTATTTTTTTATTAACGAGCGTTGAAAAATTTTTTATATTATACTTAATCAATCCTACAAACATCCCAAAACTCTCTCAAAGACCTGTCTAGTCTTTGAGTAAGCACAGAATAAACTCTGTGCTTTTCACGTTATATGGAGGCTACACCTTATGACTATTTCTGTTTCTACACTCAAAGATGTTCTTCAAAATGCAATCGACGTGCTTGACGATTACGAGGATAACGCAGAGGTTGAACTGCATCCGAATACGTATCGTTTGAATGGTCATGTCTTGACGATCCCTTATAAAGGCTTTATCAATCTTGACGACATGACTATTAATTCGCCTGACGACGAATTCGATACTGACGACGACAGTAGTGACACTTGATAGCAAAAAATTTATGAAAATGCTCCTTAAAAAATATTAAATTTATAATATAATTAAGGAGCAATGGTGCTCTTTAATTTTTATAAGGACAAATCACTATGGCTACACAAAACATCACTACCGCACAATATCATGAATGGGTCAATGACTTCGAAGAAGCATTTGAAATCGAAGACACTAGCACTATCAAAGTCGATGAAGTAAATAGTGTTATGCATTGGCTCTATAATCCAGAGGGAAGCACTTTTGACATGACACTCGATTTTAATGAGATGCTTGTCACTGTTCGCTACTCAGACCCAGAAGATAACACTGAGATTTACACTGACAACTATCACATAAAGAGTCTCGCAGATGTTTCGCAACTTATTCATAGCATTGCAAATGTGACTTTTTGGGGTAACTCTGAAGGTGAAGATTTCTTAAAACAATGTGAAGTGAAATAATACTTAAATAATTTTGTGCTCTTGATCCTATAGAGAGCTACGGGACATGACATGTTTTGATATGTGTTGTGTCTCGTAGCTACGTGTTTTAACCTTTTTTGGAATAGCAATTATGACTGCAGAGAATAAGCCTTCGTCGATTGTAGCCATAATAATAGATGGCTTATTTCTCTGCAGTTTTATAGTGTTTCTTTTACCGAATTTTTTTGAATGAAAACTACTGAAAAGTTATTATATTATTACTATAACGAAGGAGATTTTACCATGAAAAAACTTTTCGCTCTTTTCACTCTTACAGCTCTCGCAGCTTGTTCGTCGAACTCGAATCCACTCACATCTGCTACGGACGAAGAAGAACTTTCCTCTAGTAGTTTCACAGAAGTAAGAGAAATATCGAGCTCTTCTATTAAAGAAGATATTTCTTCTTCTAGTGCTACAGACGAAATTCAATCGAGCTCATCTAATGCATCTGCTGTATGCATAGTTGATAAATTCACGTACGACGTCGTTAATACAATCGATCATTCGAATCCCTATATCAGTCTTTCTCGTCATAGAGAATCTACTGATTTCGATAAAGCAGATTGCGACGTAACTACAACTTTCGTTACACCTCAAAATGATACGTTAACTTACAACTCGTTAATAGATGTTGGCGCACCTGTTTATATCAACGTACCAATCAACTTACAACAATCTACTCTCGATCTCGTACATATTGTTCGCACTTGTGTATTAAATTCTGAAACTACAGTTGAAGAATTTGATTCCGATTGCGTTTTAGTTGCAGTATTTTAACATTATTCACTCTCAACGATACTAATATTATGGCTTACTCTTATTCTGCTCAACAACGCATTGCAATGCAAAACAAACTCCTCAACATGAAATCGGGTACATCATTCTTGCTCAACAAGAATGCTTCAAACGCGTTTGAAGTAACATTCAAGTACAATACGATTTCGAAAAAGAATCAACACTTCGAACTTTTCGACAAAGCTACTGGTACTCGGATGATTTTTGCTCAGACGATCAAAGATTTCGTTCTTGATATCATCAAATTGCTTGATAATTGGTCGACGGTATATGTGCAGCATTTCAATGCTCTACAAAAATTAGGAGATGCATTATGATTCTATTTTCCGGTATCGTTACTCTTCTAATTCTGCTTGCATTATTTCTCGTATCTTCGAGTTCTAATAATTCGTTAATGGCTGACCCTGATACTAGATTTGTTTTTCAAATACTTTGTGCTTTTGTGATTATTGCTACAGTTTTCGGTACTTGTACTACATAACTTCAAACTTTTTATACGATTATTCTCTTGAAATTGTTATATTTGTAATATAATAAAGGAGATAATACTATGGCTATCAATCATCCAATCCTCTACCCGGACAACTACCTCGCATTCAACCACACACGTGCTAAAGATCACGCTAAGCTCTTCAAATATCTCTCGCTCGACTTTAGAAACAAAATCATGGAGTTGTTCACGAACAGCATTACTTCTCATCCGACTGAAGAAACTCACAATCTCGTATCGAAGTTTGCTACGTTCTACTCTACTTATTACGCTCTCAAAGAATTCAAAAAACTCGATAAATCTATCATCAACAAACTCAACTCTCTCAAACTCCCTGCTTTAAATCCTCAATATGCGCAACAAACCTATGACGATCTAACGATTGCTGCGCATGTTCGTTATGAGAAAATTCGTCCGTATGTTGAAGAAGTTCGTCAAATCAATCGTACTCTTCACCTTATTACTCCCAAGCTCAAACACTTCCATCTTATTTCGAACTTCATATCGTGCTTCTATATTGCAGAACGTGCTAGAATCTTCATTGATTGTCCGAATCATACTTATTCGAACGATACTCGCATACTCTGCAACGTCATTAACTTCCTTACTGAACTTCAATATCTCGACAAAAGCTACCACGCCTCGTGGATGTATGATGTAAAACTCAATTTACAATCTACTGCGAAATTGCTCTATATCGTAGAGCTTTGTGGTAAGCAAATTACTCTGAATCTGCCGCTCGTCTCATATGAAATATTCATTGAACAATCTGCGTATCCACTCTCCGAATGCTTCTACTTCGATGTTAGCTTCAACAATAAACTCTACTCATACGAACAACTCGATACACTTCTCGAAGATGTGAAACAAGCTATTCAATAAGCTCAGATCTTTACTCATTCTCAGATAAGCCATAGTACTAAGGGAGCTCCTGTGTGGGGCTCCCTTTTTGCAGTTTCTAGAATCTCAAATTTTCTAGTTTTTTATAAATTTAATTTAAAAAAAATATTAAATTTATATTATAATTTAAAAGTAATGGTGCTTTTAAATTTACCTTAATATAAGGAGATACTACTATGGCTAACTTACTCAAAACCGTTAAAGATTGCTCTACTGGAGAAGAATACTCTATCCTCACTTCTCTCAACTCTGAAGGTAAACTCACTAAAGAATCGATTCTCGAATTCATCAATGATGACGAAATACTCGATGAAGACAAAAATCTAATGAATATCTACTCTGACTGTGAAGAACCTCCAGCAACTGAGAAACTAGATTGGAATGAATTTCTCTCCCTTATCCACGACTTGGTTAATTCTGGTAAAGCTAGATTCGAAATGCTCACACTCGAGCTAGACTCTCCAGATCTCCAAGATATTCTTCTCCTTCCGGCATACTCTCCAGAATTTGCTAACATGGAAGTATAAGTTTCTCTCTTAATAACTGCACCTCATATATCTCTAGAGAGCTCCATGTTGTCGAGCTCTCTTCTTTTTTTAGCTCTCATTCAACTCATAGGTGACGCTTATGCTATACGACGACTCAAGCTAGACTGCAGACAGAGCATCAGCAAGTAGCTCTCGAAGGCAGGGGTGTATGCCCTCGTGGGTGTCTCGCCGGATGTCTCTACACTGGTCAGGGGTGATGCGCTCCGGCGCTGGAAAATTCGTTGAAAGAAAATGAAAAAATGGGCCTGTAATGACATTCTTTGTGCATGCACCTCTCGAGTCAGATAGGCATATATACGACCCTCGTTTGTTTCTGTCTCTGTAAACTCGCGAGCATAAAATACTTTTTCTAGAATTTAGAGAATTCGATGAGAATTTGTCTTAAAACTGTGCTATATATTTGTCCTAATACGATTATTGAAAGATTTTGTCTCTGTAAACTCGCGAGCAGATTTTGCTTTTTCTAGAATTTATAGAATTTCGTCAGAGATTTGTCCTAATATGATTTTTTGTTTAATTGATTTTGTTCTCGAGAATACTCGCGAGCAAATTTTGTTGTTATATAGATAGATAACTGTTCGCGAGAGAATCTCGCGTGAGAAATATTTTAGAGATTGTAGAGTTAGATATTTTTTCTATATTAGAAAAATAAGAGAGGATTTATTTTTGATATATGGCTGAGAAGAGATATAAAGATAGTGGATTTAGGGAGCAGAAGAGGGTATGTAGTGTATTGAATGAGATGTTTGAGAGAGGGAGATTAATGTATGAGGCTAGAGAGGTAAGTGAGGAAGTTGATAGAGAAGAGAAGTATGATATAGAGGTGATAGATTGTAATGGTGGGATAAAGTTGAGGATAGATGTAAAG
>Ga0310696_10006934_pt1 | contig 13376 bp, 10 predicted proteins | sample AusTroGonzalo_MG_4_FD_203885 | JGI IMG/M metagenome (GOLD analysis project Ga0310696, IMG submission 203885) | Bovine rumen microbial communities from tropical cattle in Woodstock, Queensland, Australia - Gonzalo_02 (v2) (version 2) | ecosystem: Host-associated > Mammals > Digestive system >... | reverse complement strand
TAATATCAAACAACTATGAAAAAGCTTTCTTTATTAACGATTGCATTGTTTTTGGGAACAATTGCATTTGCCCAGAACGCTGACAAGACAACCAATGAAAACAAGGCTGTTGACCAGTACGGCAACAAAGTTGATGTGAAAGATGTGCTTGCCACCGAACGTGATGGCATCCTCGTCTTTGAATCAAAAGACAAAGATTACAAATTCTGGTTTGACTCCAGAGTGCAGATTGATTTCGGCAACTATTGGGGCGAGCAGGAATGGGCTGATAAGATCGGTGACGGTGCCAGCGTACGCCGCGCACGTTTCGCCGTGAAAGCTCAAATCACTCCACAGTGGTATGGCGAAGTCGATATGGAACTCGCTAACGGCTCATTCGAGCTTAAAGACGCTATCGTCCGCTACAACGGACTCAAGAACTTCCAGTTCAGCGTCGGTAGCCAGAAACCAGACTTCTCAATGTCGCGCAACACCTCGTCACGTTACCTCGAGTTCATGGAGCGCCCAATGGTTGTCAACGCATTTGCACCAAGCCGTCACCTCGGCCTCTTCGCAAAATACACTCACAAACTCGTGTTCGTGAGCGGTAGCATCCTGTTCCAGGAAATCGAAGGCGAAGAGACACGTGGATATGTTGAGGATAACAACAAGAGCTACGGCATGAACGAAGGCGTCTCATACGTTGGAAAAGTCGTGTTGCGTCCTATCAACGAAGCTGACTACGGCATCCACATCGGCGGCGCTTTGATGTTCGACACACCAAAGACATCTGATGAGATGGGAGCATACGCAGGCACACGTTTCAGCTGCCGCAACGCCACCAACATCAACCGCAAGAAATATATCGATACCGACGACATCAAGAACACCGACCATAACCTCATCTACACAGTGGAACTCGCAGGTCACTATGAGGGACTCCGCATCGAAGGCGCATGGATGGGTGACAAGACCTACATGAAGAAATCTACAGGCATTGACAAGCCTTACAGCTTCTCAGGATGGTATGTCGAAGGCGGATATCTCCTCTTCGGCGGCAAACAGACCTACGACTCAGGCGGTGCCAAGTTCAACCGCCAGCGCAATGGCAAGAAATGGGGTGACATCGAATTCGTTGCCAAGTATGAGTTCATCGACATGAACGACTACAAAGACCGTGGTGCTAATGCCATCTACGGCGGCTCAGCCGAACTCTACGGCGCAGGTCTCAACTTCTACCTCGGCAAAAACGTCAAACTGGCTATCAACTACCAGTACGTGAACAACGACCGTTACGCCAACGGTAAAGGTAAGCTTTATGTCGGTCTCGACGCTGACGGCAATGCAACAAAGGACTTCACAAAGGTCGTCAACAAAGAAGGCGACGCCGGTGTGAACTACCACATGCTCCTCGGACGTTTCCAGATCGCTTTCTAACAAACCGAATTGTTTAACATTAAAATTGAGAAAATATGAAAAAGATATTATTTGCAGCATTAGCACTCGTATTCGGTTTGGTTTCATGCGTGAAAGACAAGCCATATCCGGGAATCACAATCACCAACGTCAGCTACACTCCTACTGCAGTGCAAGCTACAAATGACGTGACAGTTTCGGCAACAATCAGCTGCTTCAACAGCTTCGACGCCAAACTCGTTTACACCATCGGCAACGAAAACCACGAAGTAGCAATGGCAGCATCAAACGGTGCTTACACCGCTGTCATCCCTGCACAACCTGACGACACAACAGTCAGTTTCTATGTATCGGCTGAAAACAGTGAAGCCTCTGCGAAATCAGCATCAATGAGCTACACTGTCGGCGCAATAGCAATCGATTACAGCGTCCTCCGTCTCAACGAGTTGAACGGTAACGACAAGTTCATCGAGATCTACAACACCGGCGCAGAAGCCATCAACCTCGCTGGCGTTTACATTGAGAAAGACGGCAATCAGAACTGGGCAGGCACCGCTGACGTCACCATCCAAGCTGGCGGCTATGTGTTGCTTTACAGCGAAGACGTACAGCAGGATCATCCAGAATGGCCTGACTATCTCATCTTCCACAGCGGTCTCTCAGCAAAGAAGAACGTGCGTATCCAACTCTTGACACCTGCTGGCGAGAACATTGACGACTTCAACCTCACCAACATCGACCTCAACGGTGAAGCATACGGTTATCCAGGCAACCAAGCTCCTGCTTCATACAGCCGTAACGCCGACACCGATTGGTACTATGCTGACGCCACTCCAGGCGCAGTCAACGTCGACGGTGAAAACATCGTGTTAGGCCTCGAAGGCGGCGTCACACCTCCTCCAGCGCCAGATTATCACGACCTCATCCTCAACGAACTCAACGGCAACACCAAGTTCATCGAAATCTATAATAAAGGTACCTTCGACTTGGTTTTGGACGGATTGTATATCGAAAAAGACGACAAACCGGAACCAATCTGGACCGGCGACGGCAGCATCACAGTGCCAGCTAACGGCTATGTGGTTCTTTACAGCGAAGACGTGGTTGCTGACCACCCTGAACTGGAAGGCACAAACTACATCTTCGGCAGCGGCCTCTCAGGCAAGAAAGCTATCCGCATCGCTTTCTTCCTCGCCAGTGGCGAACAGCTCGATATCTTCACAAGATGTCCTGCTGGCGGCGCATGGGGTGACTCAATGAGCAACGTGAGCCCATTGTCATACGCACGCACACCAGACGGTGGCGACTGGAAATTGGCTGACGAGACACCAGGTGCAGCAAATCCTGCAACAGGTGACGACATTCCACAGGAATAATCTTAATTAATAATAAGGAGTAAAAACAAAAATGGCAAAAGAAGAAATGAAGATCGGCGAAGTGTCAAAGCCGAGATTTGAGTTCCGTTCATTCGGACAATGTTTCTGCGAAGCACATAAACGCATGGCGCGCCTTTCAATGCCAGTTCCGGAAAAGGTTTGGGAACGTTTGAGCGACGAGATATATATCATCTCACGTAAAAACGACATTAACAACACCAAGATCCGTGACGGCAAGATGGACATCAAGACATACGTCCAGACTGTCGACGGCCTTGAGCAGTGGAATCCACTCATGAAGGGCGAGTTCCCGATCGCCAAGGAAATCCTCGAGAAAGAAGTGTTCCCTGCATTCATGGTCGAGATGCCTAAACTCACCAAGGACACCTACACCTACGAAGAGTTCATCGCAATGGTGAAGGCCAACCCTGACTTGGCAGCCGTCCGCGTCCACAAACGCCGCTTCGGATATATGGTCAACGATACCATCTGCGAATTTGGCGAGGTGCTTATCAACGGCGCCAAAATCGTAACAATCAACTCGGAGTCAACAGAGATTGATGACATCAAGAAAACCATCAAAGACTGTGGCCTCGAAGGTGTCGAGAATATCAACTATTTACAGGCTATCAAGCGCGTCATCGGCATGTCCGACAAACCGCTCGCAAATGAATAAGAAGTATGGCACAGGAAATTGAAAAAAAATTTTTGGTAAAGGGTGACTTCAAATCTGAAGCATTCAAAGCCACACGTATCACCCAAGGTTATCTCAGCAGCGTGCCTGAACGCACAGTGCGTGTGAGAGTCAAGGGCGACAAAGGTTTCATCACCATCAAAGGCATCGGCAACGCATCAGGCGCAGCCCGCTTCGAATGGGAGAAAGAGATTCCTGTCGAGGAAGTGCAACAGCTTCTTGAAATCTGCGAACCGGGTGTCATCGACAAGACCCGCTATCTTGTAAAGAACACTGACGGAAAACACACTTGGGAAGTCGACGAGTTCTACGGCGACAACGATGGCCTCACAGTGGCTGAAGTCGAGCTCACCGACGAGAACGAGCCTTTCGACAAACCTGCATGGCTTGGCGAAGAGGTCACCGGCGACCCTAAATATTTCAATTCAATGCTGATGAAGAATCCGTATAAGAATTGGAAATAACACATTTTATTGGCATGTAGAGACGTTGGGGAGAAACGTCTCTACAGCCACTTTTTGTTTTTAACCTTAACTTAAATCCTAAACGCAACCATGGCCACATTCGACCCCTTGGATATGAATAATTATAAGGTGGAAAAACTGCCAAAGATGCAGAAATCCTCCTTCGAGCAATGGATGGCACGCCTCGGCGGACCAATAGCCATCCTCGCCTTCGTATTGCTTTATTGGTTCATCCCGCTCGGCTTCATCGACAACCTGAATCCCGACATGTTGACCGCCAAAGCATTAAAAAGATTTAACGAAATTGGCGGAGAGGCGTTCCTGCGCTCCAACTACGCCATGTTCGCCATATTCATTGCAGGTCTCATCCTCTGGATGACTGAGGCGATTCCGAACTATCTCACCTCACTCCTCATCATCCTTGGCATAGTGATATGCAACGTCACGTCACAAAAAGACGCGTTGGCGCAACTCGGTCACCCTGTCATGTGGCTCAACATCCTGTCATTTGTGCTGGCAAGCATGCTTGTCAAGACACAATTTGCCAAAAGGCTCGCGCTCGCCTTCGTGATAAAATTCGGTAAGAGCGCCAAGGGAGTTCTCTGGAGCTTCCTCATCATCAACCTGGTTCTGTCGGCTTTCATATCCGCCACCACGGTAAAAGCCACCATCATGCTTCCGATATTCATGACGGTGTGCGCCATTTACGGAGCTTCTGGCGAGCATCGTAACAACTTCGGCCGTAACCTCGTGATACAGAACCTGTTTCAAGTCAACGTGGGCGCTAATGCATTCTACACCGGCAGCGGCGCACATCTTTTGGCTATCTCGCTCATCGCAGGATTCGCCGGCAGCTGCGACTTCGGCTATTCCGACTGGCTTGTGGCATGCGGCCCGATGAGTGTCATCACCCTCGCTGTCGGCCTTATACTCGGCATCTATGTCTTCTTCCCGATGAAAAAAGAAGAACAGAAGCCTCAGATCGAAGGCGGTCTCGACCGTCTGAAAAAAGAACTTGACGCCATGGGCAAGATGAAAGCTGAGGAATACAAAGCCGTGGGCATCTTCTTCCTCGTGCTCTTCCTGTGGGTCACCAAAGGCACCTTCCATAACATCGACGAGACTATAGTGGCATTGCTCGGCGCTATCTTGGCACTGCTCCCTGGCATCGGAGTGGTGAAATGGAACGACGTCGACATCCCGTGGCATCTCATGCTCTTCTCAGCAGGCGCTTATACACTCGGATCTGGTCTCAACGCCACCGACCTCCCGAACACCATGGTCAACGCAGGCTTCGACAGCCTCGGCATCACCGAAAACACACCGTTCTGGGTACTTTACGTCATACTCACCTTCCTGATGCTCTACTCCGGACTGATTTTCCAAAGCAAGACCATCAGAACAATGGTGTTTGTGCCTATCGCACTCGGCGTGGAGGCACGTTTCGGTTTCCCGCTGATGAGCCTCTCACTGCCTGTGGCAATGTTAATCGAACACGTATACGTGCTGCCGTTCAACAGCAAACCGGCGGCACTGCTATATAACACAAACATGTACAGCATGACAGATGCATTCAAATACGGCATCACCATGATGACATTCGCCTGGATAATGATACTCCTCTGGGGCGAGACAGTCCTCAAATGGATGGGCATCACACCGGGACTTTTTATGTAAAACCTCATAAAAATGATAGAAATTCAGACAAAAATACACGATAAGTTCTCCGTAGAGTTCAAAGTCGGATTCAGCGGCAGAGACGGCGTCAAGATGGATTATTTCGACGTCAACTCCTGGATTTTTATCCCTAACGGACTGTATATCAACAAAAACACATACAGCAAGGACCGTTTCTACACCGACATGAAGTCGAACATCCGTCTGATAACACCGTCATTTTCTTTAAGTCAGATGGTGGAAGGCGACGATGCTCCGATTCAACATGTAATAAAGTCGCTGAACGACATCAACGAGTTCGAGTTTCAGTTAAAACTCTTCGGCTCAATTTTCAAAAGCTCCATCCGCAATGTCTCGACACAGATTATCAACGAAAAAAATAACGATATCTTAAGTCGGCTTTGCGCAGAATACATCTCCGACCTGCGACTCGTTCTTCAATCGTATCGTAAGATCTATGAAATGATTGACCCGAAAAGCGACACCATGCTGGCGAAATTCAGATTCACCGATGAGTTTATCAGCCATCAGATGCAGATTCAGACGATGAAAATCGTGAAAGCCATACAGCATCTTGAGGGTTTGAAAGACGCCACAAAAGCCCTGATTGAAGCCATTAAGGAAGAAACGGAATATAAGATATCTAAAGGCTACAGCCACGTCATCATCAACGATGACACCAACAATCGCAAGCTCGTGAACCATCACAGCAAGTTGAAGAAATATATCGAGAGCGCATTGTTTTTGAACGTCAACACCACCCAAGACGGTCAGGCGGTGAAACAGATTTCGTTCAGCCTCGCCGCAGGCCTCGCGATGATGGTATACCTGCTCATCACCACGCTGTTCCAGAAATATCTTGGCAACTACCCTAACCTGATTTTCTTCATCCTCGTCATCTTTTATATTCTGAAAGACCGCATCAAGGAGCTCACACGTTGGATGTTCGCCTATCAGCTGAAAGACAAGTATTACGACAATAAAACCGTAATCAGCATCAAGGACAACCACGTCGGAATCCTCAAAGAAGGCATGGACTTCATCTCAGAAGACAAAGTTCCCGACGAGGTGATGAAACTGCGCCGTCGCACCCGACTTGAAACCGAGAACAAACTCCTCGATGAGAAGATCATTCTTTACAGAAAACGTGTTGAGATTGATAATGAGACGCTTAGAAACCAGTACGACTACGAATTCAAAGGCATCAACGACATCATACGATACCATATCAATTATCTGACCAAGAAATCAGACAATCCGGAGACTCTCATCGACTGCCTCGACGAGCAAGGTAATGTGCAGACCATCAAGGCTGAACGCGTCTACACCATACATTTTGTGATACAATTCAAGTGGGAAAATCAGATTGAATACCGCGACTTCCACATAAACGTGAACCGCAACGGTATCGTCGATATCAATTAAGATTTATTTTTTCATCACTTCAAAGCCTTTTCCGTAAACGCCCATCACAGTGTTAACGGATACGAAGGCTTTCGGGTCTTCCTGTTTCACGATTCGGATAACAGGCTGGCATTGTGTTTTGCGCACCACAACCATCAGAATGTCGCTGTCCTGTTTCGAATACCAACCAGTTCCACGAATCACTGTTACACCACGATGAATCTCGTTTCCGATTCTGTCAGCTATAACCTCAGGTTTTGATGAGAAAATGAACATCTGCACCGACTGTTTGCTTCCAGTGAAGGCGAGGTCCATGCAGTAGCTGCTCACGAAGTTTCCGACCAAACTGTAGATGATAAGTTCCACACGCTCAAGGATTTCCAAATCTTGGAACACGAAGAACGAGCTTCCGATGATGACAAGGTTCATAGCCAGTGTGAAGCGGCCGAGTGAGATGTTGCGGTATTTGTTCACCACCATAGTGATGATGTCGACGCCACCGGTACTGCCGCCTGAAAGGAAAATGATGCCGTTAGCAAATCCGCCGATGCCACCACCGATGATGGCTGCGAGGAATTTGTCTGATATGACAGGCACATCGCCGATAATATTTTGCAGCAGCGAGAAGAAGAACGCCATTACAGCGATGCAATAAATTGTCTTTACGCCGAATCTCCATCCTAAAATCTTGAAAGAGAACAAGATAAGTATCGCATTAAGTGTGAAGATGGTATAACCTGTCGAGAGACCTGTCACCCAATAGACGATGGTTGCGATACCGTTGACGCCACCGCCCAGCATATTGTTCGGAATGAGGAATGCCGTCCAACCGAGTGCTATGATGAACAAACAAACTGTGATTACAGCGTAGTTTTTGATTTCGATGAGGATGTTCGATGTTTTTTTCATGTTATTTTTGTTTTTCAGAATTTAACAAAAAAGACTTAAAACATTGTTTGCCAATATCTTAAGTCTTTATCTCTTTCTCGTACCTGAGGCCGGGGTCGAACCGGCACGTCCACAATGGACACAGGATTTTAAGTCCGGCGCGTCTACCGATTCCGCCACTCAGGCACTTATATCTTATTAGAGCGGAAAACGAGACTCGAACTCGCGACCCCGACCTTGGCAAGGTCGTGCTCTACCAACTGAGCTATTTCCGCAAAAACTTCGTTTTTGCTGCTTCTTGTCGCGACTCGGCATTGTTCAAACAAGTTTGGCACTGCTCTCGCTGCTCCAAGAAGTCCGCTTGAGCGGAAAACGAGACTCGAACTCGCGACCCCGACCTTGGCAAGGTCGTGCTCTACCAACTGAGCTATTTCCGCTTAAAATTGCGGTGCAAAAATACTACATTTTTTAATACCCACAACATTTTTTTGAAAAAATTTTTGACAGGTTATTTTTTCAAACGAAATTAATAAGATTTACAAGACAATTATTTCCCTAAATCATTAGACATCAGGTCATTAATCTTCAATTTTTCAATTTTCAGCTTTCGAAGAAAAGTGGCAATTGAAAAATGAAGATTAATGAACGAATAATTTTATCCTAAAAAATCAGTAATTTTTTAGCATTTTTTTAATCTCATTGAGTTTCATCAATGCCTCAACAGGGGTCAAAGTGTCTATATTTATGTTAAGGATGTCGTCTTTGATTTGTAAAAGCAGTGGGTCATCGAGCTGAATGAAACTCAGTTGCATGTTGTCGATTTGCTTGCTCTCTTTCACCGCTTCGTCGAGATTTTCGTGCGAATGCGACTTCTCGAGCATTGATAGGAGCGCATCTGCCCTGTCAATGACTTTGCGAGGCATGCCTGCCATCGCCGCCACATGGATACCGAAGCTATGCGCACTGCCACCTCTCTTGAGTTTTCTCAAAAAGACGACCTTGTTCCCCACTTCCTTCACGGTCACGTGATAGTTTTTAATCCTCTTGAACGACGCCTCCATCTCGTTAAGTTCGTGATAGTGAGTGGCGAACATCACTTTAGCGCGCATCGTCGGGTGTTCGTGCAGATATTCAGTTATAGCCCAGGCAATGCTGATGCCGTCGTAAGTGCTGGTGCCACGGCCTATCTCATCCAACAAAATCAAGCTGCGGTTCGAGACATTGTTCAAAATAGAGGCTGTCTCATTCATCTCAACCATGAACGTAGACTCGCCGGAAGAGATGTTATCTGAAGCACCGACACGAGTGAAAATCTTGTCAACAAACCCGATACGAGCTTCCGAAGCCGGCACAAACGACCCAATCTGCGCCATCAAAACGATGAGAGCCGTTTGACGCAGCAGCGCCGATTTACCCGACATATTCGGACCTGTTATGATAATAATCTGTTGTTTTTCACGGTCAAGATACACGTCGTTGGAGATATACTCCTCGCCCACCGGCATCATCTGCTCAATCACCGGATGTCTACCTTCTTTTATGTCAATGACGTACGAATCATCGACTGTTGGCATCACGTAGTTGTTGTTCTGCGCGATAAATCCGAAATTCACGAGGCAGTCGATCTTCGCCACCAAAGCCGCGTCGAGTTGTATTGGTGCCACAAACTCAGAAGTGGCGTTGATCAACTCAGCATAAACCTGTTCTTCGATGATTTGTATTCTCTCCTCCGCCCCAAGGATTTTCTGCTCGTATTCTTTCAGTTCCTCGGTGATATAACGTTCTGCATTTGCCAATGTCTGCTTGCGAATCCACTCTGCTGGGACCTTATCTTTATGTGTGTTCGTCACCTCGAGATAATAGCCGAAAACATTGTTGAAACCGACTTTCAGCGAAGTGATTCCTGTCGCCTCAATCTCGCGGCGTTGTATATTAATAAGGTATTCTTTGCCAGAACGCGAAAGATTACGCAAATCGTCGAGTTCAGCATTCACGCCATCCGCAATGAAATTGCCTTTCGAGGTAAGTGCCGGAGCGTCTTGCTTTATCTCTTTTTTAATTCTATTTCTTATTGATTCACAAGGATTTAACTGCTCAGCAAAAGCCTTCATCGAACTATTGTCACTTTCCTGACAGAGAGCGCGGATCGCTTCAATTTGTTCGAGAGCATTCGCCACCTGCAGGAGCTCGCGAGGGTTTACCCGAGCGAGCGACACCTTGGAGATAAGTCGTTCTAAATCACCGACTTGTCGAATCGCATCTTGAAATTTCGATATGACTTCCCTGTTTTTATAAAAATAGTCGACAACATCGTATCTCGATTGAATCTGTTCTTTGTTTTTCAGCGGAAGCGATATCCAGCGGCGCAACAGTCGCGAGCCCATCGGTGAGACGGTCTTGTCGATGACATCTATCAGCGTCTTTGCGTTAGGATTCGGGGTATTCAGAAGCTCAAGATTACGAATCGTAAACTTGTCGAGCCACACAAACTGCCCCTGGTCAATACGCGACAATGATGTGATGTAATCTATCTTATCATGTTGAGTTTCATGTAGATAATGAATCGCAGCACCAGCCGCCACAATACCTTTCGGAAAGTCGTCAACGCCAAAACCCTTCAAAGAATTGGTGTTGAAATGACGAGTTAGGATATCGTTTGCATAATCGTCGGAGAACACCCAGTCGTCAAACACCGTCAACAAATATTTATCGCTGAAATTCTCAATAAACTCACGGCGTTTATTACGCTGACAAAGCACTTCCGACGGGTTAAAACTTTGCAGGAGCTTATCGATATATTCACTATTGCCTTGAGTGAGGTAAAACTCGCCTGTCGAGACATCAAGGAAAGCCACTCCGATTTCGTTTTTCTCCAAATGCACTGATGCCAGGAAGTTATTCTCCTTCTGAACCAGCACGTTGTCGTTATATGTGATTCCCGGTGTAACAAGCTCAACCACGCCTCTTTTCACCAGGCCTTTTGTTGCTTTAGGATCCTCAAGTTGTTCACACACAGCGACTTTCAAACCGGCACGCACCAGTTTCGGAAGGTAGGTGTCAAGTGCATGATGCGGAAAACCTGCCATCTCCGAGCCCTGAGCCGCGCCATTGGAACGACGCGTCAGTACTATACCCAAAATACCCGACGCCTTTATCGCATCCTCACCATAAGTCTCATAAAAATCTCCCACACGGAACAGCAGCATGGCTTCAGGGTATTTAGCCTTGAAAGCATAATATTGCTTCATCAATGGAGTGTCATTCGCCATATTAACAACTAAATCTTAATAAATTGATACTCAGTAAATTAAAGGAATCTCTCTACGTGCTATAATCAATGCACAAATATACAATTTTTCTCTGAAATGCAATCTTTTTTTCACTATTTTTGCAAAAATTTTTCACTTATGCGTAAGTTAACGATGCCTGAATTGAATCGTCTGAATGTCAATGACTATCATAATATCAAGAAGTTGCCAGCAATTATTGTGCTTGACAACATCCGTTCAATGGAAAATGTAGGATCGTTTTTCAGAACCGCCGACGCTTTCCGCATCGAGTCGATTTATCTGTGTGGAATAACCGCCTGTCCTCCGCATCGTGAAATTCACAAAACAGCTTTAGGTGCTGATGAAAGCGTTGATTGGAAGTATTTTGAGACCACCGTTGAAGCATGCAAGCATCTGAAAGAGATCGGATATAAGATTTTTGCAGTTGAGCAGATTGAAAACAGCATAAAACTTGATGAATTTGAGGCTTCTGCAAAGTCGGCATACATCTTTGGGAACGAGGTCGACGGCGTCGACGACGATGTTTTACCATATTGCGACCAGGCAATTGAGATTCCACAGGAAGGGACAAAACACTCGCTAAACGTCTCAGTTACAGGCGGAATCGTCATGTTTCACTTATTTGAGAACCTCAAAAAATCCAATTATTAATTATTTTAAAAATAAGTGTAATAGTTATTAGAAAATTTAGTAATTTTGCAGCCAATTATTTTAGCTATTATAGGACATGAAAAAATCATTTATAAAATTCAATCTTTTATTTGTATTGTTAATGACTCCAATGTTTTTCATTGGTCAGGTAACCAGAAGAACTGCAGCTCAACCGAAATTCACATATCCGAATTGGGATTCAAAACCGATAGAACAAGCGTTTGTTGTGTCGCTCGACGGCGGTAACTCATCAATCATTGGAGGAGACACAGACGAGAATAATTTTGGATTTAGCATCCATGGCGGTGTAGGTTATTCAGCAAAATTTTGGGGATTTAAGTTGAAGTTAGGATATGAGATGTTAGGCGGAAAAAACACATCAACAAAATACTCATTCGATACTAAATTCATCGACAGCTCAATTCAATTCCACATCAACGCCATTGATTTGATAATGGATCAGCTTCCACACCGTTTCAATGTGTGCCCTCACGCCGGAATTGGCATTATCCACCAAAAGACACTTCTTTACGATCCAGATGGAAATATTGCATATAGATGGGGTTACAACGCCACATCAACGGGCAACCAGCAAAACTCAAGCAAAGGCAGCTTCATCGGCAGAAAATTATTCTCAGCCCAATTCGGTCTTGAAGCAAATTACCTTATCACACCTGAGTTTTATGTATATCTCGATTACAGCGTCAGATATACCGACACCAAATATCTTGATGGAATGTCATTAAACTTTAGAAGCGACTGGGTCTCAACAATAGATTTGGGTATTGCTTACAAGATCAATTTGAACAAGAAGAAAAGCAAAAATAACACAGGTTACTACAGAACACGTTAATTTTTTAATTTTTTTTAACGTGTAATAAAAATTTTTGTTATTTTTGTAGCAAATATTTTAAGAGGAGTAAAATAGTTTTAAAAAATCATAATTATGAGTAAATTTACGTTTAAAAAATCATTGTTAATCATTGCATTAGCACTTCTTCCAATGACTTTCTTTGGACAGAATGATAATACTGAGAAGCCAAAGAGCAACAATCACTGGCATATCGGTATTGAAGGTGGTGCTACTACATTGTTCAGCGACAACAAACCGTTTATGCTTGACAAAACCAGCTGGGATGTCAGTGTTTCATTCGGTTACACCTTCGCAAAATTCATCACCGTCTACACTAAACTTGGTTATTTCAACTTAGCAGGTGAAAAAGCAAATTACTTTACTCTTGATGAATGTAATTTCTTCAATGGCAACTTGAACGTCGGTTTTGACATTATGCAGCTTATCAAATACAAACCGGATCGTAAATTCGGCTTTGGCCCTCACATCGGTTACGGTCAGTTGCAGTCAAGATCAAAATCCACATATATAAACGGTAAAGTTTTCAAATGGGGATACGATGAAGAAGACGGACATAAAGGCGGCGGAATCAAAGGCAGAAGAGTTATCTACGAACTCCCAATGGGTATGGATTTCACATACAACTTCTCAAAGAGACTCGCTATTTATGCTGATTTAACTTTA
>Ga0310696_10006933_pt1 | contig 13376 bp, 13 predicted proteins | sample AusTroGonzalo_MG_4_FD_203885 | JGI IMG/M metagenome (GOLD analysis project Ga0310696, IMG submission 203885) | Bovine rumen microbial communities from tropical cattle in Woodstock, Queensland, Australia - Gonzalo_02 (v2) (version 2) | ecosystem: Host-associated > Mammals > Digestive system >... | reverse complement strand
ATTAGCGTATTCCACTAAAGCGATTTCAGTTGGGTCACCATAGACACCATCATCAACAGAGGCGTTAGAGCAGAGGGATAAACCCATGGATAAGAATTTATAGTTATCAGTGAAGATTTCATCTCCACCAACGAGTTGTTCATTTAAGTAGGCACGCACCACTGTCATCTTGTTTTGTGTTAGTGTACCAGTCTTGTCAGAACAGACCACACTGACAGCGCCTAATGTTTCAACAGATGGTAATTTACGCACAATGGTATTGGCTTTGACCATCTTTTGCACACCTAACGCTAAAACGATTGTAACAACTGCAGGTAAGCCTTCAGGGACAGCGGCGACCGCTAATGAGATAGCAAACATGAAGTTTTCAATAATGCCATCAAGCCAGCCTTCAGTGCCTAAAGGTGTACGAGCATTAGCTCTAAATAAATCAATAAGTTGAATACCAAATAAGATGACAACAATAACAATTGTTAAAAGACCTAAGAACTTAGATAACTTAGCAAGTTGTTTTTGTAATGGAGTTGTATCGTCATCTCCTTCGGAGAGTAATTTAGCAATTTTACCTGTTTCAGTATCAATACCAGTTCTAACAACAATACCTTCACCACGGCCATATACCACAGGTGTAGACATATAAACCATATTGACTCTGTCACCAACACCGACTTCATCAGTGAAAACAATGTTAGCGTCTTTTTCCACTGGTAAAGATTCACCGGTTAAGGATGATTCATCAGTTTTTAAGTTAATAGCCTCAGTTAAGCGGAGATCCGCTGGAACGGTTCTACCTTCTTCTAAGATGACAATATCACCAACAACGAGTTCTTCCGCTTTTAGTTCAATGAGTTTGCCATCACGTCTCACCACGCATGTTGGTGAAGACATTTTCTTTAAAGCTTCTAATGATTTTTCCGCTTTGTTTTCTTGAACAGTGCCGATAATTGCATTTAAAACGCAAACACCTAAGATAATGATAGGATCAGCAAAGTCAAACGATTCACCATTCTTAACGGTATTAAAAATAGAAATCGCTACGCTTAAAAGAGCGGCCGCTAAAAGAATGAAAATCATTGGGTCATTAAACTGACCTAAGAACACTAAAAAAAGCGGGGTTTTCTTTTTCTCTGGTAATTTGTTAGGACCATATTTAATGAGTCTTTCACCAGCTTCTTGGCTAGTTAAACCTTGCTCAACGTTACTATCTAGTTCTTGCAAGACTTCCTTTGCGCTTTTTGTTTCAAACATATACTTGTCCTCCAAAAAGTTTTTAGCGTCTTGCTCATACACTGGTTAGTCCCGGGTTATTCACCGTGTTGACGAGATTCTAACTTCGCTACTCCCGCTTATATATTTAATATGTTTTGTGCTTTGCACATTAATAATGTTATATGAGTATTACTTAAAAGTAAATATTATTCCAAATATAAGGATTTAAGCTTATCGATATCCACTCCTAAGGCTTCTTTGATGTAATTAAGTGTCCCACCATAGTGTTCTTTCATTGCGTTAATTGCAGAGTTCATATATTCCATTCTAGTGGAAAAGACATCAATTAAACTTTGTTTATATTCTTCGTTATAGAAAGGAAGATATTCCACTCTTCTAAGCATCATCTCAGCGCGCTTTTCCATCGCGATATTTGAATATAGATAATCATTCATCGCATCTTCTTCAGAGACACCTAAGGCTATTTCAACAAGATATGCTGCAAAGCCTGTTCTATCTTTACCTTGTGAACAGTGAAAATATGTTACTCTATTATCTTTTAAAATAATATCAAAGAACTTTTTATAGGCATCGATGCCATCTTCTGTAGTAATGAATTCACTATAGACTTTGACTAAATGATCAAAGCCACTTGTTTGGTCTTCTAAAAACCATAATAGATTGCCGTCAGAGCTTTTCATTCTTTGTCTAGCTTCTTCATTAGTTTTCTTACTTAAAACTGGAAGATTGTGCATTCTTACTCCATCAAGATGGAAATCAGGATAATATTCAAATTCATCAGGACTTCTAAAGTCGATGATATCGGTTAAGTTAAAACCTTTAACGATTTGTTCATCGTTTTCATCTAGTTTTACTAAAACACTACCTCTGATTAAGCGGCCGTATTTAATATGACGACCATCAGTTGTGACCATACCACCGATATCACGGATATTCTTTTGAAATGATAATTCATAGACTTTCATAGTTGTTTTCATATTATTATGAATGCTTTCAGTTGTCTACAAAATGAAGACAACTCATAAATAAAAAACTTTGACACATTAAGTATCAAAGTCATTTAAGTATTATTGTTGTTCCACTGGGATTTGCTGTGTGGCTTTCTTTTTACGAATCGCAACGATAATGTACCAAATAAGAACTGCGGTAAATGATACTGATTGGGCAATCGAAATACGGATGACAGTTAAGTTATCAGCTTCACCTTCGTTATTGATGACGTGGAGGATGTTAACAATTGTGTTATTCACAAAGTGATCACCCATACCCATATAGAGGTTGCCTGTTAGTTTACCCATCATGGCGAATTTAAAGCCCACTAAAGCGGATGTACCAATAAGCATCGCGGATTCGCCAATAAAGTCACCTACTGTTTTATTACCATCAATTAAGCTTCTTAAAGGTGCCATAATATGCCATACACCAAATAATACTGAGGCAATAATGCCAGCGATAAGGAATTTATATTTATCAGAGAGCATCTTTTGGAATAAGCCTCTGAAGACACCTTCTTCCATTAAAACGTTGATGATGTTGCCGATAACACAGATCACAAAGAAGATAAATTCAGTATGTTTAGCTTGTTCTCCACCATCAACTGAATAAGCGGTAACATATAGTTCAACCGCTTTTAAGTTATTTGAGGCTGCAAGAATAATGATTTCAACACCATAGGCAATAATGAATACGATAATACCAAAGGCCAAACCTTTTAATATATCAAGGAATGATTTGCCTGTTTTAAAGCCAACATCTTCAAATCTATAACGGAAGACAAATATCGCAGCAATCATTAAGCCAATTCCAATTAGTTTATGAATAAAGGCTTCGCCAAAGAATGTTTGATCTGTGCGGATAACAAAGTATTCTAAAGCACGGAAAGCGAAACATATCACGTAGATAATTAATACCGCGAGGATTGTTTTTAGTTTTGTGTTTAATAATTTAGATTCGTTCATAGTTTTCTCCATAGCGTTAATATTTTATCAGCATTTTGCTATCTGTCTAGTTATTTATTAATGAATTAATAAAAAAGGACTGAGTATTTATCTCAGTCCTATTATATTCTAGTGGTGCCCGAGGCCGGAATCGAACCGGCACGGTATCGCTACCGCTGGATTTTGAGTCCAGTGCGTCTACCAGTTTCACCACTCGGGCAGTGAGTTAATTATATAACAGTGATGAAAAAAGTAGAAACACAAATTTTGTGTTATTTAGTCACGATTTTCGCCAACATAGAAGATGGCTAATGAATCAGGACCAATATGCGCGCCTGTGATGAGGTCATAGAAATAGATTTCAACATTGCTCACGCCGTGGTTAGTTAAATAGTTTTTAATTGATAAAGCATCATCATAGGCATCACAGTGAGAAATATAAACGGTTTGTTTTTCTGGATGTCTGATCTTTGCTAAGCAAGTTTCGGCAAGTCTTTTTAAGGCCATTTTACGACCACTTACTTTACCCGCGACTTCGATCTTAGATTTATTACTACCTTTTAAGATGAATTTAATTCTTAAGAAATTGATGAACTTTGCTAATAAAGCGGAGACTCTTCCTTTCTTGATGAGATATTTGATATCACCAACGGTGAATTCACTTCTCACTTGGAATTTGAATTTTTCGCATTCATAGCAAAGATCTTTAAAAGACATACCCTTCTTCACTAATTCGTAGGCATGAAGTGCTTGTAAACCTTCACCAAAGCCCGCGGTTGCACTATCAACGATATAGACAACTTCTTTACCTTGTTCTTTATTGATTGTGTCTCTAGCGATACAAGCTGAGTTATATGTTCCTGAAATACCTTTAGCCATCACAAAGCAGATAATTTGATGGCCTTCTTCAACGTCTTTTCTAAATGCTTCTTCATATGTATAAGGAGTGACTTGAGAAGTATTAATACTACTACCTTCACGCATCTTTGATAAAAAGAGTGAGAGAATTGGTCAACGTTAATATCATCTTCATAGCATTGATAGATTTTTTCATCGATAGTTAACGACATATTGACCACTTTGATTTCAGCGTTTCTTTTTTCGATAATGTCTTTGAATAGATTGCTACCCGCATCAGCATAAATTTTAATTGCCATAAGCGTTCCTCCTTTTTTGCCGTGAATATAGTATGAAAAGAAGAGACATTAATAAATCTATTAATAAAAAAGATTACTCTATTAGGAATAATCTTTACTCTACTGGGTTAATTTGTTTTGATAGATTACTTTGTAATCTTTATGCCAAATTGCCTGCGATTACATAGTCTAAAAGTAAATCACGAGCGAATAAGAATGGATCATGATATTCTTCCACGACTGTGAGCTTATTAGGGGCATAATCTGAACAATAGTTATCACAAACGATGTAATAAGTATCGTTTTGATTAATCGCATCTTTATTTTCATTACCGTAATCTGAGTAAGTGATGAAATAGTTTTCATTATCAGTTTCAGTAAAGCGTGTCTTTAAATCACTACCCTTTAAGGAACATAACTGAATGGTGTTATCAAATGGGAAGAGATTAAAGATATCAGCATAGCTGACTTCACCCGCGCCTAAATGATATGGAGAACGGCAAGAAAGATATCCACCACCAAGGAAGATATTGTATTTCTCTTTCCATTCATCTAAGCCAACTTGTAAATATAATTGGCTAACTAATTGTCTTAAATCTTCGGAATATAAACGTTTGCTAACGTTTCCAATTGGTTCTCTAGCGTTACCAATGATGTCTTTATATTTTTCAAATAAAGCTTCTGATCTAGTTTCTGGTTCTGCTTTCTTGGTGTAGTCATGGGTAAAGATACTCTTAATATCAGTGACTTTAAATGTGCCATTCTTAGTGTCGACATCTAATTTAACGTAAGAGAAGCTATTGTTATAGCCCGCTCCTTGGAGGTGATAGACACCTTTACTATCTTTTCTAATGTAGTTTTTATGTGTATGACCTTCAAAAACGATATCAACATATTCTTTACTTAGTTCGACATTATAGGCTGCATCATCATCGTGGATGGAATAGATAACTATATCACATCCTTGTTCTTTTAAGGATTTAGCCTCATATTTCACTAAGGAATCTAATTCTGTACCAGTTTTAAAATAAACGTCTTTGACTTTAGAAGCGGCGATTGAGGAATAGCAGTCCCCTATCGCACCGATGATACCAACTTTCACACCATTCTTTTGGACGATAACGGATGGTTGACAGTAATCTGGTCTTTCATTAGTGGAACGATTATAGACATTAATACCAAGGAATGGGAAATTAGCAATTGCAGCATTTTCTCTAATACGTTCTTCACCCCAGTCAAATTCATGATTACCTAAGGTCATAGATACGAATCCTTGTTCACTCATCCAATCAGTCACTAAGAAACCTTTGGTTAAGTTACTTTCTGCAGAACCTTGCCACATATCACCTTGTGATAAGATGATGGTATTTAACTTATTATTAGTGACTTCATTAACAACAGAAGCGGTTTTAGAAATACCCAAACCTGTTTCACTATCTAAGGTATTACCATGGAAATCATTAAAACCCACGATTTGAAGAGTGACAATTCGTGGATGTCCTTCATAGGATTCAGAGTTTGTTGGATTACTTGCCCCACAACCCGCTAAAGAGAATAAGATAAACAAAGTGCTAAAGATAGTCGCTAAAGTTTTCTTCATATGTGGTAATTGTAATACATTTTTTTATTTTTATAAATAAATATACTATTCGTGGGTTTTATTGTTTCTTCTTGAATGAATAAATATCGTCATTATTTCAAAGGCTATAAATAGCACAAAGAAGATAATGGTAAGCACTATAATTGTGGTTCTTGTTTGATAGACATCTTTTAATAAGAAACCCATTAAGAAACTTGCCCCATTAGCGAGCACAGCAAACAGTAATATCTTCCAAAACTTGAAGCGCATGAATAAGAATATTATCAAAGCTTCCACAAGCGTTGTTCCTATTTCATAGGAAAATAGAACGATATTATATGTGTTAATATCACTAATACTAAGCAAGATGAAATTCATTGTGGTGTTTAAAACTAGATTCGCAATTGATACCACGAGGAATAGCTTGATATCGCCCCATTTAAGAAACATATAGATTACTGTTTCAATTAAAAGAGTGAGTGATAATGGAAATAAAATAATCCAAGGCATGCCCTAATTATAGCAAAAAGAAAACGCTCATTCGAGCGTCTTCGTTTTATTACCAAGAGAGGTTGGCGTTACCTGTATCGGTTTTAATATCGCAGATACCACCACTTGTTTCTTTTGGATAAGTACCATGTCCTGTATCAGAATCGAAATAGACAATCTTTGGTGATAAGAAGTTACCTCTGACATCGCCTGTATCTGTTTCAATCTTTAAGCTAGCGGCATCGCTATCTTTGAAGACTACATCACCTGTAGAGGTTTTGATATCCATTCTGTTATTAGCGATAGCGTTTGTTAATTTAACAGCGCCTGTGCTACCTCTAACAGTTAAGTCTTCACATTGGACATCTTCAAGTGTTGCACCACCCATAGAATGTTTGACTGTGAGGTTTTGACATTTGATTGTTCTAACTTTGGAAGAACCAGTTGAACCTTCAATAGAAGCATCACCTGTCACTTCGATTTCTGTACCAGTGAATGTACCTGTGCTTGTTTTAGCGTTGAAGTGAGAGCACTTTAAGTTTTCAACATTAACTGAACCAGTAGAAGCTTCTAAGTTAACTTCACCAGCGATTTCTGTATTTTTAACTGTGACACTGCCTGTAGAAGCTTTAGCTTTTAAGTTAGCAGCAGTCGCATTATTGATGGAAACACTACCAGTGGAGGCTTTAGCCTCGATATCACCGGTAACATGGTTATTAATTTTAATACTACCTGTACTAGCAGTGGCTTTAACACCGGTGAATGTAAATTCACTAGCGATGTCTAAACTACCAGTGGAAGAAACATAATTGAGGTTTTCACAATCTGTTTCTGGTAAGTAAACAGTGATCTTCATTGGTCTGAAATCAAAGTTGAAGAACCATCTTTCATACCATCTACGAGCATCGACTGTTTTGATTTTTAATAAGCCATCTTTAACAGTGACTTCGTGATAAACTTTTTCTCTTTCTTCACAAACGACTAAGCCTTGGCCATCGTTTGCTTTTGCTAATTCAACACTAGCTGTGTTTGTATCAAATTCGAAGTTTTTGATTTCTTCTTCGATGTTATGTCTATTTGTGGTGTAGGTATCGTTATGTCTACCTTTAACTACGTGATAGCCTACGATGACCGCACCAGCGCCAAGGGCAATACTACCCAAGACAATTAATGCAACAAATATACCTTTCATAATAATCCTTATCTCCTTTTCTTTCTGATAAAGGCACTCTTAATGCCGATTATCATAAATCTTGTTAAACGGCACATACCTTTAGTGACTCCCACACAGGCGAACACCATGAGGATAGAGCCACCAAAGCCTAATAGAGCAGCTCCTAAGAAGTATGTGTCAGTCATGCCTGAAGCAATGAAGCCGCCAACACCCCAGAAGGTTGTGACAATCATACTCACTTCAACGGCATAGACTGCAATTGCACCACTCCACATCACAACGATTGCGGCAAATGTTAATGCAATAGCAGTAATGACAACTGGAAGCCAGAATGGGAATGAGAAGATGACTAACATTACTTCCCAGCCTCTGAGTCTTCTCTTTGGTTTCATCTTATGCTTGACCAAGCTCACAAGCGGTGTATCTTTAGCGATTTCTCTCACCACTTCATCCACTGTACCGATTTCGTTAATTGCTTCTTCTTCGCTTTTACCTTCGTCGATACGGTCATTTATCATTTCTTCATAGAAGCTAATGCGGTTTTCGATTTCCTCATCGGGAAGACCGACTAATTTACTTCTAAGTTCATCTAAGAATTGTTTTTTGTTCATAAATATCTTTCCTCCCTTTCTATGAAGGCGTAAATCTCCATAATTTCTTTCCATTCGTTTTTGAAGTCTTCAATTCTTCTTAAGCCATTCGGTGTGATGTGATAATACTTACGAAGCCGGCCTTCGTATTCCGCGGAGCGCACCACTAGCATGTTGGCTTCTTCCAAACGCTTCAAAATGGTATAGAGTGTGGATTCAGATAATTCAAGAATTGGTTTTAGGTCTTTAATGATCTTATAGCCATAGGAATCTTCGTTCTTAATAGCCGCTAAGACGCAGACATCTAGTACACCTCTTTTTAATTGAGCATCCATAGCATACCTCTTTTCACGGTATACATCATATCACGAGGTATGTAGGTGTCAATACCTTTTTGAAAAAATTTTTTGCAGAAAAAAAGCGTTCCCGTATATGTGTGGGAGCGCCATCTTCTGTGTACGCGTTATCCTAGTATTTCTTTAAGCCAATTGCCAACCACTGTTTTGACATGATCTTTGTCAGTTTGGGTATCAATTCCATTAATAGAGATACCCTTCAAGACTTTATTTTTTGGATACATTTCAATCAAATGATCATCAATCCCCTTTAGACCGGAACCAGCGTGAGTGGCAAAAGGAATAAGAGTCTTATTAGTTAAATCATGTTTATCTAAGAAAGTGTAATTAATCATAGGCCAATAGAAGTACCATGCAGGTCCACCGATGAACACTTTGTTATATTTAGCAAAATCTGGCACATCTTCTTGATACATAGGACGAGCGTTACTTTCGATATCTTTTTTAGAAATCTCAAGAAGTGGACGATAGTCATCTGGATAATGTTTATCGTTAGAAACAAGTTCGAATAAATCCGCGTTTAATTGTTCCGCAATGCTTTCCGCTAAGATGGCGGTATTACCTTTAGTAAGGATGCCATTAGCTTGCAAACCTTTAGCGGAGAAATAGACCACTAGTGTATCAGTGGCATGTTTCGCGGCTATGAAGTACTTGTTTTTGTTTGCTTTCATTAATCTTTCCTCTCCCTTCTCTCTTTCGGTCCAAAAGAGACAATATCTTACCTTATTCTTTTACTTTAGTAAAGGTAATATTTTAGAATATTTTTTGCCACGGGAAAGACCACTATTTTTTGTTTGATAATATCGAAACTTTTTAATAAAAAAGTCCTGAGGTTTAATCAGGACATTTTTTCTAAGGTTGGTGCGCTTGACGCGATTTAAACGCGTGACCTCAACCTTCGGAGGGTTGCACTCTAATTCAACTGAGCTACAAGCGCAGTTATTATTATAGCGCATCTCCACTATCTTAAAGATGGATTATTTATCTCTTAATAAGTTGTTATTTAAGATAATTTCACCATAGGCTTTACCTAAGATATAGGCATCCTTGGTGTTGTAGTGATATGTGTTAAAGCCACCTTTAGCATCATCACCGATTTCAAGTTTTAAGCCGTTTTCTGTGAATGTACCATCAACGATATAGTTTAGTTCATAATCTGGATCTTCTTTTTCAAGTTGACCTTTAGCAGCGATATTGTTCTTTAATTTATTAATACCATCGTTAACTGATTGTTGTGAACCATAACGGTTCTTACTGCCATCATAGATTGTGCAATCTAAGAAAGCGATGTTCTTTGCTTCTTCGTCAACTGCATATTTGGCAAATTCATCACGGAAATCTTTAATTAATGTTTCCATTTGAGTTTGATAATTTTTGTTACCAGTGTCTGATTCACCTTGGTGCCAAATGAAGCCTTTTAAGACTGGGACTTTGCCAGTTTCTTCAATCGCTTCTAAGCAGTTATATGTGTATGTTTTTAATAAGTGGAATAAAGATTTGGTTGGATCTTCATCACGATTTGCCCAGTTAGGACCATCGGTTTTGGTAAAACCACTGCCGGAGAAAGCACACTTAATTAAGTGAACTGGGTTTTCTTCGCTAGCGTATTCAGCGATGGTATTAGCAATGCCTAATTCAGGACCAAAAAAGATATCTCTGAGTTTTTGATTACGGTTTTTAGGATTTTCAACTTCATCACCTACACCCATGCCAACTTTAGTTGGTTGGAAGTTTGGAGTTAATCTCGCTTCTGGTGTGGATTTATCTTCACTCGCGGTGTGAGCTTGTGACCATCCAACAGGATAATAGAAGCCATAGTAACTTGTTTTAACGGTTTGGATACCTTCTGAGACAGGGGTATAGTCCATACCTTCTTCTTCAAAATAGTTTTCTAATAAAGGTGTACCATCTGGATGAACATAATATGTGCTGCCTTCCATATTGGATTGGCCAGAAAGAACGAAGACATCAACATGCGTATTGTCTGGTTCTGGTCCAGGTTGGGTGTTATTACACGCCACTAAAGAGGTGGCCACTAAAGCACCCAAAAATAAAAGTCTCTTTTGTAATTTCATAATTACGTCTCCTATTTGTTTTGTTTGAGCAAACTCATTATACATTATTCTTTATTAATAAAAAGATGAATTTTTGAATGAATTTTACATTTTTTGTTTGCTTTATTTTTTTATTAAAGATATATTGGTGATAGAAAGATTATCGTTTTGAGAGATAATCTATCATAGTGTTATGAGTTTAAAAGATGTAAAAATGAATTTTTTAGTCGACATCGCAACAGATTTGTTTATCTGTCGCTCTATTCAAGATGTCACCATCAAGGATATCGCGGTGTCCGCTCAGGTGGGTGAAGCCACCATTTACCGTTATTTTGGCAAGAAACAAGCAATCGTTATTTCTTCAGCGATGAAGTTACAAAAAGAAGTTAATGCTTTGTACTTCAAGCTTGATGAAGGAAGAACAGGATTTGAAAAACTTAAGATTTTCTATCTCAGTTATCTTCAAATCTTTGTTAACCATCCAGAATTCTACAAGTTTATTAATGAGTTCGATTCATTCATTAGTAGCGAGGATCCAGGAACCACTGACATCATCGACCCATATGAAGCGGTTGTTGGTCAGTATGAAAAAGTCTATATGAAAGCTTATGAAGAAGGCTTAAGAGATGGTTCCGTTAAAGAACAAAGAGATATCTCAATGTTCTACTTCGCCACCACTCACGCATTATTAGAGCTTTGTAAGAAGCTTTCCATCAAAGCGGCTGTGCTCAATCAAGACAAAGTCATTGAAAAACAAGCACAAGTTGAATGCATGATAGACATTATTCTATCAACACTTAATAACAATTAATCGGGGACATAATTTAAAAAGGGAGACAAATTATGAAAAGATTATCAAAAAAGCAGATGATTATTTTTGCCATCGGTCAATTAGGTTGGTCGATGCTTTCTGGCATCATTAGTGCTTGGTTAGTTTATTATTTCTTACCAAATAGCGAAAGCTTAAAATCTGGTGCTATTCCATACTTAGTTCCAGGCTTATTAGGTGGCTTTATCACAGTCTTAGGTATCATTACTGCGACTAGCCGTATTTTTGATGCTGTGACCGATCCACTTATTGCTTCATTATCTGATAGAAGTAAAAATCCAAAGGGTAGACGTATTCCATTTATGAAGTTTGCGGCTATCCCACTATCAATCGTCACATGTTTATTATTCTGTGTTGATTTTGGTAGATATGATGGCAATTTAGGTTGGCTCAACATCTTATGGGTGTCTGTCATGATTATCTTATTCTACTTATTCATGACCATGTACTGCACACCATACAACGCTCTTATCTCTGAGTTTGGCAAAACTCAAGAAGATAGAATGTTCATTTCCACTGCTATCTCATTAACATTCTTTGCTGGTACATTACTTGCTTACACACCATTCGTTTTCGCTGGTGTATTACAAGGGGCTGGTGTTTCATTTGCATGGAGTTACCGTATATGCTTTATCGTTTTAGCGGTTATCTCCTGTGTCTCAATGTTAATTCCAACATTCTTATTAAACGAAAAAGAATTTGTTGAAACAAAGCCAAGTGAAGAAAACGTTATGAGATCCTTAATCTCCACATTCAAGAACAAAGATTTCAGAACATTCTCTCTTTCCGACATTATGTACTGGGTTGGTTTAACCATGTTCCAAACTGGTTTACCATTCTTCGTCACAGTCTCGATGGGCTTTAATGAATCATTAACCATGGTCTTTATGGGTGCGATGACAGTCTTAAGTGCTTGCTTCTACCCATTTGTTACCGCGTTAGTGAAGAAGTTTGGTAAAAAGAAACTTGTTATCGCTGGTTTCTTAGGCTTAGCGGTTTGCTACGCAATTACCGCAGTTAGTAGCGTGACTGGCGTTTGCCCAACAGGTAGCGCGGAAGATCCTGCTAATGGATTAAGCTGGTTATTCGGTATCTTAATTACCGTAATCGCTGCTTTCCCAATGGCCTTATTAGGTATCATTCCTCAATCTATCGTTGCTGACGTTGCGGAAGCCGAATCCGTCACTACTGGTCAAAATAGAGAAGGTATGTTCTTTGCCGCTCGTACATTTGCGATGAAGTTTGGTCAAAGTATCGCCATGGTCTTATTTACCTCCTTAGCCATCATTGGTGTTAAACAAGGTGGCGTTGATGCTGATGGTAATGTTATTAGTGATATTACCACTGGTAAATTTGGCTTAATGATTGCCGCTATCGTCGCGGTGGCCTTCTGTGTTTTAGGCGCAGTTATCCTTCTCTTCTATAGAGAGAAGAAAGTCATGAAAACTATCGCTAAAGAAGGCGATGAAGCTTTCATGAAAGCTATTGAAAACGAAAAAGAAGTCGGTGAAAAAGCCGAATAATTATAGGTAATAATATGCGACTCATTTATTTTAAGAATGGTCATAAACATACTATTACATCGAGTAATGCTGATGTAGCAATTAATACCGTTAGAAATGGTAATAGAACCACTATTGCTATTACTGCTAACAAAGAGATCATCCTCCATAAAGCGGATGTCTCTTATCCATGCCACATCAACTATAAAGATATGTATTTCCTTAATGGTTATCAGTCTTGGACTGATACTAAGGAGTATAAACTAAGGGAAAGACTTAGAAACATTAAGAAAAGCCCACACATTATCTCGCATATGTTTGCGATGGATAAGTATGGAGATGCTTCTTTCTACAATTACTCAATTAGAAAGAGTCATGGCTATGATGTCTTTTATAGCAAGGGTAAATTTGAATCATTCATCTTTAACCTTAACTATAAGACTGCCTACTTAATCATTGAATTAATTAAAGATAGAAGTAGCATCCACCTTATTAGTGAT
>Ga0310696_10006932_pt1 | contig 13377 bp, 7 predicted proteins | sample AusTroGonzalo_MG_4_FD_203885 | JGI IMG/M metagenome (GOLD analysis project Ga0310696, IMG submission 203885) | Bovine rumen microbial communities from tropical cattle in Woodstock, Queensland, Australia - Gonzalo_02 (v2) (version 2) | ecosystem: Host-associated > Mammals > Digestive system >... | reverse complement strand
ATAGCTTACTATAATGTTGTGTTGATAGCAGAATACCGTTTGGAGTATCACTGATAGCAGAAATAGAAATATCCAATGCTTGTATCTGTCAAATTGTTGTGGCAGACTCTTGATGGCAAAAGCAAATAAGCTGTAGTTCCCTATATTCCATACGTATGGTCCAAGCCACCAAGGCAAGTAGAATATGGGGGCAAAGATAACGCTAAAGACGGGCGAATAAAGGAAATAGATGCTATGTGCTTGGGCATATTCCAAATTATAAGGACTCAACCCCTCCCAAAACATGCGGGTAGAATCCTGATAATCAAAATAGTTCGTATTTCGTCCACGTACCACCTCTAAAGTGGTAGCCAGCAATACGATAGCCATTCCCAGACAAAAGACACATGTGGGATTGGAAAAGAACCATTTAATAGCATTGATTATTTTCTTCATGCCTTTTTCCTTTAGTATTTGAACTTAACCAGCAGCTTCACAATTTTGTCAATCTCGTCATCTGTTAACTCATAATACAGCGGGAGACGCACTAGGGTGTCAGCATAACGGTCACAGTAGGAAAGTGCCCTACCGTCGTGTTTGTCTTGATAGTATTTGCTGGAATGTAATGGCAGATAATGGAAGGTGGCCTGAACACCGTGATTCTTTAGGTAGTTCATTAATGCCGTACGAACCTCCAGTGACGGACATAGCAGATAATACATGTGGTAGTTGTTAGTGGCATACTCTGGCAATTCTGGCAGTTTGATGCCATTGCCCAGTTTCCCTCTCAATCCTTGGTCATAACGCTCCCAGATATGACGGCGTTTCCCCTGAATATCATCTAATTGCTCTAACTGAGCCCACAAGAAAGCCGCATTGAATTCAGAAGGCAGGAACGACGAGCCGATGTCACACCAGCCATATTTGTTAACCATACCGCGATAGAACTCAGCACGATTGGTACCTTTCTCCCATAAAATCTCGGCTCTACTGATGAATCGTTCATCATTGACCACCAACATACCACCTTCACCGCAATTGATATTCTTGGTTTCATGGAAGGAGAAGGCAGCTAAATGGCCAATAGCGCCTAGAGGTTTTCCTTTATAGAAGGAATCGATAGAGTGTGCTGCATCTTCAACAACCATCAGATGATGTTCCTCTGCCAAAGTCATGATACTGTCCATGTCACAAGCTACACCGGCATAGTGCACAACAACGATAACCTTGGTATGCTCGTTAATCAGTGGTTCTATTTGTTCCGCTGTTATGTTGGGATTCTCGGCATTACTGTCAGCAAAACGTATGCAGGCCCCTTCGCGAAGAAATGCTATCGCAGACGACACAAAGGTGTACGATGGTACGATGACTTCATCGCCAGGCTTTAGCTGACAGAGCATGGCACACATTTCTAATGCGTCTGTTCCTGAAGTGCACAACAAACATTTCTTAAAACCGTAACGTTTTTCGAAGAACCCATGACAAAGCTTTGTAAACTGCCCATTACCAGACATGGTGGTAGAGTGACATACCTCTTGTATATAGCTGAGTTCGCGACCAGAGCAATATGGTTTGTTGAATGGAATCATTTCTTTGTCGATTTGATGTTAAATATTGATGGTATCGCTGACGATAAACACAGGACGACCTTTTACCTGATCGAAAATCTTTCCAATATAGAGCCCTAAGATTCCCATCATAAAGAGCAGTAGGCCCCCAACGAACCAAATAGAGAATATAGTGGAGGTATATCCCACCACTTCGTTGAGTCCATAGAACTTAGCAAAAATATTATAGATAGCCATCAGGAATGACAGGCATGACATAATTAAGCCTAACGTCACAGACAGATAAAGTGGTCTATTGCTGTTTGAGATGATAGAGTTATACGACAGTTTAAGCAATCTGGCAAGATTATATGAGCTTTCCCCTTCCAATCGATGGTCATGAAGTACATCTACCGTAGTCTTTTTGAAGCCAAGGGTATGTATCAACTCTACAAAGGAGCGTGAATATTCTGGGATGCTACAATATACTTTTACTATCTTCTGGCTATAGATGCCAAATTCAGCTACAGCCTTGTCTGTGTCGAAACCGCTCAGGAAGTCGTACACCTTATGGAAAACAGCTGATGACATACGTTTCAGGAAGGTGTCTTCTCTGACGACACGTCGTGCGCTCACCACGTCATACCCTTCAAGCGCTTTCTGATACATGGCTGGCAGGTCTTCTGGCTTATTTTGCAGGTCACAGTCTATCACCGCAATATAATTTCCTTTGGCGTATGTCAATCCTGCGGTTATGGCATAAGGCTGTCCGAAGTTCCTGCTTAGATTGATACCTTTGACTTTCTTGTCATGTGCACAAATCTCGGCAATCTTAGTCCATGAATCGTCAGGCGAGCAGTCGTTGACCAACACTATCTCGTAATCATCAGTCAGTGGCTTTATGGCATGATGTATGCGATTTACCAGCTCGTCTAACATCTTCTCGCCACGATAAACAGGTGACACAATTGATAAATCCATAAGATTTCTATTTATTATTTTGCATGCAAAGGTACAAAATATTTATGAACTATGTGCCATGAACGCTGATTTTTTCGTAACTTTGCGACCGAATATGAATATGAAGAGTGAAAAAATAGAAAAGTTATTGCATAGCACGAAGTTCTGGCAGTTTGTGCGCTTTGCGTTAAATGGAGGACTTTCGTCGGCTATACATTATGGTATTTATTACCTGCTATTGTATTTCACCATAGCCAATGTAGCTTATATTACAGGTTATGTCATCAGCTTTGTTAGCAACTTCTTTCTTACTAACTATTTTACCTTCCGCACAAAACCGACATTCAAGCGTTTTATCGGTTTCTCTGGCAGTCATGCATTCAATTTTGGACTGCATATCGTGCTCTTCAACCTTTTCCTGTGGCTGGGTGTCCATGAACTCATCATTCCCTTGCTCGTTATGAGCATTGCTATGGTGACGCAGTTTTTCATTTTACGTTTTGTGTTTGTCAGAAATCCACAGACAAGCAAGACGGAATCATAGTCGATAATATACTATAGTATGACGAATAATATCATCGGATTCGATGCCAAGCGCATTGTGAGAAACGGCACGGGACTGGGCAGCTATGGGCGAACGCTGGTTAACGATTTGGCTCAAAGGCAAGATTTGGAGTTGCGTCTCTATGCACCAGACCAGGGACGTGACGACTTACGCTCGCAGATTATTGAGCGCCCTAACGTCAGTTTCTGTTATCCTCATGGTAGTCGTTTGAGTAATTCTTGGTGGCGTATGAAGGGGGTAGTGGCCGACTTACAACGCGATGGCGTGCAGTTGTATCATGGTTTGTCTGGTGAACTCCCTATAGGCATCCACAAATCAGGCATCCGTAGTGTGGTGACCATCCACGATTTGATATTCTTGCGTCATCCAGAGTTCTACCATTGGCTGGATACCAAGATATATGCCTGGAAGTTTCGCCAGACCTTAAAAGAAGCCGATCACGTCATCGCCATCAGCGAGTGTACCAAGCGCGATATCTTGTACTATGGTGATATTGACGAAGGTAAGATATCCATCGTCTATCAGAGTTTTGCACCCCGCTTTACTGCCGATGTCAGCGAGGAACAGCGTTCATCGGTACGCAACCTATATCATTTGCCTAAACGTTATATCCTTAATGTGGGTTCGATAGAGGCTCGTAAAAACATCTTGCAGACCGTACAGGCATTGCCATTGTTGCCTAACGATGTGGCTTTGGTTATCGTCGGACGTCATACTTCCTATACTGACCGCGTGCTGCAATATGCCCATAAACATCATCTCGAACAGCGTGTTTCCGTACTGCATGGTGTGCCTGATGAACATCTGCCCGTACTCTATGCTATGGCTGAGGCTTTCGTCTATCCTTCCGTCTATGAGGGTTTTGGCATTCCCATCATCGAGGCCATTAGTTGTGGCTTGCCTGTCGTAGCATGTATGGGTTCTTGTCTCGAGGAGGCAGGAGGCCCTGACAGCTATTACGTTCAGCCAGGCGATGTGGAGGCTATGGCTGATGCTATCCGTCATACGCTAATAGGTGCAGAGGGTAGGGAACTCCGTATCGAAAACAGTCAAAAATACATCCGTCGTTTCGGCGGATGTAGTGTGGCCAGTCAGGTTGCTGATATTTATCAGCGCTTGCTGTAATTCTCAATTTTCAATTAGAATAATTCCGCAGGAATCAATTCTTTCGCACGCTCGAAGTCTTCTACCGTATCCAGCTCTATTGAGAAGAAATCTGTGGTGTCTACCACACGGAAGTGATGCCCTTGCGGTATGAGGCGTTCGAAGGCACGTTCGTAGAAAATATCGATGAGCCCCTCGCGCTCTATCATCTGTTCTAATTCGCGAAAAAGGGCGGTAGAATAATCTGAGGCGATGCGCTCCACACCTACCGATTCGCCAATAGCATCAGCAATGCTGCATGTTTTACTCAACTCCACCACGCGCCCTTCGCTATCAGTAATGATCTTAATCTCCTCTTCGCCACATTCATGGCGGTTCAGTGCCAACGCTGTGCCTTCTTGTTCGACAATAGCTGTCACCAACTTCGGATCCAACAGGATGTCACTGTCCATCAGCAGAAAATCCTTCCCGTCTGTATATGGTCGTGTCATCCACAGCGAGAAAATGTTGTTGTTGTGTTCGTAGTCGGCATTATGGATGAAATGGATGGTGAGAGTAGGATAGTGGTTCGTCAGGAAATCGCGAATCATCTCACCGCGATAGCCTGTCACAACCACCAACTCATTGATACCTGCAGCCAGCTGGGCATCAACGGTGCGCTCCAACAGCGTACGTTCACCAACCTTCAACAGACATTTAGGCTGCGTATCTGTTAGCGGACGCAGGCGCTTGGCCATACCCGCTGCAAGAATTACTCCTATCATAATTGTTGACGTAGAAAATAAAATTACTCCGAAAGTATTTTTAATTACTCTGGAAGTATTTAAAAATTCTCCTGGATTTTAGCAGCAATCTCCTTGAACTCCTCTTCTGTCAGCTTCAGCTTCTCGCGACGGAAGTCGGCATCGGCCTCACTCTGCATGGGGATGAGGTGGATGTGTGCATGAGCAACCTCCAGACCCAGCACTATCTGAGCAACCTTCTTGCATGGGAAAGCCTTCTTGATGGCGATAGCCACGCGCTTAGCAAACTGCTGATAGCGAGCTAGCTCGTCGTCGTCCATATCAAAGAAATAGTCTACTTCGCGGCGAGGAATCACTAGCGTGTGCCCCTTTACCAACGGGTTGATGTCGAGGAAAGCATAGAACTCCTCGTTTTCTGCCACTTTATAGCTGGGAATCTCACCAGCAGCAATCTTTGCAAAAATATCCATATTACGCCTTTGCTAAATGATAAATGACAAATGATAATTTACGCTATCGAAATGTTCTCGATGCGCAGTTTGATGGTACCACGAGGGATAGTGATCTCCACCTCGTCACCCACCTTCTTGCCCAGCAATCCTTGAGCGATTGGTGTCTTGATACTGATCTTACCAGCACGCAGGTCTGCCTCGTTCTCGCTCACAATGGTGTAACTCATCTTGGCGTTGGTAGTCAGATTGGTCATCTCCACCTTCGTCAGAATCTGAACGCTGTCCGTACTTAAGCGCGACGTATCCACAACCTTAGCCTCGCTGATGGTAGCCTTCAGTTTGTTGATTTTATCCTCCAAATGAGCCTGTGCCTCTTTGGCAGCATCATACTCACTATTCTCACTCAGGTCGCCCTTCTCACGAGCCTCTGCAATAGCTGCTGAAGCTTTCGGGCGCTCTATCGCCTCAAGGCGATGTAGTTCGGCTATCAGTTTGTCGTAGCCTTCTTGTGACATGTAAGCCATATTACTTTTATTTTTTACCTTTTTACTTTTTTACCTTTATTTGACGCAGAAAAAAGAAAGAATCCCGACCTTCGTTGTCAGAATCCTATTTTGTTATCTATGTCTCTTAGTCGTTTGCAAAGGTAGGCATTAATTTTGAAACGACCAAATATTTTTCTTCAATTTTAATCTTTTCGGTTGATTTATGTCAAGAAAGTGTTTTTATGACACCATCTTTTTATGGTTTAATATTTAATATTTGGTGTAAATGAGTACCTTTGCAGTGTGTTTTTCATAGTATTAGATTTAAGGTTAACAAAGGTCGGGGCTCAGCGGAGTCCCTTTTTTTGTCTGTAAATCTACCATTTCGTGTTAAAGATTTTGGGCGATATGACTAGCGAGAACCATCCCCATCTGGCGGTCTTGCTGCTATTGCCTTGTTTCAGACGGTCCATGGTCTCTGTACCGAACATCATGGTATAGCCTGCCGTCAGCGAGATGTCCTTTGTAAAACGGTAACTGGCTTGCAGGTCGATGCTGTGTCCCAACGTACGATTCAGGTTGTGCAGCTCTGTTGCCACAGCCAAATAGTGGTAGGCCGCACTCAAGTCGAGTTGGGCGAAGGGACGTCCGAAGGCTTCCACGAAGGCATTCTGCAGTCCTGGTGTAAAGCCGTTGGTGTAGGCGCTCTCATAGAAATAGTCCATGATGCCGTAGAACTTGGCACGTGAGCCATAAAGTGGGGTAAAGCCCTTTGCTACCTCATGTCGTACCATACCCATTTGTCCTGGCTTAAGAACCGGCACAAAATCGTCGCCGCTCAGGTAGTCGTAACCCAACGTAAAGCCGTAGTTATCGGAGGGCTTGATGGTGGCTTTGGCGCTGGCCATCCATGCGTCAACATCTCCAGCCATCTTCGCTGTGGGGTCTACATACTTACCCGTCTGTTTATAGTATGCACCTTCCAGAGTCAGATACTTGGGATGAAAGTTCAAGTATCCACCGTACATCTGCTGATACTCCGTCGAAATCGGTTTGTTCACGTTTCCTAGCTCACCTGCCTGCAATCCTACGTTCATGAACAGCAAAGATGCGCCTAACGGGAACTTAGGAACATCGTAGTGATACCACACGGTTTGCATGGTTTTGTAAGCTTGCGACCCACCTGAATAGTAGGTGCTCTTATACACGTTTTCAGCATTCTGGTTATAGCCTAAGATGGCATGAACCTTATGACCATAGCCTTCGTAGCCAACTCGCAGTACGTCGTGCGACAGAGCGGCCATTGCAAAGTCGTTGGTGCCGATGATGCGCTCGTCGTCGTACGACAGGGCGATACGGCCGACCTGTGCAAAGAGGCCGCTCTTGGCCGTCATCTTCACCCATCCCTCATAGAGGTTGAGTGCCTTGTCACCACTTGTGCCCCACACCGCCTTGTTCTGGATGACCGCATGGGCCTGCAAATAGGGCCGTGAATAGTCCACAATCAGACGGGTACGTCCCAGAAGGAAGTTTGATTTATCTTCCACTTCGCTCCCGTCTATAGGCAGACCACCTCTCACGACTTCTCCGTGGGTCAGGAAATTTAAGCCGATATTCAGCGTGTTTTGTGTAGAATCACTTTGTGCCAAACTATACTGTGGCAGCATTGTCATTACTGTGACCGATGCGATAATCAGGAATCTTTTCATTTGCTAATAATTGCATTAAACTTTAAAATAGTCAAAACCTACGATGGTATCCACAAAGCGGTGAACGTAGTCTGCCGCAGTAGTCGGCCACTGGAAACCGAGCCGGTAGAGTACCTGTGTGGTGTAATCATTGGTCGATTCTATCCAGCGCGTCTTGTGGCCCGTACCCATGTCATAGGCCATCAGTGGACGCAATAAAGTGACAAGATCAGGATTCTCCATCATCTTCTCCAAAGCCTGCTGGAACTCCTCTGTTTCCACACGCTTAAGTGTGATGCCAGACTCGGCAAAACCCATCAGGATGTCGCTGAGGAACTGGCGATGAGTATTTGAAGGATGGAACACCACGCATTCCTTCGGCGTCTGGGCGAGCTGCATAATAGCGCCTGCTACCTCGTCGATGGGAGAGAACTCGAAACGCTGATCAAGCGCCTCGTATGGTATCATTCCGATAACCACATAGGCACGCAGTGTAGCTAGGAAGTTGTTGGTATTGAAGTTAATTTGGAACTCGCCGTCCTTTTGACGAGCTGAGAGGTTGCCTACGCGCATGATCTTTGCATTCAGCCCATGGTGAGCAATGGCATCGAGCACCAACTCCTCGGCCTTGAACTTGGAATAGACATACTTGTTGGCATCGATATTCTGTCCAATGTAGAGGTCCTGCTCCGTAAGTCTGACCTCAGGACCTGGGACATTGTCGATGCTGATGCCGGCAATACTGTTAGTAGAGATATGGATGAGCCGCGAACCTGTGCGCAGACAGAAAGTAATCAGGTGGCGCACAGACTCGATGTTGACCATCTCAATGTCGTTGCCTGCTGAGAAGTGCTTCACATTGGCAACACAGTTGACCACAGTCAAAGTATCATTCAGACTATCAAAAGCATTAGCCTCAGTCACCTCTGCAGCGAAAGCAGTAACACGCTCGTCGAAATGGCTGAAGGCCTCGGTGCGTCCAAAGTAATAGAAGTACAGCGTCTTGATGCGACTCAACGCCTCATCGTTGCCTTTGGCACGGACCGGACAAAGAATCTTGCCGTGATAATTTGTCAGCAACTCGTTGAGGATATGGATGCCAAGATAACCTGTAGCACCTGTCAGTAGAATGTCGCCAATGGGTTGACGCTTTCCTTCACGGAAGGCAGCAAGGGTGTTACTGCCAAGGAGGCTGTTGAGTGGAGCATAGTGTTCTGCCTCGGGGGTAGAAATGCTAGTTGCACTAGAAGCACAAGTCTCACTAGAAGCACTAGAGGTACTAGACTCGACATACGCTGCCAACGCTCTTGGTGTCTTCTGGGTGAATAGGTCGTTGAAGACAATCTGAACGCCGTGCTTGCTGGCTTCGACGATGACCTTGATAGCATTGATACTGGTACCGCCAATCTCAAAGAAGTTGTCGGTAGCACCCACCTCCTTAATCTTCAGAATATCCGAGAAGATAGTGCAGAACAGTTCTTCCTTCTCGCCCTTCGGAGCCACATACTCAGTAGCTCGTTTCATCTCGGGGGCAGGCAGTGCCTTGCGGTTAATCTTGCCGTTGGGCGTCATCGGCATGCTGTCCATCTGCATATAAGCGTCGGGCACCATGTAGTCGGCCAACGACGAGGCAGCCAGCGTCTTGCGGATATCCTCATCGCTGAGCTTCGCATCCGCTTCTAAGGTATAGTAAAGCACCAGATGCTCATTGCCCATCACCTTGCGTACCTCGGCAGCAGCCTGACGGATACCTTCGATGTTCAGGGCCTTACTTTCGATTTCTCCGAGTTCGATACGGAAACCGCGCAGCTTCACCTGGGTGTCGATACGTCCCATGTACTCTATCTGACCATCCTCATTCCAACGGCAGAGGTCGCCAGTGTGGTACATACGAACAGGACGTCCCCAGCGGTCTTCCTTGACGAACGGACAGTCAACAAACGACTTCGACGTACGCTCGGGCAGTCGCCAATAGCCGCGACCTACCTGCACACCGGCAAAGCAAAGCTCGCCAGCTACGCCCTGTGGCACAAGGTTACCAGCGGTATCGACAATGAAGTTCCAGTTGTTGGCCACACTTTGGCCGATAGGTATATTCTCTACGCGGTGACCAGGGGCGATGCTATAGTAAGAGGTGTCATCGGTGCACTCCGTCGGACCATAGACATTGATAATCTCGATGTGGTCGCTATAGACGCCGTCCATCTTTTCACCACCACCCGTCGTAAAGCGGATGGGCAGGTCGTCGAAGGCGTTGAGCAACAGGCAGGTCATAGCCGTCGAGTAGCCACCACCCGTACACTGATGGTCGATGAGGAACTGACGGATAGCCGCTAAGTCCTTACGAATCTCTGTCGGCATGATGTGGAACGAGCCACCCAGCGTCAGTACGGGATACATATCCTCGATATGGGCATCGAACGAGAACGAACGGTGTCCGCTGATTCTGTCAGCAGGAGTCAGTTTCTCCATGTCGATGACGACGGCGATGAAGTTGCGCAGACCAGCCTGATGGAGCATAGCGCCCTTGGGCTTACCCGTAGAACCAGATGTGTAGATCATATAGGCGAGACCATCGGGATTCGACAGGTCGATAGGTTCAGCCTCTGGTACATCTGCCATAAAATCGTCAATGAAGAAAGTCTTGGCTGCAGCGGTGCTGAAGTCGCCCTCTGCCTGCTTGGCAGCTAATACTTCATGTGTGGTAATGAGTACTTTCGACTCCGAGTTCTCCAGCATGTAGCTCAGACGCTCGTTAGGATATTCAAAGTCGAGTGGGGTATAGGCGGCACCAGCTTTATGGATAGACAGTACTGCCAACGGGAACTCCTTGAAACGGTCGAGCATGACGCATACAAAGTCGTTGGGTTGTACACCGAAGTCAATCAACTGACGAGCCAATGCGTTCGAGTAGCGATCCATCTCCCCGTAGGTCAGTTGGCTGTCACGATCCACCACAGCAGGTGCATCGGGCGTGCGTTTGGCCTGCTCGCTGAAAAGGTTGGCAAAGGTCTTGCTCAGATCCACGTCAATCTCCTTACCCGTACCTATCTGAATAATACGCTGAGCCTCCTCGTCGCTGACGATGCTAATGCTGGTCAGCGCAGCGTCAGGCTTTGCCATCATGCGTTCTACGGTCACCTTTACAGCGTCAGCCAGACTCTGCATCAAGCGGGCAGAATATTTGCCATTGTCGTATTCCACACAAACGCTGGGCTGACCTTGCATTTCGCTGATAAAGAAAGTGATGGGGAACTTGGGCACTTGGAGTTCCATATTATCCAATTCCAACGGAGTTCCCTGACAGACGTATTGGCTGATCATGCCCAATTGATAAACAAACTGTATCTCTGCCGTCAATCCGTAGTCTGCGGCAATCTGTGCAAACGGATAGTTTTCGTGGCTCAACGTCTCGTCGAAGTTTTCGCTCACCTCCTGCAAGAACTCCTTCACGGTTTGTTTTCCAATCGTTGCACTCAAGGCCAAAGTATTGACAAACATACCCACGGTGTTGCGGATGTTCAGGTTGGAGCGACCACTTGAGACGGTGGTGATACAAACCTGTTCACTATTGGCGAAGCGCGAGAGCGAATAGTAGATGGCTGAGAGAATCAGATGAGCGGGGGTGATATTGTGGTTACGACAGAAGGTATCTATCGCCTTGAGATCAAGAGCGGAGATGGCCTTGCCGATAGTTCCTTTGACGGGATTCGGCAGGTCGGGACGAACCTCCGTGGCTGTCTCGACAGCAGCCAGGCGCTCTTTGAAGAAATCCTTGGCAGCGAGATAGTCCTCACCTCCTTCTGCAGCCTTCTCATCAGCGACATAGGTAGCATAACTCTGCTCTTCTTCCTCAATAGTCTCACCATTCATGATGCTGCACAGTTGTTGCAGGAAGATGTCAACAGAGCCACCGTCGAATACCAGGTGATGCACATCCATCAGCAGATAGGTCTGCTGTTTAGTCGTCACTATTTCAAAACGATAGAGCGGCCCCGTGCTGAGATCGAAGGGCTTCACGAAGTCTTGTTTATAGAGAGCCAAGTCCTCTTCGCTCATCTGTTTGATAGGAATCACTACAGCCTGTTCCTGGTTGACGGTTTGCACAATACCCTCTTCGCCATTACCAAAGTGAACGGTCATCTGTGGATGTGCCTTGACAAGTGTCTTGATGGCTTCAGCAAGTGCTGTCGTATCTGTATCCTTTTGGAACTTAATACAGTATGGAATATTGTACAGCGTTGAAGTTGGATTCTTCAGGCAGTCGAAGTAGACGCCAGTTTGGGCATAGGAGAGGGGGACGGCCTCACCCCCGCCCCCTCTCCAAAGGGCGAGGGGAGTAGATTGATTTTGCTTTTGAGAGTATTCACTCCCCTCGCCCTTTGGAGAGGGGCTGGGGGTGAGGCTTCTCCAAATCTCATTCTCAATGCTTTGCAGCGTACCATTCTTTACCAATGACTTTGCATTAAGGGTAATGCCGTAGCGTTTGTTGACCTGTATAGCTAGTTTGATGGCAGAGATAGAGGTCAGACCAGCATATCCCAAAACGGTAGTAATCCCAAAATCGGTATTACCAATGATGCCAGCAACCAGCTCGTGCAATTCTTGTTCCAGCACATTAAGCGGGGCCTGTTCAGCTTGTTGCTGTGTCACAGCAACTGACTTAACGGGTTTCGGCAAGGCCTTCTTGTTGACCTTTTGGTTTTGGTTCAAAGGAATCTTCTCAATCTGCATTGTTACGGCAGGTACCATATATGGTGGCTTCTGGTCGATGATGAAGTTGTTCATGGCCTCAATGTCTATCTGCTCATCGCTGACGATATAAGCTGCAATGAACTTACCTCCGTTCTCATCGTCAAAGGCCTGTACGGTAGCGTCCTTGATGCCTGGGAACTCACGAATGACGGCCTCCACCTCCTTCAGTTCGATGCGGAAACCACGAATCTTTACCTGACCATCTCTGCGACCTACAAACTGGATGTCGCCCGATGGCAGGTAGCGCACAATATCGCCAGTGCGATAGGCGCGGGCATATTTACTAGAATCACTAGTATTACTAGTCGTACTAGTATCACTAGTTTCTCTAGTAACAAAGGGATTCTGAATAAATACTTCTGCGTTTTTGTCGGGGCGGTTCAGGTAGCCAAGTGCCACTTGTGGTCCGGCAACCCACAACTCACCCATAGCTCCTACAGGTAGACGGTGTCCCTGCTGGTCGACGACATAGAGACGCACATTGTCCAAAGGTTTGCCAATGGGTACATCTGTATCTTTCTTGGTGACAGGATAGACGGTGATGATGATCGTGGCCTCTGTGGGACCATAGCCGTTGTGCAACTGATAGCCCTGAGGCGGAGCAATACTGGCTAGTTTCTCGCCAGCCACCGAGAGATGCATCAGGGAATGGTTCTCAATGTTTGTCGCAAACTGATAGCCCACCTGTGTCGTCATGAAGGTATGGGTGATGTGTTCACGCTCCAGGTATTCGTTGAGCGACACAAGATCCAGGCGCAGTTCTTCTGGGATAATAAATACGGTGGCACCACCTGTCAATGGCGGATAGATACCCTCTTGGTGTACATCGAAACCATAGCTGGCATATTCAGCCACGTTGTGCTCTGGCTTCAGATCGTAATATTTCCAATACCAATTGCAGTAACACACCAGATTGCCGTGCGTCAGCTGACAGCCTTTAGGAACGCCTGTCGATCCGCTGGTATAAAGCAGGATGAAACGATCCGATGGGGAAAGTTGAGAGTTGAGAGTTGACAGTTGGGAATTTGCTTCCGCTGTGAGGGCGGGCAATGACAACAGGTCTTTTGTTAGCAGTACATCTCCTTGATACTCATCAACG
>Ga0310696_10006931_pt1 | contig 13378 bp, 8 predicted proteins | sample AusTroGonzalo_MG_4_FD_203885 | JGI IMG/M metagenome (GOLD analysis project Ga0310696, IMG submission 203885) | Bovine rumen microbial communities from tropical cattle in Woodstock, Queensland, Australia - Gonzalo_02 (v2) (version 2) | ecosystem: Host-associated > Mammals > Digestive system >... | reverse complement strand
TCGCAAAAGTACATATTTTCTTCGAAACAGACACATTTTATATATAAAATTTAGCAAAAACCAAAGATTTTTGTTAGATTAACAATAAAAAAGGGCGTTTTTCCACGAACTTCCATTAACTTTGCACACGCAATTCCACCAATTGCTCAATTTGGAACAAAATAATGGAACAGAAATTTGAATTGATCGCCAAAACATTTATGGGACTGGAACCTGTATTGGCGAAAGAACTGACCCAATTGGGGGTTCAAGACGTGAAGGCCGGCAGACGGATGGTTTCGTTTACAGGTGACAAGGAAACCATGTACCGTGCCAATTTCCAGTTACACACTGCTATCAGAATTTTGAAACCCATCCGCCATTTCAAGGCCAAGAGTGCGGATGATGTCTATGAAGAGATCAAGAAAATCGACTGGACGCAATATATCGGGACAGACAAGACATTCGCTGTGGATGCCGTGGTGTTTTCCGAGGATTTCCGTCATTCCAAGTTCGTATCCTATAAAGTGAAAGACGCCATCGTGGATCAGTTCCGTGAGAAAACGGGCAAACGTCCGAACATCTCTGTGACCAATCCCGACCTCCGTCTGAATATACACATCGCCGAAGACCAGTGTACGCTGAGCCTCGACTCCAGTGGTGAGTCCCTGCATCGTCGCGGCTATCGTCAGGAAAGTGTTGAGGCACCTTTAAACGAGGTACTCGCTGCAGGCATGATCCTGATGTCTGGTTGGCAAGGAGACACGGATTTCATTGATCCGATGTGCGGTTCCGGAACATTGCTCATTGAGGCCGCATTGATTGCCAAGAACATGGCACCAGGTCTGTTCCGCAAGGAATACGCTTTCGAGAAATGGCCGGACTTTGATGCCGATCTTTTCGACAAGATCTATAACGACGAAAGTCAGGAGCGCGAGTTCAATCACCATATTTACGGCTATGACTGCGATATCAAAGCCGTGAACACCGCTCTGATGAACGTGAAGGCCGCTGGACTGACCAGTGACATCACCGTCATGCAACAGGACTTCAAAGATTTCACCCAGCCACAGGCAAAGAGTATCATCATTACCAATCCGCCATACGGCGAACGGATCTCTACGCCCGACCTGTTAGGAACCTATAAGATGATTGGCGAACGACTGAAGCACCAGTTCAAGGGCAACGATGCCTGGGTGCTCTCATATCGTGAGGAGTGCTTCGACCAGATTGGTCTGAAGCCCAGTATCAAGATTCCGCTCTACAATGGTTCTTTGGAATGTGAATTCCGTAAATACCAGATGTTCGACGGAAAACTGAAAGACTTCCGCTCCGAGGGCGGTATCGTCAAGACAGAAGAAGAGAAGCAGCAGATGGCAGAAAAGCACCGTTTCAAGAAAATCCGCGAGTTTAAACAGCGACTGGAGGAGACGGAGCAGAATGAAGAGGCCGACATCCGTTCGTTCACCTTCCATCGACATGATCTGAAACAGGACAATCGGAGAGAGCGTAAAAGCCGCGATGATTGGGAGGAGCGTAAAGAGCGTAAGGGACGTGATGAGCGCGACGATCGCAAAGGCGGCTATAAGAGCAGTCAGAATCGTGGCGGTCACGAACGTTTCGACCGTAGCGGAAAGAGCCGTTCCTTCGGAAAAGGCAGGGGAACCGACAGAGGCAAGGATTTCGGAAGAAAAGGCAGGAGGTTCGACGATGATGAAGATTAGACATCTGGGGGTTCTCTGTATCCTCTATATTCTGTCACTACCTATGAATGCCCAAGACAAACTCTTTACTCTCGAGGATCTGAACTTCGGTGGTACCAACTACGCCAACCTGCGTCCACAGAATATGTGGCTGACATGGTGGGGCGAGAAGTTGATACAAACGGATGTTGAGGAGTGTTTTGCCATTGACACCAAGACGGGCAAGAAGAACCTGCTTTTCTCTCTCGATGATATCAATAAATGGGCCGAAAGCGACGATGTGAAATATGTTCGTCACCTGATGAATGCCACCTTCCCCTATCCCGACAAGCCTATCGTAGCAGTAGGTAATAGGAAGGCATTTATACTGGTTGACTTTGAGGCTAAGAAGATTGTCTGGCAAGACAGCATCTCAGGCCAGGAAGCCAACGACTGGAATTCCGTATCTCACGCTACTGCCTATATAGAGGACCACCAACTATTTGTGGTGGACGGTCAGGGGAAGAAACACCAACTTTCTACCGACGGAAGTCGTGAAATCGTCTATGGGAAGCCTGTTCACCGTAATGAATTCGGCATTGAGAAAGGAACCTTCTGGAGTCCTGACGGTCAACGTCTGGCTTTTTATCGCATGGATCAGAGCATGGTGACGGATTATCCACAAGTAGATATCTTCCCACGTGAGGCAAGCTACGAGCCCGATAAGTACCCCATGGCTGGTATGACAAGTCACAAGGTGACCGTTGGCATCTATGACCTACAGACCGACAAGACCATCTATCTGCAGGCTGGCGATCCCACGGATCGGTATTTCACGAATATCGCCTGGAGTCCTGACAACAAGACCATCTATATGTTCGAACTGAATCGCGGACAGAACGACTGTCGCTTAGTAAGCTACAACGCGGTGACGGGTGAGAAGATCGCAGAACTCTATCGCGAGACATCGGATCAATACGTGGAGCCCATGCACCCCATCCAGTTCCTGCCTTGGGACGATACAAAGTTTATCATGCAGAGTCAGAAGGACGGTTACAACCATCTTTACCTATTCGACAAGAGCGGCAAGGAACTGAAACAGATTACCAACGGGAAATGGGTGGTTCTCGACGTGGTAGGCTTTAACACTAAGACAAAGAGTGTACTGATCCTGAGCAACGAGAGTAATCCTCTTAACAGCAATCTGTGGACAGTTGAGATCAAAAGCGGCAATCGCAGACTGATGGGCAAAGGCATCGGTGTGGCGCAGAGTGCCCAGCCATCGGCAACGGGACAGATGGTCGCCCTGAAGTTATCATCATCTAATCACCCACGCATCATTGACGTGATCAACACCAACGGAGGGGGTAAAGTAAACGAACTGCTGGATGCCGAGGACCCATGGAAGGACTACCAGCAGCCTATATTTACAAGTGGCTACATCACAGCAGCCGACGGCAAGACTGATCTATATTATAGAATGGTGAAGCCACACGACTTTGACCCCAACAAGAAATACCCAACGGTCGTTTATGTCTATGGTGGACCTCACGCTCATCTTGTTGATGCATCGTGGCAATATGCCAGTCGCACGTGGGAGACCTATATGGCTCAAAAGGGTTATATCGTTTTCATCCTCGACAACCGTGGATCAGAGAATCGCGGTCGCGACTTTGAGCAGGCCACCTTCCACCAATTGGGACAGATAGAGATGCAGGACCAGATGAAGGGTGTGGATTTCTTAAGCAAGCAGCCCTATGTGGATATGGATCGGCTGGGCGTTCATGGCTGGAGTTATGGCGGCTTCATGACCATCTCACTGATGCTGAACTACCCCGACGTGTTCAAGGTAGGTGTAGCCGGAGGACCTGTCATCGACTGGAAGTGGTACGAGGTGATGTATGGCGAACGCTATATGGGAACGCCTCAGGATAATCCAGAAGGCTATGCTAAGAGCAGCCTCATCGATAAAGCCAAGAATCTGAAGGGCAAGCTTCAGGTCATCACGGGCTATAATGACAACACGGTCGTACCCCAACACTGTCTGTCGTTCCTCGATGCATGTGTCAAGGCTGGTACCCAGCCCGATTTCTTCGCCTATCCTGGTGAGGAGCACAACATGCGAGGACACGCCAGTGTGCATCTCCATGAACGTATCACACAATATTTCGAAGATTATTTAAAATAAGGATATGAAGATATTACTGTTAGGAAGTGGCGGACGTGAGCACGCCTTAGCTTGGAAAATTGCTCAGAGCAGTAAATGCGACAAGCTCTATATCGCACCAGGTAACGCTGGAACATCAAATTGTGGAGAGAATATAGCCATGAAGGCTGATGACTTCGAGGCCATCAAATCCTTCTGTGTGGAAAAACGTATCAACATGGTCGTAGTGGGTCCAGAGGATCCTCTGGTGAAGGGTATCTATGATAATCTCAAGGCCGACACCCGCACCAAGGACATCCCCGTCATCGGTCCCTCGAAGGCTGGAGCTGTGCTCGAAGGCTCCAAAGACTTCGCCAAAGGTTTCATGCAGCGTCACAACATCCCCACCGCCCGTTATCAGACATTTGATGGTGAGCATCTGGAAGAAGGACTGAAGTTCCTGGAGACCTTAGAGTCACCCTATGTCCTCAAAGCTGACGGTCTCTGTGCTGGTAAGGGTGTACTGATTCTCCCCACCCTTGAGGAAGCCCAAAAGGAACTGAAGGAGATGCTGGGCGGTATGTTTGGTAATGCCTCAAGCCGTGTGGTTATCGAGGAGTTTATGAGTGGTATCGAGTGTAGTGTCTTCGTCCTTACCGATGGTCAACACTACAAGATCTTGCCCGAGGCCAAGGATTACAAGCGTATCGGTGAGCACGATACTGGTCTGAACACGGGCGGCATGGGTTCTGTAACCCCCGTTCCCTTTGCCACGAAGGAGTGGATGCAGAAGGTAGAGGATCGCATCATCCGTCCTACGGTGGAGGGTCTTGCTGCAGAAAACATCGACTACAAAGGCTTTATCTTCTTCGGACTTATCAACCGCAACAACACCCCAACGGGAGAACCCGAGCCTTATGTCATCGAATATAACTGTCGTATGGGCGACCCGGAGACAGAGAGTGTGATGCTACGCCTGAAGAGCGACATCGTCGATCTGTTCGAGGGTGTGGCAGCGGGTAATCTGGATCAGCGCCAGATCGAGTTCGATCCCCGTGCTGCCGTCTGTGTCATGCTGGTCAGTGGCGGCTATCCCCAGGCCTACAAGAAAGGCTATCCCATCACGGGCATCGATCAGGTGGAGGGCAGTATCGTTTTTCACAGTGGCACAGCACTGAAAGACGGTCAGGTAGTCACTGCCGGAGGACGCGTCATCGCCGTCAGCAGCTATGGCAAGGACAAGGCCGAGGCCCTGCAGAAATCTTTCGAAGAGGCTCAGAAGATCCAGTTTACCGACAAATATTTCCGTCGCGACATCGGAGCTGACCTCTAAACAGACAAGGACAGCATGAGACGGATACAGAACAAGGTGGCTGAGAGCCGCTGGGCTCTGCCAATGACGGTGCTTTACGGCATCGCCATTTGGCTGTTGGCCGGTCTGATCCAGCAACAATGGTGGATTCAGTTCGGCTGTTTTCTGCTCTCTGCCTACCTGATGATGCATCTGAACAATATCAACGTGCTGATCCGCATCTACAGCCGCATCGTCTCCATATCTTTTATCGTCCTTTCTACGACGGCCGTGTTTCTGTTCCCGTCTGTCAACGGAGCCATCATCCAACTGTGTTTCATCACCGCCCTGTTATTCTTCTACAACTGTTATCAGGACAAAGAGACACCGGGCTTGACGTTCTATACCTTTTTCTGTTTGGGAGTGGGAAGCATCGCGAACATCCATCTCCTCTATTTCGTGCCGGTCTTCTGGCTGATGATGGTCATCATCGTCTATTCCATCAGCTGGCGCACGTTCTTCGCCTCGCTGGTAGGACTGCTGACACCCTACTGGTTCTGGACTGCATGGGTGCTCTGGAAGGAGAACGGAAGCATCACAACTATCACGAAGCACATCCTGGCCCTGACAGATTATCAGGTGCCTGTCCCCCTGACTGTCCAACAGACGCTATTGCTTGGTCTGCTCATATTACTTGGTATCACGGGAACAATCCATTTCCTGCGAACCAGTTCCCGCGACAAGATCCGTACCCGCCAGCTGTTCTACAGCTTCTTTATCATCAGCACGGTTGCCGGCATCTTCCTGATTCTCCAGCCTCAGCACTATGACATGCTGATCCGGATCATGACCGTTGCCGTCAGTCCGCTCATCGGGCACTTCCTGGCACTGACGAAAACAAAGATCACCAACATCGCCTTTATAGTCATTACGGTAGCCATTCTGGCCCTCACCACCTTCAATCTATGGATTTCATCATCTCCTTTCTGACCCAGTACGGCTACTGGGGTATGCTGCTGGCGGCCTTCTTGGCTGGCAGTTTCTTCCCTTTCTCCAGCGAGGCCGTGATGATTGGTCTGATGGCCACAGGGCTTGACCCCTGGATCTTGATGATCTACGGCACCATCGGCAATGTGCTGGGCAGTATCGTAAACTACTGCGTCGGACGGATGGGTAAGATGGAGTGGATCGAGAAATACCTGCATGTAAAGAAAGAGGATCTCGACAAGGCCCACCGTTTCATGGCGGGTCGTGGTGCCTGGATGGGTTTCTTTGCCTTCCTGCCCGTATTGGGCAGTGCCATCACCATTGCATTAGGACTGATGCGATCCAACATCGTCATCACGTTCATCGCCATCACTTTAGGCAAGATCTTCCGTTATATTATCTTAATTTACGGAGCTGGACTGTTTTTATAAACATATTTTTCGTACCTTTGCAACCATATAGCGATTTAACGTCAACAAGATAACATTCAATGAAACAATTCAAACTGGTAGATAATGCCTTGGGCTGGCTGGCTTTTCTGATTGCCGCCTTTGTGTATTGCTCTACGATTGAGCCGACAGCCTCGTTCTGGGACTGTCCGGAATTCATTACCACAGGTTATAAACTGGAAATCGGCCATCCTCCCGGGGCACCGTTCTTCATGCTGACGGCCAATCTCTTCTCGCAGTTCACCAGCGACCCCACGCAGGTGGCGAGGATGGTCAATACCATGAGTGCACTGCTCTCGGCTACATGTATCCTGTTCCTGTTCTGGAGCATCACACATCTCGTACGCCGTCTGCTGATCAGCGACTGGACTGAATTAACACTGCCGAAACTGATCGCCATTGAGGCATCAGGTCTCGTGGGTGCCCTCATCTACACCTTCAGTGATACGTTCTGGTTCTCCGCCGTCGAAGGTGAGGTCTATGCCTACTCCTCGGCCTTCACCGCCGTGGTGTTCTGGCTGATCCTGAAATGGGAGGATGTGGCCGACGAGCCTCATAGTGACCGTTGGCTGGTACTGATCATGTATATGACGGGACTTTCCATCGGCGTCCACCTGCTGAACCTGCTCTGCGTGCCTGCCATCGTTCTGGTATGGTACTACCGCCGTTTCCCCGATGCCAACCTGAAGGGTTCACTGATTGCCTTAGGCGTGTCTGTCGTCATTCTGGCTGCCGTGCTCTATGGTGTGGTTCCCGGCATCATCACCGTCGGCGGATGGTTCGAACTGTTCTTTGTCAACACGCTTGGTATGCCGTTTAACACTGGTGAGATCATCTATATCATCCTGTTGGTGGCCTGTGTCATCTGGGCTGTCTATGAGACACAGACGCAGAAGCACAGTCAGACCATTCAGAACACAGCCTTCCTGCTCTCAGTAGGTATGCTCGGCATCCCGTTCTACGGCTACGGCTGGTCGGCATTCTTCATCGGCATCATCGTCTTGGCTGCCCTTTGGTTCGTTTTGGGCTTCAAGCGCGACAAGCAGCCGCTGATCTCCGCCCGCATCAAGAACACGATGCTGCTCTGTATGCTCATGCTGATGATCGGCTACTCCAGCTATGCACTCATCGTGATTCGCTCGTCGGCTAACCCGCCGATGGATCAGAACTCACCTGAGGATATCTTCACGCTGGGCGACTACTTAGGCCGCGACCAGTACGGCTACCGTCCCCTGCTCTACGGTCAGGCCTATACCTCACAGGTGGCTCTGGAAAGCGACGGCCACTACTGTCGTCCCGTCATGTCGAAGGGAAAACCCGTCTGGCAGCGCAAGGAGAAGGCCTCTGCCGACGAGAAGGACTCCTACTTCATCGTGCGCACAAAAGACGAGTACAAATACGCCCAGAACATGCTCTTCCCCCGTATGTACGACAGTGGTCACGCCGCTGCCTACGAGTCGTGGATGGGTGGTGTCGATGGTACGGAAGTGCCTTACGACCGCTGCGGCGAGCCGATGACCATCAAGGCGCCCACACAATTCGAGAATATTCGGTTCTTCCTCTCCTATCAGTGTAATTTCATGTACTGGCGCTACTTCATGTGGAATTTCGCCGGTCGTCAGAATGATATCCAGGGCAATGGAGAACTGGAGCACGGCAACTGGCTGACGGGTATTCCTTTCATCGATAATGCCCGCCTTGGCGACCAGGATATGCTGCCCGACGAGTTGAAGGAGAACAAGGGTCATAACGTATTCTACTGTCTGCCGCTGATCCTCGGTCTGCTCGGTCTCTTCTGGCAGGCCTGGTACACCCGCAAGCGCAAGGTCGGCGAGAGAACGATCGACGACCCCGTCGGCATCCGCCAGTTCTGGGTTGTGTTCTTCCTCTTCTTCATGACCGGTCTCGCCATCGTGATCTACTTGAATCAGACGCCGATGCAGCCCCGTGAGCGCGACTATGCCTATGCGGGTTCGTTCTATGCCTTCGCCATCTGGTGCGGCATGGGTGTGGCAGCCATCATCGACTGGCTCAACCGCAAACTCAAAAAAGAGAACCTCGTACTTGCCGGACTCGTAGGACTTGTATGTCTGGTAGTTCCTGTTCAGATGGCCTCTCAGACCTGGGACGACCACGACCGCTCTGGCCGCTACTGCTGCCGCGACTTCGGACAGAACTACCTGATGACCCTTCAGGAACAAGGTAACCCCATCATCTATACCAACGGTGACAACGATACCTTCCCGCTTTGGTACAATCAGGATACGGAGGGTGTGCGCACCGATGCCCGCGTCTGCAACCTCTCCTACCTGCAGACCGACTGGTATATTGACCAGATGCGCCGTCCGGCCTACGACTCACCCAGCGTGCCCATTACCTGGAGCCGTCTGGAATACTGCGCCGGCACCAACGAGTACGTACAGGTAGATCCCTCACTCAAGGAACAGGTACTCCAGCTCTATGAGGAACAACCCGAAGCAGCCCGTGAGCAGTTCGGCGACGATCCCTTCGAGCTGAAGAACATCCTCAAGAACTGGGTACGAACCACGCATAAGGACTTCCACGTCATTCCCACCGATACCGTCTATGTCACCATCGACAAGGAGGCCGTCCGCAAGAGCGGCATGATGATGGCAGCCGACAGCATCCCCGACCGCATGGTCATCTCCCTGAAGGGCAAGAGCGCCCTTTACAAAGGCGACCTGATGATCTTGGAGATGATTGCCCAGTGCAACTGGACGCGCCCCATCTACGTGGCGATGACCGTTGGATCGGAGAATTATATGAACCTCGGCGAGCACTTCGTACAAGAGGGCCTGGCCAACCGCATCACCCCGTTCCGCACGCACTATACCGACAGCCGTGGCAGTCTGGTGCCTATGGAGGGTGTGAAGAACTTCGACACCGAAAAGGTCTTCGATAATGTGATGCATAAGTTCATATTCGGCGGCATCGACAAGCCGGGTATCTATCTCGACGAGACCGTCATGCGCATGTGCTTCACGCACCGTCGTCTGCTCTCGCAGCTGGCCCTGAACCTGGTTCAGGAGGGTCAGCCCGACAAGGCCAAACAGGTACTCGACAAGGCCGAGAAGGAGATCCCCGACTATAACGTGCGCCATGACTACCAGAGCGGATCGCTCGACCTCGTGCGCGCCTACGCCCTGACAGACCAGCCGCAGAAAGCCCAGAAACTGCTCGACGAGCTCTGGAAGAAGTCCTGCCAGTATATTCAGTGGTACTGCTCGCTCGACGGCATGCGCTTCTCCAGTTCCGAGCGCGACTGCATGCTCCATATCTATCTCATGCAGCAGATGCTCGAAGTACAGGACATGATCTCCGAGGAAGAGGCCGACAAGAAAGAGCAGCAGCTCGGAGGCTATATGCGTCTCTTCCAGTCGAAAGGAGGAAGTTGGGAATAAAAAGAAATAATAAGTAGATGTTCATAGAGCAACCCGCCATCTACCTCCGCTGGCTCTATCCGAAAGCCTACTGGAGAATGGACCGTCACGACAGGTCAGTCTATCTGACATTCGACGACGGTCCCATCCCTGAGGCTACGCCCTTCATCCTCGACACCCTGAAGCAGTTTGATGCCAAGGCCACCTTCTTCATGGTAGGCGACAATGTACGCAAGCACCCTGAGCTCTACGAGCGGATCATCGCCGAGGGCCATCAGGTGGGCAACCATACCCACAACCACATCCAGGGTCTTACTCACACCATCAAGGAATACAGCTACAACGTGGAGAAGGCCAATACCTATATCAAGAGCCACTACGTACGTCCGCCCCACGGGTGGATGCGCCTGGCACAGTACGCCTGGCTCAGTCGCAAGTTCAAGATCGTGATGTGGGACCTTGTCACCCGCGACTACTCCAAGTGGCTGACGGCCGAGGACGTGGTTAATAATATAAAGAAGTACGCGCGTAACGGCTCCATCATCACCTTCCACGACTCGCTGAAGAGCATCGACAAGTTGCGCACCGCCCTCCCCACCTCACTCCAATGGCTGAGGGATCAGGGCTATGCCTTCAAGACCTTCCCCTGACGGTGCCTGAGCCTGTCGAAGGCTAACCTGGCTACAAACCCCTAAAACAACATAAAAATGAAAAGATTACTAACAACTGGCTTCCTTTTAGCCACATTCGTAATGACAATGAACGCTCAACCCAAACTCTCTGCCTCGAACATCGACGAGGTGCTCAAGGCGATGACCCTTGAGGAGAAAGCCAAACTACTCGTTGGCGGTGCAAACAATTTCTTTGGTGCCGGTGCCGTTGTGGGCGGTGAGGCCCACCTTGTGGCCGGTGCTGCAGGAACCTCTCCTGCCATCCCTCGTCTGGGTATCCCCGCCACCGTACTCACCGACGGCCCTGCCGGTGTCCGTATCGACCCTACCCGTAAGGGTACTGACAAGACCTACTACGCCACGGCCTTCCCCATCGGCTCATGTCTTGCCTCCACATGGAACACCGACCTTGTCAGTCAGGTAGGAGCCGCCATTGGCAACGAGACCAAGGAATACCGTTGCGACGTGATCCTCGGCCCGGGTATGAACCTGCACCGTAATCCCCTCTGCGGCCGTAATTTCGAATACTATTCGGAGGATCCCCTGCTGACGGGAAAGATCGCCGCCGCCTATATCCAGGGCGTACAGGGCGAGGGAGCTGGTGTGTCGGCCAAGCATTTCGCCGTGAACTCTCAGGAGACCGACCGTACCGCCGTCGATGAGCGCGTCAGCCAGCGTGCCGCCCGTGAGCTCTACCTCCGCGGTTTTGAGATTGCTGTTCGCGAGAGCGACCCCTGGACGATCATGGCCTCATATAATCAGGTGAACGGCCAATATTCGATGGGCAATCACGACCTGCTCACCAAGATCCTGCGCGACGACTGGGGGTATAAGGGTATCGTAATGACCGACTGGATTGGCATCCGCAAGGGTCTGGAGACCATCAGCGAGGTGCATGCCGGCAACGACCTCATGGAGCCAGGCCAGCCCGCACAGGTCGAGGAGATCATCGCTGGTGTGAAGGAAGGCAAACTCGACATCGCTGATGTCGATCGCAACGTGCGCCGCATGCTCGAGTACATCGTCAAGACCCCGAGTTTCCACCAGTATCCCGCCAGCAACGATCCCGACTTCAAGGCTCATGCCGCCATCACCCGTCAGAGTGCTGCTGAGGGCATCGTCCTGCTGAAGAATAACGGCACCCTGCCTTGGAAAGGTGGTATCAAGACGGTCGCCCTCTTTGGTGAGAACTCCTACGACTTCCTCAGTGGTGGCACAGGCTCAGGCTGCGTCCATCCCCCCTATGTCGTCGATATGCTCGAAGGTCTGAAAAATGCGGGCATCCAGTCGTCGGCCACCCTCACCGATATCTACCGCAAGTACATCGAATATGCCCGTGTGAAATTCCAGGCTGAGCGCCATCCCGCCAAGTGGTTCCAGACCGAGATGATGGGTCAGCAGAAATATCCTGAGATTGCCCTCTCGCCCATCGCCATCGGCAAGGAGGTACAGGCCGCCGACGCCGCCATCATCACCATCGGCCGTCAGGCCGGTGAGGGTATCGACCGCGATATCGATACCGAGTTCAACCTCATCCCCGAGGAGCGCAATCTGATCATCGACGTATGCAACGCCTTCCACCAGGCAGGCAAGCCCGTGATTGTGATCATCAACTCCGGTAGCGTCATCGAGACGGCCTCCTGGAGCGGTTATCCCGATGCCATCCTCTGCGCCTGGCAGCCGGGCATGGAGGGAGGCAACTCGATCGCCGACCTGCTCACGGGTAAGGTGAACCCCTCGGGCAAGCTCACGATGACGTGGCCCATCGCTGCCACCGACCACGCCTCTACGAAGAACTTCCCTGGCAACATCGACACCTATAGTTTCGAGGTGATGATGGGTAACAAGATGCCCATCCCCGGTCACGACTACACCAACCACGAAGAGGATATCTACGTGGGCTACCGTTTCTTCGACACCTTCGGGAAGAATGTTGCCTACCCCTTCGGCTTCGGCCTCAGCTACACCACGTTCGAGATGTCGAAGCCTGTGGTGAAGGCTAAGGGCAACGCCGTCGAGGTGAGCATCACCGTGAAGAATACGGGTAGCATCAAGGGCAAGGAAGTGGCGCAGGTCTATGTCACCGCCCCGAAGGGCCGCTTAGAGAAACCCGCCCAGGAACTGAAGGCCTTCGCCAAGACGCGTGAGCTCATGCCTGGTGAGAGCCAGACACTCACGATGACCATTCCCGTGCGCCTGCTCGCCTCGTTCGACGAGGCTAACAGCCAGTGGCTCGCAGAGGCAGGAACCTACACCTTCCGCATCGGCAACAGCAGCCGTAACATTGCCGCCACCGCCCAGCTGAAGATCACCGAATACACGGAGAAGACCACCAATGCCCTCGCTCCCCAGCAGCCACTGAACCTGCTGAAGCAGTAATATGACTTAAAAAGGAGTACTTTAGACGAAATAAGTACCTCTTTAGGAAAATTCCGTGGCTCTTTTCGCATGAAAAGAGCCACTTATTTTGAATTAAGTGGCTCTTATTGATTGAATTCTCTCGAGAATTGGAGGCTTACTTACGCCCGCGTAGGTATATAGTTGCCTTATCCACTTTTTAACCCGCTCATCCCGCCTATCCTACACGTAAGATTCTTTACCTCCAGTGTGGGATAGGCGGGATGAGCGGGTTGTTTTCGGGTTATTCTACTACACCAAATGCTCAATGAGGTCGGCGCGGTCGCCAGGGAGCATATCGATGACAGGAATCTCAATCATCGTGTAGCAGCCGGGCTGCAGACGCATAGAGGCACGGGCGACATTGACGAGCAC
>Ga0310696_10006929_pt1 | contig 13381 bp, 10 predicted proteins | sample AusTroGonzalo_MG_4_FD_203885 | JGI IMG/M metagenome (GOLD analysis project Ga0310696, IMG submission 203885) | Bovine rumen microbial communities from tropical cattle in Woodstock, Queensland, Australia - Gonzalo_02 (v2) (version 2) | ecosystem: Host-associated > Mammals > Digestive system >... | reverse complement strand
CTTATCGAGGCCATAAAGCCCATATTGGGAGAGAACCTCTACTCCGATGCCGATGACACCCTTGAAGCCGTGGTAGGCCGCCTGCTCAAAGCCAAGGGAGAAAGCCTCAGCGTTGCCGAATCCTGCACCGGCGGAGAGATAGCCCACCTCATCACGACAGTTCCCGGATCCTCAGAATACTTCCTTGGATCCGTCACTTCCTACTCCCCCGAAGTCAAGAAAAAAGTGCTGGGAGTACAAGCCGGAACCATCGACGGATGCGGCATAGTAAGCAGTGCCGTCGCGGCCGAAATGGCCGAGGGCGTAAGGCGTCTTACAGGCAGTACATACTCGCTGTCCACCACCGGTTGGGCGGACTCATACGGCGACGAGCGCGAGCCTGCCGGAACGGTCTGGGTAGGAGTGTCCGGACCCCGCGGAACACAGACCCGTCGCTTCCGTTACAAGGGCGACAGAAAGCGCAATATCGAGCGCTTTGCAGCCTCCGCAATCGACTTTTTACGTCGTTACATAATTAAATAGCTAAATCGTTGAAACTCAAATAAAGTAACAACTTTGTTAATTAGTATAACAAAGTTGTTACTTTTACATTTATCAATTATAAACGATTCTTATTTCTGCGCCGAAATCACGCGTAGAAGGTTCTCTGAGGCCATTTTGTCGATTTCGGCCGGGGTGAATCCCCGGGACCTCAGTCCATCTACCAAAAGAGAGAAGTTTTCGATGCTTTCAAGGCCTTTTGCGGTGTGATTAATACCCTCGTAATCGGTCCCGAAACCGACTCCTTCCACCCCGGCGACAGCCACTGCATGCTCAATGTGATCGAGCACTTTTTCCATGTCCGGCATATCCCTTCCGTCGGGATTATCGTCGTCGAAACCGGCATAATCATCCGACAGGAAACAAGGGAAAATACTCATGCAAACCACCCCTCCCCGGGAGCTTATTCCGCGCATCAGATCGTCGGGAAGATTACGTTTGTGGGAGCAAAGAGATGAGCAGCATCCGTGGGTATAAGCGATGGGTTTGACCGACAGATCCAGGACATCCCGGACCGTGTCGTTGGAAGTATGGGCGACATCGATGACCATGCCCAGCCTGTTCATCTCCCCTACCAGTTTCCGGCCCAGGGGGCTGAGGCCTCCCCATCGGCCGTGGCCGGTGCAGGAGTCGCAGATGTCATTGTCTTCTCCGTGGCACAGTGTCACGTAACGTACACCCTCGGAATAGAGTTCCTGCAGCACGCCTTCGCGCCCCAGCAGTGCGGAACCATTCTCAAGACCTATGAATATCGATACAAGCCCCTTGGAGGCATTCCGGAGCATCGATTCCCTGTCGACGGCAAATGCGACCTTGTCCGGATTGGCCGCCACCTGGCGCTTCAGTTCCTCCAGTTGGGCAAAGGCATAGGCTGTAGCCTCTTCGTTGTTCAGGCGGGCCGGTATATACAAGGCGAAGAAAGAGCCCGTAATGCCGCTACGGAGCATTTTAGGGAAATCCACCTGTACTCCGGGATTGTCCACCCCGAAGTTACGCCCGCGTATCATTTGCGTGGGAGCATCGCAGTGTGCATCAAGAATATTCATACCATTCCTCGGTCTTTGCATCCAAGTCGCGCTTGCATTCAAGGTACTCGCGCGTCAGTTCCATTATATCGTCACCCTCCTTTGGTGCGGATAGCACGCTTTCGATTTCCTTCATCCTCGCCTCCAGCTTTTCTATCTCCTTCTCCAGGAAAGAAACCCGGTTCCGGCGCTTCTTCTCTTCCTTGCTACGCGCCTTCATCTCTTCATAGCTTACCCTTACGTCAGCTGCTGCCGCAGAGGAAGTGACAGAGTCACTTTTGGAGTCATAGCCCCCCGTGGCTGTAACGGGAGGGGCCCAGCTCCGCTGGGAGGGGTCTGCGCCAGCAGACGGACGGAAAAAGCGACTACTGTCACTTCCGCCCTTGGAGGAGGTGCGTTCCAATTCCTGGAGGGACTCCAGGCGGCGCTTGGCAAGGAAGTCGGAGACTCCGCCAAGGAACTCGCGGACATGCCCATCCCTGAACTCATAGACCTTATCTACCAGCCCGTCCAGGAAATCACGGTCGTGCGAAACTATCAATAAAGTGCCGTCGAAGGCCTTCAGAGCCTGCTTCAGTATATCCTTGGACTTGATGTCCATGTGGTTGGTAGGCTCATCGAGGCAGAGTAGATTGTGGCTCTGGAGCATCAGCTTGGCCATTCCCAGGCGCGCCCTCTCGCCACCGCTCAGCACCGAAACCCTCTTGTCTATGTCTTCCCCGCGGAAAAGGAACTGGGCCAGCAGGTCACGGAGTTTGGCACGGATGTCCCCCACCGCAATACGGTCCAGGGTACTGAACACCGTCTGGGTCTTGTCCAGCACATCTTCCTGATTCTGGGCGAAATAGCCGCAATCTACATTGTGACCGAGCCTGGACTCGCCGGAGATAGGATCGAGTTCCCCGACTATCACCCTCATCATCGTAGTCTTGCCTTCGCCGTTACGCCCCACGAAAGCCACCTTCTCCCCTCTCTTGATCTCGATGTCGGCATCGCGGAAAACCACCTTCTGAGGGTATCCTACGGTAAGGTCCGTGCATTTATACACCACATCTCCCGAGCGGGCTGCCGGGGGGAATTTCACCGTGAGAGTGGCATTGTCGGTTTCGTCTATCTCTATGCGGTCCAGCTTTTCCAGGGCCTTGATGCGGCTTTGCACCTGGTTGGACTTGGTAGGTTTGTAACGGAAGGCGCGGATGAACTCCTCGGTCTTCTCTATCATCCTCTGCTGATTCTCATAGGCCGCCGTCTGCTGGGCTATGCGTTCGGCCCTCAGCTGAGTGTATTGGGTATAAGGAACCTTGTAGTCGTAGATGCTGCCCAACATCAGCTCTACGGTACGATGTGTTACCGTATCCAGGAACTTTCGGTCGTGGGATACCAGCATCACGGCCCCATTATAATCTTTCAGATACGATTCCAGCCATTCTATGGACTCTATGTCCAGATGGTTGGTAGGTTCGTCCAGCAACAGCAGGTCGGGGTGCTGCAGCAGGATCTTGGCCAATTCTATACGCATGTTCCACCCCTGGCTGAAGGTCTCGGTAGGCCTGTCCAGTTCCCCGGGAAGGAAACCGAGGCCCAGCAGGGTCCTTTCGGCCTGCACCTTGGGAGGTTCGGAATGGAATACTGCAAGATGGTCGTTAAGATCGTTCAGGCGCTCTATAAGGCGGCTGTAAGCCTCTGACTCATAGTCTGTCCTGGACTCGAGCTCCTTTGTGATGGCAGCCACTTCCCTCTCGGCTTCATTGCTCTGCGCGAAAGCCGTCATGGTCTCTTCGATCACGGAACGGCCCCGGTGATGCTCCATTATCTGGGGAAGATAGCCTATGGTAACGTGCTGAGGCTTGTCGACGCTGCCGGAGGTGGGATTCATCTCCCCGCAAAGAATCTTCATCAAGGTACTCTTGCCGGCGCCATTCTTCCCCACCAGCCCTATCTTGTCGGACTCGGTGATGTGGAAGTTGATGCGCGAGAAGAGCTCCCAGCTGCCGAAACTAACGGTGAGATTGTTGATGGAAATCATTTGTCATACTTTTCCATCAACTGGCGGAAATGCTCCGGGCAGGCCATTATGCGGCCCGTATTGCTATTCATGAATCCTAGGGTCACGGTGCCGTCGGCACAGAGAACCCCGTCCTGGTTATAGACCGCCTGCTTTACCACGAGCTTGGCCAGAGGCATGCTCTCGATGGTTGCAGTAACCTTGAGCACGTCCCCTATCCTGGCGGATGCGTGATACTTCACCTGTATTCCCGCCACGGGAAAAACTATGCCATCTTCCTGGCATTTCTCGATGCCATAGCCCCAGGATGCGATCATTTCGTCTCTGGCGCACTCGAAATAACGGATATAATTGCTATGATGCACTATGCCCATAGGGTCGGCCTCATAGTAGCGGACGGGAATACTGGTTTCGAAGTAAATCATAATCTATAAGGTTTTCAAAGAATTCTCTAGAGCCTCGATACGCTGGAGGGCATCTGCCTCTTTCTTACGCTCGGCAGCTATGACAGCCTCGGGGGCGTGGGCCACGAATCCCTCGTTTGAGAGCTTCCTGCGCACGGATTCGAGGAACTTCTTCTGATGCTCCAGGTCGGCAAGCAGCTTCTCGCGCTCCTCTTCCACGTTCACGAATCCGGAGAGAGGCACGCTCATCTTGACCGTACCGACGATAAACGACACGGCCGAAGCTTCGGCCACACCTTCTTTGATGGCTACGTTGGCAAGCTTGGAAAGAGCGGGATATAGCTCCTGGAGGGTGTCGTCGGCAATATAGAGATCCAGGCTCTGCTTGGGAGCTATATTCTTCTGGGCACGGATGGAACGCACGTTCACGACCGCATCCTGCATAAGGGCGAATTTGGCAAGGAAATCGGCGCTGAAAGGCCCTGCAGAAGGGGTACGCTGATACATTATGGTCTCGCCGGGATTGCGTTCCTCCATAGCCTGCCAAAGCTCCTCGGTAATGAAAGGCATTACAGGATGTATGAGCTTGATGAGCTTGTCGAAGAAGCCCACGGTAGCTTCGTAGGTAATACCATCCACGGCACCGCCGAACGCGGGTTTGACGAGCTCAAGATACCAGCTGCAGAAGTCATCCCAGAAGAGTTTGTAGATCGCCATGAGGGCGTCCGAGATGCGGAACTTGCTATAGTGGTCTTCAACTTCCTTGATTGTGCGGCTGAGCAGGTTGTCGAACCATTTCACTGCCACGAGAGCATAGCCGGGCTGCTCGGCCTTGGCATCCACGTTCCAACCGCTGATAAGCCTCCAGGCGTTCCATATCTTTCCGCAGAAATTGCGGCCCTGCTCTACCTGGCTCTCATCGTAGAAGATGTCGTTGCCGGCAGATGAGCACAGCAGCATGCCGATTCGCACGGCATCGGCGCCGTATTTGGCGATAAGGTCGAGGGGATCCGGGCTGTTACCCAGGGTCTTGCTCATCTTACGGCCCAGTTTGTCGCGCACTATTCCGGTAAGATATACGTTGCGGAAAGGCACATCGCCCATGAACTCGTTGCCGGCCATGATCATGCGGGCTACCCAGAAGAAGAGGATATCCGGACCGGTGACAAGGTCGTTGGTAGGATAGTAGTATCCGAGATCCCTGTTGGGTTTGTGCTCGGGATGGCCGGGGCGTTCGGTATCGAATACGCTGATAGGCCAGAGCCAGCTGCTGAACCAGGTGTCGAGCACGTCTTCATCCTGGCGGAGGTCAGCTGCGGTATATGAAGGATCGATAGCCTGTGCGGCCTTCAGGGCCTCCTCAGGCGTGGATTCCACTATGATCTTTCCGTCGGGCAGATAGTATGCAGGGATCTGCTGGCCCCACCAGAGCTGGCGGGAGATACACCAGTCGCGCACGTTCTCCATCCAATGACGGTAGGTGTTGCGGTATTTGTCGGGGATAAGCTTGACGGCGCCGCTCTCCACGGACTCGAGGGCCTTGGCGGCCAGACCACCCATCTTGAGGAACCACTGGGCGGATAGCTTAGGTTCGATGACGGCGTTGGTACGCTCGGAATAACCCACGGGAGAGGTGTACTCTTCCACTTTCACGAGGTTTCCGGCCTCTTCGAGCATCTTCACGATGTTCTTCCTGGCCACGAAACGGTCCTGACCTACAAGGATCTGGGCCTGCTCGTTCAGGCGGCCGTGGTCGTCGATGATATCCATCACCGGCAGATTATGACGCAGGCCTATTTCGTAGTCGTGTGCGTCGTGAGCGGGGGTCACCTTGAGGCAACCGGTACCGAAATCCATCTCCACATAATCATCCTCGATGACAGGTATCTCCCTGTTGATCAGAGGGATGAGCACCTTCTTGCCATGCAGGCGGAAGTGCCTCTCGTCCTTGGGGTTGACGCAGATAGCGGCATCGGCCATGATGGTTTCGGGACGGGTGGTGGCAATTACCAGATAATCGTCGGTAGGATTGCCTGCACCGTCGGAAATATAATATTTCAGATGATAGAAATGGCTCTTGGTATCGCGGTGTATAACCTCTTCGTCGCTGACGGCGGTAAGGCCTTCGGGATCCCAGTTGACCATACGCACTCCCCTGTAGATCAGGCCCTTCTTGTAGAAGTACACGAAGGTATTGATGACCGCTTCGGAGAGCTCGGGGTCCATGGTGAACTTGGTGCGGTCCCAGTCGCAGGAGGCACCCAGCTTGCGGAGCTGCTGGAGTATGATTCCTCCGTGCTCTTCTTTCCACTCCCAGGCATATTTGAGGAATTCCTCACGGGTGATATCCTCCTTGGAGATTCCCATACCTTTAAGCTTGGCTACGACCTTGCTCTCCGTTGCGATGGATGCATGGTCGGTACCGGGCACCCAGCAGGCATTTTTGCCGTCCATGCGGGCCTTGCGGACCAGCACGTCGTTGAGAGTGTTGTTGAGCACATGACCCATATGCAGTATACCCGTAACGTTCGGCGGGGGTATCACCACGGTATATGGTTCACGGGAATCGGGTTCGGAGTGGAAGCAACGGTTCTTTATCCAATACTCATACCACTTGTCTTCTACTTCCGAGGGGTTATATTTCGCATTAAGTTCCATCGTTTGACTAATTTAGCCTGCAAATTTAATCAATTCCTCGTAAACTTTATGTACGGGGAATCCCATAACGTTATAAAATGAACCTTCGATTCCGGTAATGGCCGCATAGCCTATCCATTCCTGTATGCCATAGGCCCCAGCCTTGTCGTAAGGACGGAAGGTATCGACATAATAATCGATTTCGCTATCGAGCAACTCCCGGAAATGTACCAGGGTGGAATCAGTGACGGTTTCGCTGCGCCTGCAGTCCCTCACGGTAACTGCGCTTATCACCTCGTGGGTGCGGCCGGAAAGGGTGCGCAGCATGCTCACGGCCTCTTCCCGGGAATGCGGCTTGCCCATGATAAGGCCATCGACAAGCACCATCGTATCAGATGTAATCAGTATCTCATCCGCCTCCAAAGGGCGGTGGAAACCTCTCGACTTCCCTTCCGAGAGCAGCGCCGGAACTTGGGAATGAGGGGTCGAGGAATCGAAGCGCTCCTCGAAGTCATTGCCCGTATCTACCGTGAACTCGATATTAAGACCCGCCAGCAATTCCCTTCTGCGTGGAGAGTTGCTGGCGAGGATAACTTTCTTTCCCTTCAAATCCATGAACTAGAATATCTTGGAATAATCTTCGTCCTCGAAAAACCACTTCCGCTGGGCGCGGAGGACCCTTTCGATGACCTCCCGCACGCAGCCCTTCCCTCCAGGCAGTTCACAGGCATAATCCGCAATCCTGAGTGCATCTTCGGATGCATCTGCAGGAACCACGCCTATGCCGGCGGCCTTCAGCACTGGGATATCGGGCACGTCATCGCCAATATAAAGCACTTCCGAAGCGTCCAGGGAATGCCTCTTGCAGAAATCCTCGAAGCTGTCGATTTTGCCGCGGCACCCCAGATACACATCCTCGGAAGGCACCCCGCATGTTTCGAATCGGTTGCGCACTCCCTCGGTATTGCCACCAGTGAATACACCGACAACGAAGCCCTTCATCAGGGCTACACGAATGCTGAAACTGTCCTTCGCGTTAAATACGCGTATCATTTCATGATTGTCGAAGGCAAGAAGGGAGCCGTCGGTAAGAACGCCATCCACGTCCATCGTGATGGCTTTGATCTTCTTCCAGTTTTCCATTATGACTTGGCTCCTCCGTTAGGGACCATATCGGCGAGATTGAAAGTACTCCCCTTGGCCGCACCTTCAAGCATGATAGTACCGAACTGGGCTTCGTATTTGCCCACATTTTCGGCAAGGGCATTGAGCAGACGCTTGGTATGCTCGGGGCTCATTACTATACGATTGTTGATCTTGGGCCCGGGAAGTCCAGGAAGCGAACTTGCAAAATCAATTACGAATTCGCTTCTGGAGTGGGAAATGATAGCCAGATTGGCATAGGAGCCACCGGCGATCTGAGGGTCCAGGTTAAGGCTCATCTTATTCTCTTTGTTGTCGTCCATAGCTTTATTCTTTTTATGATGCGAAGATACATAAAAAAAATGAGCTGTGACCCTCCCGGGCAACAACTCATCTAACCACATAATTAATAACACTAAAACTAATAACCAATAGGCTGAAGGATCAGAACGACCACTTACTCAACCCGAATGCAAAGGTACTACAAAAATTTGATTTTGCAAATATTTTTTAAAAAATTTTGAAAAAAATTTAAAATCTATCCTTTTCGCCTATTCAAAAAAAGTACGCGTACGCGTGACGGAGGCTGTCGGGGGCAAAAAAAGAGAGCCGTTTGACAGCTCTCTTGTTTTTGAGGTGCGAAGCGGAATCGAACCGCTGTACCAGGTTTTGCAGACCTGTGCCTAACCGCTCGGCCATCGCACCGGAAAGGACTGCAAAGTTAAAAATATTTTCTTATTTTCCTCACAAATATGTTTATTTTTGCATCTAACTAACAAACTAACTAATTATTAACACTTATGAAAAAAACTACACTGGTCATTTTTGCGGCCATCGCTATTCTCTCAATCGGCTGCAAAAAAGAAAAAGAGGGCAAGGTCCTCTCTCCTGATGAACAGAAAGATTACATCGAAAATGTAGCCGTAGAGGCTATCAACCTCATCGACTTCGACTATTGGAAACCCACCGCAGACTTCATCGTAGGCACCGAAAAAGTCGCTGCTAACTGCGAAACCGATAAGAGTTTCGAAGATTTCACAGATGCCTTCTACGAAGCATTCGACAAGGGCGACCATAAAACCGTCTATGATTTCAGCACCCTGAAGGGGCATTTCTTCATCGACAACAATGCCATCAAGTACGAGAAAGCCAGCAAGTTCTCTGCCGACTGGAAGCTCGAGGATGGAAGCGCTTGCAAGCTTACCGGAGCCGTCACCAGCAGCAAGAAGGAAATCCTCGTCGCAGAGAATACGAGATACGACGACAACGGCACTGAATATGTCGAAGAAGAATGGGTCGTCATTCCCACCAAGGTTACCGTAAAGGCAACGAAGGGTGGCAAGACCATGGGAAACCTCGACCTTGCCACGGATTTCAGCATCAAAGGCGATTTCCCCGACCCTGCTACCGACAAGATTTCGGTTACCGCAGGTTTCTCGGCCGGCGATTATAAAGTCAGCGTGACCCGTGCCAAATACAGCCCCACCGAGATTGCCACTACCTTCAACTTCAACAAGGGCAAGAAACAGATTTTCAAGTTCGACCTCCTTGCAAAGGGCAAGCTCTCTTTCGAAGAAGATGGTGATCCGGACCTGGAGAAGACCACCGGCACCGTCAAGGTCTCCGGAAACGTCCTCAACAAGGTAAAGCTTACCGGTACGCTCAATTGGGGCAAGTATGTCGCTTTTGCTAAAGAGCAAAAAGACCCTAAAACCCTCGAAGAGGCCCAGGCCATCGCCAAAGACATGGAAAGCATTGTCAAGATTGTCTTGAACTGCGGCAACAGGGACCAGGCCAGGTTGGGCTTTGAAGCTATTGCAGATACCGAGCAGGAAGGCGCTGAGACCTATAGTATCGAAACCGTCGTCCGTTTCACCGACGGTTCCGCATATCAGCTTCCTAAAGAATACTATACCGAGGATTCCTTCGAGGATGTATTTGAAGCTCTCAGTGCCCTCACCAAGAAGATAAATGATTACTTGGAGTCCATCAATTCTAGTGAGAATCAGCCCAAATAATCGTTTTAGAAGCTTAATCTTTCAGTCTGCGCTTCTGCTTGTCATCCCTTTTACGGAAGCAGTCGCGCAGACTGATTCTTCATTGCACCACACCCTGGACAGCACTGTAGTTGCTGCCCGTAAACGCACTTCTCCCATTTCGGCCCAAGCTGCCGGCACGAGAGTAGACATGAAGGCTATAGCCAAACTCCCTACAATCATGGGAACGGCCGACCCTCTGCGTTTCATAAAACTCCTCCCCAGCGTCCAAACCGGCAGCGAGGTGGATGTAGGCATACACATCCAAGGTTGCGACCACGGACACAACCTGGTAAGCATAAACGACGCTCCTGTGTATGGTTCGAACCACCTGCTGGGCATCTTCTCGGTGTTCAACCCCTCCCATTTCAGTTCCATGGACTACAGCACCAATGCGGTCCACGGGCGTTTGGGCGGTTCCTTGGACATGCGCCCGTCCCAGGCCATCCCCGACAAGGTCTCAGCCGACCTGAATCTCAACCTCATAGCAGCCCAGGGCACGGTCAGGGTCAAAACCGGGGAAAGATCGGCTCTCAGCATCTCCGGGCGAAGGACATTCCTGAACCAACTGTATGGTTCTTTCCTGAAGATAGGCACGGCCCCGCATCAGGATCCGTTCGAGTATTCCTTCGGAGACTTCAACATCGCCTGGGTAGCGAATCCGGGCAAATCCGACAAGATATATGCTGACGCGTTCTACGGCAGCGACAGGGCCTACTATTCTTCCGAAAGCAATCCCCTGGGCATAGATTTCGGCTGGAGGAATGGGATGGCCGCATTGCATTGGGATCATTATGAGGGCGACGTGCTCATAAAGCAGATGCTCTTCGCCTCCGCCACCGACACGGACATTGCCGTACAATACAACGGCGAAGCCGGAAACATCTTCTCCGACACCAAGAACTTCGGATACAAAGGGTCCGTTTCTTCCGGAAGATGGTTGGGAGGTGCCGAATTGCTATTCTTCGACGTGCTCCCCCAATATCCCCGGCACACGTCCGGATTCATGACCGGAACCGCCGAAGCAGTGCGCCAGAAGGCCATCGACGGCACCGCATATGCCTCCTGGACCAGCAATATCCTGTTCCAGCACTGGACCATGTCAGCCAGGCTGGGTGGGAACTGGTATTATTCTCCGGAGAAGGAATCCTTCTGGAGCGTCTCCCCTACCATCTCACTAGCATACGACATGTTCCATAACGGCCGTCTGGAGCTCAGGGCAGGTTCTTCCACCCAGAACATATTCCTGACCGGCGTGACCAGCCTGGGATTCCCGGTGGAGTTCAATGTCATGTCCGGCCGGTTCAGCGACCCTCAGAGATCTATCTGGTCCTCCCTTTCCTATGACCTGAAATGGGATCAGGAGGCCTATGCGATGTCCGCATCCATATACTTCCGGAGGCTTTACAACCAAATTGAATACAGCGGCAGCATCTTCGACTATCTAGGCTCGGAGTATGACCTGGGCAGCCTTCTTCTCAACGCCGACGGATGGAACTACGGGCTCAACCTGATAGTTCACAAGCAGGCCGGCAAGTTCACCGGCTGGGCGGGCTATTCGCTGGGAAGGTCGCTGCGCCGCTCTGAGGATGGGGAGATTTTCCCCTCCAACTTCGAACGCATCCACGAACTCAACATTGCCGCCACATACACTGCCCGCAGATGGGACGCCGGAGGAACCCTCGTGGCAGCCTCGGGAACACCCTTCACCGCCCCTGAATCCATGTATCTGACCGCATCCCAGATAATCTGCCGCTACGGCAAGCGCAACGGGGCCAGGCTGGCGCCCTACATACGGCTGGACCTTAACTTCAACTGGTATTTCCGCAACGACGGCAAAGTATCGCACGGCATAAATGCGTCGCTGTACAATGCCCTGGCCTGCGACAATCAGCTGTCGTACCGCTTTGTTTACGAAGATGACTCCTTCGCCTACCGCCCCTTCGGCTTCAATCTTAAACTTATGCCCGGTCTAGGGTGGTTCTACAAATTCTGATCATGAGAAAGATTGCCATCATACTGTTTTCTTTATCATCTATCCTTTGTTCCTGCCACCAGGAGCATTGGGGGCATGCCGACCAACAGATCGTGGTAGATGGCTGGATCGATTCGGGAGCCACCCCGGTAGTTATGGTTACTTCCACCGTCAATCCTTCCTCGGAGTTCCGCACCATGGAGGAACTGCGCTCGCACATTCTTAAATGGGCCAAGGTTACGCTGACCTCGCCCGACACTGCCGTGGTACTGGTCGGAAGCATCAACAAGAACTATTTCCCGCCCTACATATTCACAACTTCCTACATAAAAGGCGTTCCAGGGCAGCGATACGACCTGAAGGTAGAATATGGCGGAGAAACCGTCACGGCAAGCACCACCGTGCCCCAGAGCGAAGCTCTCATTGGCCTGGAGGCGCAGCCGGTAAAGGGATACGACGATTGCTATACCATCGTCGCCAAGATGGGTCCCAAACCCTCCGAAAGGCGTTTCTACCGCTTTTTCACCAAGGTCGAGGGTGAAGATGATTACTTCCATGCCACCTTCCCGGGCGCTTTCGACAGTTCAAACCTTAAGGAAAATGCGGAGATTACCTTGACAAAGGGATACAGCATAGACGGGCGTCACCTTAACTCCCACTTCAAGAAGGGAGACACCGTTTATATCAAGTTCTGCACCATGGACGAGGATTCATGGCGTTTCTGGTCCGACCTCGACAGGATATGTTCGCTTGGCAAGGCCGTGTTGTTCCCCACTTACGAGAATCCCTCTTCCAATATTGCAGGAGGGCTCGGATACTGGGCCGGTTACGGCACAACTTATTACAGCATCAATTTGTAGCGACCCTCTTGTTTTTTTCTTCTTTTGCAATTAACTTTGCAGTCCTTTTCCGGGGTATTAGCTCAGTTGGTAGAGCGACAGGTTCGCAATCTGTAGGTCAGGGGTTCGACTCCCCTATGCTCCACAAAAAAGTCCAGCCTTTTCTCGGCTGGACTTTTTCGTGGAGCATGCGCACGAGCCTACTTCTTCAGCACCTTCTCTGCCAAGCGCATGGCAAGGATGGCCATGGGAACCACCATCACGATCATCAGCATATACACCGGGACATTCTCGATCACAGGCTCCATCTTGGCAGCATACCCTTCGGGCATCTCTACCAAAGCAGCCTGCAACGACCCGGCAGTATCGGTCCACCAATGCGAAGTGTAAGCAAAGAACGTGAAGGCCAGCGGCAGGAAACTCACGCGGGTACCTTTCTTGGTATCATATCCATATTTATACCTCAGGAACTCCGACAGCGCGATAATCACCACCAGCATTATGCCCATCCAAAGATCGGCCTCGCCGGATACAATGAAAACAAATAGCAGGAAACCGTTCAGGATGGTCGCTACGCCGAAGCTTTTCATCTTTGAGGCTGCGTAAAGATAGATGAATGCGAAGGCAAACGGGATGAACGTCCCGGCATATGCGTAGAATGCCGGATGGATGCTGCCCGAGAATGCAAACAGGCAGATGGCTGCCAGCCAGAGTACTGCCGACAGTAAAAGTGTTAGGAACTTTTTCATATTCACACAATTAATAATGTGCAAAAGT
>Ga0310696_10006928_pt1 | contig 13381 bp, 11 predicted proteins | sample AusTroGonzalo_MG_4_FD_203885 | JGI IMG/M metagenome (GOLD analysis project Ga0310696, IMG submission 203885) | Bovine rumen microbial communities from tropical cattle in Woodstock, Queensland, Australia - Gonzalo_02 (v2) (version 2) | ecosystem: Host-associated > Mammals > Digestive system >... | reverse complement strand
GCATTGATTTCGGTGTTCCACAAGGACGGGCTCGACGAGCTGCTGAAGAAACTCAATGCGGAAGGTGTGCGTTTCCTCTCAACGGGCGGCACGCAGAAATTTATTGAAGAGCAGGGCTACGAGTGCCAGAAGGTGGAGGATGTGACCACCTATCCCAGCATTCTCGGCGGCCGTGTGAAGACCTTGCATCCGAAGGTGTTCGGAGGCATCCTGGGACGTCGTGAGAACGCCGGCGACCAAGAGCAGATGAAGCAATATGACATTCCCGAGATAGATCTGGTCATCGTCGACCTTTATCCGTTTGAGCAGACGGTGGCCAGCGGCGCCACGGAGGCCGACATCATCGAGAAGATTGACATCGGCGGCATCTCGCTGATTCGTGCGGGAGCAAAGAACTTCAACGATGTGGTGATCGTTCCCTCGAAAGCTGAGTACAGCGTGCTACTCGACATCCTGAACCAACAGGGCGCACAGACCACACTGGAGCAGCGCCGCATGTTTGCCACCCGAGCCTTCGGCGTGAGCTCGCACTATGACACGGCTATCCACGAGTGGTTTGCAAAATAAATCGTAAATTGTAAATCGTCAAATTGTAAATTCGAATGGGATTCTTCAGTTTCAGACAAGAGCTGGCCATGGACCTTGGCACAGCGAATACCATTATCATCAGCGACGATAAGATTGTCGTCGACGAGCCCTCAGTGGTGGCTATGGACCGCCGCACCGACAAGATGATTGCCGTGGGCGAGCGGGCCAAGATGATGTATGAAAAGACACACGACAACATCCGTACCGTGCGCCCGCTGCGCGACGGCGTCATTGCCGACTTCTCTGCCTGCGAGCAGATGATGCGCGGACTGATCAAAATGGTGCACACGGGCCATCATTTCTTCTCACCCTCACTGCGCATGGTGATTGGCGTGCCCTCGGGCTCTACCGAGGTGGAGTTACGTGCTGTGCGCGACTCTGCCGAACATGCCGACGGACGCGACGTGTTCCTGATTTTCGAGCCGATGGCAGCCGCTATCGGTATCGGCATCGACGTAGAGGCTCCGGAGGGTAACATGATTGTCGACATCGGCGGCGGCTCGACCGAGATTGCCGTCATCTCGCTCGGCGGCATCGTCAGCAACAACAGCATCCGCACTGCCGGCGACGACCTTACTGCCGACATTCAGGAATACATGGCTCGCCAACACAACGTGAAGGTATCGGAGCGTATGGCTGAGCGCATCAAGATCAACGTAGGCGCCGCCCTTACCGACCTGGGTGACGAGGGCCCCGAGGACTATGTCGTGCACGGTCCTAACCGTATCACGGCCCTGCCGATGGAGGTGCCAGTATGCTATCAGGAAATTGCACATTGTCTGGACAAGACGGTGGCAAAGATTGAGAACGCCGTACTGTCGGCCCTCGAGCACACACCGCCCGAACTGTATGCCGACATCGTGCAAAACGGCATCTACCTCACCGGCGGCGGCGCCCTGCTGCGTGGCCTCGACAAGCGTCTCACCGACAAAATCAACATTCCCTTCCGTGTGCCTGAAGACCCGCTGCACAGTGTGGCCAAGGGTGCAGGCATTGCCCTGAAAAACGTCGACCGTTTCTCGTTCCTGATGCGTTAGGATGCAGAACCTGATAGCGTTCTTCACCAAGAACTTTCACTGGCTGCTGTTCCTTTTTCTGGAACTGGTCTGTGTGGTGTTGCTGTTCCGCTACAACAGCTATCAGGGTAGTGTGTGGGTCTCGTCGGCCAACGCTGTCGTCGGTAAAGTCTACGAATGGCAGTCGAGCGTGGGGCAGTTTTTCAGCTTGGAAGAACGTGCACGCCAGCTGACCGACGAGAACATTGCCTTGCAGCAACAGCTCAGCCATGTACGTCAGGAGCTGCTCGACCTGAAGGGTGACTCAGCACTTGCCGACAGCATGATGCAAGACGTCATCGGCGAGCTGCATCTCCTGCCTGCCAAGGTGGTGAGCAACAGCCTGCGGCGGCCCGACAACCTGCTGACCATCGACCGCGGACGTGCCGATGGCGTGCTGCCCGATATGGGTGTGGTCAGCGGCACAGGTCTTGTAGGCGTAGTCTACATGGCTGGTGAGCACTATAGTGTGGTGATGCCTCTGCTGAATGTGCACTCACGCGTCAGCTGCGCCATTCGCAATCATGGCTACTTCGGCTATATGTCCTGGGATGGCAGCAGCGCCATCGACGCATTCATGGAAGACGTGCCTCGTCATGCACAGTTCGATACCGGTGAATGGGTGGAGACCAGCGGTTACAGCGATATCTTCCCTCCTGGCATCACTATTGGTCAGATAACGGCTATCGGCAACTCGGCCGACGGCCTGTCCTATAGGCTTCGCGTAAAGCTGAACACCGATTTCAGTACCTTGCGTGAGGTCAGCATCATCACCGACGACACTTTCCCAGAGCGCCTGCAGCTGCTGAAAGCTGCACGCGACTCTATGGCAGTGGCAAATTAAGACACCATGACAATAGACATTATACGAAGGCTGTTTGTATGCATCATCGTCTGCCTGTTGCAGGTGCTGGTGTTCGACCGCATCTGGCTGTTTGATGTGGCCACGCCGCTGATGGTTGTCTATTTCATCATCGCCCTGCCTCGTGGCTATCCGCGATGGGGCGCCTTGCTGTGGAGTTTCTTCCTCGGCTTGGCTGTCGACATGTTCCGCAATACGCCGGGTGTCACCGCTGCCTCGCTCACAATTATTGGAATGGTGCAGCCCTATCTCATCGAGCTTTTCCTGCCGCGCGATGCCGAGCCCGACATCAAGTCGTCGGCACGCTCCCTGGGTGTGTGGCATTTCCTCTGCCTCGCTGCCATCCTCGTCATCATCTTCTGCCTCGTCTTCTTTGCGCTGGAGACCTTCACCTTCGCTGCCTGGCTCTATGCCTTGGAGTGTGCCGGTGCCAGCGCCCTGCTTACGCTCGCCCTTATCATGGCATTTGAAACGGTTAGGAAATAACGGTTATTGGTTATTGTTTAACGGTTATTGATGAAGAAGGACTACGGGCTGGAATACAGGAAATACGTGGTGGGACTGGTGGCTGTCATCATTGTCACAGCCTATATTCTGCGCCTGCTCAGCCTGCAGCTGATGAGCGACGACTATAAGCAGAACGCTGACAGCAACGCCTTCCTACAGAAAATCGACTATCCTGCCCGTGGCATCATCACCGACAGAAACGGCACGCTGCTGGTCTACAACCAGCCCAGCTATGACATCATGGTGGTGGAGAAAGAGGCCCGTGACCGCTTCGACACGTTGGAATTCTGCAATACCCTCAACATCACCCGCGAAGACTTCGACAAATCCGTCAAGGCGATGCATGACAGGCATCGTAACCCTGGCTACTCACCCTATACGCCGCAACGGCTCATCAGCCAGCTCTCAGAATACGATTTTTCCGTCTTTCAGGAGAAGTCCTACCGTTTCCCGGGTTTCTCCGTGCAAAAGCGCAGCATCCGACAATATGAATATCCCTATGCTGCCCATGTATTAGGCGATGTGGCCGAGGTGAGCGAGGCCGACATCGAGCAGGACGACTATTACCTGCCCGGCGACTATATCGGTAAGCTGGGCGTGGAGCGTTTCTACGAGAAACAGCTACGTGGCCAGAAGGGTGTACAGGTGCTGCTTCGCGATGCCCACGGGCGTATTCAGGGTAGCTATCAGAATGGCGCCATGGATAAGAAACCCGTGCCGGGTAAGAACCTCACCCTCGCCATCGACAAGAATCTGCAGGCCTTGGCTGAGCGCCTTTTGGAGGGAAAGATTGGTAGCGTGGTGGCCATTGAGCCGAAGACCGGCGAAGTTCTCTGCATGGCCTCGTCGCCCAGCTACGACCCACGTATCATGGTGGGACGCCAGCGCTCGAAAAGCCATAAGGAACTGGGACAAGACCCCTGGAAGCCTCTGCTTAACCGCAGCATCATGGGTCAGTATCCTCCAGGCTCAACGTTCAAGACCACGCAGGGCCTGACCTTCCTCAGCGAAGGTGTCATCACGCCTCAGACACCCTATCCCTGCTATCGCGGCTTCGTCTTCAAGGGCCTGCGTGTGGGTTGTCACGGACATGGCTCGCCGCTGCCCTTGGTGCCCGCTATCAGCACGTCGTGTAACGGTTTCTTCTGCTGGGGCCTCTACCATATGCTGGGCAATACCACAAAATACGGCACGGTTCAGAATGCGATGAATACTTGGCGCGACTATATGGTGTCGATGGGCTTCGGTCGTCCCCTGGGTGTCGACCTGCCCGGCGAGAAACGCGGCCTCATTCCCAATGCCGAGTTCTACGACAGCCACTATCAGGATCGCTGGAATGGCCTCACCATTATCTCTATCGCCATCGGCCAGGGCGAGGTAAATGCTACGCCTTTGCAGATAGCCAATCTCGGAGCCACCATCGCCAATCGCGGCTGGTTCATCACGCCCCATGTGGTACATGAGATTGAAGGCGAACCGCTCGACTCGCTCTACACCACACGCCGCTACAGCATGGCGCCGGAGTGGGCCTATGACCTTATTGTCAAGGGCATGCGCTCGGCAGCACTTGGCGGCACCTGTAAGGCCCTTGCACATTATGACTTTATGCCCTGTGGCAAGACGGGTACTGCCCAGAACAGAGGCCACGACCATAGTGTCTTCATGGGCTTCGCGCCGATGGACGATCCGCAGATAGCCGTATCCGTCTACGTGGAGAACGGCGGCTGGGGTGCCACCTACGGCGTACCTATCGGCGGTCTTATCATGGAGCGATTCATCAAGGGTGAGCTATCTGATGCTTCCGAACGACGTGCCAGTGAAATACAGGCTCGCCGCATCAACTATGGCACAGATGATAGATAATGAGGTGTTTTTTGACGATTTCTTAAAAAAAGTTTTGTTTTTTGGATAAATTTGGCGAACTTTGCACACTGAACACAATATCTTTATAAAACAGTAACAAAAGCTATGGCTGAAAAATTGGAAGTGAAAGAACTTGACCAAGTGGTGGTTCGCTTCTCAGGAGACTCCGGCGATGGCATGCAGCTGGCTGGAAACATTTTTTCCACCGTCAGTGCTACCGTTGGCAACGGCATCTCAACGTTCCCCGACTATCCCGCAGACATCCGCGCCCCGCAGGGCTCACTGACTGGCGTCAGCGGCTTTCAGGTACACATCGGCGCAGGTAAGGTCTATACGCCTGGTGACCTGTGCGACGTACTGGTGGCTATGAACGCTGCCGCCCTAAAGACTCAGTATCGCTATGCTAAGCCAGGGGCAACCATTATCATTGATACAGACTCCTTTGGCCCGAAGGACCTGGAGAAGGCACAGTTTAAGACGGAAGACTATCTCGGCGAGATGGACATCGACGCCGACCGCGTCATCGCCTGTCCCATGACACAGATGGTGAAGGCCGCTTTGGAAGACTCCGGCATGGACAACAAGGCCATGCTGAAGTGCCGCAATATGTTTGCCCTGGGTCTCGTGTGCTGGCTCTTCGACCGCGACCTCAACCTCGTGGCCAACTTCCTGAAGGAGAAATTTGCCAAGAAACCCGCCATTGCCGAGGCCAATATCAAGGTGATCCAGGCCGGCTATGACTATGGACATAACACCCACTCATCGGCTACCAATGTTTATCGCATCGAGTCGAGCGTGAAAGAGCCGGGTCGCTATATGGACATCACAGGCAACAAGGCCACGGCTTATGGTCTTATTGCTGCCGCTGAGAAGGCTGGTCTGCCTCTCTATCTTGGCAGCTATCCCATCACACCGGCTACTGATATCCTGCACGAGCTGTCGAAGCACAAGTCGTGCGGCGTCATCACCGTGCAATGCGAGGACGAGATCAGTGGCTGCGCATCAGCTGTTGGTGCAGCCTTCGCAGGTGCCCTTGCTGCCACCAGTACCTCTGGTCCTGGCATCTGCCTGAAGAGCGAGGCTATGAACCTCGCCGTTATCGACGAGCTGCCTCTCGTGGTCATCGACGTACAGCGCGGCGGCCCCTCGACAGGCCTGCCCACGAAGAGCGAGCAGACCGACCTGCTGCAGGCTCTCTACGGCCGTAATGGTGAGAGTCCGATGCCTGTCATCGCCGCTCTCAGCCCGACAGACTGCTTCGATGCAGCTTTCGACGCAGCAAAGATGGCACTCGAGCATCTCACGCCTGTCGTGCTGCTGACCGATGCCTTCGTGGCCAACGGCAGCGGCGCCTTCCTGCTGCCCGAGTCAATGGACGAACTGGAAGACATCAATCCTCATTATGTTACGCCAGAGCTGAAAGGACACTATACACCCTATTTCCGTGACCCGGAGACGCTGGTGCGCTATTGGGCCATCCCCGGACAGGAGGGCTATACACACATCCTGGGCGGTTTGGAGAAAGACGGACGCACTGGCGCCATCAGCACCGACCCCGAGAACCACGACGAGATGTGCCGTCTGCGTGCCGAGAAAGTGGCTCGCATACCAGTGCCCGACCTTATGGTAGAGGGCGACCGCGACCGTGCCGATCTGCTTATCGTGGGCTTTGGCTCCACCTACGGCCATTTGTATAGCGCCATGCAGGAGCTGCGTAAGAAAGGCCATCGCGTGGCCTTGGCACAGTTCCGCTATATCAACCCGCTGCCTAAGAATACCGCCCGTGTACTGCGTAAGTACCCCAATGTGGTTGTGGCCGAACAGAACCTCGGTCAGCTGGCCGCTTACCTGCGTTCTCAAGTCGACGAGTTTGTTCCCTATCAGTTCAATCAGGTCAAGGGCCAGCCCTTCGTGGTCAGCGAACTTGTAGAGGCTTTCGAGAACATCCTCGAGCCGCGCCGCACACGTATATCATCAGTCAGTCTTTCCATGTCCGATTAAACAAAAAGTTATGAACGATTATACATTCAACGATTATAAGAAAGGGCAACCTAGGTGGTGTCCGGGTTGTGGCGACCATTTCTTCCTGGCTTCGCTGCACAAGGCGATGGCAGAGACAGGTGTTGCACCTCATGAGATGGCTGTCATCTCAGGCATTGGCTGTTCAAGCCGTCTGCCGTATTACGTCAACACCTATGCTATGCAGACCATCCACGGTCGTGCTGCAGCTATCGCTACAGGCGCTAAGATAGTCAATCCGAAGCTGTGTATCTGGCAGATTAGTGGTGATGGTGATGGCCTGGCCATTGGCGGCAACCATTTCATCCATGCCATGCGCCGCAACATCGACCTGAACATGATTCTGCTGAACAACCGCATCTACGGCTTGACAAAGGGACAGTACAGTCCCACCAGCCCACGCGGATTCGTTAGCAAGTCGAGTCCTTACGGTACCGTCGAGGATCCGTTCCGTCCGGCTGAGCTGTGCTTTGGTGCTCGCGGACATTTCTTCGCCCGTTGTGTGGCCACCGATGCCAAGGGTTCCATCGAGGTGTTGAAGGCAGCCTATGAGCACAAGGGCGCCAGTGTCACCGAGGTGCTGCAGAACTGCGTCATCTTCAACGACCACTGCCACGACATCGTCTACAACAACGAGGGTCGTAAGAAGAACGCTATCTATGTACGTCACGGCGAGAAGCTTGTCTTTGGCGAGAACAACGAGTTCGGACTGGTGCAGCAGGGCTTTGGCCTGAAGGTGGTGGAGATTGGCAAGGACGGCTACACCATCGACGACGTCCTCGTGCACGACGCCCACTGTGAGGATAACACCCTGCAGCTGAAGCTCGCCATGATGTCGCCCGAAGACGGTTTCCCCATTGCCCTCGGCGTCATCCGCGACGTGGAAGCTCCCACCTACGACGAGGCCGTACACCAGCAGCTGGCCGACGTCTCAGCCCAGAAGAAATACCACAACTTCATGGAGCTGCTTGAGACCAATGATATCTGGGAAGTGAAATAATCCCCTCTCATCTCTTATCTCTCACCTCACACCCCCAACGCTATGCTGATACTCTTCAAGCTCCTTGGCTCCTTGGCTCTGCTGATGTTCGGTATGAAGTCGATGAGCGACGCCCTGCAGAAGATGGCCGGCCCGCAGCTGCGCCATGTGCTGGGTGCCATGACCACCAACCGCTTCACCGGCATGTTGACGGGTACCGTCGTCACGGCATCGGTGCAGTCATCGACGGCCACCACGGTGATGACCGTCTCGTTTGTCAACGCAGGCTTGCTGACATTGGCACAGGCCATCTCGGTCATCATGGGTGCCAATATAGGCACTACGCTCACCGCCTGGATCATGGCATTGGGAGCATCCTTCGATATCAGCATCGTGAGCTATGTGGGATTCTTCATGGGCATCATCCTCATCTATATGAAGAAGCACCGCTACATCGGCGACTTCCTCTTTGGCTTGGGCCTGCTGCTCCTGGGACTAACCACACTGCGCATGACGGGTAATGAGATGGACTTGGGGCATAACCCGCAGGTGCTGGCATTTTTCCAGTCGTTTGACCCCAACTCCTTCTGGACTACGCTGGTGTTCCTGCTCCTTGGCGGTGTGCTGACATTCTGCGTGCAGTCGTCGGCAGCCGTGATGGCCATCACGATGCTGCTCTGCGGTTCTGGGGCCATGCCTATCTATCAAGGTATTGCCTTGGTCTTAGGTGAGAACATTGGCACCACCATCACCTCGAACCTCGCAGCCCTCTCGGCCAATACACAGGCACGTCGAGCCGCCCTGGCTCACATGTTCTTCAACATTTTTGGCGTCATCTGGATTCTGGTCGTGTTCCGTTGGTTCATCGACGGTGTGGTCTATGTTGTCGACAACATGATGGGGCAGGCTGAAGCCTCCATGCAGTCGAAGCTGACGTTCACGCTGGCGGCCTTCCATACCGGTTTCAACGTCATCAATGCCAGCATTCTCATCTGGTTTATCCCGCAGATAGAGAAGTTCGTGTGCTGGGTCATCAAGTCGAAGAAGGTGGATGAGGAGGAAGACTTCCGTCTGCATTTCATTACTGCCGGTTTCATGAAGACGCCTGAGCTCTCAGTCCTCGAGGCACAGAAGGAGATACAGTCGTTCTCTGAGCGTATGCAGCGCATGTATGGTATGGTGCAGGAGCTACTCAACGAGTCCTCGTCGCTGACGGGCAAGAAGCAGGACGACGAGAAATTCAACAAGCTCTTCTCACGTATCGAGAAGTATGAGGGCATCAGCGACAACATGGAGCTGGAGATTGCGAAGTATCTGGAGCAGGTCAGCGATGCCCACCTCTCTGACGAGACGAAGGCTAAGATTCGTGCCATGCTGCGTGAGATCAGCGAGCTGGAGAGCATCGGCGATGCCTGCTACAACATGGCTCGCACCATCAGCCGCAAGTACACCGCCAAGCAGGATCACTTCAATGAGAAGCAGTATAGTCACCTGCACCAGATGATGAGCCTCACCGAGGACGCCTTGACACACATGAACAAGCTGATGGGCGGACGCAAGGAGAGCTACGACGTCAATCGCACGTTCAACATCGAGAACGAGATCAACAACTTCCGCAACCAGCTGAAGGCGCAGAACATCATCGATATCAACAATCACGAATACACTTACGCTGAAGGCACTGTCTACATGGACCTCATCAACGAATGTGAGAAACTGGGCGACTATGTCGTCAACGTCGTTGAGGCCCGTATGGGTACCCGTCAGCGTGAAGCTTGACAATCAAACTACAAGATATGACATTTACTGAACAAGCCAACAAAATTTTCAATCAGGCCATCAACGACTATCACCTGACAGACAACGTTGACACGCCTATCCGCAATCCCTATGAGCGTGGAACAATCGAGTTCCGCCTCTACCTGAAATGCTGGATAGACACTGTGCAGTGGCATTATGAGGACATTATCCGTGACCCGCATATCGACCCTACGGAAGCTTTGGCGTTGAAACGCCGCATCGACCGTTCCAACCAGGACCGCACAGACCTTGTGGAGGACATCGACTCTTATTTCCGCCACACCTACAGCGAGGTGAACCCTCTTCCTGATGCACGCCTGAACACCGAGAGTCCTGCATGGGCCGTCGACCGTCTCAGCATTCTGGCTCTGAAGATCTATCACATGAAGGAGCAGGTGGAGCGTGCCGATGCCACTGATGAGCACCGTGCCAAGTGTCAGGCCAAGCTCGACGTGCTGTTGGAGCAGCAGGTGGACCTCTCCACCGCCATCGACCAGCTCCTTGAGGACATCGAGGCAGGTCGCAAGTACATGAAGGTCTATCGCCAGATGAAGATGTACAACGATCCCGCCACGAACCCCGTGCTGTACAATAAACAATAACCCTTAACCAATAAACACTAACCGTTAACTACGCAAACGGTTAGACAACAACTAAGAACCGTTGAAACGCAAGCATATACTTGTCATCCGCTTTTCTGCCCTCGGCGATGTCGCGATGGTGGTGCCTGTGGTCTATTCACTAGCCATGCAGTATCCCGATGTACGCATCACCGTGCTCAGCCGTCCTTTTGCCCGTCCTTTGTTTGAAGACCTGGCGCCAAATGTCAGCTTCATGGAGGCCGACCTCAAGGGCGAGTATCATGGCGTGCGTGGCCTGAACAGCCTCTACCGCCGCTTGGTGGCGAAGCAGTTTACGCATGTTGCCGATCTGCATAGTGTGCTGCGCTCCGACTACCTGCGCCTGCGTTTCAACATGGGACGCTTCCGTGTGGAGCATGTCGAGAAGCATCGTCGCCAGCGCCGTCATCTCGTGTCTAGGAGTAGCAAGAAGAGGGTAGAACCGCTGCCCACATCGTTTGAGAACTACCTCAACGTCTTCCGTCGTCTTGGCTTTCCCATCGACCAGCCGTCGTTCACCTCTATCTTCCCTCCTGAAGGTGGCAACCTCAACCTCCTGCCGGCAGCCATCGGGCCGAAACGCATGTGGGAGCAGTGGATAGGCATTGCGCCTTTCGCTGCTCATCAGGGTAAGATCTATCCTATGGAGAAGATGCAGCAGGTCATTGCCTTGCTGACGCAGCGCTATCCCAAGGCACGCCTTTTCCTCTTCGGACGTGGCCATCAGGAGGATCAGGTCTTCCCGCAGTGGCAGCAGCAGTTTCCCCAGTGTGTCTACGTGGGTAACCTGTTGGAGACCATGCATCAGGAACTCATTCTGATGAGCCACTTAGATGTGATGCTGTCAATGGACTCCGCCAATATGCACATGGCCTCGCTCACCGCCACGCCTGTCGTCTCCGTCTGGGGCGCCACACATCCCTATGCCGGCTTCTTGGGCTGGAACCAACGGGAGGACAACGCCATCGGCCTCGACCTCGACTGCCGTCCGTGCAGCATCTACGGCCAGAAACCCTGTAAGCGTGGCGACTACGCCTGTCTGCACGGCATCACACCAGAAACCATCGTTGACAAAATCGCTCAACAATTAACACTAAACACCCAACAACTATGAAGAAGTATGTATGCGACGTATGCGGATACGTCTATGATCCTGAAGTAGGTGATCCTGATAGCGGCATCGCTGCTGGTACAGCATTTGAAGACATCCCCGAGGACTGGGTATGCCCCGTCTGCGGCGTCACCAAGGACGACTTCCATCAGGAGGATTAAGGACGTCTCCGTCTAACCCTTCGACATCATCAGCCGGAATAGGGCCTTGCCTTAATTCTCAGGACTTCGCTTCATCCGCTGGTTCAATTGAATCAGCGCAGGGATGAGGATGCATAGCGAGAAGAGCAGGGCCATGCCCAGTCGTGAGTTGCCTGGGCCGATGATGTCCTGTAGCGTCTGCGGGTTATGGTAGACGTGGAACATCACGTAGGCTGCTGAGTTGTTCACCCAGTGATAAACCACGCCAGGCACGATGCTTTGCGTGCGTGCGTACATCCATCCTAATAGCAGACCAATGAGGAAGGTGTGGGGCATCTGCGCAGGATTCATGTGCACCAGCGAGAAGGCAAGTGCCGACAGCACTATCATCAGCCATTTCTTCTCAGGCTTCCATTCCAGCAGGCTCTTCAGCACACAGCCTCTGAACACCATCTCTTCTACCAGCGGTGGCAGCAGCGCTATCACCATATAGCCGCCAGGCTCAAGCATGAGGTCACTCATCTGTTTGCCAGTTTCGTCTGCTATCTCCTTTGCCCATCCCGTCCACTCAGGCAACAGTCCTTGCAGTACCAGCGACGGCACGATGGCACCCAAGGCCGCTATCCCACTCCAGAACAGCACACTCCACGGGTGGCTCAGCAGATAGCTGCGCGAAGCCTTAAACCATCCCTGCGTCAAGAATACGATGGTGACAAACAGCGAGAATACCACCATTGTGATGACATCCCACAACGTTGGCATCGAGTCCTCAGGGTCGCCTCCGGTAAAAAGCATGTAGGCTCCGATGACCAGGAACGAGGCCACAAACTGCGTAGCCAGAAATGCAAAGATATAAAGTAGTGCCTTCTTCATTTTTTTCTTCGTTTTGACCTTCGGTCGAGACTGCTCCTGCTCGGCAATAATCAAGCAAGCTTGTTATTGCTCTCGCTTACTCGCAGCCTTCGTTTTCTTCGCCATTTCTGCGTCACGTTTCATCTGCTGTGCCAGCTCTTCAGCCGATTCAAAATGTTTTTCGTCGCGCAGTCGGGCTATGAACTCAATGCTGATATTCTGTCCGTAGATGTCGCCCTCAAAGTCGAGGATATGCGTCTCGATGGTGCGCTGGTGACCGTCGAAGGTAGGCCGCATCCCGATGTTGGTAATGCCTGTTAGAGGAGAGGGGAGAGAGGAGAGAGGAGAGTGGAGGGTGGAGGGCGAGAGGTTCTTCGCAAGCGAAGCGTCTCCTGACATCGCCGAGCGGACGCTTACGGCATAGACGCCGTCGGCTGGCACGAGCCTGCAACTGTCCACCTTCATGTTAGCCGTAGGAAAGCCCATCTTCCTGCCCTGCTCAAAGCCGTGCTCCACTATGCCGCATAGGCTGTAGGGCCGTCCCAGGCATTGTGCCGCCTCGTCCACACGTCCCTCACCGATCAGCCGGCGTATCAACGAAGAGCTGATATGAGAGGTGTGAGGTGAGAGGTAAGAGGTGAGAGGAGAGAGGAGAGGTGGGACTTGCAGTCCTTCGCCACATACCACCTCGATGCCCATCTCTTGCCCATAGCGCACATAGTCGTTGAAGCCCTCATGCGTGTCAGGCGTGCGATGTCCGAAGCGGTTGTCATAGCCCGTCAGCAGCAGGCGTACGCCCAGCCGCTCCTTCAGCACCTGCTGCATGAAGTCATGGGCCGTCAACCGGGCCATCGCCTCGTCGAAGGGCAGTACCACCAGCAGGTCGATGTCCGTCTGCCGCAGCAGCTCCACCTTCTCGTCCAGCGTTGTCAGCAGCAGGGGGTGCCAAGCCGTGTCCACCACCTGTCGCGGATGGCGGTCGAAG
>Ga0310696_10006926_pt1 | contig 13382 bp, 10 predicted proteins | sample AusTroGonzalo_MG_4_FD_203885 | JGI IMG/M metagenome (GOLD analysis project Ga0310696, IMG submission 203885) | Bovine rumen microbial communities from tropical cattle in Woodstock, Queensland, Australia - Gonzalo_02 (v2) (version 2) | ecosystem: Host-associated > Mammals > Digestive system >... | reverse complement strand
ATTGTCGGAGCCTGGCTGTTTCTGAAAAAAACAGATGCCGGCCAGCGACTGATGGCCCGATTCGGATTTGAAGCAAATTCTGTTGCCTACTGGGCTGTCGGTGATGAAAAAATGAATTCCGGTGATATTGACGGGGCTATTGAATGTTTTGAAAAAGCACGGGACATGGATGCTGCTGAATCCGTTGTGGATGTGGATGGCCTGCTTACGCTTGGAAGTGCATATGAAGCAGCCGGGCTGACGGATAAAGCTGCGGCTTTGTACCAGGAAATTTATACAACTACCCCTTCACGTTCGGAAGCCTATGTCAATCATATCCGGATTCTTCAAAACAGCGGAGACTCAAAGGATCTTGTGCTGGCCGGCGAACTGTTGAAGACAGCTTATGAAAAAACAGGCGAAAAAACCTTCCTTACGCAGAGAGATGACCTGCTTCCGAGCCCTCCGGGAGTAAAACCGGATGCGGGAAACTATTATACCAAAAAGACAATTGTGCTTACTTCCTACCAGGGATTTGATGTTTATTACACATTTGATCCGGAGGCTGTGTTGCCCAATGACGGTATCAAAGCAAAACCGGATGGAATTATGCTGGATGAGGGTATATGGAACCTTCGGGCAGTATGCGTGAACGGTGATCTCATTTCGGATGAACTGAAAGGCACATACAAAATTATCATGCCTTCTCCCATGACACCGCGTGCCACTCTGGCTCCGAATACATACAAAAAAAGCCAGCGTGTGTCGCTGAAACCCGGCATTGACGATGAAAAAGATACCAGTATCGTAATTTACTATACGATTGACGGATCCATTCCTGACTCGGACAGTCCGATTTTTGACGGTGAACCCATCCGGCTTCCGAACGGATGGGTCACGCTGAAGGCATATGCAGTAAACCGCTATCGCAAACTTTCCAATATGCTTGAAGTAAAATACAAAATAGAAGCGAATCCGAAACCGAAATCTGCCTTCAGTCAGGAGGATATGATTGATGAACTGAAAATGTTCAAAACCACTCAGTCCGAATTCTTTTCCCTTTACGGGGAGGGCACTGCGGCGGGATCTGTTCTTATAGAAGGATTTGACAGTGAATGCCGGCGCTTTGATTACCCCTGGGGATATGCCATGATGACACTTTCAAAGAGGAACTGGGTTCTTACGGAAGTCAGTTTCAAAAGTCCGGGGAAACTCAGCGGGCCGCGCGGGACGCAAATCGGTGATACAGAAGAATATGTTGTGGACAAATACAGGGATATGCTTCAGGTGGAGAGTAAAAGCGGAAACCGCGGGCTGTACGCAACAGACAATGGTTCCACCGGAAAAATCTGGCTGCAGGAAGATGGGAAAAAGGTAATCCGTTACCGTTATCCAACAGAATCGCACTGGGTACAGCTTGAATATCTTGTGGACAAATCCGGTAAAGTTATCAATATCAGTATGAAGTACATTCCATAAATATGGTTCATTGAAAAAGTGTACAACCCATTTCACGGAATTCTATGATTTTCTGGCGGAGCATTTCTTCGGAAACATCAAAATGACGGGCCAGGCAGGAAAGGCAGAAATAATGGTCCGTGCCGCGGTTGATCATTTTCTTTGTCAGTCCGATTTCGTCCGGAACAAGCGGACGGCCGCACTGGGAACAGACAGGATCCGGAGAAGAGTTATACATTTTTCTTTGACAGGCGGCACAGATACAGTTTCATATCATGGCCGGGGATGGTCGGATTGAAGTAATCGCTCTTTTTCCCGAGATTTTCGCCGCTGAAAACATCCTTCACATCCAGGGCAAAGCCGGAAGATACAGGAAGGCCCAGGTCCACAAGTTCACAGTGTATTGTGCTTTCCGCTTCAGAAAAGTTGATGAAAGCAAGCGCAAATTCATTATCAGAAAGATGACGGAAAACAGTATAGGAAGAATCCGGAATTTCGCGCCAGGGCATTTCGCCTTCTTTGGGATCCGGATTTCCGGTAAATACCGGACCGCGGCGGATCAGATACGGAGATCGGCATTCTTCATCCTGATCGATCCGAAGGAGGTCCGGGTTTTTCATGAGGGCTTCATATTCCGGAGCAACGGTACGCAGATCGGCACCCATCATCAGAGGGACACCGCTGAGGCACCAGAGAGAGAACTGCATCCGGTACTCTTCATAAGTGCATGCTTTGCCGAATCCCACATTGCCTTTTCCGCCCATGCCTACGGTTAGCATGTCCATATCATTGAAACAGCCAGTTGCACTCATGGAGAAATTATCGAGCTGAGATCTGAAAATATCCGTAAAGGACCGGTAATTGTCCATAATGTCGCCTGTTGAGCGGTACATATGCGCGCCGACGCTGCGCATCCATTTCCATGGGGCTTCGCGGCCCCAGTTGCAGGCAGAGAAAAGGATTTCACGTCCGGTGGATTTCAGCGCCATGGACATTGTCTGATAACGGGTGCGGCAGTCACCTGTTTCCGGGAAATTGCAGAAATCGTATTTGAGAAAATCAACGCCCCAGGATGCAAAAGTTTCTGCATCCGTATATTCATGATCATACGAAGAAGGATAACCGGCACAGGTCATAACACCGGCGCAGGAATACATTCCGAATTTCAGGCCTTTTGAATGCACATAATCGGCAAGGGCTTTCATCCCGTAAGGGAATTTCTCGGGATCAGGAACAAGACGGCCTTTTTCATCCCGATCGCGCAGAGACCAGCAGTCGTCGATGACAAGGTATTCATAACCGGCAGCAAGATAACCTTTGTCAACCATCAGATCTGCCATCTCTCGAATAAGCTGGTCCGAAATCTTTTCTCCGAAGGTGTTCCAGGAATTCCATCCGAGCGGGGGGAGTTTTGCGATCATAAGATGTTATCTCCTTTTCTTTAAAATGGCGGATCGATGATAAACGTTCTGTTGTCCAGATCCGGCAGTTTCCCGTTGGTGTGAAGTGTCAGTTCTGTGGCACAAAGACGAAGTGCGCGCACTTTCTGCTGATGATTGAATGACCGGTCTCCGTACAGATCATCCCCAAGCACAGGATGGCCGAGAGCAGCAAGATGGGCCCGGATCTGATGCGTCCGTCCCGTAATCAGATGTACACGCAGCCGGGATATGGAACCGGATTTTATTGTTTCATATCCTGTTGTAATCGGCTTTGCTCCCGGTATCTCGTGATCAAGGATTTGCACTTTGGCCCTGGCAGCGTCTTTCAGAAGCCATGCGGTACATACAGCAGCAGGCGGTTTCATCATGCCACGGACTAAACAGGTATAGTATTTATTGATATCCCTGTTTTTAAAAGCTTCCTGAAGAATCTTCAGTGATGAGTCATTTTTCGCGAACAGACAAAGCCCGGAAGTTTTGTTATCGAGGCGATGACAGGGAGCAGGGGGAAACAGAAGACCGGATCCGGATGCATGTGATTCGGCGTGAAGTCGGCAAAGGTCTGTCAGTGAGAGATTACCGGGATCATCCGCTTCCACGCTGATACCCGCAGGTTTGTTTACCAGAAGGACATTGTCATCTTCCCAGACGATACGAAGGCTTTCGAAAGTATTTGCAGATGCAGGCAGAAAAACGGTGAGCGTCTGGCCGGCATGTACAGGAGTGTCCCTCAAAACACGAATTCCATCCAGTCTGACATCCCGGGCGGAAAAGATCTTGCGAAGGGTGCTTTCCGGAAGATCAGGGAGATAACGGCGCAGAAAAAGTCCTGTTTTCATTCCTTCCGCCTCAGGCGGAATCATAACATTCTGAACAGTCATCCGTTACACCCCTTACTGGACACGGGAAGAGGAGAACCAAATCCAACGGGGAATCCGGTCGCTCAGGTCACGAAGCGCTTTTGTCATCTCTGTTGTCGGAATGGAAACAAGCAGGGAAGAAAGGACTTCTTTCATATCGGAAAAAGAGACATTCTGCTTTGCAAGGATAATCAGATCCTCAACTGCATCTTCGGGAGTAAGTTCGGGGCGGACGGCATCTGCAATGGCAAAGAGCATCTGTTCATAGAGCGGAGATTCCAGGTCACTGATGGAATCAGACGCAAGCTGTATGGCGGAAGGACTCATTTCGCTGCATGCGCCGGAAGCGGCGGGAATACGGGAGAGCATTCCATCAGGATCAGCAAGACCGGGGTGAATAAGAATCAGACGTCCCTGTGGATCAAATATATAATCCCAGCCGGAATAAAACATACGTTCAATCAGTTCCGGACGGTTTTCGGCATATGTATCCTTGAGCAAAGACTGCAGGTGAAGCTTTGGACCGGCAGCCTGTACCATCCCCATCAGATAAAGGGACTGATCAATACTTTCCTGTACAGTTTCAACAGCATCCCGTATTTTTTTGTGCCCTTCACCGGCAAGAAGCAGCAGTGCAGAAGCGCATAGCTGATGCGGCATACAAAGAATACGAATTCCATTTTCTGTGGTTGTGCGGCACCAGAGACGGCGAACAAGGGAACGGGCGGGAATCAGATCTTCCCAATCCTGCAGGGAAAGTCTGCCGCCGAAAAGTACAAGACGAACCATCAGATCGTGTTCTTCCGGAGAAAGCAGCGCAAGTTCCGGAGCAAAAGAGGAAAGGACCCGGACCCGAAGTTGCTCAACTGTATGAAGCGAAACAGACTGGGCATTCCGGTCTTCACGGGGGAAAAAAGAAAGCTGATAAAAAGATTCAGCATCCGCATCCGTACAGTCTGCGTCAAAAAGGCAACGGAAAGGAAGGCTTGCAAGATCTTTCTCGCAAGCCTCCAGCTGATTGGCCCGCAGGACGCTCATGGTCTTATCGGCCCAATGATAGGGATGAGTGTTGCCTTGTCTGAGCATTTACAAATCCTTTCAGGAACAAATATAAAGATTACAGTCGGATGATCCAGCCGTTTTCATCTTCCAGACGGCCATACTGGATACCGGTCAGCGTGTCATACAGTTTCTGGGCAACCGGACCGATTCCGCCATCTCCAAGCGTGACTTTCTCGTCACCAAGGGCAAGAACTCCGACGGGACTGATTACAGCAGCTGTACCGGTGCCAAAGGCTTCCGTCAGTTTTCCGGATTTAGCATCGGCAAAGATCTCGTGAACATCAAGACGGGCCTCTTCAGCCTCGAGACCAAGCTGTCGTGCCAGCTTCAGAACACTGTCACGGGTAATACCCGGCAGGATCGAGCCATTCAGCCGGGGCGTAACAATCTTATTGCCATAGGCAAACATCATGTTCATGGAGCCGACTTCCTCAATGTATTTCTGCTCCACACCGTCAAGCCAGAGCACCTGTGAATAACCTTTCTTCTCGGCCACATCACCGGCCAGGATGGATGCTGCATAGTTGCCGGCACACTTGGTGAAACCGACACCGCCGCGGACGGCACGAACGAATTCATCTTCCACATAAATACTGACAGGCTTGAGACCTTCTTTATAATATGCACCGACAGGAGAAAGAATGATAAAGAAACAGTATTTCTTGGAAGCGTGTACTCCAAGACCGATATCCATGGAAATCATGGTCGGACGGATGTAAAGGGAAGTACCGTCCTTGTGGGGAACCCAGTCTGCGTCGATTCTGATCAGCTGTTTCAAGCCTTCCAGCGCAGTTTCTTCATCCAGCGCGGGCATACACATCCGCTGGGCGCTCCGGGTCATCCGCGCAAGATTATCCTTCGCGCGGAAGAGCTGCAGTCCTCCGTCCGCACGGCGGTAGCACTTGCATCCTTCAAAAATCGCCTGACCATAATGGAGAACCATTGCGGCAGGATCCATCGCGAAACTGTCATAGGGAACGATGCGGGCATTGTGCCAGCCGAGTCCCAGCTCATAATCCATCATGAACATGTGATCTGTAAAGATCCGGCCAAAGCCGAGGGAGGATTCATCCACAGGCTTCTGCTTCAGATTCTTTGAGCGTGTTACACTTATATCCAACATAAGGAGCCCTTCTTTCTGATTCTATGATAATTTATTATACGCTTATCACAGGAGGAAATCCTGTCTTTTTCCTGTATCACATTTCGTCGTCAATTTCTTCCAGTGTCATTCTGAAGGGAATATATCCTGTCTCTTCAGCAGCTTCTTCTGACAGAATGAAACGGGAAAGAATGAAGAAAACAACATCTCCGTTTTCGTCAATGTAGAAATCCTGGTCCAGCGAGTATTCAGGAGTAATGATGAATTCAAGATCTTCCTTGGTCAGGGACGGATCAAAGCTGAGATGATCCGGATTGTTCCGGATGTTATTCCATACAAGCGTACAGATAACTTCCCAGATCCGGTTTGACTGCCGGTCTTCCACCCATTCATCGCTTTCTCCCGCGTCCAGAATGCCCAACAGTTTCGGAAGGGAAGTGAGCTGACCGACCATTTCGCTGGAACGGGAAAATGTATTGCCTTCCCAGGTTTCCTCTGTTTCACCGTCCACGTTTTCTGTCTTGTGCAGCAGGACAGAAAAATAGTCATCATTATTGCACATGATCTGGTATGTGACATCAACCGATACATCCTGATACTGTGATGCAAAATAATCTGCCTGATTCGGGATATAGTCAACAGTATACTCCTGAATCCGCTTTTCATAATAACGGTTTACGCTGGCGGCAGAAAGGTCAGACTCCTCCGTATCATTTTCAGGAACAGAGGCGTGCGGGAATCTGTAGGAATAAACATATGAACCGTCTGAAGCGTCTTCTCCGTTATAATATACCGTGACGGTATCCGCATAATCATCTGTCAGCGTAAGCGGATCTGCCGCAGCAGACGCAGCAATGAAAACGAGAAGAACAGACATCAGGACCCCAATAAAACGCTTCATTTTCTCAACTCCCGTTATTTCAGGTAAGTGTATCTGGCGTTCAGCCAGGGCATGCCGTTATAAGTGTTATAGGCATCAGCATAAAGCCTGTAGTATTTTCCGACTTCCCATTTGGTCTTTGTGTAGTTCTGCACGAGGACAGGCTGGGATTTTCCGTCATCACTTGTGTTAATCACAACCATCTGCGGTTTGTCGGAAACGACATACTGGACGATTCCCTTCACAACGTATACCTGATTTTTCTCGGCCCGCACGGAGATATTGCTGAGAAGTTCCGCATATCCGTCGGCAGAAAGGGGCCAGGCTTTTACCGTATATTCGTCTGCAGGTGGCAGGTAGTAAACTACATGATCCACCTGGGAAGGTTTCTTGCCCGGGTAGGAAGCTATAATACTGATTGTATTGTCTCCGATTTTGTCAAAAATGGCATTGAAGGTAAATTTGCCGGTGGTATCCAGTTCGGTAATATTCAGGTCAGAATAAGGTGTAATGACTTCCACATATGCCCCGGGCATGGTTGTGGCGGAGACCCGCATGGTTTTTCTGTCTGTGGTACCGTAAGTGCCTACAGCAAGATCCAGCGGTATATCCTGGCGTGCCCGGTAGAAGGTAACGGTAATCGTGTTGTCGCGGCAATACTGCGAACGAACAACGATGGTGAAAGGATTGTCGCCAATCGGCTGGATTGTGGCATTATAGACCATTTCACCGCTAACCGAAGAAACAGTATCGCTGTAATCCTTTCCGTTAACAGTCACATGGGAACCGGCGCGAACTTTGATTTTAATACTTGCCATTGTAGTGGAGACAGTGGTTCGCATGCTGTCAGGCGACTCGAGCTCAATTGGACTGAGCGGAATGGTAATGGTGTAATGAATCGGATCCAGAGGGGTCTGACGTCCGGAGGAAGATTTCAGAAAGGGCGTCAGTGTGACTTCCATTGTTTCATCAAGGGAACCTTCCAGATTGTCATACCAGATATGGTCAGGAATTTCAACGGTGGCGAATCCGTCGCTGACAACGTAGCTGGCATGAAGCTCACGGATATAAATCGTGCTTCCTTCTGCACCGGGAATCAGTACTGTATGTGCAGAAAGATCGTCCAGCAATCCGGCATTAACCACGACTCCGGGGGCGTTTTCCTTCACAGCAACAGCCGTACTGGCAAAATGATTGATCACAAAATAACCGCCAACAGACAAAGCCAGCGCAGCCAGAACAATCAGCACCGTCTGAAGGATTCTGTGTTTCTTTCGGGGAAGGTAACGACCTTTCCTCGGAAGAGAATCTTCGGTAGACCGAAAAGATTGCGGAATGAGCGGATCATAGGAACGGGACTCAACGAATGCGCCGTTTTCATCCATAAAACGGACACGGGAGCGTAATTCTGACTCGCGGCGGGAGCGTAATCCGGATTCGGATACCTGCTTTACAACAATTGTTTTCTGGATTGTGCCGGAGGGTGATTCTTCCGCTCCTTCTTCAGTTATAACACGTTCAGAAGATGGAGCCTGTGATTCGCTCTGAAGCCGTTCCAGCAGTTCAGATCCACGTTGTTTACGCTGCTTCAGATCGTGCATTTCACGTGCAAGCGCGTCCCTCGGTTCGGGCGTTTGATCTGTCTGGCCGAATTCATCGGCTCGAAGGTAGGTTGTGGAAGCGCCTCCGTCTTTCAGCGAGTCTTTCCAGGCAAATCTGGAAGCCTGGTCGATGTTCAGAGGGGTACCGCACCGTGTGCAGTGAGGCAGTGAAGCACGGTTCCACAGACCGCATTCAGGACATTTCATCAGATTGACCCTTTCCCGTCAGTCGTCATCATCCACAACAACGAAATCAGTATCGCGGACGAGTGTGGTATGATCCAGGAATTCATTGTATTTCTTCCTGACAGAAGACCAGTTGATTTCCAGTGCAGACATCTGTGCAAAGGTGATGGAACGAACATCTTCCTGCGGCGGAACACGGAATTCTTCGATGGTGCAATCACGAAGATCATAGGCCCAGGAAGCGGCATCCGTCATATCTTTCAGCGTCATGTTTGTCTTGTCATTATGCTGCATGATACTGTTTGCCAGATCATTTGCCTGGTCCAGCGTAAATGAACGGCATTCATCAGCCAGGGCGCTCAGTACATTGCGTACACGCTGGGTACGCATAAAATCGGTGTCGCCGCGGCTTGATTTGCGGATCCGCATGTACAGAAGTGCAGAATGGCCTTTCATATGATAGGTTCCGACTTCAGCACGGTTATTCAGGTGCACATCATCGCCGGTCATCACCTCAAGGCGGTTGTGCTCAAATCCGTAGCTTCCTTTCTCTTTGGATCCGTCCGCAAGAATAATCTGAAGCCCGCCGTTTTTTTCAAAAACGATGGAGGAACCGGAAGTGCCGGCAACAGTTGCTGTTTCCGTTACCATACCGTTATCAGTCTGCGTAAAAAGTGAAAAGGGAATAGAAAAATCAAGCGCCTGATGGTTTTTGGCAGTGTAGTGCAGTTTCAGGTATTCGTCTTTTTGTGGATCACCTTTCAGGGCGTAATAGCCGTCTGCTTTGATTACGGTGCGTTTGGGAACGGCAAAGCGGGCGAGATAAGCGATTTCGTTCCGGTTGAGATCCACATATACGCCATCAAGGCTTTCAAGATCAATGATATCCTGAATCTGGGAAAAGTTGAAAAGGATGTATTTTTCAATCTTAATGCCAAGATGCTCACTGATCAGTTTGCAAAGCGCTTCCGGACCGTAATCGTTATACACATAATTGATCCGGCCGTAATACTGTTTCGTATCAGTGGTATTCGGCTTGAGGATCGTTGCGTCACGCACAATGGAAGCCAGCATGATCCGACGGGCAGCAGTATCAAGCGTCAGGATAACAATGCCGTCAGTATTGCCAAAATAGTCACGGCGGTTGCCGTTACCATCTGTGGGCGGTTCAATCCCGTCTGGACGCGGCTTTGATTTCCACTGGTCAATGCACAGCAGAAGATAATGATGCTGGCCGAGGGAGGGGGAAGGAATCTCATCCCACGGAACAATCTCAATTTCTTCAGGAAGCCTTTCTTTCGGAAGTCTTTTTTTTGCCCAGCTGTCGTCCGCATCTTCCGCTGAAACAAAACAGGGAATCAGCAGAACGAGGGCAAGAAAAAGGACAAAAAATCTACGCAATTGCAAAACACTCCTTCCGTCCCGGTATGTACCGGTAATAAGGATTTAATTATTATACATGAAAATGTAAGAAAACGGAATCTGAAATTTGCTTTTTGAACAATCAATGATATAATTCCACCGGAAAGCCAATGAATGGAGCGGAGCGAATCTTCTATGGATTATGATGTTCTTATTATCGGGGCGGGACCGGGAGGCATATTTACTGCTTATGAACTGGTTCATTGTTCCACCCGTCCGCTGAAAACTGCTGTCTTTGAGCTCGGGAATCCGCTGAACCGGCGGAAATGTCCTATTGACGGAAAAAAAGTAAAAAGCTGCATCCGATGCAAAACCTGCTCTATTATGAGCGGATTTGGCGGTGCCGGAGCATTTTCAGACGGAAAATACAATATTACCAATGATTTTGGCGGAAGCCTCCATGAACATGTAGGAAAAACGAGAGCACTTGAACTGATGCGCTATGTGGACCAGATCAATCTGAAATACGGCGGGGAAGGGACCAGACTGTATTCGACCGCAAACAGCGCTATCAAACAGATGTGTCTGCAACATGGACTGCACCTGCTGGATGCACAGGTCCGCCATCTGGGTACAGATATCAATTATATTGTTCTGGAGAACCTGTACAACGACCTTAAAGATAAGGTTGATTTCAGGTTTGATACACCTGTGGCATCTGTTGAGCGGGTGGAGGAAGGATACCGGATCACGACCGGTGACGGGCAGTCTGTCACAGCGTCCACATGCGTTATATCTGTCGGACGCAGCGGCAGCAAATGGATGGAAGGCGTCTGTCAGGATATGGGTATACCTACAAAGAGCAACAGGGTTGATATCGGGGTGCGTGTGGAACTTCCCGCAAAGGTTTTTCAGCACCTGACGGATGAATTGTATGAGAGCAAAATTGTGTACCGGACTGCGAAATTCGAGGATCTGGTACGAACCTTCTGCATGAATCCTCATGGGGCTGTTGTCAGTGAAAATACAAACGGGATTGTAACAGTAAACGGCCACAGTTTTGAGGACCCCGCCCGTCATACGGACAATACCAATTTTGCACTTCTTGTCAGCAAACACTTTTCAGAACCGTTCAAGGATTCAAACGGATACGGAGAATCCATTGCAAGACTCAGCAATATGCTTGGCGGCGGGGTGATTGTTCAGCGTTTCGGAGACCTGGTTCGCGGGCGGAGAAGCACACCGGGCCGGATTGCAGATTCCTTTGTGACTCCGACGCTTGCTGCTACACCGGGCGATCTGAGCCTTGTGATTCCGAAGCGGATACTCGACGGTATTATTGAAATGATCTATGCGCTGGACAAAATTGCTCCCGGTACAGCGAATGATGATACACTTCTGTACGGTGTGGAAGTAAAGTTCTACAATATGGAAGTTGACCTGGATGAAAACCTGGAAACCCAGTATCCGGGTCTGTATGTGATTGGCGATGGAAGCGGTGTGACGCACAGCCTGAGTCACGCAAGCGCCAGCGGCGTGCATGTTGCAAGACGGATCCTGGAATCTTTCAGCAATCCGTAATCAGTTTTTTCTCAAACGGCCAGGCATCCGGTTTTCCGCAAATGAGGGACCAGATGCGCCAGGCTGCCAGATCTGCAGGAGGAGCGCTGTTAAGCCATTTTGCAGCTGTCAAAACCTGCACAGAACCGTTTTTCCAGGAACCCGTCATCGACGGGTTCTTTTTCATTGCAAGCAGTAATGCACGATCCGGAAGAGGCGTTTCTTCAATGTCCCTTTTCGAAATGCCCAGCAGGGCACAGGTGCACAGACGGCTGATCCTGGCAGAAGCATAGCGGCGGGTGGTAAGCAAAGAGATCAGTTCAGCCCTTGAATTTGCACGGGAGGCCGCTTTTCTCAGGGCTGTATCCAGCCCCTCAGGACAGTCGGGCAGAAGGGCGGCATCTTCAGGACGTATGGAACGAAGCCTGTCCAGAAGGAGGCTGTCCAGTAATTTCATGTCTGGAATTGTCCCGGACAGAAATTCTGCAAGGATCTTCTGTCGGGAGAATTGCGGAACCGCGGAAAGAGCATCTTCCCAGCTGCCACGACGTAATGCTTCTGTCACTGCTGTTGCGGAAGGCGAATCCGGGTTAATATGGTCTGCCGTATATTCACCGGACCTGGATATGACCACAGGTGTCATGGAAAGAGAGAGCCGCCGGATGGCACGAAGATAGCAGATAGCCAGAATGTTGTTCGGATGCTGCAGAACCGTTCCGCATTCGGGAAGACAGCTGCCGGCCGCAAATGAGAGGGCTGCCGGATAACCGGTGCCTTCCGCAAGGGCCAGATGAAGGGCATCCTGCAAAGGAGCAGGTGAATCCTCCAGCAGTTCTGCAGTTTTTTGCAGGAGCGGGAGATCAGCTGTTTCTGCACCGAAAGCGATATGTGTTGCTCCAAGGGAGGAAAGAAGGGAAACGGCTCCGAGCGCGTAGTGTTCCGCATCCCGTACGGTCCAAAGAACCGGAAGCGCAAAAACTGCGTCAGCCCCGGCCGAAAGGGCGCACTCAGCCCGCGAAAAAGGGGAGAGAAGCGCCGGTGTCCCGCGCTGGCGGAAAGGCCCTGAGAGCACTGTAAGCACAGCGGAAGGGGAAACTTCAGAAACAGCAGATTGAAGATGATGCAGATGACCGTTATGGAACGGATCATATTCCGCCACGATGCCGAGAACAGACATCCGTGCACCTCCTTCCACTGTAATGAAATGACTGAATCCAGGGGAAGTGTAGCATGACAGAAGAAGATTTTCAATCAATCGTCTTTTCATTCCTGATGAAAAAGTGTATAATATTTTAAGTATCTTTGATTGCAAAGGAGATTTTGGACATGAAAATTCTGGTTGTAAACGCGGGCTCTTCCTCCCTGAAATATCAACTGATTGACATGGACGGCGAGAAGGAACTGGCTAAAGGCCTTGTGGAACGCATCGGGATTGAGGGAAGCCGGCTGAAACACAGCGCAGGTGACAAAAAGACCGAAATTACCCAGGCAATTCCGGATCATGAGGCGGCGGCTCAGCTGATGCTGAAGATCCTGCAGGATCCTGAATTTGGTGTGATCAAAAGCACCGATGAAATCGGCGCAGTCGGTCACAGGGTACTGCATGGGGGCAGCGCGTTCACAGCTTCCGTTATTGTAAACGATGCAGCCAAACAGGCTATCCGCGACTGTTTCCCTCTTGGACCGCTGCATAATCCGGCCAACCTGATGGGTATCGAAGCCTGTGAAAAGGTTATGAAGGGCACTCCACAGGTTGCAGTGTTCGATACTGCTTTCCATCAGACGATGCCTCCGAAAGCCTATATGTATGGTGTTCCAAAGATGTATGAAGAAAAGCTGCATGTGCGCCGTTACGGCTTCCATGGCACAAGCCACCGGTATGTGAGCCGC
>Ga0310696_10006925_pt1 | contig 13383 bp, 19 predicted proteins | sample AusTroGonzalo_MG_4_FD_203885 | JGI IMG/M metagenome (GOLD analysis project Ga0310696, IMG submission 203885) | Bovine rumen microbial communities from tropical cattle in Woodstock, Queensland, Australia - Gonzalo_02 (v2) (version 2) | ecosystem: Host-associated > Mammals > Digestive system >... | reverse complement strand
GCTAACGGTAGTCAATGGTAGGCCATTTAGATATAAAGCTGCAGTAGACTCTACATTAGCAGAGCCAATTTTACCCTCTGTATTATAGGGAATGCTTGCATTGTCGTTTGTTAAATCTACTACTGGTGTATTCAATGGCGAGTATGTTATTGTTTCTTCATCATAAATAACTGGAGTTACTCCAGAGCCATTTGGGTTGGCTGTATGAGTAGCTTGTATCTCTAGATCATACTCTTGAATGTTATTACTAATAGTAATGCTGCCTAGTGTCCAGCTTGACCATGTATTAGGCCAATTAGTGGCATTTTCATTATGTCATCTATATCTTAAATATGCAGTATCATTTGCCCCTGTTTCTGGTCTTTCTGCATCATTTCCGACTTTAATCATTGGAACTGCTGTAATAGCCGCTTGTTGAGTATTGCCAGTATGAACCGGCGTAGAGGTTTTTATCCAATAAGTAGTGGCAGCAACTTCACGCAAAACAGTGAAATCTTTTGTTATTTTTACGGCCGTACCATCTTCTTTTTTAAAATTTGTGGTAGTAGCTTCACAGGTAATTATAACACTTGATACACTAGAATCAATTGCCTTTACAGTTACAGTTGAAGTATTACCGCCTTCGATCGTTGCCTTATTCACAGGCTTTACAGTTCAGCTATAAGTAGCAGCCTCTGGACTACCCCCTAAATATACTTGCGCTGTGCTTGAAACATCCCCAGTAAGCTTTGTGCCATTTGGTGCATATTTGATTACGTCTCTGTCATTAGTTAAATCGATAATGGGGGTATTTAAAGGAGAATACGTAATCGTTTCTTCTTCATAAACGAATGGGTTTACCACCATATCAGGGTCATCATGAGTTGCTCTTATTAAAAGATCCGCTGCTTGTATATTAGCTTTTGCAATAGTAATGGTATTGGTATGATCCCAGATTGTTCAATCTTCGTTAGGGACATCTCATTTATAGCTTAAATAGGCATTATCGTCTAGGTCTTCTTCTTCAGTTTCGCCAAGTTTTGTCATAGCTTTTATACTAATGTTTTCTGTGGCATTTTTGCCTACGTGTACTGGAGTAGAAGAGACTAACCAATAAGATCTGGCGCTTTCGCCAATCGCTCCTGTAATACAGACAATAACAGTAGATGTTTTTTCATCTAATAATTTTGTATCTGGATTATATTCATAATATGTGGTAACGGTTTTTTCTCAAATGAACTTTCCGTTGTCCCATGCTGGAACATTTGGACTCCAGTTTGGATCATCTGCGCTAGGCGTAGGAGATGGTTCGTCAGTTTGCAAATAGAATTTTTCAATCTTTCTTGGATATCCGACTAATTTTAAAGTACCAGCAATAGTTACGCCGCTATTGTCTACTTTCATGATATCTATTTCTGGAAATTTTAATGCAGAGTTATACGAGATAATTCTCCAACCGTCCTCCTCTAAGCTCCAGCCAAATCCCGTTATAGTTGCATCCATTTCTTTAGAGACTTTTGCTTCTAAGCTGTTTTCTGTGTCTACTAATTTAACTGTTGCAGAGCCTATTTCCTCAGACTGAGTTTGCATTTTTTTAGCAATATCAGCAATAGAAGAATATGTAGTTACATTATTTTCAACCCCAACATGACCATTATCGCCCGCGTCATTTACTAGCTTTGTATCTAATGGCATTGAGGCAGACTTGTCAGACGTAATCGTTTCACAGTTGATGGCGCCTCTTGGAGATGCTTTTTCTGTAGCAGCCCCTAAATATAATTTGCCAATTACTATTGGATTGTCTAGATTATTGTCCTCAAAGGTAACGATTACGACATCTCCTTCTTTATAACCATTATAAACACCAGGAGCTATTGCGATTGTCGCGGGCAAAATAACTTCATTTGTATTTTGAACAGTTTCAAAAAGAGGAATACGTACCTCGCAGGTATTTCCATTATAGTCTATGCTTGTAATAAGTCCTTTTGTTACCATATTTTATTAGCCTCCATTATCTTAAAATAATAAAAATCTGCTAAATTTTTCTTGATTTCTCATATAATTTAGCAGATTAAATAAAATAGATTTAATAAATTTATTTTTTATCGTGTTGTTCCAGTATCTGTAGAATATACTGCATCTCCACCAATTTTAGTTAATGATAATACAGTTTTATAACCAGATTCGCTTAGGGTATCAACTTGCTTAGTTACGATATACAAACCAGAGCTAATGTGTTTATTACCGCCTGGGAATATGACATTCAATCTAACATATTGCATTAATGTCGCCGGTCTTAATAGTCCTTGAATTGTTACGGATGCGCTAACAGGATATTTCGTTAGTTTCGTATATCAGGTCATGTCTGTTTCAGTTGTTTTGAACTTATCATTGCCCGAAGTAAATGTTGGAGCAAATACATCAGTCCAACCGCCCTTATCATCTAAACGTCTTGTATATTGTTCTGGACAAAACTCATTGATGTAATCGAAGAACATAGAATAGTTTTCGTCCTTATTAATACTAAAATTTGTAACAATAGTAGAAGTATTAAATCCGACATCTAATTCATACGCGTCTGATTGTTCCTTTGCATAAGACGTTTTTGTTACTCTAAAATATGGGCCATGAATTTCCGGATCATCATCAGAACCATCGCCATAAATAGTATCATCATGGTAAGTTAATACATAAATAGCATTACTTAATTGTGATGTATCTGAGCTGTCTGGCACCATGCAACTAACTAAATATGCAATATAATCAAGTGGAGACATATTGGTTTTTGTATAGATTTTAACGGCTTTATCACCAGCTTCAATTAATGAATTGATATTTGCTGCAGTTACCCCTTTAAAGATTTCTTCAAGGTGATATGTCTTATTGAAGAATATTTCTTTTATTACTTCGCTTGGGCAGCGAACGCCAGGAGACGGAAAACAGAAATTTCCGACATGCCCAATAATTGCACTTGATACTGCTTGTACCTTATACTTAATGACAGAGTTCTGTAAATCAAATTGTTGCGTTACTTTAGTAATAAGGGCCTCTTCATCTTTATAAATATAGGTTGGCATTGAGGCGTCGCCATAGCTGAATACTATTTTACGTGATTTGCTTACGCTACTGAAAACCTTTTCAAAAAAGTTGGGGTCGTCCTGTGGTCTGATAGGATAATCAAGGTCTAATGTATATTGGTTTACTTGTCCGTTCATTTTTATAATAGACAAGCTTTTTACGTAGTTAGGATATTGCACATCATAAAGAGTATAAAAACCAGCGGCATCTTTGCCTACTTCTTTTTTAGAGTATACACCAAAAGTAAAAGCTCCGATTGTGACTTTGATCCATGGCGCTTGAACTCTTGCTTGACTAGATAATAATGATTTTCTTTCTCTTGTTAATATTGCCATAATTAGCGCAAGTCTCCAAAGGTTATGCTAGATATATTAGGAATTTTAATGATAGTGAATTTATCCCTAAGCTTAATGAACGGGTCTAATATATTATTATAGAAAGCAATTATTCACCAATATGTTGGGTTATTATAATATTTTAATGCAAGTGAGTCTAAAGAATCTTCTTGAGTAACTTTATGTGCGACCCAAGGAGAATTTTTAAGCATTGGTTTAATAACGCCGTAGACTTCTCTTTGATTCATTTTATCATAATAATAAGGAATACCCGTATATCGACAAGTATATGTATATTGAGCATATTTTTTATTTATATAATTATCCATAGTTATTCCTCCTTATTATTCATTATCTTCGATGTTCATACCCTTTTTAAGCGTTTTTACAACACCTCTGAAAGAGCCGTTTTTAAATACCGTTGATGCATCATATGGGTCTACTTCTGTGACAGTCAGTGATAGACTGACCTCTGCATATTTGCCATCTGAAAGTAATGGTAATCTATAATCTAAACCTATTGCACTCGTTACAACCCCTTTAATAAATACTTCATTGCTTAGTCTTAGTGCAACTAGCGGAGGTTCAACTGCTTTATTATCCATATTATATCTAGGAACAGCAATTGACTGCAATGCTTTAATTAGATTATCAATATAGTCTTCTCCAGTTTTTAGTTCAGAATTACTAAAGCCAACATTTACATCATCCATCATATCTCTATGCAGCTTAATTTCTATTTGCACAGTTCTTGGGCCAGATCTACCATAGGTGAATACAGGTGCAGAACGTCCTAATGCAGTTGTTTCACCAAAGGTTGAGCCCATACTGTCTGAAATATGGTCTGGACAAGAGGGAATGCGCCAAAATTTAAAATCATCCTCTAAGTGTGAAATATAGATGTAGTTGTCAGGTAATATATATTTATCAGTAGCTGCCATTATAACTTATCCTCCTCAGTTATTTCTGTATTAGCAATACTAATAGAATTTTTCTTTGTGGTTGTTTCTACATATTGATAATATTTTTCTGCGTCTTTGTCTACATAGCCTAATATATCATGGTTTACATCAAAATTAGTATTATAATGTGTATTTATGTAGTCATAAACTAATAGCTTGATTTCAGGATCCCAAATTCCTGGCATGCCTCTATGATAGCGATATGTAGGTACTGGTATTTTTTTAGTTCTGTTTGAAATATCTGTTATTGTTCCTGGAACGAATGGTACTTCGTTTAGGTCATCGACTGCAAAAATCTTGATAATATCCCCATGTTCATCTTTAGTATATGGGTAGTCTGGGTATTTAGAAATATCTTTTTTGTCTATATAGAGATGATAGTGGTTATTTGTAGTAGAGGTAGCTTTTTCTAAGGCTTTTTGTACTCTTTTTATATTTTTAGATAATAAGTCATCGTCAGTAATGACATTTCCAATAAGATACTCTATAAGTCTATCTGCAAATGGATGTTGTTGCTCTGTATTCATCTTCAAAAGTTGTAACGGAGTACAAAGCTCAAATTCTGGAACGCCTAACTTATCAAAATATTCAAAGTTTATAACAGTATAGTTATTTTCAGTTTTAGCCATATTCGTAGTAACCTTATCATTTCAAGTTAAATAGTTTCCTTCTAATATGATGATAGTAGATTTGTTGCTTGCTGGGACTTTTAAGAAAAGCTTTAAATCACCCTCATTTTGCGCAAGTTCTATAAGTAAATTTTTATCTAAAACATCTTTGAAATTAAGAAGGTCACTAAACAAAAATGGAGTTGAAAAGCAGCTTTTTGAGACTTTTCTATAGGTTAAGGCAGCAATAGTGGCAAATTTTTGTCGCGTGTCTTGGTGTTGCCCATATAATCCGCAGCAAAGCTCTATCGGATAATCAGAATCAATGGCAATGGTATATTCCTTAAATAATTTTACTGGTATCATGTAGATTTTGTAGTTTTTATCTGCAGAATCAAATATCATTTTAATTGTTTTATTTGTATCTTTTATTTTTTTAGTAATTTTAATTTTTAAATTATCACATTGCCTATTACTAAAACAATTATATAATGGCATTAAGTTTATGTTTTTATAGTCACGAATAAATCTTAAATAATCGCCTAGATATTCATGTGTATATGAATCATATGAATTTGTTTTTATAATAAGATTTTTAGTATAATTCAAAATTCTTTCACCACAGGTATATGTACGAGAATGTTCAGCTTTTACATTTCCTTTTTTACCAATGTCATACCAAACGCCTTTTATACATTCTTGAATTCTATTGTCTTTGATATATGGAATATAACGTAATTGCTTAGGATAGATTATTTTACCATAGCTCTCGCTATAATATTCAGTTTCAGTCTCTAAAACATCATATCGTTCTACCCCATATTTTTCTTTATATACTTGTTGTGCTTTTGTATAGATTCGATATTTAGGAAGATTAAAATCTTGCAATAGCTGTTTTAAATAACCCGTAAACAATGTAGTATTATTAAAAGTTTCCATTTATAATCCTCCTATTAACCGCCATATGTTGGATTATGATAACCTTGTCATATTTCAGTATTTTCTATTTCGACTTTTAATGCCGAATCAGTAGATACTTTTTGTAATAATGTGACAATCTCAACAATATGGTCATCTACCATTTTCATAGTGACTTCGTTGTCGTCTTGCGCAGCATTTAATTGTTCTTGTCCTTGGTCCTCTGCGGCTGTAGTGGTTGCATTTTGAACGTCACTAGAATCTGAGTTACCGACATAGCCAGACTCAGAGAAGTCTTCCATTAACGTTGTAAGTCCTGTGCCCGTGCCACGAGACAATGTTTTAATGCCTTGCGTTACACCAAAGCCTCTAAGCATTCCACTACCTGTTCCATTTCCTCCGGCCATGCCGACAAGCATTTTACCGATACCACCTAATACGCCAACACCTAAAGTGCCTAATTTCATTAATTGAGACACTGATGTATGAAGGTCGATACCTCCGAAAAATGTATTAATGAACGGCAATGCAATACCATTACCAGTAACGTCCTCTAACATATCAGCAAGAAGATATGTGGTGTATAATGCAGGGCTATTTCCCATGGTGGAGGCAGTCGCATAATTTAAGTTGCCGAATAGATTATCAATCATTTCTGCAGAACCTGTTCTCATTAACATAGAAGAAGCCATACTTGACAATCTTCTCATCATGTCTGCCGTTCCCATATTGTTATTACTAATTGTTTTGGTAGACCCGTATAGATTAGCCGCAGCTTTTAAGTCAGATGCTGTTAAACCATAAACATTAGCGAATTGTTGTGCAACTACCTTGCTGTTTTTTGTTTCGGCATAGATTTGTCCTAAATATTCTACCATGGCTTGCATTAATTTATTGGTATTAGATTCATCTAAGCCATCGGCTAGGATATCTGCCATAGATAAATTTGCTCTATTGGCAGACATAAGTAACAAGTTGCCAAAACCTCCGTCATTGATTGATGAGATATCGCCAGCGGCTAACTTACCTAATGCAGTAGATAAACCACTAGTATTTGAGAAGCCAACAGAATATAATGAGCCCATCCATTTTTGAACTTGATATTCAAATGCGGTAGCTTTTTGCGCTGTCATTAATGCGCTTGCTTCATATAAATTAGCTCTAACCGATTCTGCGGCATCCGTCATGTATTCAGAAGTTTCATACATACTATTCAAGAAGGCAGTTAAAGCGGATTCCATACCTAAACGAGCAGCAGTCGTGTCTGCTTGTTGGATACGAACTAATTTTACTAATGTTGCGTCGGCTGCATTGAAGGTATTGGCAATTTTATCGCTAATTGTATCTAAGAAAGCTCTTTCTTCAACATTAAATGAAATACCTTTGCCAACTAACGTTTTAAGTTTTTCAACTACATCTGCTTGCTTTACGAACGGTGACATGCCGACGTGCATTGTAATTGTATCATTGAATGACTTCCAATAAGAGCCCATTCATTTTGAATTAAGATTAGAGCCTTGTAGTCTAGTATCTACTAAGCCTTGGGTTAAGCCAATATTTTTGGCTTGAGCTTGAATTTCTTTGCCCCAATTTAATACAGCATCTTTTGCAGCATTGGCGACAACTTCTTTTTTGGCATTGCTAATTACTTTTGAAATCTCTGCTTCAGATTTGCCGGCCTCGCGTAGCATCTCGGCGACTTCTGCAGCCTTTTCTTTGTCAAAAAGGGCGGAGCCGATATCGCCGAACATGCTAACTGCTTCTTTTTGCAGTTTTTTATTTCGCTTGTCTACTTCTTTGTTTCGTGCTTCATTTACTTTATCAATTCGTTTTTGATGCTCTGTTTCTAATCGCATCCTCTCGTCGTAATCTGCTTGAAGTTGCTTGCGTTCAGACTTTGTTTTTGCCGCTTTCATTGCAGCATCAAAGTCTGCTTTTATCTTGCCAGTACGCTCTTCTCAAGATGCTGCCGTAACATCGGCTACGTCATAGCCCATTTGGATAAGACGTTCATTAATTTCAGTTTCGGCCTTTAATCGTGCGGCCGTAGCTTCATCTACATATTGTTTTTGAGCTTCCTGTAAGCGTTTAAGATTACCCAGTTGTAATGCTAAAAGTGCCTCCTCGGCGGCGGCTTCTCGCAATTGTCGATCTTTTATTCATCTCAAAACTTCGTTTTGATCTTCGAGCAGCTGTTGTTTTCTCGATGGATTATAATCATCCGGCATAGTCATTCCTCCCAGGTTTTATATTATTTTTTACGCTTATTTCTTAGTTCTTGTTGGCGTTGTTCTATAGCTTTTTGAGTTTGTTCTTGTTTATCATTTATAAATGTAATTAAATAATATCTTTCTTGAAAGCTCATGTCTAATACATCTGTATAGCTAGTATTTAGATTATCGCTTATATACCAACATTCCTTTACAATTTCTTTATAACGTTTTTGTCCATAATTTTCATTTTTATTAAATAGTTGTGGGTCTAAAAAACTCCGGTCCATAGCGAAAGGATGTATGTACCTCTCCTCCACACTTGTTACAGTCAACGACTAAATCGTTGTTCACTCCTATTAAAGCATTTAATTCATCAACGGCATTAATTATTTTTGTCATATCCATTGCCGGTAGTTTATTAATAAATGATTCTAATTTTACCTGGTCTAATTTTTCACCATCAACTGAATCAATGACGCTTGATAATAAAATTAGAATATCAAATGAAATATCGGCATCTTTATACTTTCTTCTCATTTCTTTTGTTTTAGCTTCAATTTCGTCAAGCATTCTTGGTGTTTGAAATTTAATCGCTACCACATGTCCGCTTTTTGGAAGTGATATAATGCGTTTCTCGTTGAATAAATCAAAATCGAATTCTTTGATTCCAAGGTCTTCTAGATTTGCTGTTACATCAACGACTTCACCACAATGTGGGCAACGTAAAGTTAACTTATAGCTTCCGCCATAAGTAATTACTCTTAATTTATGCAATAAGAATTCATAATCACCTAATGCCATGTCATAGACATGTACTGCCGGTTTTTCGATCATACAGCCCTCAATAATATCGGCTAATAACTTAAATTGTGAAGTACTCGGCGATAAACGCTTCATCTCATCACGCGCAGTCATGCTCCTAAGTTCAACCCCAGGTGACATTTTCTTATCATAGATAAGACCTTTTGAAGGTAATTCAACACCTTCACCAATTGTGTAATTTGTTTGTCTTTCTTCTGTCATAATAGTTCCTTTCTAATTACGCTCCTCAAAATATTTTTCTAGAATCTCGCGGATTAGCGCAGAGACCGTAACATCTTTTTTCTTTGCTAATGCAACCAAACGCTCTTTTAATGGCTTAGTCGCTTCGAACGTCTGCATTATTTTATTGCTTCTGTCTACCTTGTGCCTTCCCATGTTTCTAAATTCCTTTCATTTATTACTTGCTCTGCAAGCTTCATATAATTTAGCGAATAAAATAAAAATAGATTTATTAAATTTATTTTTTTTTGTAAAATAAAAAGCCATATTGCTATGGCTTTTATATTATAAATATTAATTATTATTCAACAGTATCTGTTGCTAATGTAGCTCTATCGAAGATAAAGTCTGCACTGATTTTTCTTGGTCCGTCGTTTTCTCTATCAAAATCGTCTTCTTGTAATTTTGTAATGAATACGCCATCAAGATTCCAAGTTCTAATTGGTTCATAATCTTGTGTATATTCAATTAATTGACAATTTTTCTTGTAGTCTTTCATACGTCCACCTTTACGAGTATGTGGATTATATGCAAGATATAACCAAGCCATTAAGATTTCTTTTGTTCTCTTTCCAACAATATCATCAACAACGAATGTTCCACCATTCCAAGTAGGAATACCTGCAAAGTGAACAACGTCATTACCACGTCTATATTCATTAGTTGAGATTTCAAAATGTGGGACAGGGCACTTAATAATATTTAATCTTAATGTGTCAGCTGCATCGCTTGGAATCCAGTCAGTTGAACCAATTGCTGGATCATCTTCGCCACTGTATGATGGTTGACGTAAATTCTCAAGACCACTAACAAGTAAGACGAAAAACCCGGTTCTGGCAGCTTCATAATCCTCAGGATGGTCGCTAATGTGTCTAACGTTTAAACTTTCATCGAATGCCATAATCTATTCTCTCCTTTACCTATTATTCTTCATCAATTCCTGCTGTAATGCCTGAAACAGAATCTTCTAGTGTAAGGCTGATATCGAAATCTTCAACAGCTTCGATTGGTACAATTCTGATTTTTGCTTTTAAGATTGCTTTTTGGTTTGTTTTGACTTTAACAAATCTATAATCCGTAATGCCTTGATCAGATTTCATCCTCTCAAGCGTTGGACGGATGTCTGCGCAGAACTTAGCCCATAATACATCGCTATTTGGATCAAATGTATATTTTCTGCAAGTAACGTAAACTTGTTTCTTGATAGTTGAGCAGAGTTGTCTGATGTTTAAGAAGTGTCCAGCTCTTAATTCTTCGACATCTTTTTGACCAAGCGTTAAAGCTGTTCTATTGCCCCAAAGATAATATGCACCTTTCATGGTGATGATTAAGTTGACTGCAACTTTAACGCCATCTTTAATATACCTTGGCTCAAGGGCATCAATAGCAGCTTCACCAAATTTACAGCCGAGGGCTGTAATTGAATAATTGCTAATGCCTCTTGTATAACCAGCGACTGCATACCATTCACTATAAATATCAAATGCTTTTGAAGCGCAAGCTAAATAGTGGAAATAGCCAGGGAATGTTCTGTTATTTCCAAACTCTGCGTCTTCTGCAATACCATATGTAACATATGGTGCGAATACTGCAGCGTATTGGCTTCCTGTAATGCTAGAAGCTTCTTCGCCAATAGCAGTTACTGCCGCTGCCTGAGTTTTGCCTTCATAGATTTCGCCAGGAATATCAATTAAGGCGATACAATCACCACGTCCGCCTTGGTTTTCACTATTATTATAAGCATGAGCTAATTTAATAATTGCTTCATTGGCGGCATGACAATTTTTATATACACCATTGACAACATATCTGAAGTCATAGATAGACTTATCTTTACATGCCTCCCAATATGTTTCTTTTGTAAGGTCTTCGTTGTTTGTTAATAATTTATATAATACGGTATAACCTAAACCAAGTAATTCGTAAGCGATTTGGTTACCATATTGGTCTGCTTCTTCTCTATCGTTGCCATAGTTGCCGATATCGATAACAGCATACATTTGAACGTATGGCTCAGGTTCTGGCTCTTCTTCTGTAGGCTCTTCTTCTGTAGGCTCTTCATTGTTCTCATTATTTTCGCCAGTGTTTTCGCCGCCGAACTCGCCACTATTTTCGCCATTTTCACTAGTGTTTTCTGATGTTGGTTCTTCTGGCTCGTCCTCAACAGGCTCGATTTCTGGGGTGGTTTCTTCGTATGGTTCATCTTTTTCGACTGCTTTATAGATATATTCGTCATCTCTTAAATAGCCAATATAGCTGTATCCATAATCATGTGGCGTAGCAGAGAACAATCTGTTTGCATCTCTCCATGCAACCCATTGTTCCTCAGTGATTTCAGATTTAGCAAATACCTTTTTATCAGGAACAACAACAGTTGGAACTGCCGCGGTTGCTGCTTTTGTAACGCCTGCTTTGGCTGAAACCTTTCCTACAGCCTGAACAAACTTTGCTTGGTTAGAGAATTCACAAATTCCGTTTTCATCGAAAATGCTTGAGTCAGTATCTTCTGAAACATAGCCTGGAACAAGTACAGCAAAATTGGAATAAGGACCAGTGCCAGCACTTGTTTTATCATATTCTTTAATAATAATTTTTGGCATGTTTAACTCTCCTTTAATGTTAGTTTATTACCGTTTTTGATTTATAATAAATCTAAACTTTCAATTAATTTAGCAAATAAATAATGAGCAAATTTAAATCTTTCTTATATCGAAATGATTTAAGAGCTCTTTTTCACCTATTTCATTAATATTCTCAGATAATTCTAATTCACCTGGTTTAACAGGAATTACTAATGGCTCAGGCGAAACGTTTGGTAAATCATCCAAACAACTCTTGTCTAGGTCTGACACAAAGTCATTTGGATCGACACATAATACCCAGTTTCTTCTGTACGGAATACTAAACAAGAATGCATCTTGAATTTCTAACTGAATAGTAAATCTTGTAAATTGTCCACTGAATATTCTTTCAGAAATTGAGCTTGTATCTGATACCGTGTCTAATACCCTTAGGTGTGCTACATGTTCTATGTAGGTATTATTATATGGAATTTGAATCATAAGCTTTGGATTGTTTATAAGTTTAAACAATAAACTTCTTATGTATTCATCACACTCTTCATATTTTTTTGTATAAATATCAATTTGATATTGTAATTTAATTGGAATGACATTAAATTGCATTGTCTCTGTTGGCGTTTGCATTAATTTTATGCCATCGTAAGATTTTGGGTTTTTAATATTTAATAATAGCTCTATATCATTATTTCTTGAGATGGCAATTAATGGAAGCTTAAATGCTTCATCATTATTGTCATTTGCTGTTAATTCAAATAATCTTTTTGACTCATCTGGTTTTAATACGCGCAAAGTAGAGCTATCTGGAATCCATTTTTTAATCTTTGCTGCTATTAAGTCATCATAATATCTACAAGCCATTTAGTCTCTCCTTTACTAATTAGCAATTAAATGCATTGCGTAATATCGGGCTACCAAGTATTTTTCCAGTGCCATATGTTATTAAACTTGCTAAGTCGTCTAAATATTTTGTTGGAAATACTATAGTAGTTTTGTTTTTTGAATCACACCTGTAAGCTGCATTTTGTATAAGTATACAACAAGCTCTTGTTAGTGTCATATTATACTTTTCTATTAAATAATTCTCTAACTGTTGTTCAGTAACTCCCTTTTTAGATAAATACACATACATTCTAGCATATATTTTTATCTTATATAATGACGTGCGGCCGCCCTCAACTGAAATAAACATTTTATATATTACCTAATCTATAAAACCAGCCATTTTAGCTAATTCTCTAAGTAATGTCTCAATTTGCGGCCTACTATATTTAATGCCTTTAAATTGCATTAATGTATCATATTGAACTGTATCGTCATAGCTTGTAGGAGTTGTTGTTCTATTATTATATAAGTCATTTTTAGTTTTAGTTGCTTTATTAACTTTTGCAATAGTATCATAGAAGTCGATTCTTAAAGCATCTACTAAATAAGACAATAATTTTTTCGCCATATCGCTTGTAGTTACTTTAGCTAAAATGTCTTTAATTGTTGCGTCTGTAGCATGGTCTTTTTCTTCACTATTTTCAGGTTTTATAGCTTCGAGTATTTGACTTACCCTTGTCTTATTTCTAAATGGTCCACCAGGTTTAATTGTTGCCATAAGGTCTTTTGAATTACCTGCATCTAATAATATATTATTTAAAACAGTACCTTTATTTCCATTACTT
>Ga0310696_10006924_pt1 | contig 13383 bp, 22 predicted proteins | sample AusTroGonzalo_MG_4_FD_203885 | JGI IMG/M metagenome (GOLD analysis project Ga0310696, IMG submission 203885) | Bovine rumen microbial communities from tropical cattle in Woodstock, Queensland, Australia - Gonzalo_02 (v2) (version 2) | ecosystem: Host-associated > Mammals > Digestive system >... | reverse complement strand
ACTAAATAATGCTGTCCTTTACTAATAATTGATTTATATATAAACTTTTTTCATAGTTAGTTTATTTGTGTTATTTCATTAAATAACCCCAAGTCTTGACGCAGAAATGCGTCTTTTTTTTATTAATTGACTTTATGATAATAAAATGCTAATATTAAATTGTAATAATTGAACACAAAGTATAAAGTAGTAAAACATAATGGGCGTTGAACATAATGGGGTATGAATTTATATAAGTGGGCGAGGAGGACAAATGGAAGAACAAATTACAGACAATGTTACAACCGAAGAGGCAAGTAACAAAACATTGACTTTTGATGAGGTATTATCAAGCAATAAAGAATATCAAGCAGAGTTTGATAGACGTTTGGCAAAGTCAAATAATAGTTTTTTAGAAACTAAAAAAGCAGAATGGGAAAAAGAATTTACTGAAAAATTAGCAAAAGAAAAAAGTGAAGCAGAGAAATTGGCTAAAATGAATGTTGAACAACAATTAAAATATCAAATAGATCAATTAAAGCAAGAAATTGCTGAAAGAGATGGAAAAATAAATGCTAGCCAATTAAAAGATGAAACTTCAAAAATACTAATTGAAAAAGGTATTCCAAATTCTTATTTGAATATGTTTGATTTTACTAAAGAAAATGCTGATACTATCAATTCAAAAATAGAAATGTTGTCTAATATAAGAAGTCAAGACATACAAGATAGTTTAAATGCAACTTTAAAGCAATCATCACCTCGTTATGTAAAAAATGATGCTGATGAAGAAATAGATCCGTATGTTGAAGGCTTTATGAGTGAATTATAAGAGGGAGAAAAATTAAAATGGCTATTAATTTAGTAACAAAGTTTAGTCCACTTGTAGATGAAAGATTTGAAGTGGAGAGTAAGACATCACTTGTAACAAACAAAGATTATGATTTTATTGGTTCTAAATCATTAAAAATTTATTCTGTTGAAACAGCAGAAATGAATAATTATGGAAGAAATGCAACAATTAGTAATGATGAAAGTAATGACCATGTAATGTCAAGATATGGTGTAATTAAAGATTTAAGTACATCTATTCAAGAAGTAACAATGGAAAAAGATCGTAGTTTTATTTTCGTAATTGATAAAATGGATCAAGATGAAACATTACAGGCTTTAAATGCAGGTTCTGCACTTGCAAGACAATTACGTGAAGTTGTTATTCCAGAAGTTGATACTTATACATATAAGAAGATGGCTGATAATGCAGGACATACTGAATATAATGTAACAATCACTAAATCAAATGCTTATGAAAAATTAACAGACGCAACTGAATATTTAGATGAGAAAAAAGTGCCAACAGATGGACGTGTAGCAGTAGTAACACCTGGCTTCTATAAATTATTAAAACAAGATAGCAACGCAGTATTAGAAACTGAAGTAGGACAAGATATGCGTGTTAAAGGTGTAATTGCTAATATGGATGGAATGGTTATTCAAAAAGTTGTTAGTTCATTACTACCTACAAATATTAACTTTATGGTAGCACATAAAGTAGCAACTACCCAAGCAATTAAATTGGCTGAATATGATATTATTGATGGCGGAGCACTTGCTTCTGGAAACATCGTAAAAGGTAGGATTTATTACACGGCTTTCGTTCGTAATAATAAGAAAAATGCTATTTACGTAAGCACAAAAGCACAAGCACCAGCAAGTTTATAATAAAGGAGGCATTATATGTTAGAAGAAATAATAAGACAATTAGGCGATAATTACGATACAAGTGATGAGCAAGTTTTAATTGACTTAATTGATGAGGCAACATATAGTGCCTTATCTTATACTAACAGACAAATAACAGATGATACTATTGATAATGCTATTAAAAGATGTGTAATTGCTTTATATCTTCAAAGAGGTGGCGAAGGAACAACGTCTACAAATGAGTTGGGAAAAAGTGCTTCATTTTATAATGCTATTGAACGTATGAAACAAGAATTATTAACGGAAGGAAAACGTAAGATATGCTAATAAAAAATCTTGTTGAGTGTGATTTAAAAAAAGCAGAAAAAGAGAAAACAGCAACAGGTAATTTAATAGTTAGTGATTATAAATTAATTAATTCATATAGGGTTCAAAAAGATACGTTACAAGACATTATAACAACTACTATGTATGGTAGTGATGTGAATAAAATGTTACGTATTGCAAGCCCTTTACATGATTTAGAAGCATATTTATTACCAAAAGTAGATAATAAAGAAGATAATATCTCTTTATACTATGTATTTATTAATGACGTGCAATACAAAATAGTAGCAGTTCGTGAATATTATGTTGATATAAAGAGGCTATGAAAACAATAAATGAATTAGCCCGTTCGCTAGAAGAAAAAGCAAATAAGTTTGTTGATGAAAAAGTAGAAAAAGCATTACAAAAAACGGCACAAAATATATATGATGATGTTGTAAGTTTTGCACCTGGAAATGGACGATATAAAGAAAGTATTAAAATTTATCCAATAGAAAAAGACAATAAAAAAATGTCCGTATTTATTGGAAGTGATTTAATGGTAGGACCGACAAAATGGGGACCAACAACAGACCCATGGTTAGGTGGTGGATATAGTAATAATGCACCAGCAGGAACAAGATATAATTTAGGTTATTTACTTGAACATGGAACTTATGAACATGCTATACCAAACGCTTTTGGATTAGGTTTTTATTGGAGTTTTACTTCAAAAAATGGAACATTTCATAAAGGAACATTAGATGAAAATTGGCATCCTGGAACACTTGCACAACCTCATTATTCAATAGCATTAGAAAAGAATAAAAAGTTATTTAAAGATAATATAAAATTGGCATGGAGGGAAAAATGACATTAAGAAAATTTATACAAAATAAATTAGATGAAATAAATGACATTGAAATTGGAACCGAAGTGCCTGATGATATGTTAGTAGAAAATAAAGTATATTTTAGTTATTTATTAAGTAATAATTTAATAAATGATGATTACGAACATAATGGAACATATAATGTATCTATTAATGGTTATTTAAAATTAAAGACGTCAATAGATGTTGATAGTTTAAGTTTAATAGATAATGCTGAAAAAATATTGCAAAACAAATTAAAAGAAATTAATTTTAAAGTAAGTTATAATGATGTAAGCATAATTGATAACATACGAAAAATACAAGTGCGAGCAAATGCAACTTACAATGAAATTAATAATGGAATAATATAAGGAGGATAAATGGACGATAGTAATTTTTATGAAAAAAATTATCATGCGTATAATGGTAGTAAACTAGAATATTCAAGTACAGAAACTGGTTCTTATACAAGAATACATGGTTTACGTAATTTACCAGATATTGGTGGAGAGCCAAATGAAATTTCTACAACAGATCTTGACAATGAAGAATATGAAACTGCTATGTACGGCTTAAAACCCGTTCAAAAATACACTTTTGAGTTCAACATGCAGGATCCAAGTGTTACAGCAAATATTAAAATTGCAAGTGATCTTGAAGACGCTGATAATTTCTATTATTGGAAATTGACTTATTCAAATGGTATAACGGTAACTTTTCAATCAAAAGTTAAAACTACAATATTAGGTGGTAATAGTGGAGATTTAATTGGATTTCAAATGCACCTAGCACCAAAGAATGAGCCAGTAAAAACAATACCAACAAATGTAAGTTTATAAAGGGTAGGGTTCAAATGCCCTTCCCTTATTTTTATATAAAGGAGAAAACATGAATTATTTTGTATTTAGTTATACGAATAAAAATGGGGAAGAAAAAGAATTGCGTTTAAGATTAACAAGTGCAGACGCTATGGAAATTGAAAACATAAAAAAAAAGAAAATTACTGAATATTTACAAGAAGAAAGTATGACAATGGTAATTACTTTATTAAGATATTTATTAAAATGGGAAAATAAAAATTATTCTTTATCAAATGCACAACAATTATATGATGAATTAATTGATAGTGGATTTTCAATGAAGAAAATTTTAACAGATATAATTTATGAAGCATTGGTTGTAAGTGGTTTTTTAGAAAAAAGCGAATGGGAGGAGATGAAACAATATCTAAACAAGACGCAAGAAAAGAAGAAACAAATTATTATGGACGAAATATTATAAAAGAGTTATATAATAGACTTGTAGAATTAGGGTATAGATATAGTGAATTATATGATATGACGTTGCAAGAATTAATGGACACGTTAGAAAATAGGCGAATAGGACTTGCTTATGAAATATGGAAAATATCAAGTTTATGCCATAGTCCGTTTGTTAAGAATTTTCCAGCAACGCCAAAGGAAGCATGTAAAGAATTATACCCAGAAGAACAAGGAATACCAATGCCAGATTATTTAAGAGATAAAGCGATAAAAAGAGGTGTTTTATGACAGAAAATGAAAAATATGGAATACAAATAGAAGCCGAAACAAATTTATTCAAAAAGAAAATGCAAGAACTTGCTAATTATATACGTAATTTTGGCAAAGAAGCAGAAAAAGAAACATCAGTAATGCCTACAATAGATACAAATGATTATGAAAGTAGAATTGAACGAATACAAGACAAATTAGATGCTTTAAAAGATGTAATAAATGGCATAAAAGCAGGTAAGATTGAAGGCAACGCTGACGAATTACAAAAAGAATATGATCAATTACTTATAAAGTTAGCAAGTTTAAAAAAAGAACAAGAAGATTACAACAAAGAATTAAAAGAAATGGGTGATGATGGAAAGAAAAGTACATCAATGTTATCATCATTATTTGATAAAAGTATTGGTAAAATAAAACGATTTACATACTATTTATTAGGTGCTAGAAGTGTATTTAGTTTATTCATGAGATATCGTTCTATTTATTACCAATTTAATGAAGAAATGATGTATCAAAGTGAATTATCACAAAATGCGATAGCGTTAAGTTTAGCACCTGCTTTTGAGTTTTTAGGCAATATGGTAACGTATGCAAGTATAGGTTTAGCAAAATTTGTTGAATTATTAACGGGTGTGAATGTTTTATCAAAAGTAACAACAAAAGGAATACGAGATTATAATAAATCATTAAAAGAAACGCAAACATTAGCAAGTGGAATTGATGAAATAACTAATTTAAGTTTGCCAAGTGGAACAGGTTTAGCAAGTCAATATAGTGCATTAGAGGAATTTCAAAAAAAGGTAGCCGAAGTAACAGAGTGGTTTGATAATCAAACGTGGTTAAAAAATTTAGCAAAATGGATAAAAGATGGTTTTGGTTATATTGTAGATAATTGGGATAAATTAAAATATTTATTTTTAGGAATAGGTGTAGCAACTGCCGTATTTGATATAGGAATAAAAGTAAGTGGATTAATGGGTGCGTTAGGAACTGTTGGAACAATGGGTACGGTTGCAGGAACAGCCGGAACAGGATTAGCAGGTCTAGCCGGTGTACTTGGTTATTTAGCAACACTAGGTGGTATTGCAATAGGCGTAGCGATTATTGTTTCTGGTTTAGCATATCTTTATGAAGCGACAGAAGAATTAAATAAATTAGACAAACAAACTCATGATATGTGGTTAGGCGTTTTACAAAAATATCCTGAAACATTTAAAGCAGTATTTGATAGATTAAAAGATACTACCGAAGGCACTGATGAGTGGAATAAAGATGTAAGTAGTGTTAAGGAACTTATGCAAGGTGTTGTAAATGCTATATTACATGGAAAATTGGAATATGAAGAATATGAACCTATTATAAGTGGTATTCAAAAACAATTAGAGGAATTAGGCGAAGAAGAATTTGCACCGGAATTACAATTAGTAACATCTATCGTGGCAAAAACAAGTAATGACGCTGTATTATTGAATTATTTAAAGACCGGTAATGTAAATCTTAAATTAAATCCCGAAGTCACTTGGGGAAAAGATGGCACGGCTTCTTCAAGTATTTTTGGAAATAATAAACTAGACAATACAAAATACACACCACACGCAAAAGGACTTGACTATGTACCTTATGATGAATACCCTGCATTATTACATAAAGGAGAAGCAGTAGTGCCTGCTAAATATAACCCAACAATTCATAGTCAAGGAAATGAATATACTAACTCTTTATTAGAAACATTAATTGTATCAGTTCAAGATTTAGCAAATAGACCAAATGTATTTGAAGTTGATGGAAATGAGTTTGCAAAAGCAACATATCCTTTATATCGTAGTGAAGAAAATAGACAGAATTATAATGCGAAAGTGAGTGTGAAATAATGGACGAAGGACTATTAACAGCGTATATTAATGGTGCATGGACTAAATTACCAACACCAAGTGAATACAATGCAAGTTATACGCATATTGAAAATTCATATCGTGATATAAAAGGCAATCTTCATAGGGATATATTAAGGAAAAATCTTGCAAAAGTAGAATGTGGTTGGAACGCATTAGATGACACGCAAATCGCATTATTACAAAGTTTATATACATTAAATAGTTTTCCATTAAGATTTACGGATAATTTTGGCAATCGTGTAACAAAAACAATGTATGCAGGACCAATTAATAAAAAAAGTGCATTACAAAATAAAGCAACTTTAAAGATCATTTTAACTACCGACAATTCAATGAATTTTATTGAGGTGTAAGATGATTAGTATAACAGATAATGAAAAAGAAAAATGGAAAGCGTATGAAAGAGAATTACAAACAAAAGTAATATTAAGTTATGCTTATTCATATAGTGAATTGACGGTATTTCCTAAAACAACATTATTTCCTAGTACATCATTATATCCATCACGAGGAATTGGTTTAACACCAAATGATGATTTATTTCCAGAAGATACATTATTTCCGTTAGAAAATGCTGAATTAACAGAACTTGAATTAACGGTTAAATCTATTAGTTTATTGGAGGAAATAGATGTAAAAACAACGTCTATTCCTTCTAATAAACTTGAAATAAGAGTTGATAATGAAGATGGAATATTTGATGAATTTAGTACAAATAGCGTTATTAATAAATTAAATGATAGAACAACGATAGATTTTTATGTAAAAGTTAGTGATTACAATTTCTTGTTATTATGCCATGTCAATTACGATAGTGTTAAAACAAATGATGATAAAACAGCAACAATAATTGGTTATGGAATATTTAATAAGTTAAATAAAATACCATTTAGAATAAGTGATGATGATTACGTGGCAGTATTAAATAATCAAGGAACAAATACATTACTTGCTTATTTGAATAATAGTTATCCCGTAAATTTTATAGTGCCAACAAATAGCGATAATTTATTAACAACTAGTATTGATCTAATAAATGGAAAATATGAAACATTATATGATGTTATATGGCAATTACAAATAGCAACTAAAAATGGTTTTTGGATTAATGATAGATTAAATAATATTAAGTTGATAAATAGACGTGGTGCAATAAGTGAAACAATAACCCAAGATATGCAAATTGAAAAAGCAAAATTGACAAAAGAAATAGATCTAACTTGTGTTGTTGCAAATAATGGAATTAATAGTATAACGACAAGTGAAGATACAGGAACATTTAAGTATGAATATTCAAGTGTATTTACAAATACGTTAGGCACATTGTTTAACCCATTAATGAATTTATTAATTACAAGTGATGAGTATGATTTAAGTGAATTAACAACAAGTGATATAGATGTAACTAATTGTAATGTATCAACAATAGTTAAGTCAAAAAGATATATTTATATAATTTTAGAAGGAACAACAGGACAAAACATTACTTTAAATATTGAAAAAACAATACATAAATTAGATAAAACATACAAAGACATAGTAATAGGAGAACACGCAGAAAATTACATACAAATTAATGATTTAGACAATATATTAAAGACAACATATTACGAAGATATAATTAACACATATCCTATTAATTTACACATAAAAACAAAAATAATGGGACTTCCTTATTTAGAAATAGGAGATGTTGTTTCTATTGAAACAGACTATGGTGAAAAAATAGTCAACATAACAAAATTAAATATTGGTCATGACGGGGGCTTTGTAATGGATATAGAAGGATACGCAACTGATTTTGATGGCTTATTCCCAAGTGATATTTTATATCCGTTAGATACGCTTTACCCTAATATGAGAATGGAGGATTAACATGATTAAAATTACGTTCGTCAATGGACAAGCACCTGCTTTAAATGCTACTAACTTAAATCAATTACAAACTAACATTGAAAATGCAATTAATGGTTTAATTTTAAGTGGAACAAGTTTACCAGCGTCAGCAGATGAAGGACAAGTATTTTTACTTTATTCAAATGAATAGGAGGAAATATGGCAGTTATATCAGCAAATGGTAGTAAAGGACATCATAAGTTTACTTTAGAATTAAACGAAACAAGTTATAATAGTGATAGTAATACAAGTGAAACAAGTTATTTATTTACTTTATCGCCAATAGTAACAGGTTATAATTGGAGTGGTTGGGGAAGTGCTATTAGTTGGAATGTATCAATTAATGGAACTAATTATAGTGGCACTATTCCTAATTATGATGGACGTTCTACTATAACATTAAAAATTGGTTCACAAACAATACAACATAATGAAGATGGTACAAAAGTGGTTGATTTCTCATTTAGTGTTAGTGATACATCAGGTGCTTCTTATACGTGTGGAACAGCAAGTTCAAGTGGAACATTAACATTAACACCTATTTCAAGACAAACAATAAAATGTTATATAAGTGGTAGTTGGCGAAATTGTGTACCATATATTTATAAAAGTGGAGCATGGAAAAAGTGTGAAGCATATATTTATAAAAGTGGAAGTTGGAGGAAAGGCAAATGATAAAAATTGAATTTCATAATGATAGGGAACCAGCATTAGATGAAACTACATTAAATCAATTACAAACAAATATGGAAAATGCAGTAAATCAAGCAGTAGTTTATGCAAGTACAGAAACAGAATGTGGCACATTTTTTGGAAAAAAATTATATCGTAAATGTTTTAAAGTTAATGGAAATGTTAGTAGTGTACAAACAGGAATTTCAAACATGGAAGATTTAGTTAATTTAATGGTAACGGTAAAACACGCAGAAGGACCCTGGAGAACTATACCTTGGACTTATAATTCTAATTCGTTTGATAGCAATTATGCAGGAGGTGCTTATTTGGACGCAACTGGTTCATGGGTAAATTTTCAAGCAGGTAGTGGATTAACCAACACGTCAAGATTTATTGTTATAATGGAGTATACGAAGGAGAGTTTATGAAAAATAATTTTAAAGAATGGTTAAAATGTGCTTTAATAAGAGCCATAAAAACTATATGTCAAACGGCAATAGCAAGTATTGGAACAAGTGCATTAATGAGTGAAGTAAATTGGAAAATTGTTGCGAGTACATCTTTATTAGCAGGAATTTTATCAATATTGACTTCAATAGCAGGTCTACCAGAAGTTGAAGAAAAAAAAACTAAAAAAGGGAAGTAATAATATGAAATGTAGAGTATTAGATTGTGATGATTATAGAATAACGCAATATTATTCTTCTAGTCATAAAGCAATAGATATGGTTAAGTATTATTCAAATACTTGCCCTATTATTGCACATAGCAACGGTGTTGTAGTATTTTGTCAAACGGGGCAAGTAAATAACCCAAATGCGACAGGTAATGCTAGTTATGGAAATTGCATTAAATTAAAACATGATGACGGTTATTATACGTTATATGCCCACATGGAAAAAGTATATGTAAAAAAAGGCGATTATGTTAAACAAGGACAACAAATTGGTTATATGGGAAATACTGGACGTTCTTTTGGTGCACATCTTCATTTTGAAGTAAGAGAACCAAATGAAAATCGTATCAATCCAGAACCTTATTTACATAATGATCTACCTAATATGAGTGGTTATCAAACATACGATAACGTAAAAAACAAATGGCTTCCTTTAGTTCAATTTAGTCAAAATGATTATGCAGGAAATATTGGAAATGGTGTTAGTGCTTTAAGAATATATGAAGATATTGAGTATATGGTTCATGATAAAGTAAAAGGTTATTGGTTGCCTATTGTAAGAGGTGCTAGTGATTATGCAGGAAATTTACCAAATGATATTGACGGCGTTGCAATAAAGAGTGATAATCATAAATATAGGGTGCATTTATTAAGTGAAAACAGATGGCTTCCTTATGTTGATGGTTTTGATGTAAACGATTGGCGTAATGGCTATGCGGGTAATTTAGGACAAGTAATTGACGCAATAGAAATAAAGAATAAATAAGATAAGAGGTGTAATTATGTTGGAACAAATTATTAGATCAATAATTAGTTATGTGATACCAGCATTATTGGGATTTTTAATAGCAAAAGTGAGTAATTACAAAAAAAAGAATGATAGTTTAAAAAATGCAATAATGACAATGTTACAAAGTAATATTTCTAATACATATTTTTTATATGATGAAGTAAAGGCTATGCCAGATTATTTATATCGTAATACGTTAAACGAATTTAAAGCATATAAACAATTAGGTGGAAATGAATATGTAGATAATATAATGGAAAAAATGCAACATTGGGAAATTAAGCGTACAGATATATTGCATGACAAACAATAATATAGTATAATTATTATGAGGTTATGTTTTAATCTCCTTTCTGTTTGAAGCAAGTCTATTGACTTGTTTTTTTATTGACATTTTATTATAAATTGATATAATATAAAACATTTCAAAAAGGGGAGTTTATGAAAGAAACAAGAAATGTATATTATTTTGATTATTCGCCAGAAACATATAATTACATAATGGCAAGTAGAATATTACGACAAAGTGAAAAGAATTTGTTGAAAGGAATAGTTGAAGGAAAGACGGTTAAAGAACTTGCAATAGATAATAAATGTTGTGAAATGACAATATGTAGAAAAAGAAAAATAATTTTTCATAAAACAAAAGACTTAATGTAAGTCTTTTTTTATTTTACATAAATGTTATTATTTGTTATTAAATGTTTGTAAGTGTTATTAATTGTTATATATAAAATTTGATTAATTTTAAAAATACAATATTATATCAATCACAAAAAGCGTTTTTGATAACTTTTTGATAAAAAAAGTAAAGTCAAGAAAGATAAATTAATTATGTGGTGATATATGAAAAAAGAACTTGCAATAAAACAAATATATGATGATTTTGTAAATAAAGTAACATTAACAGAAGAAGAACAAGATGTATTAATAAGATATATAAGAAATGACAGCATAGTAAAGATAGCAAATGATACATCACAAGGAACAGCAACTATTTCAAGAATAATAGCAAATATTAAATTTAAGTATGAAAACTATAAACAATTAGAAATAACAAAATTAATGTTATTAACACAAAAAAAGTGATTTTAAGAAGATATTATTTAATCTTCTTTTTTTTATATTCTTTAATTGAAAGGAGAAGTTAATTGAGTTTAAAACGCCAATGATACTTCTTCTTTTTTTATAGGAGATTATATGTATAACAACCCATATCAAATGCAACCTGCTTATGGACAACAAAATTTAAACGATAGAATTGATAGTCAAATTGCACAATTACAACAAATGAAAGAACAATTTAAAACATCACATCAACCATCAATTAATCAAACATTTCAATTAGCGCCGAATAATGCAGGAATAAAATATGCAAATTCTTATGATGAAGTTAATCGAGAAACAATTTATGTAGATACTCCTTTTTTTAGTAATGATCTTTCTATCGTATGGATAAAAAATGTAAAAGGCGAAATAAGAAGTTATGAATTAAATGAAATAATCGCAAAAGATAATAAAGATTTAATGATAGAAAATTTACAATTACAAATTAAAGAACTAAGAAAGGAAATAAAAAATGCCAATACAAATAATGAATTTATTAATGACGCAGTTGAAAATGAGAAACCCACAAATGTTTCAAATGTTAGAAAAAGCACAACAAAACAAAAGCAACCCAATGGAATTATTTAAACAAGTAACAAGTAAATATACACCAGAACAAATGAACAATTTAATGAATGTAGCAAAACAATATGGTGTACCTGATGATATTATCAACCAAATTAATGGTATTAATGCAAAATAGCATTGATATAAATTTATAGAAAGGAGGACCTAAAAATGAATGGAAATGGTATTCAACCAACCGTAGAATTAGCAACTACAAATGGAACTTATCCATATCCTGTATATCCCATGATGAATGGCTATGGTAATAGTGGCTTTGGAAATGGCGATTGGATTTGGATTATTTTACTACTTGCTTTATTTGGTGGAAATTGGGGAAATGGTAATGGTGGTTTTTTTGGAAACAATGCTTTTGACAATGGTTATGCCTGGTTAAGTAACGGACAAAAAGAAATTATGCAAAACACTAACAATGGTTTTGATACTTTGCATTTAAGTAACCAATTAGACACCGTAAATAGTGGTATTTATAGTTTAAGTAACCAATTATGCAATTGCTGTGCTGATTTAAATGGCAATATTTCAAATGGCTTCTATACAGCGGAAATTTCTGCTAATAATAGACAAATTGCCGATATGAACCAAAACTTCACTAATCAATTAAATCTTCAAAATAATTTAAATCAATTGAATTCAAGATTTAGTGATTGTTGTTGTGAAAATCGTTTAGGTTTGGCTAACTTAAATAGCACGATTATAAGTGAAAATTGTGCCGATAGACAAGCATTAAACGAGGGAGTTCGTGATATATTGGCTAACCAAACAAGTTCTGTACAGCGTATCCTTGATCAATTATGTCAAGATAAAATAGACGCCAAAAATGACACCATCGCACAATTAAGACAAGAATTGTTATACGCACGTGGTCAAGCAAGTCAAATTGAGCAAACAGCAACATTAAGACGTGGCCAAGAAGCAGAAGTAGACGCTTTATATAACAGACTTTCCAATTGCCCTGTGCCAACGGTACCGGTTTATGGACGTCAGCCAATATTTACTTGCAACAATGGATGTGGATGTAGTAACGGAATTTACGGAACAAATATTTAATAGCATAAGGTCAATATGACAAACTCTTAAAGAGAACTTGCTAAAAAATTAATGTCAATTTGTTAAATTGAATTAAGTATAAGATAGGTTCTTCCTATCTTTTTTTATAAGAAAGGAGAAAATATGATACAAGCATTAGAAATTCAACCAGAAATATTAACATCAAATAGTGATAATATTAATTTTTCAACGATAGATTTAAGGAGTAATAGTGCAAATTGTTGTGGTTGGCTTCAATATATGCCAGGAAGTAGTGAATTTACTTTAATTGGTGGTGGAACTTTTGAAGTTATGTTTAATGCCAATGTTAC
>Ga0310696_10006923_pt1 | contig 13383 bp, 8 predicted proteins | sample AusTroGonzalo_MG_4_FD_203885 | JGI IMG/M metagenome (GOLD analysis project Ga0310696, IMG submission 203885) | Bovine rumen microbial communities from tropical cattle in Woodstock, Queensland, Australia - Gonzalo_02 (v2) (version 2) | ecosystem: Host-associated > Mammals > Digestive system >... | reverse complement strand
TTGGTCTCGGGCTTGTTGGGATCCACGAACTGGACCTGGCCTTCTCCGGCAAACTTGCCCTGTCCCTGGTAAGCGAGATCGATGACGGTGGCGTAGTTGCAACCCCAGATCATGCGGACATTGTTTCCAATCTTCTCAAACTTGGCTTTGTTGGTGGCGAAATCCACCGTGATGCGGCTGACTTCCTCAGAAGCCGTCACGTCATAGGTGCGCTTGCCGATATAGAGGTCGTTGTCGCCCTGGAGGAAATACTTCGTACCCTCGCCATCCACGAAGGAAAGGCCGCCGTTGTTCAGTTTGGTGTAGATGATGAACTTGTCACCGACTTTGCGGAAAGCCTGGCCGTCTGCTTCTGCGGCGCTGCCGCTGAGGAAGAGGGCTGCGGGCGTGGACGTAGGCTGTTTGTAGACAATCTCGCCTGCCAGCTCGACCATGTGGGTGAACTGGTTATCCTTGTTGGTATACACGGTAGCACGCACGAGCTTGAGGTCCAGGGCATGGTCCATTTTCCACAGACCATCCCAGTCGGCGATCGCAGCTTCCTTGATATAATAGAAACTGTCTTCTCCGGTGGGGGTGAAGGCGTTTCCGCCCTCGAAGGAACCCCAGCGCACATTGTTGCCGTCGATGTTCACGATAAAGGAGTAACGCTCCTCTACCCAGCTGCACCAGTCGGGCGTTCCGTCACGGCCAGGGCCCAGGAATACGGCCTCGCCATCTCCGGAGAATACGCCGTCTCCCTGGTATTCCAGCACGGCGAAATCGGCATGCGTTGCTTCCCACTGGGCGTGAATCTGCGTATCGATGGTTTCTATTGAAAGACCCAACGTGTTGAAATTCACCGTGATGCGGGCAAGGCCGGTAGCGGGGGCTTCGGTAACCACATAGTCGCCTTCGCCTTCCACCAGTTTACCGGCAGCCGTAGCATAGAACACGTCACCTCCGTCTTTCTGGGAGCTGAAGTGCAGGTTTCCGGCTTTCAGGCTGGTTACAATCACGTATACGCCTTCTTCGGCCACGCGGAATTCCTGCCCCGCTTCCGAGGCGGCAGAGCCGGCCACAAACAGCTTGGTAGGCATGTTGTCAATGCCTTCGCCACGGGTTATGGCGATGGAACCATTGATATTCATGATCTTGGACACGCCGCCCTTGGACGCTTTCACCGTCCAGATGAGGGTGCCGCTTTCGTTGGGCTTGATGCCAGCCTTACGGGCAATGGTATTAAGCTCTGCGTGAGAGAGAGTAAGTTGGGAAAGGGCGCCCTGGTCGCTTTTACGGACGTCCACGGGCTGCGAGAAATTGCCGCCCTCCTTGTCAAACAGGACCTCATAGAGGACCAGGCCGCCATCGGCTGCCTTGCCACCCTCCCAGGACAGAACGACGGTCTGTGACGAGGTAACGTCCAGGGTCACGGCGCTGGGGCAGTCCAGTGCACCGGGCAGGGTAAAGTCCGTATTGAATTCATAATGCTTCTGGCAGGCTCCAAGAGCCAGCAAAGCACTGAGTATGAGTGTAATCTTTTTCATAATCTGCTACCAATTGGGGTTCTGTTCCAGACTGTTGTTGGTGAGGTCGCGTTCCTTTTGGGGAATGGGCCACAGATAGTGCTTGTCGGGGTCGAACTGGCGCTGCTCAATGCGAACGAAGCCGTCGTCGGTTCCCACGGTCTCGCCGGTGTACATGCCGTGGCACCAGCCGTTAAGGACTGTTTCAGCCGTCTTCCAGCGGATGATATCGGTGCGGCGGCTGCCTTCGAAGGCAAGCTCGGCGCGACGCTCATTGCGTACGATAGCCTTAAGGTTGCCTCCGGCAGGGAAATCGAGGGCCGAAGCCTCCGTGAAACCGGCGCGCTCGCGGATCTTGCGGATAGTTGCATTCCAGACGGACTCGTTCAATGTGCCCAGTTCGGCATGTGCCTCGGCGTTCATCAGGAGAACGTCGGCATAACGGATGATGATGGCGTTCAGGCTGGACTGCAGGGTGAGCCGATAGGTGGGATCCCACCACTTGCGGATGTAGTATCCGGTGGGCGTTACGTCAGAGGTGGAGTTGAAGGCGTCACGGCCGGCCCAGTCGGGCTCCACGACACCGCCGCTTATGGGATAGCCGTTACCGGGATACATCACGGTTGCGGCCAGACGGGGATCGCGGTTGATCCAGGGGTTGGCGGCGCTGTAGCCGGAACCTTCCTCGTCAATGGCCTTGCCGTTGAGCATGATGTAGCTGTCTACAAGTGATTTCAGCGGAGCCAGGTTGGAGTAACCGCCCATGGACGGAGGAAGCGTGTTGTACATAATGTTCTGCTCGCGGGAGACGGTCACGTACTGGGTAGAGAGGAGGATCTCGTCGCAGTTTTCTGCCGCTACGGTGAACAGGTCGCTGTAGGAAGGATAAAGGGAGATGCCGCTTTCGGACATGATGGTAGAGGTGACATCCCTCACTTTCTCGAACTTGCCTTCGAAGAGATAGGTCTTGGCCAGGATGGCGGCTGCTGTCCACTTGGTGACGCGGCCCTTGTCGGCGGCGCCGTAAGAGGCAGGCAGGGCATTGGAAGCCAACACGCTCTCCAGTTCAGTCTCGATGTTGGAGGCAATGGTTGCGGCCGGTTCGCGGGTAGCCTGGCGGGCTTCCGCAATGCTGATGGGAGTAGTCAGATAAGGTACTCCGCCAAAGCGTACATACAGTTCATAGTAGTTCCAGGCGCGAAGCGTGCGGGCCTCGGCCGCATAGCGGGCCTTGAGTTCGGCGCCAAGTCCGGGCACCAGATCTATGTTCTTGAGGACTTCGTTACAGGCGCGGATACCGGCATAGTGACGGTTCCACACATCGTAGACATAGCCGTCGGAGGTGCCGTATTTGCCGTTTCCGATAGCCTGGTTCTGGCCCCCTTTGACGTAGGCATTATCCGTCATGCCGTCGCCGTACACCAGCTCGTACATGTCGGTGAGGTAGGTATAGCAGGTATTGAGAGCTTCCTCTGCCGCATTCTTGTCCTCGGACCAGAAAGTGAGGTCGGTCTCACGGTCGTACGGAGGCGTATCCAGCGGCACGCAGGCACTCAGGGTGAGGGCCAGGGCGCTCAGAGTATAGATAATCTTTTTCATTTCTTTCCGATCCATTAGAATTTAACATTCAGGCCGAAGGAATAGACACGTGCTACGGGATAGGCACGGCCGCTGCCGTCGGCATTGTACTCGGGATCCCAGCCGCCGCGCATGGAAGAGAGGGTAAGGGCATTTTCGATACTGCCATAAACCCGGAGGTTGCTCAGCTTGATCTTTTTCATCCAGTTACCCTGGAAGTTGTAGCCCAGCTGCACGTTCTTCAGACGCAGGTAGGCGGCATTCTGGATCCAGAAGTCAGACTTGGTTGCATTGTTGGCCGACTCGCTGCCCATGGTAAGGCGCGGATAGGAAGCGCCGGTGTTCACGGGAGTCCAGCGGTCTACGTGGAAGTCCAGCACGGGACCTTCGTTGTTGTTGTGGAACGCTTCCACAGCCTCGCCGCGCATCCATCGGCTGCGCATACCCACACCCTGCAGGAAGGCAGAGAAGTAGAATCCTTTCCACTGCAGGTTATAGGAAAGGCCGAAGGTGTAGCGCGGGAAGTCGTTGCCCACGACAAAGCGGTCGTCGTCGTTGATAACCTTGTTTCCGTCCTTGTCCACGTAGCGGATATCACCGGCGCGGGCTACGATGCCCTCGAGGTGCGGGCTGGAAGCAGCCTGCTCGTCGCTCTGGAAGAGACCGTTGCTGCGAAGGGCATAGTATGAATAGAGCGGATAGCCTTCTTTGATCACGGAAACTACGTCGTAGCCGTAGTAGAGGGTCTCTCCCTTGGTGTCGATTACCTTGTTCCAGCTGTCGGAGATGTTGCCTGCGATGTAGTGGTTAACAGCGCCGGTGCGGAAGTGGTAGTTCACGGAGAATTCCCAACCCTGGCTGTCCACCGTAGCGGCGTTGGAGGTGGGTGCACCGTTGCCGAACAGGCCGGGAACCGGCAGGCTCACCAGGATGTCGCGGGTGCGGTTGTTAAAGTAGTCGAAGGAAACATTGAGGTCATTCTTGAGGAAGGACACATCCAGGCCGATGTTAGCCATGCGGGTAGTCTCCCACTTGATGGAGGGATCCACGGAGGAGAAATAGGCCGTCGGGACCAGTTCTCCGCCAAAGTTGTAGCCCTGCGTTACGGAAACCGTCTGCATATAGCGGTAGGCGCCAATGCGGTTGTTACCCACCAGACCCCAGCTGCCGCGCAGTTTCAGGGAAGGAATTACCGGGCGGATGTTCTCCCACCAGGATTCCTGGGAAATGCGCCAGCCAAGGGACAGGGACGGGAACAGACCCGAGCGGTTGCCCTGTGCAAAATAGGAGGAATAGTCGTTACGGATGTTGAACTCGGCCAGGTAACGCTCGTCATAATTATAGGTAAGACGGCCGAAGGCAGAGTACAGGGACCAGTCGGAAGCTCCCCCGTTATTGGAAATTTTTTCGCCGGACAGGCCGCCCACGAAGATATCGTACTGGGCGTTGTCGGTGAGGCGCTGTGTATCGAAACTCTTGGCCGAGTCCCCTTCGTAGGCATAACCTACCAGGGCGGCGAAGTTGTGCTTCTGGGCGAACGTCTTCTCATAATTGAGAGTGACGGTGGTGGTAAGCTTGGTAGCGCGGTAGCTGGACTCGGAGATATGGTTCTCCTTGTCGCCGGAAGCGGCGGCTGCAGAAGCCATACGGTTCTCGTGCGTACCGTTATTGAGGGCACGGCCGCCGATAGTTGCATTCAGGGTAAGGCCGTCGATGATCCGGAAGTTGGCCGTGATGGTGCCGCTGATGTCTTCGTTGCGGCTCTGGCGGTAACCACCAGCCTCCAGGCGTTCCAGGGAGTTGGAGTTGGAACCGGAAGGATAATTATAGGTACCGTCGGCATTCTTGATTTCGTAGATGGCGGGCATGCGGTTGCACTGCTCGATAATCCATTCCGTCCAGTAAGCGTGGTCCTTGATGATGTTTCGGGTATACTGGGCCGTGGCGCTCACCGTGAGGCGCTCGCTCACTTTGTGGCTCAGGTTGATGCGGCCGTTATAGCGCTTGTAACCGTAGCCGGGGCCCTTGAACAGGCTGTTCTGGTCTACATAACCCAGGGAGGCCATATAGGAGAGGTTCTTGGTGCCGCCGGTTACAGAGAGGTTGTGGTTGTGCTGCAAGGCCGATTTCTTGTAAAGCTCGTTGATCCACTTTACGTTGGTGCCGCCGTTGCGGAAGGCTTCAATCTCCTCGGGGCCGAATTTCACGCTGCGGCCCGAGTTTACGGCAGCCTCGTTGTAGAGTTCGGCGTAAATCCAGGAATCCACTACCGTGGGAAGGGCGGTGGCTTGCTGCCAGCCCATGCTCATGTCGTAGTCTACGTGCACTTCCCCTTCGGCGCCCTTCTTGGTGGTTACCAGAATAACGCCGTTGGAAGCGCGGGAACCGTAGATGGCGGTGGAGGAAGCGTCCTTGAGGACAGAGATTTGCTCGATGTCACCGGGATTCAGATTGGCCAGGGAGCCTTCGATTCCGTCGATGATAACCAGCGGATTGTTGTCGTTCATGGTGTTGTAACCACGGATGTTCATGGAAGGAACGCCGCCGGGCGTGGAGGAACCCTGCTGGATCACGAGGCCGGGGGTGGTACCCTGAAGGCCTTCCAGCACATTGTTGATGGGTTTTCCTTCCAGTTCTTTGGTGGAGACGGAGGCTACTGCACCGGTGAGGTTCACTTTCTTCTGGACGCCGTAACCCACTACCACGGCATCGTCCAGCAGCAGGCTGGATTCTTCCAGGGTAATGTCAATTTTCGTGCGTCCGGCCACGTTTACCTCTTGGGTTTCATAGCCGATGGCAGAGAATACCAGCACCGCATCGGGCGTGGTCTGGATGCTGTAAAATCCGTCGATGTCGGTCACGGCACCCATAGTGGTTCCTTTTACCATGACCGAAGCGCCAATGACAGATTCTCCGTTGGAAACAACCGTCCCGGAAACCCGGTGGGTGTTCTGTGCTACGGCAAGACTTCCTGCCGAAGCTCCAATGAGCACGGCGAGAACAGCCGCCAGCCGGAATCGGGAGGCGCATGCACTGCAGTGTTCAGCGAACTTGGATAGTTTCATTGCTATTATATTTAGGATTTGTTGGTTTGGTCAATCTGGAAAAGGGCATAGGCGTAGGCGCCCAGTGCGACGGCCGTGCTGGTCCCCAGCCGGCTCACGGTGATGCCCGTTTTCTTTTCCTTGCGATAGCGTACGCAGCGGTCGGTGCCGGGAACGGGGATGAGCTCTGAGCGGTCTTCCAGGAAGCGGCGCATGCCGTTTTCGGTTGTGAGGTCCAACGGCTCCATCTGAAGCCAGGGACCCAGCGCTTCCACCAGGGCTGGAAGGATGTAGGCCGATGCCCCCGAGAGGCCGCCGCCAATCACTACCAGGCCGTCGGCGATGTCAAGGGCGTGAGCAATGGCATCAGCGGCCGCAACACCCAGCCGGCGGAAGGATTCCTTCGCGGCTTGTGCGTTGCCTTCGCGGCGGCCGTCGGCTATCTCAAAAATATCCTTGGGCTCCAGCGCTGCAGTGTCGCCCGAGAGTTCGCGGTATACGCGTTTGACGGCGCGGATGCTTACATTTTCCTCGGCGATGATGCTGGGTGAGAAAACGTTCCGCATAAGCCAGACGTCTCCGCCGCAACCGTTGTCTCCCTTGAGGAGACGGCCGTCCAACACCACTCCGGCGCCGAATCCGGTACCCAGGGTGATGCCCAGGAGGTTATGGCAACGGTGCGTACTGCCGGCTTCTTCCAGGGCTTTGTTCAGTTCCGGGAGTGCACCGGCGAGGGCCTCTCCGTAAGCGAAGAGGTTGCCGTCGTTATTGATATAAACAGGCAGTTGAAAAACTTCGGAGAGATAGGGCCCCATGGCTACTCCTCCCCGGAAACAGGGAAAGTTGGGAAGGTCGCCGATGATGCCGGCTTCGTAATCGGCCGGTCCGGGGAAGGCGAAGCTGATGGCTACGGGGTCCTCCTCAAGGGCGTTTTTTATCTGTCGGAAGCCGTCTACCAGCACCTCAAGGCAGCGGTCGACATTATCGGTTACGGCATCCAGACGTACCGGAGCCACAACTTCCTGACATCCGCGAATGGCGGAGAATACGAAGTTGGTGCCACCGGCATCCAGGGTCATTACAGTTCTAGTGTCTTTCTCGTACATAGATTTCTATGGATTAAATCTTATGAATGCGCGGATGACCATACATTCTTTTCCTTCGGATCTTCCGCAGGGGCGGATGGTGTACTTGCCGATGCAGGCCGGTATGATGAAGGTCTCGGCATAATGGACGACGAAGGGCTCGAACCGGCCTTCGGGGCTTTCTACGACGGCCTCCTCCCCTTCTACCAGGTTGAGCACCTGTACGCTCTGGGCGGTGTTGAAGGGCGCGGCCTTCCAGAAGCGCATCCGGCGGGTCTCGATGAACTCGGCGGGATGCAGGCCGGTCTTGATTTCTTCCCAGCCGTCTCCGCTCGCGACAGGTTCGAAGTGGTTGGCCAGGTTTGCGTGCACGTATTCGGTGTCACGGTACCACTGGATAACCTTGCTGCCGCGTTCTACGTTAATGGGACGCGGTTTTCCGTCCAGTCCCAACCGGTTCCAGTCCCAAAGTTTGAACGTGAACAGGTTGGGGGTGGCGCTAATCTCAAGCACCATGGAATTGGCGCCGGAGCAGTGGATGGTTCCTCCGGGAATGAGGAAATGGTCATGTTTTTTGGCAGGGAGCTGATTTACGTATTTGGATGCATCGAAAGGCTTTTCTCCACGCTGGGCGGCCCGGAGGTCTTCCAGCATGGCTACTTTATCTACGCCGGTTTTGACACCTAGGAAGACGGTGGCGTCTTCACCTGCATCCAGGATGTAATAACTCTCGTCCTGAGTGTAGGACATGCCAAACTGTTCGCGGATGAACTGGGCGGTGGGGTGCACCTGAAGGCTCAGGTTGCCGCCTCCGATGGTGTCCAGGAAATCAAAGCGGATGGGGAAATCCTTGCCGAAGCGGCCTTCTACGGGAACACCCAGGAGTTCGGTGCTATGCGAGAGTACAAGGTCTACCGAGGGGAATTCCACCTTTACGCCTTCTACTTCCAGCAGGAGGCTGTTTTCCTCGGGAACGCAGTCAAAGCACCAGCCGAAGTTGGAAACGCTGCGGTCCAGGTCGCAGACGTCTTTCATCCACTGGCCGCCCCAGGGGGCGGGGTCGAAGAAGGGTACCACGCGGAACGGCTTCCGGGCAGTTTTGGCCATGCCTTCCAGGAAAGAGTCGCGGGAGATGAGTTTGGGTTCATCGGCCTTGTTGGTATCCAGCCACCAGTCTACGCGGGTTAGCAGGTTCTCTTTGTATCGGTCCAGAACACGCCAGTCTATGAAATAGCCTCTTTTGTATTGGATGGAGACGGGGTCTTGCCGATTGTCAATGCCAAGGCCGCACACCTCATGGCTGCGGAAGCGCTGCTGGATTTCCCATCGGGCCATATCGGCATAGACAAGGGTGGCGTTTTCGGGCATTACCATTGCCGCGCCAATCCCGATGACCAGGGTATCCTCCCCTGCTCCCTTCAGTTCTTCCTTAAGGGCGGCCAGTTTCCCGTCCTGAAAAAAGTCTTCGATTCTAAGGCCGGATACATGTCCAAACAAAACGTCGTCGGTCATGAACCAGTCCGTGAGCGACCGAACTTCTTCCTCAGTCTTCATATAATCGCGCATGCGGATGACGCGCGTGTAGTTTTTGCCCAATTCACGGGTGAGTTCTTCTTCATAAACACCGGTGTAGTGGTCTACGAAGAGGGGGCCATTGGATTTTTCACGTCGAAGTTTTTGCTCGATCGCTGCCCAGCCCAGGCAGACGGAGCCGCCTACGGGAGTTGCCGGGTATTTGTCATAGTTTGGTGTTCTCATTATGTATGAACATATGTAAGTTTGTGCAAATATATGGAAAGTTTTTATATTACAAAAATAATTTTTAGTTTTGCGTGAAAATTAACCACGATGAAACTGAATCCGAACAGCAACATCCCCCTCTACAAGCAGGCCCAGGACCTTCTTAGGGAGCTTATCGACAGCGAAGAATACAAAAACGGCAGAATGCTGCCCAAGGAAGTGGATTTGGCTCGTCAGCTGAACATATCCCGCAATACGCTTCGGCAGGCCATTAACCAGCTGGTTTTTGAAGGGCTGCTGGTGCGAAAGAAAGGTGTAGGTACCAAAGTAGCCCGCAAGGGTATCACGGGCGGTGTCAAGAACTGGCTCAGTTTCTCGCAGGAAATGAAGATGTTGGGTGTAGAGGTCAAGAATTACGAACTTCACGTAAGCCACAAGAAACCCAATTCGAACATTGCCGATTTCTTTGGCGTTGAGGAAAGCACCCCCTGTGTGGTGCTGGAACGTGTCAGAGGGAATACCAGTTTCCCGTTTGTCCACTTTATATCCTACTTTAATCCCAAGCTTCCCATTACCGGTGAGGAGAATTACAATATGCCTCTGTATGAGATGCTTGAGACCCAATATGGCATTGTGGTTAAAACGTCCAAGGAAGAGGTTTCGGCCCGCCTGGCGGGAGAAAGTGTGGCAGAGAAACTGGAGATCCAGCCCAACGATGCCATCCTCATCCGTAAACGTTTTGTCTTAGATGAGAATGGCATTCCTGTAGAATATAATATAGGTTACTATCGGGCGGACAGTTTCACCTATACGCTGGAAGCGTCCCGCTAACTTCTTTTCGCTGCAAAGGCGCAGTAAATCAGGTAAATAAGGCAAAGGGAGATAATGACAAGGGAGCCCATCTGGTTTCCGGTCCATTCGGCGGCTATCCCCATCAGCGGAGGGATGACGGCACCGCCGCACACTCCAGTGATCATGAATCCGGAGATTTCGTTGGCTTTCTCTGGACGGGCTTTCAGGGCCTGCGAGAACAGGATGGAGAACACGCTGGAGCAGAAGAATCCAATCCCTCCGATGGCGCAGAGAATGCCGGTGGCCGATGTCAGGAAGAAGAGGGCAGCCATCGATGCCGCGGCCAGGAAGAGGTTCAGTTTCAGATATTTGATCATCTACCTTCGAGAGAAGGAAGGTTCCCAGGAAGGCGCCTGCCGTACGGCAGATGAAATAGACACTGGCTCCCAGGGATGCTCTCTCAACGGGCATTCCGCAGCGTTCGATGAGGAGTTTGGCGCTTACTGTATTGGTGCCAACGTCCACACCCACAATGAAAAAGATGCCCAGGAAAAAGAGCAGGATGGTTTTGTCTTTCAAAAGGCCAAAGGCGCTTTTTACCGACACGTTTTCCTTTGACGATTCCTCTCTGGGGATGTCGGTGGCTTCCAGGAGAAGCCAGGAGAGGAGCGTTACAATTGCATAGATGGTAAACAGGTATTTCCAGTTGCCGAATGCACTGGCAGCGAACAGGGCCAGAAAGGGTGCACAGAAGGAAGATACGGCTTTTACCACCTGGCCGCCGGTAAGGCAGGAGGTGAGGCGTTCCCCGCTAACTACGTTGGTAAGCAGCGGATTCAGAGACACTTGCAGGATAGTGTTGCCGATTCCCAGGAGAATGAAGGCCAGCATAGAGGCCGGGAAGCTGTACCAGAAAAATGGAATGAGCATACCGGCAAAGGTGATGAGGTTACTTAGCTGTACCATGGTCTTTCGGCCCACACGGTTCATCAGGAGGGCGGCCGGAACCGAGAGAAAGAGGAACCAGATAAATACCATGGAAGGGATGAAGCCTGCGAGGGACTCGCTAAGGCCGAAATCCTGCTTGAGATAGCTGGTAGCAATGCCTACCACATCGCAGAATCCCATCACGAAAAAGGTGGCCAGTACGGGGACAAAATTGAAGCGGCGAATTAATTTTTTCATGTGTCTGGAAATAACATGTGCACTGCAAAGTTAGTAATATATTCCAATATTCAAAGAGTATGTTCGAACATTTGTGCCGTTGTAAGTTCCATTTCTCTCCCGTCCTGATTCAGATTATGGGTCACTTGGCCCTGTCAAAAAAAATGGCGATATTTGTTGAAATTTCTTGAGTCATGAAAAAGGAAACGAAATCGTGGGCCCTCACTTTTCTGGCCGGTTTTCTGGCTACGGTACTGGGTATCGTCCTCACTTTTGGCATCGACAACCGCATCAATGCGCACAAAAGAGCCAAGATGGCGCATCTGCTGGCCATACAGATCGTAGACAAGATGGACCAGACCTATGGGGAACTTCACGAATATCTGGAGATTTACGAATCCATCGACTCAACGTCCAGGATCCTTCACCAGGCCATTCTGGCCGATACCCTGGAGCGGGTCGACGAAAAGATCGCCGAATCCTTCCTGGTGAATTCGCTCTCGGAATACGTTCAGGTAGAGTATGACGACGGCCTGGACGCCTACAGGACCGAAATCCTGAACACCATCGGCGATATTGAACTTATCGGACACATCGACCGTTTCTTCTACCTGGCCCGTCAGTGCACCAAGATTTCCCAGCAGGTCATTGACCAGAAACGAGTGGTGACAGACGCCGTGTATACCAGATTCTATGGCGCCGGCGATTCTGTAACCAACTGGGACTACGTGCGTTATCTTCACAAGCTCCCCGAATACAACGTATTCTTTTCCCGGATGCAGTCGGCCCGCTATCCCCTTATGGAAGGCGAGCACTACATGCTGGCCGAACTCGAAGCCTGCAAGGAAATCCTGAAAGTCGGGAAGTAGGGACGGGCGTCGCTTACTTCCCTTTATTGCACGATTTCACCGGCAGTCAGGATATCCTGCGAATCAAAGATTGCGACGCCCTGCCGGCCGGATTTGGCCAGGCGGATCATGGCGGCGGCAACGGCTTCCGTGGGCATGGGAGTATAGTTGCGCATCAGGCCGATGGCATTGAAACCCCGCAGGGCCACGATGCCCACCTTTTCGCCGAAGCGGTTACTCTCCTTGCGGATCAGGGACGGCGGACGCAGGATGAAGCACCCTTCGAAGCCAAGCTGCTGAACGGCCTCGTCCAGCGCACCTTTCATCTTGGTATAGAACACCTTGGATTTGGCATTGGCACCCACAGAGGATACCAGAACGTAGGTCTTGACGCCGTTGGTGCGGGCGGCCTTGGCTGCTTCGTACTGGTAGGTGTAATCTACCTTCCACTGCGCCTCCTGACTGCCGGCGGCCTTGATGGTTGTGCCCAGGCAGGAGAAGAGAACATCGGCCTGAAGTTCCCCGGCCCAGGTTTCCGGATGGTCGAAGTCCACCACGTGCACGACCAGTTTGTCAGAAGACACATTAACCTGGCGTCGAACGAAAATATCAACACGCTCGAAAGAACCGTCTTCGAGGAGTTGCTGGACCAGGTCTTTTCCCACAGCGCCTGTAGCGCCAATGACAAGGGCTTTCATAAGGATATAGCATTTACTTCTCCTACAAATGTACGAAGATTTCGGGAATCTTGACATCTTAGGTTTGGTGGTCTCGAAAGAGCCCGTTATCTTTGTGAAAGACAATCCTGCAGCAATGAAACGAATCCTCCTTCCCTTATGCCTTCTGCTGGCTGCCTGCAGCCAGGGGTCACATCCTTCTACACCCACGCTTAAGGCGGTCATCGAGGTCACCGGTCGCCAGGGCGTTGCCTGCGACGGCAAGTACTACTACGTGTCCGGATCGACGGCGCTGTATAAGTACTCCCTGGATGGAGAACTTCTTCTCTCCAACGAAGACCCTTTCCGTGACATCACTGAGGGTTCTCCCGCGCCGAACCACATCGGCGACATCGATGTCTTCGAAGGAGAGATTTATGCTGGCTGTGAGTACTTTATGGACGGCCAGGGCCAGAATATCCAGACGGCCGTCTACGACGCGCAAACCCTTCAGTATAAACGCTCCATCACCTGGGAACCCGCTTCCGGGCAGGTCGAGTGCTGTGGACTGGCCGTAGACCGCTCCCGGGGCCTCGTCTGGATGGCCGATTGGGTAGACGGAAGCCACCTCTACTGCTACGACAAAGCCAGCGGAGACTACATCGGCAAGGTTGCCCTCTCCCCCGCTCCAGGCCTTCAGCAGGGCATCTTCTGCCTGGACGACGGCCGCATCCTCATCTCCAGCGACGACGGTGATGCCGAAAAAGAAAAAGCAGACCATCTGTATGTCTGTTTCCCTTATAAAGAGGGCGCTTCCCTCAAGGAGGAGGCCGATGTAAAGACTTTCCTGATCACAGACTCATTCCGGCGCGCCGGAGAGATTGAAGGGCTTTGCGTGAACCCGGCCACCGGCGAACTCGTCGTGCTCTCCAACCGCGGCGCCCGCATCATCCTGGGGATGCCCAAAGGCT
>Ga0310696_10006920_pt1 | contig 13387 bp, 9 predicted proteins | sample AusTroGonzalo_MG_4_FD_203885 | JGI IMG/M metagenome (GOLD analysis project Ga0310696, IMG submission 203885) | Bovine rumen microbial communities from tropical cattle in Woodstock, Queensland, Australia - Gonzalo_02 (v2) (version 2) | ecosystem: Host-associated > Mammals > Digestive system >... | reverse complement strand
TGTAGGCGCATACTCCTTTATCTGCCGCTGCTCCAGTGGAGAAGCGGCTGTTTCAAGCAGCCACGCTTTCATCATGTCGTGGTACGGTTGCTCGAGGATTTTCCGGTGCTGGGAATCCATGGCCAAGCCATACCAACCTCCCATGCAGACGTTGGAGTGCGAGATGGCATACTCCTTGCAGTCGTTCTCATAGGAAGCCTTTATGGCGAACAGCTCGGCATCCCGCTGCGCATCCGTGACATCTCGATGCGGCGCAATCCATCCTGTCGCGGAAGCTGTTTTGCCCCGTCCTATCGGTCGCCTTTCAACGCTCTTGCACCCGCAAAGCACCAATCCCGCCACAAGCACTGTGGCGATCGAAACAGTCATAATATTAGTTTTCATATACCCTATATTCTCCACCCACGCCGAAATCTTACATAATTATATCACAATCCCGAATACAACAGCTGCCGCCACCAGCAGCCGACTTCACAAATCAGCGCCTCTCAAAGTTATCTGGCCTTTGCGAACGATTTCGCCGTCGAGGTTTATCCATACATCGCGCCATATCGCACCACGCCCGTCATCCGGGTCAGGATAAGATTTCTTTTCATGTATTAGAAGAGTGCCGTCCGGTTGCTCTTCAAAGGAGAATCCATCAATCAGGGCGCGGAATTCGTCCTTCTGCACATCGTAGGAACAGACAACGTCCCACAAGGGGATGCCTGTATCGCAGACAAGCCACAAATGCCGTCTATCCAATCCAAACTTAGCTTTCCTTATGTAGAAGTTATTTTTCAGGTCACTTGATTGGAACGAAGCCCACTTGCCCATTCCTGCGGCCTCTTGCCAATTTGAGCCAGTAGTCAATATTACCCGCCATTCATCCGTACCGTCAGTCGCACGCCACCTGAGAAAAAGCGAATTGCGGGAATATGGAATGGTTGGATTATTATTGGAAACGGAATCTTCTGCCGTTTCACCCGAGAAAAGCGCGAGCGCACCAGACTCATCGAGAAGCTCCGCGTTAGCAGGTGCCTCCACGCATGGCAATCCCATTAGTGCCAGCCACTCACCGGACACTGGCACGGCGGATTTCACGCCCCGATCATACTTACATCCTGCGACAACGGCCAATGCTGCTGCCAAAAGCAAGCTGATTTTTGTTTTCATCGGCATTCCGCCCTCCTGATTCAGATTCATTCCACTTCCTACATCTCATATTCGCTTCCTACGCCAAGATCTGACACGGATTTTTCAATTCTGAACATGCGCCACCTCAAAACGGCGGCTCGTCCTCCGGAGCCACAAACGACGACTGGTCTTCCGGCTCCGCCGGTGGTGGCACCGCGGCGCCATCGAGCACTTCGAGGCGAAGCGCGGTCAGGTCGGCGAAGTAGCGCACCTTGCCCGTCTTGGGATCGGTCCATTCGCGACCGTCGACTGCAAAGGAGACCTTCACCCGCTGCCCGGACCTCACGCCGTCGAGCTTTGCGACATTGTCCTTCTTGAAGGCGAACGCCACCACGTTCGGCCACTTCCCATCGCCGGACTCTTCCACGACCAGCTCGCGCTTCTGAAACCCGCTCGGAAATGTCTGGACTTCCCCAACCGTTTTCACAGTTCCTATGAATTCATACATACGCCATTCCTTTCTGTTTACAATTCCGAATACGGCAGCGCCCGCACCCGCCGCCGCGCCACATCATTTACCGATTTCCAACTTATATTTCTCTAATTCGTCACCCGCCAACACTTCAAGCGTAATCGCATTCGATTTCTCTCTCTTACGCATCACACCTAAACGATCGCGCTCCATGCTCGGCGCTAATTTGACTGCCCTGCCTTTTACGATTACCCCTTCCACGAGATTCTGATCTGCCAAGGAGAACACTAGTGATCTAGGCACATAAACTCCATTCACAAATCCGGGCGCATTTACACCATTTGGGAGACGAATTGCCCCCTTGAAAACAAATATAGCGGGAGACTTTTCGGCAGTCAGTTCAACAGTCTTAACGTCATAACCAGTACCATATTCACATGCTCGGGTTGCATACCGCACCGCAACAACATCTCCTACAGCAACATTTCTTAAAACAGGAAAATCTTCGAACGAACATGTTATATTGGCCTCACTGAAAGTAAGCATTGCACGTCCTTTCTGAGACTTCCCATAGTATGTCATATTCGCCACAGGCAAAATATCCCAAAGCGCAGACTCACGAAGCCTTACAAATAAGATTCTGCTTGTGTCGTCCACATCCAGATATGCATTAATCGGCGTCCCCAACGGAAGTCCACGTGGCAATCTTACTGCGGCAGGCGATACCGGCTTAACACTTACTCCGGTTTCAAGAATGAAGCGTACACGAATCTTCCCGTCCTTATTCTCGAATGCAGAATCATAAACCCCCTTCACACATGGTAACCCCTCAAACAATAAGTCAGGAGCCGGGATTGAAATCTCTTTCAATGCCTCGACATCATTGACGGGAAGGCCAATTGCAACTGCTTCTTTTCGCACCCGATTCATCATCTTAGGATCTTCTTCGTGGCATAGCAATGCCTTAGCCAAACACGCCTTGCGCTGCGCGGGGAAAAGATGTCCAAGCATATCCCATGCCCAGAACATATTTAGGCTTTTACGGATTCTTGGCATTAGCAACTCTTTTGCTTCATCAGTTTTCCCTTGTATCAACAAGAGTTTCCCAATTCGAAAATCGCCCCACTCGTCATCAAGACGCGCATAGGTTCGTTTAAGAACTTCTGTCGCCCAATTAATTAACTTATTGTCTTCCTCTGATAAGTTAATCTTCCGCCCGTATCGATCCGAAACCAACACATACAATCCTGCCGCCAGCTTCTCTGCAGTTGCTGGAAAATAATCCTTTCCTTTCTCAGGCTTGACCGCCATCTTTCTTCGCTCCCAACACGCAGCAGGGAGATTGTCTAACCCGTCCGCACGCAACACCTTAAGGAACTCTGCTCCTAAATCATTGCCAATGCCATTCCCCTGCTTCCGGAGCTTGGAAATGAAGGTTGATATCCAAAACAAAACAAGATTGCGCAAGATTTCATCATTTCGAACCACTTCGTAAGCATCCAACCTCGAACTCAGATCTCTCACCAAGGCAAATATTTTCTCTACATCAAGCGCCACCTGTGGCGCATATAATGCCTTTGCCTGCGTCGGCCACTCGCGGACACGCTGCTCGCTATTCATTACTTCGTACAGTTTATGCATTGCCGGATTTTGCGACGACACCACAAACTCAGCAAACGCAGCCGCCATTTCCTTCCTGCGCTCATACATCTTTTTCTTGGAGAATATCATTGGCCGAATCCACTTGGCCGCTTCAATCTGTGCCGACGATATCTCATCCGAAAAACCGGACGCACGGCCAAGGACCTCGGCAAAGAGAACCTTGGAGAGTTGATTGTACTGGCCCTTCAAGATGGACAGCATATATGCCTCGCCCTTTTCCGTGAGGACATCGTTTGGCAACAAAGGAAAAACGCCTGTATTTGCAAAGACTTGCCAATAACCATCATCACGGTTCTTCTCTTCCATGCTCATCTTTTACCTCCTTACCATTCTCCATAGGCGGGCACACCGCCCATGAAAGCATGTCTGTTAGAACGTTCCTCTCGCTCAAGGAATCCTCTGTAACTAAATGGTTTGCCAAGGAACCTCTTTGGTCTGTCATCGCCAATTGAACTCAAACATCCATTACGAACTACACACAGCACACTATCGCGAGTACGATCCAACTGCTTCATCTGCACCCGTGTCCTAGGAGAATCAGTAATCCCTGGAAACGCCGCCATCCAACATCTATCTTCACTGTCTCCCATGTGTTCCCATGGCGAGTACCCGATGCCAACAGCCACTAACCGCGAACAAAATCTGTCAAACACGTCCTTCGTCTTGAGCGTTCGCTTCAAAAAAGCTCCGCTTTTCCCGATCGCCCGCTGTAACAACCCCTTCTCCTTCCAAAGTATCAGCTGATGCTTCTCAATTGATTCCTGACGAATACGCACTTCCCCATCGAATCTTATCTGCTCACCCAAAAAACTCACCCAAGGAGATGAGCGAAGCGTCCCATACCGACAGTCCGTCCATGCATAAGGACCTTTCGATTTGCCCCCAAAGAAAGCCTTGCCATATCGCATACCACGCACTACAGGGTGAACGGGCAGACGAAGCGATGCCATCATCATCAAATACCTGTCAAATGCCGCCTTGCATCTTTTGTAATTTGGATGAACAATCACCATATCATCACAATATCTCGCATAAAACAATTCTTCGTCGTCCCCCGATAGAACAGCTTCGTCCGCGCGATGCAGCACCAAGTTGATCAAAAGTGGCGACAATGCGCCACCCTGCGGAATGCCTATCGGAAGCTCCTCAAGATGAACCTTGCCGTAAATTTTTCTCAACGCATTCCTCAGTTTTCCGGAAGAATAGAATCCGACCATGTCCTTCTGTTCTTCGGGGACATCAGCATCCTCTGCCAAATTCCTAAAACTATAGTAACTCTTTAGATATGCGCAAACTGCCTGACGCATCCACGGCTCAACGCCCGAGCCGCTGGCAGCGGCAAAAGCATCAAATGCATCCAACGCCACGTCATGATGAATTACGTCAAAGAACTTCTGGATGTCACACTCGGCTACATAAAGTTTCTTGCCATGATATTTCAGGCGAAAATCCTTCAGCCTCCGAATAGCTGTTATATGCTTTATTGCCCCATTCTTCCGAAATGCATAACTATTATCACGCATCTGAGAATCAAACACACTTCTGAGATGCATCGCAAGACGGCCTAATATTATCCGATCAGCAAGATTTTCATATGTTGCAAGACACCGAAATGCACCCTTCCCCTTCTTCGAAAGCAAGTGCAATCGAGGGCGCTCGAATGATATCTCATCGCCTTCAATCCGATTCTTGACATGACAACATAATGCCAAGAGATTATCCTTCCAAACCGATACATACCCACTATCACCCATGTCGCGAAGCATCTTCGCGACCAATGCGTTCTCTTGAGCCTTCTCACAATCGGAAGACAAGCGTATCTCTCGCCTCGGATGAGGCCAATACCGCCGCCCAGGGACACAATCCGTCACCTTTAAACGAGCGACGTCGCCGCCACTGGCAGTTGCCCGTCTAGGCGCATCTTGTTTCTGTGACAATCTCGGATTATCGGAAATACTACGATAGAAATGCTTCGAATGACGCTTGGTCGCCATTCGCATGCGCATTTTAACCAGCATCCTCACAATGGACGCCGTACTAAATAATCTCTCTGTCGTATCCGTCATCTTAAAAGTTGGAGGTGGAGACGTTCTGGATTCTCATCTCGAACATTGCGACCTGCGCCGCTAAATCACGGGAGTTGATACTTAACCCCGTTCAATAGTCGTGGAGCCCTGGCGAACGCCAGTCAACCACGCAGAACGTCTCCACCTCCTTTGTTAAATTCATTGTAATTGAGTTTTACCGCTTGCCAGGAGGCTTTCTGCCTATGCCGAGTAGGGACTCGCACCGCGCACACAGCCACCTCCCTTCCCTCGGGGATTTTTCTGCATAAGTCTCCCGGCACAAACACATCTCCCACATGCCCAAATTCACAGTACTTGTTATCCCGCCTAAGACACCCACTTGTCTCGCGCACAAATGATGGCATCCTTGTCCCTTCCAAAGCCGCCTCACAACTATAAACACGGACCTTCCCGCTGCGTACCTCATGCCTCGAAAAGACCAAGTCCCCGATTTTCACCTTACCGGCAATAGGGAAATGGCGTTCGTCAATATCTGCAATCACACCATCTCCAATGGCAATCTTTGCAAAGCCATAGTTATCGTCAACTGCAATGACAACCCCCGTGCCGGCGCTAAAGACATCCCAAGCCGATCCAGTCTCCCTTGAAAGCAGCTTCAGCGGTTCATCACGATTCGCTGAAGTCAATATGGCCGTGACAGGCATACCTCCGCATGGTGCCACAAGCCCCCCCGCAGGGGCATTCGCAAAGAATCCTCGGTCACCGTCGACAATGTACACCCTTACCGAACTATTCTTTTTCACAACGGCAACAACAACCGCCAGACACTCCTTCTGCCCACCCGATACCAACGATTCTGCCTCTGACGCCAACTTCATAATTTCCGTGTGGTCATCTGGCGCAGACTTAATATCTTCAAACAACTCCAGACCCAAAAGTCGACCACCCGCACGAGTTCGCACCCCAGCCTCTTTTTTCAGGTTTACAGCCTTACGGAGCTCACGCAACTGTTCTGCCTTGCGTCCGACTGATAAAAAATACTCTGATAGTCGCTCATGCGCTTCCCCTGCAAGAAAACCCTTCTCGTTTAGTGAGATAGATTTGCACATGCATCGAGCAAAATCTATATTGTCATTGGCAAATGTCATCCCCAACCAATACCACCCTTCGGCATCTTGAGGTTTGTTCGCTATATAATTTTCAAATCCTTTCCTCGCGGCAGCCACCTGTCCGGACATCAACGCCAACCGAGACACCATCATTTCCCCATTACACTTCCATCCTTTGGACAGAGAGTATTCAGACTTCACAAAATCATATACCCAACCATTTTTCTCGGACAACGGACGCTTCTCGGCATCGACACCGTTCACCATGCATCTAAACAAGCATTGACAAATACTCTCGCTCAATGATTTATACTGCACCCCTCGCGAATTTACAGCACCCTGTCTGTCATTGTCATCCAGGTGCCCCATTATAAACTTCTGCGCGAAGTCGAGATATGCCCCGGACAACGCCTCTTTAAACAATTTCCAATTCGGTATCTTCCGACCTACCGAATTATCCCGCGGGAACCTATCCACATATCTTGTTATCGCTGCTATCAGATGTTCCGGCTTGACCGACAAATCTGGATTTCCTTCGCCGACGCCATTACCTTCCTCATGCGCATCAATCTTAATATTCCCTATCGTAAGAAAATAGTTAACACTATCAAACGCCGTCACGAAATCACCGTTAGCCGTGCAACGATCTATCAACTCCACTCTCAATGCCAAGTTATTAGGCTGCTCACGCACTTTCTGCACTAATGCAGAAATCGCCAAGGCAATATTTCCCTGCTTAAATTGATTCTCCACCTCAAGTATACCATCCACGAAAGCCTTCCCCCGCTTAATATCTTTAGGGAGCAGGTTGCCGATATCTGAAGGCTTTTCCGCAGGAAGATCTTTCAGTGGCAATGTCTTCATTTCGGACAAGAACAGTTCGACTAGCTTGCCGTTCTTGAACTTGTCAATCGCCTGCCGCATGCAATCATGCAATATCCATGCATAGGCGACAGTAGCCTCTTTAGAAGCCGCCCCCTTCGTTCGCTCTTTCCTCGTCTCCGTAAAGACTTTCGCTAGATCTTCTTCGCTCCCGCTCAAAACAACAAGATAATGCCGTACATATGCCGCCCATTTTTTGCGGACTTCAACATCTCCAATTCCATTTACCACCTCAGAAAACTCACGCGCGACCTGCTGAGCAACTTCCTTCCATTTAGTTCCATTGACAGAATCTCTATTTAACTCAATTATTCCGCGGATGGCCTTAATTGAATTCAAATAAGCATAAGCATACCGAAGCAATGCGGCATCGTCTCTAATGCCTAAGTCAAATAGTTTCTTTGCAAATCTCTGTGCCCATATTGCGCGATATCCACCAGCCTTGCCTGCCCAAAAACTAAGATTCCTATACAAATCAATCTTATGGCCTAAAGAGACAACAAACTCTTCGATGTCATTCTTTAACTCCCGGCCCTCCTCGCCATATCCCGACAAATCGGACGACTCCCAGAAGCGAATACCCACACCACGCTCAAACGCAGACCAAAAATTATCAGCCCACTCGCGCTGCAGATTGCGCAGATTCTCACGCCGCGATTCCTTTGAGTCGCCAGCGGCATCATAAGCCATCGGCACTTTTACAAATGCCTTTATTGCGTCCTTGAGTTTTGTATTGGCGTTCAAATCAATCCTCCACATATCAATTAAGATTAAGCGAACATTCTATCTTTGTTATTTTCCCAACCGCTTCTGCTTTTCTCCCATAATCCAAGATTCGCTTTATGTCTGGCTCTTCTCGAATATTCTTCTTTCCGCAATAATATATATTGTAAACAATGGTGCCCTCCCGAGCAAGCACACCATCCAATCCTTTACCCATTGAAAAATAATGTGTTGAGGAACCTATAAATCGGTCATGAAAAAGCCTATCCTCATCCCTAATAATTGCAAAACAGATTTTTATAGGTTCCCTATTATTATTCGTGATATCCAATCGTTTCCATTCCTTTCTTAGACTCTTCGACAAGTGCGATGTGACATATTGCACTGCGGCTTGGTAATCTTGATCATTAGGTCTTCCAGTTGGATTCGGATAATATGGGCAGGACGTATATATGTCGAATTGCAATGGGCTCTCGCCACAGCACGATAAATGATACAACCATCCAATCAGAACCTTAACCCTCTCTTCCAAGAAACGCTCGCCATTGCGAATTGTTCCTCCAAGGCAATATGGATCTACAATTACAAACCCCTTGTCTTCAGCAGCCGCAAAGACCTTCAGTTGGGCGTCAAATCCTGCAAAACTTGTCGTGCCCCAGGGCAAATCATCCTTGATGAATGTCTGTTTCCCTAAATACCTTCTCCGTTTTGAATCTTCCTTCTGAAAATATTGTACGAGTTCAATCGCGTTCTCTCCTTTACCTATTCGATACATAAAACCGGCATTCACAGAATCGATATCGGCTCCATTCGGCACTCTTTTGCAAGGTCGCTCGGTGATTACCCCATAGGGCAAAAACAATCCTATACAATACTCGGCCAAAATGTAATCTCGCTTTATATCAAATAATGAAACAGCACCACCCCTTTCATTCTCGCTTATCAATCCCTCCCTCAATATTTCAAAATCATCATTGTTTGCATCTATAACAAATCTACCATTCTCGTAACATGCTATCTCAAGCAGGCGTAGCGCACACTGACACCGCATATCAAGCGGTGTTGACTTGCGTATAAAATCAACGAGGTATTTAAAATCTACTAGATAATCAACGATCATACTGGACATCCCTTCCAAACAGAATCCGCTTCCTGGCAGCAAAGAAACCACCCTCCGCAGGCCACTTGTCTAGCGTCCCCTTGCTATCAATCATGCACCTTGTCGGGCAAGCCCCACTCTCCTTATCTTTAACAACATATACAATACAAACATCCTCACAGTGCAATTGATTCCCAGCTACCATCTTCATAACTTCCAGCATTACATGCTCACTATGGCACTCCACAACCAACTGTGCATTAGCATCATTCTCACCCCTTTTTAACGCCACGCGTACCAGCAACTGCGCCAACGCTTGCAATTGGCTCTCATTCACATTCGCCTCTGGTTCCTCCAAGAGGAGCAATCCAGACTTCCATTTAGCCATGGCCTTCAAATACCGATATATGCCACGGATGCCCGTTCCAACCTTATCCACACTAAGGCCCGCCATGTCAAAGTCCAGATCCGTCAAAGAACCGTCAATAGAACATAAATAAGGAACATTCAAATCCTTAAACATGTTGTTAATGTCTGCAACCTCTTCTTGAGTCAAGACATTCGCCTCATCTCCTTCCATGCTAGCAGCAAGCGCCTCAAACCCTGACACTTCCTTCTTCTTGATATCTCCAGCTTGAATGTGCTCCACGCTTGGCACACATTGATTATACAATGGCCCCGTAATCTGCTCTCCACTATCACGATCAACGAGACTCCATTTTGACTCAGAGTTACATTTAAGCACCCAATTATGAGCACGCCCTTCCAAGTCAGAACATTCCAGTCGCCACTCGTCTTCTGCCGCTATCTGACCATTCTTAAACGCATCACTACGGACGACCAAATCCCTCCTCCGCTGTGCACTGTCAAGGATCTTCAGTGCCTCAAGGAAGGAACTCTTTCCAACGCTATTATTACCGTAAACAAAAGTAATGCGAGCAAGGTCAAAGGTTGCCCCCTGTTTCCCATAGCACTTGAAGTTTCTGATTGTAAATTTTCTAATCATTGTCTTTCCTTTCCTCGACGACATTGGTAGTATAGCACATTCACTCATCACCTTGACATACATAAGTCAATTATGATATATTACTCCACAGTAAGGTAAATAAGATGAACGAAATCGTATTCACAAATAAGGGATTCTCCTTAGAACGGCTTCGACTGCTATGTGATGTTCACAGAGCTGGCGGCATACGAGCCGCCGTTGGCGATGACCCTGTACGACAAAGCCTTGCCAGCAGACAATTAAAAGAACTAGGCGAGTATGCAAACACAGAACTCACTCGCCGTGCTGGGCGAGGAATAGAGATTACTCCAGCAGGCATAATCCTTGCGGAAATCGGCAACGAATTCTTCTCAAAGATGGCAGAATTCCTTCAGAACACCCACAACCTGCCAGTAGAATTCAGAATAGGCGCAGGGGACTCGGTATTCCAGTGGCAAATTCTTCCATCCATGAAGGAATTCAAGGAAAAATTCACATCATGCAAGCTCATACCCTATAGTTATTCAAGTGCTGAAATAATTAAGGCAGTTGAAGCCCGAACACTTGATGCAGGCATCGTCCGGCAAACGGCAATTGCGGACACAAGCCTCATTGCAAAACCCCTTGGCGAAATCCACTACCGGCTTTTCGTACCCGATCAACTCTGCAAAACCTCTACAGGGAACCGATTGCCACCCATCGCCAAAATCCCAGTTTGCACATTAACTGGAGAGGGCGAATATGCAAAAGCGACAATTAGGTTCCTACAAGCATTCAGCGCACAGCCCGCTCTCAATTGTTCTTCAATGACCCAGATGTATGCCGCCGTCGAATCTGGACAATACGCAGCGATTCTCCCCGAACACGCAGTAATCGGAATAGACAAAGCCAAGACAAAAGTATTTTCACTCCCTGAACTTACACCATTTACAAGACGTCTGGCCCTCATCTTTAATCAAGACACACGAAACACACAAGTAAAATCAGAAATTTTAGACTTCCTATCGACCAGCATTAGCAAAAGGAGGAACTCATGACACTTACAACTGAACAGCAATCGGCCCTTACCGCCCTGATCGACTTCATTGCAAGCGAGGCAAACGTCTTCATACTCCGCGGATACGCCGGAACAGGAAAGACCACGCTTCTAAAATCTCTCCTAGAGCATCTCAAAAATTCACATGAGCGACGTCCTTACATGCTACTTGCCCCGACGGGACGCGCCGCAAAGGTGCTACAAGACAAAACTGGGATGGGAGCGACAATCCACAAGGGGATATACGCGAAAGCGACCGAGCAGATCAACTATGCCGAAGACGAGAATTTCGACCTCTCTGTTGACACCGAGAACCAAGGCGCCAAACTTATATTCAGACTTGTTACACGACTTAGAAATTCAAAGCCAATAGTAATCGTTGATGAAGCATCAATGATTTCAGCAAAGACCAACAAAGAGGACCGATTCCAGTTTGGATCCGACAATCTCATGGAGGACTTGATAGAGTTCTCTGGCCTCGATAATGGCGGGCAGATCATTTTCATTGGCGACGACGCACAGCTTCCACCTGTAACAGACTCGTTTTCTGCAGCCCTTTCCAAGGAATTCTTTAACGGCAAGGGCTTCTCCGTTAGAACGGCAAAACTTACCCATGTGATGCGTCAAGGACCAGGGAGCATTATCCTTGAAAATGCCATGACAATACGAGACAACATCTTCAAGGACAGAAAAAATCGGTTCGGTGCAACCATGAAACGAGCCGACGAAGAGTTTTCCGACATAACACCTGATGTCGCCACGATCAAGTGTGCAAAGGAATGGCATAAAACCGTCATAGTAACTTACTCAAACGCCGCCGCGACAGAGTTTAATTCTGCAGTAAGGAAAATAAGATTCCCAGATCATGCAGAACCCGTTCCTGGAGACAGATTACTTGTTGTTCGCAATGCTTATGACGTCCATACAAACGACATTGCTGACGGCATAAACATGTTTAACGGCGAATTCTGCGATCTGCTCGAGGTCTGTAAAGAAGAGACAAGAGTCGCATTCGTTGGCGCAAACAGAGTCGAGCTTCGATTCCGCGACGCTAAAATTCGTCACGAATCTGGCATTATCCTATCCATAAAAATAATCTCAAATCTCTTGGATAGCCCCTCGCCAAACATTTCAGAACTTGAATCAAAAGCGCTATTCTCCGAATTTGTCAGTCGCCATCAACACCTTCGTCGGAAAGAATGTCGCGATCAATTTCTTGCCGCGTTGCACAGAGATCCGTATTTCAATGCGATTCAAGTTAAGTATGGTTATGCCATAACATGTCACAAAGCGCAGGGCGGCGAATGGGACAATGTAATCGTGGACTTTACTGGACGTAGCGGACTCGACACCGAATCTCTTCGTTGGGCATACACCGCTATAACCCGCGCCACACATCATTTGATGATAGCGAACTATTTGTGCGCAAGTCCGCTTTCAAAACTAGAGTTCCAGGAAATCAAGACTATCAATACGCTTGATCCAGAGTGTCACGCAAACGAAGATGGCGACGTTCCAACTTCGACACCATTCCATGCTGCGGAAGCCCCAGAATGCAAGCGCAGGAAATTTGCATCAGTGATAAAACTACTGAAACCCGAAGAAACCATCGAGAAGGTCAAGTCCAGTGATTGGCAAGAAACATATTACGTCAAGGTCGGCAACAACACCATAAGACTCGACACCACCCATAACAAGAAAGGCGAGTTCCGGCCATTCACGCTGACATCCCCCGCAACCGCCGAAGCAACAGATTTGCTGCTTCGCCTTAACACAACGCCCAAGCCAGAATCTCGCATCACTTACTCGCCATCATCAGCATCACTTGAATATCTTGACAGCATCGTGCAAGAATGTGCACTTCAGTGTAATTTAATAATCACCAACATCGTAGAGCATACAGCGCAGTATTATGTGAATTACTTTTTCTTTGCCACCGCGTATCATAAAATACAGTTTTATTTCAACGAAAAAGGTGACATTACAACCGCAATTCCATTCTCTTTCAGCAACACGCCAAGCCCTGAACTATCAAAACTTATCGAAATGATTTTAAGCTGCAAATGATAGTTTGCGGCATAAACACTCTACACCGCGTTCGTCAGCACCGCCGGCGAGGTTCCCATGCCGGCGACGAGGATTTTGCGCTTTGATTCGGATTTCATGCGATGATCGTGGATCCTTCCATAACGGCCCGATGGGCTTGTCCAAGTTTCGTAGTAATTATACCAAAAACCACACCTGCCGTGTGCATTTTGTAGGCGTGGGTGCAGCGA
>Ga0310696_10006919_pt1 | contig 13388 bp, 10 predicted proteins | sample AusTroGonzalo_MG_4_FD_203885 | JGI IMG/M metagenome (GOLD analysis project Ga0310696, IMG submission 203885) | Bovine rumen microbial communities from tropical cattle in Woodstock, Queensland, Australia - Gonzalo_02 (v2) (version 2) | ecosystem: Host-associated > Mammals > Digestive system >... | reverse complement strand
AAAGCCCCGACGGCCAATTAGAACTGAAATTCGAAGTTATCGGTGGCATACCCCAGTATTCCCTCGACCGCGCTGGAAAACCTGTCGTGCTGCCCTCCAAGATGGGCTTCACCCTCGAATGGCGCGACGACCTTGCCCATGCCTTTGTGCTGAAAGACACGAAATACAGCACCTTCGACGAGACTTGGGAACCTGTCTGGGGCGAGGAGGCCCAAATCCGCAACCACTACAACGAGATGCTCGTCACCTTGGAGCAACCTATTGGTTCTGTGGAGAGTATGGACCATTCCACTGAGAAGAAAGCCACGGTTATGCAGATTCGTTTCCGCCTTTATGACGATGGCCTCGGCTTCCGCTATGAGTTCCCGATGGAGAATGCCTTGATCTATTTCTGGATCAAGGAGGAACTGACCGAGTTTGCCATGACGGGCGACCACACCGCTTGGTGGATTCCTGGCGACTTGGACACGCAGGAGTTCAACTTCACCCAGTCGCGGCTGTCGCAGATCCGTGACTTGTGGGAGGCGGGTCACAAAGACGGCGGCTGGCCGTGGACAGGGTTCTCCCCAACAGGTGTGCAGACCGCCTTGCAGATGAAGACCGACGATGGCCTTTACCTCAATATCCACGAGGCCGCCACGCTCGACTATCCCACCATGCACCTCGACCTTGACGATAAAAACATGGTGTTCCGCGCTTTTCTCAGTCCCGATGCCACAGGCTACAAAGGCCGCATCCAAGCGCCTTTCAACACCCCATGGCGCACGGTCATGGTGACCACCTCGGCCACTGATGCCTTGGCTTCACGTCTCATCCTCAATCTTAACGAGCCTTGCGTCCTTGAGGATGTGTCGTGGATTCACCCCGTGAAATACATGGGCGTTTGGTGGGAAATGATTTCGGGCAAGAGCTCCTGGTCCTACACCAACGACTTTCCCTCGGTGAAGTTGGGCGAGACTGATTATGCTCACGCCAAACCCAACACGAACCATGGTGCCAACAACGCCAACGTGCGCCGCTATATCGATTTCGCTGCTGAAAACGGTTTCGATGCCTTGCTCATCGAAGGCTGGAACATCGGATGGGAGGACTGGTACGCCAAACAGAAGGACTTTGTCTTCGACTTCGTTACGCCTTATCCCGACTTCGACCTGCCTGCACTGAACAAATACGCCCATGAAAAGGGCATCCGCCTCATTATGCACCACGAAAGCTCGGCCTCCACGCAGAATTACGAGCGTTGGTTGGACAAGGCGTATACGCTGATGAATATATACGGCTATGATGCCGTAAAGGGCGGCTATGTGGGAACTATCATTCCTTATGGCGAAGGTCACTATAGCCAGCCCATCAATAACCATTACCACTATTGCATCACTGAGGCCGCCAAATACCATATCATGGTGAACTCCCATGAGGCGGTGAGACCTACAGGCCTTTGCCGCACTTGGCCCAACATGATTGGCAACGAGAGTGCCATGGGCACCGAGTTCCGCGAGCGCATCAACCCTGGACACACCACCATTCTGCCGTTCACGCGCCTGCAAGGTGGTCCGATGGACTACACGCCGGGTATCTTCGAGACCGACATGGGCAAAATTGTGCCGTGGGGCAAAAAGATGAAAATCACCATCTGCAACCAATTGGGCTTGTATGTGACCTTCTATTCGCCCTTGCAGATGGCCGCCGACTTCCCCGAGCATTACGCGCAGTTCATGGATGCCTTCCAGTTCATCAAAGATGTGGCCGTCGACTGGGACAAGAGCCTCTACCTCATGGCCGAGCCTGGCGACTATATCGTCACGGCACGTCACCCCAAACTGTCGACTTTGAACAAGGCCGCCGAGGGTGTCGGCACCTTGCGTGATGGTAAGAAAGGCGTAGTCTCCAATGCCACGAAATTCGTTTATGCTTTGCCTGAGGATGCCACCGTTGAAGATTTAAAGAATGCCCAGCCACACGATGTGTGGTACGTGGGCGGCATCACTGATGAGAATGCCCGTGAAGTCACAGTAAAACTGGATTTCTTGAAGCCAGGAACGAAATACGAGGCCACCATTTATGCCGATGCTAAAGATGCCAGCGGTATCCCCGATGAGCATTACAACGCACAAGCCTACACCATCACCAAAAAGACGGTGACGAACAAATCGACGTTGAAATTGAGGATGGCGCCTTGCGGCGGATTTGCGGTTTCGTTGCGTTCATTGTAAAAACAAAAGAGGCGGTTACCGCCTCTTTTGTTTTATAGCAAATTCTTCGTCGACAGCAGCCCACAGGCGGCGTCGATATCCTGTCCACGTGAAGCGCGGATGGTGGCGATGATGCCCTTGTCGTTCAGCGCATCACGGAACCAGGTCATCGTAGCGGCATCAGGACTCTTCAGCGGGATGTCGGGCACGGCGTGATACCTTATTAAATTAAAGCGGCATCGTGTACTGCCCAACAAGCGGGCAATCTCCTTGATGTGGTCTTTGCTGTGGTTCAGGTCCTTGAAGATGATGTACTCGAACGAGAGGCGGCGTTGGCCGTGCCAGTCGTGTTGTTTTACTGCGTGGATGACTTCTTTGATGGGATAAGTCTTCTCGACAGGCATCAGTTTGAGGCGCTCGTCGTGGAAGGGGCTGTGCATGCTGATGGCGAGGTTGCATTTCGATTCCTCAAGGAAACGTTTGAGGTTGGGAATGAGGCCGCAAGTCGAGACGGTGATGCGGGTGGGACTCCAGCCCAAGGCCCATTCCTGCGTGAGGATGTCAAGGCAGCGCATCAGGTTGTCGTAATTGGCCAAAGGCTCGCCCATGCCCATGAAGACGATGTTGGTCAGTTCATCAAACTCGGGCAGGCTGAGGATCTGGTTCATGATTTCGGCAACGGAGAGGTTCTTCTGGAAGCCTTGTTTGCCTGTGGCGCAGAAGAAGCAGTCCATTTGGCAGCCCACCTGTGTGGAAACGCACAGCGTGGCGCGTTCGTGGTCAGGGATGTAGGCCGCTTCAATGAAATGCTCACCGGCAGGGAAGAGGTATTTCTTCGTGCCGTCGGTCGACACCTGCTCCTTGATGGGAGCCTTCAAACCTGTTTCGTATTGCTCTGACAATAAAACCCTTGCGCTCTTGCTGAGGTTGGTCATGTCCTCGATGTTGGCGCAACGCTTTTGGTAAATCCAGTCCACAATCTGTTTGCCTGTGAACTTGGGCAGTCCTAATTGCTCAACGACCTCCTGAATCTCGGCGGGGGTCTTGCCTAAAAGTATGTGTTTTTCCATGCGGCAAAAATAGGGAAAATTGTCTTGTTCTTGTGTGGAATGGGCTCAAACGCCAAAAAATATGTACTTTTGCGCCACGTTTTGAAATCCTATGAAAAAAATGACCCTCATATTCAGTCTTTTGGCGGCTTTGTTTGCCATGCCGTCGTGCGGTACCACTCCTACAGATAAGGTTGTCGAAAAGCAAGAGCCCATCGTGGAAATGACCCCGATGGATACCATTGATGTGATACCCGCCGACTCAGCTACCTATTATTCTGATGTCGTGAATAAAAAGAATTGTTTCATCCTCATCTCCAAGCCCGAATATCGACTTTATGTTTGCGAGGTGGTGGACGGTGACACTGTCAAGCGCGTGCATTATCCTGTTTGCGTAGGCTTGAAAAAAGGCCAAAAGCAAAAGAAAGGCGATATGAAGACGCCCGAATGTACGCCCGAGAAACCTTTTGTTATTACCGAAATTGTGGATGCCTCAAAATGGACGCACGACTTCGGTGATGGTCGCGGCTCGATTTTGTCTTACGGCCATTGGTTCATGCGACTGAAAACGCCTGGCTTCTCAGGCATTGGCATTCATGGCAGCACCAACAATGAAAGTTCCGTGCCAGGCCGTGGCAGTGAAGGCTGCATCCGCCTCCGCGACGACGACTTGATTCAACTCAAGGAAAAATATGCCTTTGTGGGGATGCGAGTGGTGATTCTCGCCGACAAATAATCAAAAAGTCCGATGCCATACGACACCGGACTTTTTTCAACGTCAAGGCAAAGCATGTCATCCCATGCTGAGCTTTGTGCGATTGGGATCTATGCTTTGCTCGTATAAAGCTTATTTCATAGCCTGTTCCACAGCAACAGCGACGGCGACAGTGGCACCCACCATCGGGTTGTTGCCCATGCCGAGGTAACCCATCATTTCGACGTGCGCTGGGACGGATGAGGAACCTGCAAACTGGGCGTCGCTGTGCATACGGCCCATGGTGTCGGTCATACCGTAGGAAGCCGGACCAGCAGCCATGTTGTCGGGGTGCAGGGTGCGGCCTGTACCACCGCCAGAAGCGACGGAGAAGTAAGGCTTGCCAGCCAACAGACGCTCTTTCTTATAGGTGCCCGCCACAGGGTGTTGGAAACGGGTCGGGTTGGTGGAGTTGCCAGTGATGGAGACGTCGACATTCTCCAACCACAGGATAGCCACGCCTTCGCGGACATCATCGGCACCGTAGCAGTTCACCTTGGAACGCAGACCAGTGGAGTAGGGGATACGCTCCACAACCGTCACCTTGCCAGTGTAGTAGTCGAACTCGGTGCGGCAGTAGGTGAAACCGTTGATGCGGCTGATGATCTTGGCGGCATCTTTGCCGAGGCCATTGAGGATGACGCGCAGAGGTTTCCGGCGCACCTTATTGGCCATCTCAGCAATCTTGATGGCACCTTCGGCGGCGGCGAAACTCTCGTGGCCGGCCAGGAAGGCGAAGCATTCGGTCTCCTCGCGGAGCAAACGAGCGGCAAGGTTGCCATGACCGATACCGACCTTACGGTCGTCGGCGACGGAACCGTCGATGCAGAACGACTGCAAACCCTCACCAATGGCTTCAGCAGCATCGGCAGCGTTCTTGCAGCCCTTCTTGATGGCGATGGCGGCACCGCAGACGTAGGCCCATTTCACGTTTTCGAAGCAGATGGGTTGTGTCTCTTCTGCTATCGTGTAAGGGTCGATGCCCTTGGCTTCGCAAATCTCGTCAGCTTCCTCGATGCTGTTGATGCCGTATTGGTTCAAAACTTTCAGGACATTGGCCATGCGGCGTTCCTGACTCTCAAATTGTACTTTTAATCTTGCCATGGTATGTCCTCCTTATTCTTTTCGTGGGTCAATGTATTTGGCTGCATCTGCGAAACGGCCGTATGTGCCAGTAGCTTTCCTCAAAGCCTCGTTGGCATCGTCGCCCTTCTTGATGAAATCCATCATCTTGCCAAGGCTGATAAATTCGTAACCGATGATTTCGTCGTTTTCGTCTAAGGCGATGCGGGAACAGTAGCCTTCGGTCATTTCTAAGTAACGAGGTCCTTTTTCAAGGGTGCCGAACATGGTGCCGATTTGGCTGCGCAGGCCCTTGCCGAGGTCTTCGAGGGAAGCACCGACCAACAGTCCACCTTCGGAGAAGGCCGATTGGGAACGACCGTAAACGATTTGCAGGAAGATCTCACGCATAGCCGTGTTGATGGCATCGCACACGAGGTCGGTGTTGAGGGCTTCTAAGACAGTCTTGCCGGGCAGGATTTCAGCCGCCATGGCAGCCGAGTGGGTCATGCCGGAGCAGCCGATGGTCTCGACCAAAGCCTCTTGGATGATGCCGTCCTTCACATTGAGGGTCAGCTTGCAGGCACCCTGCTGAGGGGCGCACCAGCCGATGCCGTGGGTGAAACCGCTGATGTCTTTCACATCTTTGACGCGCACCCATTTGCCTTCTTCCGGAATCGGAGCGCAAGGATGATTGGCGCCTTTCTTCACGCAACATTGATGTTGCACTTCTTGTGTGTAAATCATTATTGTTTAACTGTTTGATTTGTTTTTCGACGAAAAAAGCCCCCAAGAACATGCTTGGAGGCTACCTGGTACCGAAGGCCGGGATCGAACCGGCACGAGTGTTACCTCATCGGTTTTTGAGACCGACGCGTCTACCGATTCCGCCACTTCGGCATGGGTCTATCGCGTCAAACGCGGCTGCAAAAGTACATATTTTTTTCGTTATCGCAAGCGGCTTTTGAAAAAAATGCAAAATTTCTGTTAGTTTAGCTGGATTTGCAATCTAACGGCAGCGAAGTTGGGGATTGCAAATCCCCCTTTCCATGCTGGCGGATTGCAAATCCGCCAGAACTTTTGCTTATTCCGCATACCTGTAAAACTCAATGATTTTGCAGCGGTACAGGTATTCATAACGCGCTTGCAGCAGGTCTGACTCGGCCTTGTGGAAGCGGATTTTGCTCTCGTTCACTTCCAACAGGGTCTTTTTGCCCATTTCGTAGCCTGCTTTGGCATATTCGTAGGCGACGCGCGAGGCCTCCAAACTGTTTTCCATAGCTTCCATCTTCTGTTGTGCGGCCTTGGCGTTGCCGTAGGCTTGTTGGATTTCCTTACGCAAGGTTTTCTCCGTGTTCTCAAGGTCGAGCTGTTGGTCGGCGATGGAGAGTTCGGTCATCTTCACGCGGTATTTCGTCTTCATTCCGTTGAAAATCGGGATGTTAAGCGAAACACCGAGTTGCGCTCTGCTGTTACGTTTCAGTTGCTCGCTTGCGGGCGTGTTGGGGTAGGTGTCACCGAAATAATGATACAGTCCGTTGGAATAGCCACCGTAAAAGTCCAACGAGGGATACCACGCTGATTTGGTGGCTTTCAGGTCGTAATGGCTCTTTTGTACGCGCAAGCGAGCAGCTTCCATGGCGGGCTGGTTCAGTAAGGCTGTAGCGATAGTGGCTTGCGGTGTGCCGAGTTGCGGTTCTTGATTCGCAAAAAAGGCTTCAGGCTCGCTGATTTCAAAGCCTTCAAAATCTTCTATTTCAAGAACTTGTGTCAAGGTGAGTGTACTTAATGCCAAGTCGGTCTCAGCTTGGGTGAGGGTAGCTTGGTCAGAGGCGAGTTGGGCTTGGCTTTCGTAAACGTCGGCCTCGGCAATGCGACCGCTCTCAAAAAGTTGCTGGGTCTTTTGCAGTTGCTCATTGGAGAGTTCCACTTGCCTGCGGGCGATTTCCACCTGCTCCTTACCGTAAAGCACCTGCATGTAAAAGGCCATCACATTGAGTTTCAGGTTGAGTTGGGCAGCCTTCTGGTCCATCTCGGTGGCTTGTAGGTTCAGAGCATCGGCTTTGGCGGTGTTGTAGAGGTTCAAGCCCTGAAACAGCGGCAAAGACAGACTGGCCCCGAACGAAGCCGACGAGGAATTATCGGACACGTAAACGCCTGTGTAGGAAGGCGATTGGCCGAAACCGAGATATTCGCCCGCATTGGCATTCAAGGTGGGAAGCCAGGCGTTTTTGCTGGCTTTATATTGGTAATCAGCCTGTTGCCTTGCCAATTGGGTCTTGCGAATATCTAAATTGTGCTCAAGGGCGTAGTTGATGCACTCGTCAAGTGTCCAGACTTTTTGGGCTTGGGCGGTGAAAGCGGTCGCGACCAACAGCGTTATCAGAAGTGTGCGTTTCATTATTCTTCGGTTTTTTCGATTCCACGGATTTTGTCGCCGACTTGCAGCCCTTCGGTAACCACGATGTTCACGCCATCGGAAAGGCCTACTTTAACGGCTTGTTTTTCAAATTGTTGCGGTGTATCTTCCTTGGTGCAGCGATACACGAAGGCTTCGCCGTCCTCGTAACTGATGCAACTTTCAGGCACGGTCACGGCGCCGGTGACCTTGTCTAAGACGATTTCAGCATTAGCGGAATAGCCGGCGCGGACGAAGACATTATCGGGCAGGATGGCGCGGGCTTTCATCTCGAAGAAGACGGCACCGCTTTCTTGTGTGCCTTTGGGCGCGATGTACTCCAAAACCGCGTCAAACTTGCGGTCGTTCATGGCACCAATGGTGAGCGTCATGGGCATACCTTCGTGGATTTTGCCCACCTCGGTTTCGTCGAGTTTGCCCTTGAAAATCATGTCCTTCATGTTGGCGATGGTCGCGATGGTAGTGCCGTCGTTGAAGGTGTTAGAGTTGATGACCGAATTACCGACCTTCACAGGAATATCGAGAATCATGCCCGAGATGGTGGCCTTGATTTTCGTGTTGCTGTAGCCTGTCGCGTTTTTTGAGATGCCTTCCTTGATGATGTTCAGCTGGTCTTGGGCGTTGCTGTAGCTCTCCTTGGCCTGTTGGTATTCCAGTTGCGACTTCTCGAATTCCTCGGTGGAAATCAGGCCTTTAGCCTTCAGATTTTCCTGACGCCTGTAGGTCTTTTCCACATTGTCGAGGTTCATCTTGGCCACGCGCACCTGCGATTCTGCGGCGGAGAGGTTGCTCACATCGGGGATGACCTTCACCACAGCGATGACTTCGCCTTGTTGCACTGGCTGACCAGGCTCTTTCAGGATTTCAGAGATGATGCCCGACACTTGGGGCTTCATGGCCACCTCGTCGCGGGGGTCGATTTGCCCTGTCACGACCGTGGTCTTTTGAATCGTGTCAATTTTGGCCTCCTCGATTTCGTAAACGACCTCTTGAGGCTTCGATTTCTTGTAGAGATAGACGAAAGTCCAGATGACTCCTGCGCCTAACAAGATGAAAAACAAGATTTTGAAAAACTTCTTCATGGTATTGGTGATTTTAATATTTCAAGATTTCTTTTTTTTAACTACGAATTTCACGAATTTTACAAATTTTTGACGAATTGAATTTTGCGACTTCGTCACGAATGGGTACGAATATTCGTATGCATTCGCAGCCTTGGCTGCAAAATTCACGCATCGAAATTAACTCCGTTGAATCTTCGATTTCGTTTAATTCGTGCAATTCGTAGTTCTTTTTCATAGTATTATTCCTCCCTGATTGCGTCTATAGCCTTGATTTGAATGGCTCTCCAAGCAGGCAACACACCAGCAAGAAGACCCGAAATGATGACGATGATAGTGGCGGCCACGGCGGCACCGAAGCCGAGGTTTGGGTCTTGGAACATCATGTTATCACTGGGCATATTAGCTGTAATGCTACCCACAATCGCCATGATACCGACACCGAGGCAAAGCCCGACCAAACCCGCCAAAGTGGTGAGCAACAGACTCTCCGACAGCACTTGCCCGATGATGTCCTTGGGCTTGGCTCCGATGGCGCGTCTGACACCAATCTCGCGGGTGCGTTCCTTCACGGTCACGAGCATGATGTTGCTCACGCCGATGACACCCGACAACAGCGTGCCCAAACCCACAATCCAAATGAGGACATGGATGCCGAAGAACAAGCCCTTGAACGCCTTGAAAAGTTCCGTGAGGTTGAAGGAGTTGATGGCGTCTTCATCAGTAGGCGAGATGTCGTGGCGTTGCTTGATGAGCAGTTTGATGTCGTCCTCGATGTCGGGGATGGGCGTGTTGTCGTCAGCCACGAAGGTGATGAAATAAATCTTGTCGCCCAGGGCAAAGACTTGCTGCATGGTGGTGAAAGGCAGGATGACCGATTCGTCGATGCTGCCGTTGATATCGACATTTTCGGTGTAGGACCGCGCCACGCCCACCACTTGGAAATAGATGCCGTTCACCTTGACCATCTTCCCTAATGGGTCTTCGCCTTTCTCGAACATCGTCTCATACACTTTCTTGCCCAAAATGCACACTTTGCGGTTGGCGGCGATGTCGGTTTCATTGATGAAACGTCCCTTCGTGATTTTCGAGCGCACAATATCATTGTATTCCGGCAACACGCCTTTCACCGTGAAACTGCCGCTACGACTGCCATAGACCACGTTTTTGTCCTCGCTCGACCACGTGCTGGCCTCGGGCGAAATGGCCGTAATGCAAGGAAACGCCTCTCGGATAGCCTCCAAATCAGCCATTTGCATCGTCCATGAGCGGCCTTTTTGGTAGCCTTTGTAGGGTTCGCTCGTTTGACTCACGAAGAAGAAACCCGTGTTGGGCATCACGCCTTCCACCTGCATCATCAGGCCCTTCTCGAAGCCGTTGCCTGTGGAGGTGAGGACGACGAGGAGGAAAATGCCCCAAAACACGCCGAAGGCCGTCAACAGACTGCGGGTCTTGTTGCGCGTGATGGTTTGCCAAATCTCGTGTATGCCGTCGAAGTCGAACATGATGCGTGGTTTTTATCTGTAATTCATTGCTTCAATAGGTTTGATTTTCACGGCGTTGCGTGCAGGGAAGAAACCTGCCAACACACCGCATACGATGAGCAAGGCCGTGGCCATCAGCACGATGCGGATGTCGATGGTGGGCACGATGTTTATCGAGAATTCATTGCCTTCCTGCACTTTGCTCAAGATGTTGCCGCCGACTTCAGCCGCCACCATGCCGAGCCACATCCCGATGTAGCCGAAAATCGTGGTGATAATCAGGGATTCGGTGACGATGGAGGCCAAAATTGAGCGCGACTTGGCACCGAGGGCCTTGCGGATGCCGATTTCGTTGGTGCGTTCCTTCACGGTGATGCGCATGATGTTGCTCACGCCCACGATGCCCGATATGAGCATGGCGAAACCGATAATCCAGATGAAGAGTTGCAAAGTGTTGAAAATCTTCATGGTTTGCAGGTATTCCTCTTGCCGGCTGCGGATGTAAACGGCGGAGGTGTCGTCGGGGTCAAACTCGTGCAAACGTGCTAATTGGGTACGCAGATACTCGGTGAACGCCTCGTTGTCCTCCTTGGTTTCCAGACCTTTGACGGAGAAATGTAGCATCCAGTATCGGTTTTGCCTCGTGATGGTTTTCAAAGTGGAGAAAGGAACGTAGCCATTGCCGTTGGAGTCGCCCATTTTTTCACTAACGCCGATGATTCTGTAGGCGATACCGCTGATGAAGACAAATTGCCCGAGCGGGGAAACGCCTTTGTCAAAAAGTTTGTCGCGCACAGACTCGTCGAGGACGATGACTTTCTCTCTGTTTTTCTCGTCCAATTCGTTGATGAAACGTCCTTCCACCATCTTTACGTTGTTGATGTCCTTGAAAACAGGTCTGACACCACTCGTGAAAATGCTGCTTGACTTGTCATTGCAGGTGGCAAAACCGTTTTGATAGATGCGTGGCGACACTTGGTCCACATTTCTGACTTCAGTTTCTAAGAAGCGTATGTCCTTGTCGTCGAACATGATGGAGCGGTTGGTGCCGTGTCCCTTGAAAGGCTTGGAGGTCTCGCCGCTGTAAATCACATAGACGTTTATTCTCTGGTCGCTGAACTCTTCGCTGACACCGTTCATCAGGCCGTTGCCCGCCGCGAGCAGCACAATGAGAATGAAGATGCCCCACGAGATGGCGAATCCTGTGAGGAAAGTCCTCAGTTTGTTGCGGCCCAAAGCCATGAATATCTCGCGCCAGAAGTCCATTATTTAATTTCCCTATTAAAGTCGATTTGGTCGGGGTTGTTGGTCTCGATGTTCTCGATGATGCCATCCTTCAGGTGGATGATTTTGTTGGTTCTCAAGGCGATACCTCTTTCATGCGTGACGATGACCATGGTGATGCCCGTCTGGTTCACCTCGCGGAGAATCTGCATCACCTCGGCGGAAGTCTTGCTGTCCAAGGCACCTGTAGGTTCGTCGGCGAGAATGACTTTAGGTTGGGTCACCAAGGCGCGGGCCATCGAGACACGCTGTTTTTGTCCGCCGGAGAGTTCGTTGGGATAGTGGTCGGCCCATTCCTTCAGGCCAAAGCGTTCAAGGTATTCCAAGGCCAGTTGGTTGCGCTTCTTGCGGCTCACGTTTTGGTAATACAAGGGCAGGGCCACGTTCTCCATCGCCGTCTTGAAAGGGATGAGGTTGAACGACTGGAAGATGAAGCCGATGGTGCAGTTGCGCATGTCGGCAGCCTCGTTCTCGCTGAGGTCTTTCACCAATTTGCCGTTGAGGTAATAGTCGCCCGAGTCGTAGTTGTCTAAGATGCCCAAGATGTTGAGCAAGGTCGATTTCCCCGAGCCCGAAGCCCCCATGATGCTGACCATCTCGCCCTCCGCAATCTCAAGGTTGATGCCTTTCAGCACGTGCAGGGGTTGGGCACCAAAGTAGGTCTTGTTTATTTTTTCCAATCGAATCATCGCCGTAATATATTAATAGGTGTGCTGAACACACATTTGCCATACATAATACGGACAAAGCCTGTTTTTGTTACATCCCAGCGAAAATAAATATTATTCCCTCTTTCGCTTGACATTCCGTATGTTGTATTATATAGCATTAGTGTATTAGTGAATTAGTACGCTGCAAAAGTACGGCTTTTTTCTTTACTGTCAAGAAAAAAATGAATTTTTTTGTGGAGGGACGAAAAAAATATTGTCCGCACGAAGAAAATCGCTACTTTTGCAGCCTCAAAAAACACATTGCAAATGTCAGGCAAATACGTTTCCATTTTTGCAGGAAGAGCTACCCAAGATTTGGGCACAAAGATTGCGGAAGCCTATGGTCGCCAAGAGCAAAATCCGGACTTCAAATTGGGCAAATCCTCAGTGGTTGTTTTTTCAGATGGCGAGTTCCAGCCTTCGTTTGACGAAAGCATCCGTGGCCACCATGTGTACATCGTGCAGTCCACCATGTCCTCGACCGACAACCTGATGGAACTGCTGCTTATGATTGATGCAGCCAAGCGTGCCTCGGCGCACAAAATCATCGCCGTGATGCCTTATTTCGGCTGGGCGCGTCAGGACCGCAAGGACCAGCCCCGCGTGAGCATCGGCTCGAAGCTGGTGGCCAACCTGTTGACCGCTGCTGGCGTGAACCGCATCGTCACCCTCGACCTCCACGCCGACCAGATCCAAGGCTTCTTCGACATTCCTGTGGATGCCCTTTATGCTTCCAGCCTCTTCATCGACCACATCAAGAAGATGCAAATCGAAGACCTTCTGATTGCCGCTCCTGACTTGGGTGCTTCCAAGCGTGCCTCGGCCTATGCCAAACGCCTCGGTTGCGACCTTGCCATCTGCCACAAGCACCGTCCGCGTGCCAATGTGGTGGACAGCATGACCCTCATCGGCGACGTGAAGGACAAGAACGTAATTATCATCGACGACATCATCGACACCGCTGGCACCATCGTGAAGGCGGGTCAGGTGATGATGGACAATGGTGCTAAGAGTGTCCGCGCCTTTGCCACCCACGCCGTGTGCAGCGGTCCCGCCATGGAACGTTTGGACAATTCGGTATTCAGTGAGGTGGTCGTTACCGACTCCATCCCGTTGCCCGCCGATGCCTCCAAGAAAATCAAGGTGGTCAGCACAGCGGCCTTGTTTGCCGATGTCATCCGCCGCGTGGAATCATACGAATCCATTAGTTCGTTATTCAAATAGAAAAAAGGACGCGAGACCAAAGACGGAGGACAAACAACCCTAAGTCCTAAGTCAAAAAGTCCCGAGTCAAACAATAATCAATCAACAAATTAACAATTAAACAGTTAAACAAATGAAAACAGTATCATTGAGCGGTTCTCTTCGCGAGA
>Ga0310696_10006916_pt1 | contig 13391 bp, 7 predicted proteins | sample AusTroGonzalo_MG_4_FD_203885 | JGI IMG/M metagenome (GOLD analysis project Ga0310696, IMG submission 203885) | Bovine rumen microbial communities from tropical cattle in Woodstock, Queensland, Australia - Gonzalo_02 (v2) (version 2) | ecosystem: Host-associated > Mammals > Digestive system >... | reverse complement strand
AAACATGTGCACTCATACCCGCACTGCTGGCGTACCGACAAACCCGTTATCTACTATCCGCTTGACTCATGGTTCATCAAATCGACCATGGCGCGCGACGAGATGATAGCGCTGAATCAAACCATCAACTGGCAGCCCGAATCTACCGGTACAGGCCGTTTCGGCCAGTGGCTCAATAACCTCAACGACTGGAACCTCAGCCGTTCGCGTTACTGGGGCACTCCCCTGCCTATCTGGCGCACCGAAGACGGAAGCGAAGAGATTTGTATCGGTTCCATCGCAGAATTATTCGATGAAATCGAGAAATCCGTCAAGGCAGGCTTCATGAAAGCGAACCCCTGGCCAAAACACAAAGTGGGCGATTACTGCAAAGAGAACTATGACCCGTCCGTCATCGATCTCCATCGCCCGTACGTAGATTCGATTATTCTCGTTTCGCCGAGCGGCAAACCGATGAAGCGCGAGTTGGACCTCATTGATGTATGGTTTGACTCGGGCGCGATGCCTTATGCGCAAAACCACTATCCGTTTGAGAACGCGGACGCGCCGCGTACGGCTGACTTTATCTCCGAAGGTGTTGATCAAACCCGCGGTTGGTTCTTTACGCTGCATGCTATCCACACAATGATAGAAGGCACCGTAGCATACAAAAATGTCATCTCCAATGGTCTCGTGCTCGATAAGAACGGCAACAAGATGTCCAAACGTCTCGGCAACGCTGTCGATCCCTTCGGCGCGCTCAATACCTACGGCGCTGACCCCGTTCGCTGGTACATGCTGACTAACTCCAGCCCGTGGGAGAACCTGAAATTCGATCCCGAAGGCGTGGATGAGGTCCGCCGTAAGTTCTTCGGCACGCTCTATAACACCTACGGATTCTTTGCACTCTACGCTAATGTAGATGGTTGGGAGAACCCCTCCTCGTCCCTCCCCTCAAAGGAGGGAGCCAAGTTCTCCGAGATTGATAAGTGGATTCTGTCGAAGCTTAATTCGCTGGTGAAAGAAGTGACAGAGGCGTATGAGGCGTATGAGCCGACGAAGGCCGGGCGTGCTATCAGCGATTTTGTACAAGACGATTTGTCCAACTGGTACGTGCGCCTTAACCGCAAGCGTTTCTGGGGCGGTGAGATGGACGCGGACAAGCAAGCAGCCTACGAGACACTCTATACCTGTCTCAAAACAGTTGCCCAACTCATGGCGCCGAATGCACCGTTCTACGCAGACCGTCTCTATCGAGACTTGACCGGTGAAACCGTGCATTTAAGTGAGTGGCCGAAAGCTGACGAGGCGCTCATCGACCTCCAGCTGGAGCGTCAGATGTACCTGGCGCAGCAAGCGACATCAACCATCCTCAGCTTGCGTAAACGTGCCGAGAAAAATGTGCGCCAGCCTTTGCAGAAAGCCGTTATTCCGACGCCTGACAAAGAGACGACAGATGCGCTGCTCCACGTAGCGGATCTTATAAAGAGCGAAGTGAATGTGAAGGAACTGGTTATCGTTCCTGCCGAACAGTCAGAGATACGTCTCGTCAAGAAAATCAAACCGAACTTCAAAGTGCTCGGTAAGAAAGTGGGTGCGAATATGAAAGCCGTAGCCGCAGAGATCGCCTCTATGACCCAAGACCAGATCGCGCAGATGGAGCAAAATGGTAATTACCAATTGCAAATAACCAATTACCAATTACTCCCCGAAGACGTTGAGATTTTGACGGAAGACATGCCGGGATGGCTCGTTGCGAATAACGGCATTCTGACGGTTGCTCTGGATATAGAACTGACGGACGAACTGATAGAAGAAGGTGTCGCGCGCGAATTAATCAACCGCATCCAGAATCTCCGTAAGTCCTCCGGTCTGGAGATAACCGACCGCATCCAGATTCTGATTGAAGACCGTCCGGAGATTCACAATGCTGTGCTTCATTGCAATGAATATATTGCAGGTCAGGTATTGGCAACAAGTCTCGAACTCGCTACCGAGGTGCAGGGAGAAAGTGTGGAGATGGATAATTACAAAGTAACTATTAACATTCAAAAAGCATAAGAACAATGAGAAAAATTTATTATTTCGCGCTGATGGCGCTGGTAGGTATTGCGTTCAGCAGTTGTAACATGATGGGCGGTGGCGGAAAGAACAACGACCCCGAGTTCCGTCTGAGTGATCTCCAGGCATTATGGCTGGAAGACAAAGCCAATGTGGAGCATTATGTACGCTTCACCAACGAGAAGGCAGATGAAGCGGGTTATTTCTTCGGTCGCGAGTGGAACGCAGAAGAAGATGTGAAGGAAGAAGACCTCTATGTGTACAAAAAAGACGTACAGGGCAATGACAGTCTTATCCATGGCAACGGCTGGTTCCAGTATCAGCTGGAGACCAAAGGCGACTTGCATGAGATTCACTTCATGGAAAACGGCGGAGCGGATATTCCCAAAGAATATGTTGTGTCCGTTCTCACAGATACCAAGTTAGAGTATTACGAGAAAAATAACAAAAACCGCAAGTTCTTCTTCAACAAAGTAGTTGAGAAAAAATGAAAAAAGCCTTTAAGATAATCGGTTGGACCTTGTTCGGGCTGGTGATGACGGTCATAGCGGCGGTTTGCATCGTCGTTTGGCTGGTCTTTACCCCCGCTCGTCTGACCCCTATAGCTCGTCAGGCAGCCGCGCAGTTCATCACATGTGAGCACGAGATAGGAGAGGTGGACCTTACTTTCTTCTCTACTTTCCCTCGTTTCGGCTTGCGGGCGAACGGACTGCTGCTCATTAACCCCAAGGCCGGCGCGCAGAACGATACAGTAGTGGCGGCTCCGACATTTGTGGCAACGGTGGATGTGATGGAGTTTCTGAATAATAAGAATCTCCACGTGCATGAGGCGATTTTGGAAGACGCATTGGTGAACTTCTATATTGCTCCGGACGGAACCACCAACCTCACGGATGTCTTTGTTTCTTCGCCGGATACGGTGGAGGAAGACACAACCGCTTTCTCCCTGCCATTTGAGGCCCTCCGCGTGGACGGGTTGCGCGTACAGGCGCGAAGCATCACTTTCGTGGACGACAAGGATACGGTCAATGCTTCTTTGGGCAAGACCGAATTGTCTGCCAAAGCAGAGAGTTGGGACGATATGCTTATCGCACTCGACGCCAACAACGTGTGTGCTGCTCTCAAAGGTGAGCAATATGCTGACAACCTGCATATCGAGTTAATAGCTCCGTTGGCAATGAACCTCGACTCTATGCACTTCGCACTGGACGGCGCACGTCTTGCAGTCAATGACTTCACGCTCCGTATGGAAGGAGAAGTGACCCTGGGTGACGTCATTGATTTGGATGTAGCGCTCTCTACCGGCAAATGGCAAATCAAACCGTTGCTGGCTCTGGTGCCTCCTGCTTTCACGAAGAGCCTGAAAGACCTTGACGTGGACGGAGAACTGTCGTTGGATGCCACGGTACGCGGAACCTATAGTGAGCAGTCCATGCCGCTTGTTACGGCGCATCTGGCGCTGTCGGACGGAGAAGGAAGCTATAAGCCGCTTCCTTATACACTGCGTGACCTCAAACTGAATGCAGATGCGGTGCTCAATCTTAATAAAGGGCAGGTGTCGAATGTGACTATCAGCAGTCTGGCTGCCAAGACCAAAGAGACCAAACTTAGTGCAAAAGGCAAGATCAGCGACCTGTTAGGCGATATGCTCATTGATTTGCAAATGAATATGGACGCCAACCTGCCTGACTTCGCTTATTTCCTTCCGGAGGCCATGACGCTCACCGGACGGACCAAAGGTAAAGCGGAAGCGAAGATTCGTCTCTCCGACCTTACCGGTATGAAACTGCATAAAGGCAAGATAAGCGCTGATCTGGACTTGAGAGATATCCATTTCGCGATGGATTCGATGGTGGCTGACCTGCCGAGTACGCACGCGGCTATTCAGATACCGAACAGCAAACCGTCCCGACCGAAAGTGAACTGGGCGCGTATAGACCTGGAGACTGACAAAGTGGATTTCGAGATGGCAATGCCGCTGAAGGCTAAACTGAAGAAGTCTGCCATTCAACTGGAAGCAGGTAATGTGCTGTCGAATAATCCTGTCATCTACGCGGCGGTAGGTCTGCAATCGGAGCGTCCGCTGGTTGTCGAAATGGACTCGATGGGCGGCACTTTGGATGCGCCTGATCTGAACGCCTATGCGGAGTATAACACTAAAGATACGGTTGGATTGCACCTTGCCAAAGTCTCCCTGCGAAGCGATGGGTTGGACGGGTTCTTCGAGGATATAAAAGCCGACCTGAATGAGACGCAACTGGAAGCTACCATGAGTGCGGGAAAGGCACTAAAGGCCAAACTGAAGACCAAAAATCTCAACGCACGGATGGGTAACGAACTGAAGGCTAAGATGAGTTCATTGGCGCTCGAAGCCAGTGCGCGCTATAACAAACGGGAAGAGAACGCGCTCCTCAAATGGAATCCCCGCCTGAAGATTGATCTTAAAAACGGCGAAGTCGATATGCCCGAGCGGTTGCCCGAAACGGTATTCATTCCTTCGCTCGAGTTCAGTTACTCGAACCGGGAAATGAAGATAGACAACTCGCGCATCGAGTTGGGCAATTCAGACCTCAACCTCAAAGGAGAGGTTCGGAATATCGGTAAATGGTTCCGTCATAAAGACATTCTCGTAGGCCAACTGGACATCGTCTCCAATCACTGTGACGCCAACCAGTTGATGGCTTGGTTCGGTGCCGACAGCGGATCGGAGGAAGAAAGTCCTACAGGCGAAGCCGGTCCTACAGCGGAGCGGTCTGACAGTGACAACGGTCCTACAGCCGAAGGCGGTCTCACAGAACCCTTCCTCGTGCCGACAGACGTAGATCTGGCGCTTACTACTCACATGCAGGAAGTGGAGATTTTCAACCAGCTGGCCAAAGACCTGAAGGGCGGATTGTATATCAAAGACGGTACCGTTATTCTGGACGAAATGGGCTTTGTGTGCCGCGCAGCCAAACTGCAGTTAACGGCTATGTACAGGACCCCGAGACGTAACCATCTCTACCTCGGAATGGACTACCATATGATTGATGTCGATATCGATGAACTGCTCTCGATGATTCCCGGGCTGGAACAGATGGTGCCGATGCTCAGTTCCTTCAAGGGGGCGGCTCAGTTCCATCTGGCGGCAGAGACCTATCTCAATAGCAAGTACGAACCGAAGATGAGTACGCTCCGTGGAGCGGCGTCGCTGACCGCGGAAGATCTTGTTGTACTGGATGGCGAGACCTTCGACCAGATAGCCAAACTGCTGCGGTTCAAGAAGAAGACGGAGAATAAGATTGATTCGATTAACGCGGAGATAACCGTCTATAAGAACGAAATCGATGTGTATCCGCTCTGCGTGCAGATGGATAACTATATGGTGGCGCTCGGCGGAAGGCATAATACCGACATGACGTTTGACTACGACATCAATGTGCTCAGCCCTATTTACCTCGGCGTGAATGTGAGCGGTAATATTGATGACCTCAAAATCAAACTCGCCAAATGCAAGTTCGCCCAGGATTTCAAGCCGCACTGGTACCAAAAAGCGGATACGCAATCGAAAGAATTACGCGAGCGAATCAAACAGTCCATGGAGAAAAATGTCCGCATCAAATAACTGTCCAACTACTTCAAACTTATAATTTTATATGAAAAAAACGTTAACATTAGGAGCAATCGCAATGACCATGCTTGCTTGTACATCCTCCAATCCGCTCATTGAGCAACCGGCTACCCCGTTCGGGGTACCGGCTTTTAACCAAATCCGGTTAGAGCATTACTTACCTGCCTTCGATGCCGCTATCGCGGAGCAGAAAGCGGAAGTGGATGCTATAGTGAATAATCCCGCTGAGCCGACTTTCGAGAATACGATTGTGGCACTTGACCGCACAGGTGCGCTGCTGGACCGTGTAGTAGGAGTGTTCTTCAATGTCCTTGAGGCGGACGGCAATGATGACATGAACCTTATTGCCGAGACCGTTTCGCCTATGTTGAGCGAACTGAGTGACGGAATCATCCTGAACGAGGAACTCTTCAAGCGCGTCAAGTTCGTCTATGACCAGCGCGACGGTCTGGGACTCAATCCTGAACAGATGCGCCTGTTGACCGAGACTTACAAGCACTTCGCGGACAATGGTGCGAACCTGCCCAAAGAGCAGAAAGAGCGTCTGATGGAAATCAATCAGGAACTGAGTCTGCTCTCCCTTCGCTTCGGAAACAACGTAGTGGCAGAGACCAATGCCTGCCGCTTTTTCGTGACGGACGAGGCTGAACTGGCGGGCCTGCCGGAAGGTGCCAAAGCGGCAGCGGCAGAAGAAGCAGCTGCTGCAGGTCATCCCGGCGAATGGCTCTTCACGCCCAAACGCACCTCTTTCACGCCGGTTCTGCAGTACTGCGAGAACCGCGAACTGCGCAAACAACTCCTCATGGACTACACGACGCGTGCCAACCATGATAACGCTAATGATAACAAAGCGATTATCGTTCGCGAAATGGAACTGCGCATCGAGAAAGCGAAAATGTTCGGTTACGACAATCCTGCCGATTATATCCTCAATGACTGCATGGCTAAGAACCATCAGACCGTAGATGCTTTTCTTGCTTCCGTATGGGCTCCTTCCTTGCAAGCTGCTAAACGTGAAGCCGCCGAGTTGCAGGAATTATTAGAGCAGGACTACCCCGGCGAGAAACTTCAGCCTTGGGACTGGTGGTTCTATGCCGAGAAACTGCGCAAGGCCAAATATGCGCTTGACGAAGAAGAATTGAAACCTTATTTCGAACTGGATAACGTTCGCCAGGGTGCGTTCGGAGTGGCTACCAAACTGTACGGCTTGCAGTTCGAGCCGCTCAAAGACATGCCGGTATATAACCCCGAAGTGGAAGTATTCAAGGTAACGGAAGCAGACGGCTCGTTGGTAGGTATCCTCTACACCGATTATTTCCCCCGCGCAGGCAAACGTCCGGGTGCATGGATGAACCAGATCTTGCCGCAATTCATTGATGAGAACGGCGACCATCGTCCGGTTATCATCAACGTGGGTAACTTCAATAAACCGACCGCAGGTAATCCGTCGCTCCTCTCGATGGACGACGTGGAGACCCTCTTCCATGAGTTCGGTCACGCGCTGCACGGTCTGCTCTCGAAGGCACACTACAAGAGCCTGAGCGGTACCAATACCCCGCGTGACTTCGTGGAGCTGCCTTCGCAGTTTATGGAGAACTATGCCTATGAACCGCAGGTGCTCAAGACCTATGCTTTCCATTATCAGACGGGCGAAGTCATTCCCGACGAGCTGATTGAGAAAATCAACAAGGCCGGTAAGTTCAACCAGGGTTTTGTCACCACCGAACTGCTCTCCGCCTCTATACTCGACATGGATTTCCATGAGTTGACCACTGCGGAAGGACTCGATGTAAATGCGTTCGAGCAGCAGAGCCTTGAGAAAATGGGTATGATTGATGAGATCATCGTGCGTTACCGTCCGACCTTCTACAATCACATCTTCACTACCGGTTACGAGGCCGGCTACTACAGTTACACCTGGGCGGCTGTGCTGGATGCGGATGCGTTCGCGGCTTTCAAGGAGACGGGAAACCTCTTCGATGCGGCGACTGCCAAACGTTTCCGCCACCTGTTGGAGCAAGGCGGCACACGCGATGCACAAGAGCTCTACCTTGAGTTCCGGGGCAAAGAGGCTGATCCCGCTAACCTCCTTCGCAGAAAAGGCTTCATTGACTGATTACTGATTACTGATTACTTTGAAGCGTCAGACGCAGAATATGCTTTATCACCTGTTGCCGGTAGTCTTTTGGCTGCTGGCAATAGGTGGGGCATTGGTGCCTGCCTTGCCGTTTTTCAATAATCAATTACCGAATGCCAATTATTATTTCGGCTTCCTCGTGGCTCTGATTGTGCTCATTTGTATCGCTGTCATCGGCCGTATCAAGCGTCATACTAACTCTGTCGAAGAGTGTTTTCAGGTGGCGCTTCTATTAGGTATTGCTTCCTATTGGTTGTCGACGGTGCTCTTTCTGATTATACCGATTTGGGCATATTTGATATACCAGAACCTTTTCTCTTTCCGCTCCTTCCTGGCCACACTCATCGGTCTGATGATCGTGGCTATATGGGCGGCGCTCTTCATCCGCTTCGAATGGATAGCTAATCCGTGGGCGGAGTTCTTTGCATTAAAAAACGCCTGGGGTTGGATTCCCACAGGCGCTGCTCTCCTTGCCTGGTTGGCTTCTACCATTGCACGACAAATCCTGCGTGTACGTTAATGCCCGCTTGGGCAAAGTACCATGTGCAGCGGCTGCCGTCCATGAAACGGCTGGCATCGGCGCCGCCGTTGCTCGCATATTTGGCGTCGAAGATATTATTCAACTGGCATAAAATCTTTACCTCCGGTACGCCTTTTTTCCGTAATCCGGAACCTGCAACCCATTGCTGTATCGGCAGGTTGTACTGCAGATGGACGTTCGTTGTCGTGTATGCCCGTAGCATCGCCGCGACATCCATCGTATTGTCCAGGAACTGACGGCTGGTCACGTTCGTCTGGATGGTGCCCACAAAACCTTTGTAGTCAAAGGTAAACAGACTCATCGCTGTGATGGTAGGGGAGAAAGCGATGGTCACGTCGCCTTCTATACTGTCCAGACCTACCCAGTTCCAGTCATTTTGGTTGTCATACAGGTCGATATATTGCTTGTAGTGCTGTATCTTGTTGCGGCTCACCACCATGTTCCCTTCCCATCGGAACCAATCGGTTATCTTTACACCTGCTGTCAGTTCGGCTCCCATACGGTATGAATCTTTCACGTTGACGGTCTTCATCACACCGATGTCGTTATACTCGCCCGTGAGCACCAACTGGTTGTCATAATCCATGAAATAGAGGTTCACTCCTATATTAAACCGCGTATGCGCGTACGCGTATCCTAACTCGTAGTCATATAGCCTCTCGGACTTCGGCATGTCGCCCGAGTAGGTTTGCGTGGCGGCATCGTAGAGAACGTTCTCTTTGTAATTAGCTCTGCTCGGGTCGCGGTTGGCGATTGCGAACGATGCCGAGAGCGTATGACCGTGGTTCTGGTACGTCAGACCCGCTTTAGGGTTGAAAAAATGGTAATCGACCGAAAGCGGCAGTTCGCTCATCGTCTCGTCGTTCAGACCGCTCATCGTATAGCGCACAAAGCGGTACTGCAGGTCGCCGTATAGCGCCAACTGTTCCTGAGTGCGGTGGATAATACGCCAGTTGGCTTTCACGTACGAGTTGGCGTCAATCTTGTTCGCGCGGTTGCGGTAATACTCATAGTGAATAGGAAGTACGACGGCGGAAGGGGTAGCCAGGTACTCCAGCGTTCCCCAGTGGTGACCGAGGTAGTTGTTGGCTGCGGCTCCAAGCTGCAAGTCCACGGGCTCGGATATATACTTGCTCGAAATCATGAAACCGGCAAAATGGTTCTCCAGCCATTTTTGGTACATGCCGTAACTCTTGCCGCTGTCGCTCAAGCCCCAGTAACTGTATTTCTTTTTCTTGTATTGCTCGTAATAACCGCTTCCGTGTGTATAATGAAAGGTGGCGGTTAGGCTCCAGCGGTTGGTGAAGCGATGGTTGATAGTCAGTTGGCCGTGTTGCTGGGCGTAGTTGTCCGTCTGGTTGGGATAATAGACGGTCGAGTCCGAACCGTCCGCTGCCGGCACGGTGTATTCGCCGGCAGGGTTATAACGCCGGTCGGCTCCGTTGCGGCCGTAGGCTACGTCGTATGATACGCCTTCCCAACCCATGCCGGTCTTCTCTGCGCCGCCGAAAGCACGCAGAATGACATGGGTCTTCTTGCCGTACCAGCCTATGTCGCCGTAATAACTGTACAGGTCGCTTTTCGTGCGGTACAGGAATCCGTCGGAGTTAACTTTGGTGAAACGGGCGTTCATCATCCATCGGTTGCTGATGGACGCATGGGCGCTGACCATCTCGCGGAAAGTATTGTACATCCCCCCGTTGAAGGCTACCGTCAGGCGGCTCACGCTGTCCAGCATGTTGGTCTGCATGTTCAGACTGGCGCCGAAAGCCGAACCGCTGGTACTTGTGCCTACGCCCCGCTGGACATCGATCTGCGAAATGGACGAACTCATGTCCGTCATGTTTACCCAAAACACCGTCTGGCTCTCCTGGTCGTTCAGCGGCACTTCGTTTACCGTCATGTTGATGCGCGTGTGATCCGTTCCGCGCACGCGGAAATAGGTGTAACCGACACCCAGGCCGTCGTCGCTCGTCACCTGCAAACCCGGCGTCATCGTCAGCAGGTACGGCAGGTTCTGACCAGTGTTCTCACGATTCAGAACATCGTTTTTTACCACAGCGGTACCCAACGTCGTCTGCTGAACGCGCATCGCGCTTACTTCAATATCCTCCAACTGATGCATCAGTACCGTCAGCGTGTCCTCACTCTGCGCAGATGCATACATAACAAGAAGGCTTGCTGCTATGCAGCATGCCGTCCGATAACCGATAACCGATAACCGATAATTTTTACAATGTTTCATTTTCTTTAGCAGCATTACCTGCTCAAGTTCTACGGGTTTACTTCTCAGCCTTTCGGCTCCCCGAATGATTAAATCTGAAATCTAAAATCTCAAATGTTTTTGTTACAGTTTGTAGCAAAAACTAACGTACCATCCCCATTCAGACATGTAGCTTCTGTAGCCTAAATTCTGAATCTTATATACGATATTGGGATTATTAACCAGATTGTTCAAACCGAAGTCGTAACCGGACTGCAGACGGTACCTGTCCCATTCGATACCGCCGCCGACGCCCCACTGGATGTTTGCGCGGCATAGTTCGTCTATCATGCGGTCGTACGGCTCCGTCCTTACCCCTTGGTCCCGCATCCATCTGAGGGCTTCCAGGCTCAGATGCTTGTCCATATAATCATTCTGCGCCAGGCCGATGTGTAACTGCGGGCCGGTGTAGAAGAAAAGGTTCAACTGTTTCCAGACGGGAATAGTGTAGAACATCCGCACGGGGATAGTAAAATTATGCGCTAACACGCGGTGCTTGATATATTCTGTCTTGGTGCTCTGAGCTGTCACGGAACGCCAGTGTTGCTCCTGACGGCCGTACAAGATGGTGTATAACGCACCCGTTTCGATGCTGAAATGCAGCGGCAGGACGAAGGTGAAAGTAGCACCCAAGCGCGCGCCATGAAGGTACATATCCGGGAAGGTGGGAGCCTGAGAGCGCTGCCAGTGCTGTGCGTATCCCGCTTCCAAACGGTACTCCACGGCAAAACGGTACGGATCTTCCTTCTCCGCCTTCTTGTCCGGGTCGAAGAACGTATTGTCCTCTATCTGGTAACCCGGCTTTGGCTTGGTCGGCTCGTCCGCCCATAGCGCGCTCGTCACGAAGCACGCCAGAAAGACTATGATTGCTATCTTTTTTGAAGCCATACGGCACATTCTTTCACAAATCGGCTGCAAAGATACACTTTTTTTTTGAAATATGCAAAAAAAGTAGTAACTTTGTGCCCAAAATTGTGAATTGCCATTTGTTACAGTACAAATTTTCTTCATATTGGCCTTATTACAAACGCAACCTGAAAGTAGCGTTACCGGTCATGCTGACGCAGTTCGGCGCGGCGATGGTCGGATTGGCGGACTCGATCATGGTGGGGCATTATGGCACCGCTGACCTGGCGGCTGTCAGTTTCTCCAATGCGCTCTTCTTTACCGTCATGGTCTTTTCCATGGGCGCGTTGATGGGCGTCACGCCGCTGGTCGGACATGTGCACGGACGTATGGAGAAACTGTTGACACAAGGGACCACGGATGAAGAAATAGCGCATAAGCATGAGCAGATTATCTCTTATTTGGCGAACGGTCTCGTCTATACGGCCTTAATGTGTCTGCTTTCGCTGGCCATCTTGGCGCCCTGTATCCCCTTCCTGGATAGTTTCGGCCAGGAACCTGAAGTCGTCGCGTGTGCACGGCCGTATTATACGCTCATAGTGCTCTCTATCGTGCCTTTCCTCCTTTTCTGTTTCTTCAAGCAGTTCCTCGAAGGGTTGGGAAACACATTCGTGGCGATGATGATTACGCTGGGGTGTAATCTCTTTAATATTTTCCTTAACTGGATTTTTATCTACGGTCATTGGGGCCTCGAGCCCATGGGCGCGGAAGGAGCCGGCTGGGCGAGTTTCATTGCGCGATGCCTTATGCCCGTCTGTTTCTTGATTGCCATGCTCTGCAAGGCGGACTGGAGACGGTATATCATGGCGCTTCGCGGGTGGCTGGTTACGCGACGCGAAGTAGGGCATCTGATGGCCATCGGTACCCCTATCGGGTTGCAGTCTTTTGCGGAAGCTTTCCTCTTCACCGCCTCCTTCGTTATCATCGGTTGGATCAGCAAAGAGGCACTGGCGGCTCACCATATAGCGAACCAGATGGCGGATCTTACCTTCATGCTCGCGTTAGGCATCGGCTCCGCTACCACCATTCGTGTATCGCACCAATTGGGCAAAGGTGACCTGCATGCCGTACGCATGGCGAGTCATGCCTCTGTACATCTGTGCCTAATCATGAATACGATAGGGGCGGCAATCATGATCCTCGGCCGAAATCACATCCCGTACATCTTCACCGATGACCCGGAAGTGGTACCTATCGCTTCGACGCTGCTCATCATCGCCGGTACGCTTCAGTACGTGGACGGGCTGCAATGTATCGGAGCAGCGATGCTACGGGGTATCCAGGATGTACGTGTTCCCATGCGCATCGCCCTCTTCGCCTATATCGCCGTCGCCCTTCCTTTAGGAATATATCTCACTTTCTATTACCCTCTCCCCCTTCAGGGGGCCGGGGGGCCGGGACTTGGCGCCAAAGGCATGTGGATTGCGTTCGTCATTGCGCTCGCGATTCCCGCCGTCCTCTTCCATGTTCGATTTAACAGACAAATGAATAAAATGACTAAATATGAAAATGAAAAAATGTGAAAATGTATTTGAGATTTTTTCTCAAATATGCCAAGTGCCCCGTCCCTCCAAGCATGAGGAGAAAATCAGTCAGTGGTTGCAGGATTTTGCTGCTGCCCGTCATATCGAGTATGTCGCTGACGATGCGATGAATGTGATCATGCGTGTACCCGCTACGCCCGGGTATGAGGACCACGAAGGGGTGATTCTTCAGGCGCACATGGACATGGTCGCTGAGAAAAACGGCGATGTACAGCATGATTTCCTGAACGACCCTATCGAGACGTACGTGGACGGCGAGTGGCTCAAAGCCAAAGGTACGACGCTCGGTGCCGATGACGGTATAGGTATCGCTATGGCGCTTGCGGCTATCACGGACCCCGACCTGCAGC